>ERZ773035.1031-NODE-1031-length-21043-cov-29.844101_pt1 | contig 21043 bp, 17 predicted proteins | sample MGYA00511487_ERZ773035 | MGnify/ENA primary metagenome ERZ773035 (study PRJEB29015, sample SAMEA2737985) | human oral metagenome | biome: human oral; feature: human-associated habitat; material: dental | place: China | collected 2024 ...
AAATCTAATACGCGGTGCCTATTAAGCGTGGGATGGCCGGTGAGAAACGCGATCTTCCGCAGCAGCTTCGACGCGATCTCGTCCGGGTGAACCCGCAGCACATGATAGCCCGCATCCGACAGGAATTGCTCGCGGACAATCTGCCGCTCATAGATCGCTCGCACCTGTTTGTCCGAACCCCGATACTTTTCCCAACCATCAATCTCCAGGATCAAAAAACCCGCGATCAATAGGTCCACGCGATAATACGAGTTTGGCGTGGAAAACACCGCCTGGGGCTCGACCGTGAGGTGTGGAAAGTATTCCTCGATGAGGCAGCGCGCAAAGGTCTCGTACACGGAGTCAATACCATATAACGCCTTGGCCAAAATCTTTTGGGCTTTCGATATACCCCACCTGCCACAATTACTATCCAGATACTGTTGAAATCTATCCTTGGTATACCCACGCCGCAGGGCCGACTCCAGAAACACCAGGCCCTCAAGCTCACCGTTGACCGCGCAAATGTCCACAAAAGTACGCTCCACCGTTGTCACCCGATACCCCCGCACCACCGTAATGTCGGACTCCGGCAGGTAGGCGTCGCGGTAGTGAAAAATCTCCGGATATCCGGAGGGCGGCCGCGCCTTGCCCGGCAGATTCAGCTCGACGCGGGTGGATCGTTCCAGGTTCAGCACCGGAATCCCATGCACCATTGCCGCAGCTAGACAGCTAATCACCGCTTTCTTGCGCGTCACCTGCGCCGCATTAGCGTGCAGGAGCAGCCGCTGAAAATACGGCGCCTCCTCGTATTCGAACCGCGGGGTGCCCACCGTCGCGGTCAGGGGCAGGTAGTGGTATTCGAATTCCTCGGTTGGAAACTGCGGCCACCACACTAGTTTCAGCTCCACCATTGCTGCATTCCTCCTGGTGATAAGGCATTTCTACCTACAAGGAATACGCCACATCATGCGGGCGTGGGTGAAACCTACTCAATTAGGGGTAAGGAAATATTTGTGTCGATGCGCCGAGCATCCAGGATTGAATTCGTGGCCGCAGCCTGGGCAGTTATCCACCGCCTGGTATTGACAGTAGGTCATCACTGTGCCGCACGCCCCACATAACACCGCAGGTTCGGTCAGCGGCATGCGCCCGAATGGGTGGTCGGCAAGTGCGTCATGGCATTGGTAGCAGGCCCAATAGCGGCGACAGGTCGCACATTTGTTCGCAATAATATCGCGGTCGCTGTGGTAGTGCGCGCAGCGACCGTACGCGTCTACGGCAACGCCGACAATATTGGTCACGGCAGTTCGACAAGAACTTTGCTGCTGAGCACGCTGGGATAACGGTCATCGGTGGGGGCGAATTCCGTGAGCAGTTTGTGTGCCTGCGCCGCGTCAGTTACCCCATCAAGCTTGACGACGGTATCCAGTTGGTAAAGCTCCAGCTTCTTCCCGCCAATGCTGTGTATTTCAGCGTATTTTTGTAGAAGTTCTTCATACACGGACTGATGCTCAGCAGGCTCCTCTGTATCCGACAGCAAGACAATGGTGACTCCCGGATTAGCGTTGATCTCGGCTAATTTTTCCAGGTAAACGGCATATATTTCCGGGAGCTCAGCTTCGGTAGCGATGAAATAGTTGGTTGCCAGTAGGTTCACAGGACACTCCTTGATTAGTAATCATGTGCTTTCAGATCAAATGTATTCTACAATGCAACCGACCCATTATTATTGTGTCGCTACTCACTGCTTATTTGCTGCTCGGCGCGGCGGGCAGTTCAAATGACTTTTCAAATTTGGGGATTTCTTTCTTGTCTGAAGCTGACGGCATCAGGATCTCGGCAGCCTGCCGGGTATAGGTCAAGGTGTAGGAGTCGACGTTCTTGCCAGCAATGACCCCATACCAGCCGACCCGTTCTCCATCACCGCTCTTCACGTTACCGATGGGAGTGTGCCCAGCCTTCTTCATGGCTTCTTCGGGATAGCTAGTTGGCGAGGAACCCCGCTTGTCTTCCTTGGAGCTCAGCCTAAAGTCGCCGCGGGAAATAATATTGGTGTACACCTCCCCGGGAATCACCTTGACCTGCAATAACACTGTTTCCCTGCTGGTACCATGAGCTTCGGAAGGGAAATGACGGATGATCGACAGTACCTCGATATGGTCCTGGGTTTCCGGGTCGTCGAAGATAATGTTGGTGAGGGGAATCTCGACCGGCTTGGGCTCGGCGCTGGTGGTTGTTGGGGTGGCAGCGATGGAGGTAGAGAGCTCAGTAGGCAGCTCCGTGGGGTAATTCGTAGGCAGTTCGGTCGGATAATCGGTGGGCAGGGTGGGGGCAGCAATCTGCGCATTCATGTTGCCACCCACGGGGAGCGCACAGGCGGTGAGCGCCATTGTGGCACCCAGAACGATAGTTATGGCGATTCTTGAGAGGTATGTCACTACAATAACCCTTCATCAGATGTTTGACGAACCTCAACATATCGCACTAACTTAAATATTCAATAAGAGAAACTATAGTATTTCTATAAATTACCCCCGTGAGGGTGAGGTTTTACGGGAATCGGTGGCAACTGAAGCCCCTGGCCCCGCGGTTCTCAGGGGCCGGTGGGGCCACACGATTACAAATGCAATAAAAGCGACACCCAAGGTTTTCATGAAGATTTACCGGCTTAGAACCAATGCTACATAAGTGCCGACAGGTGGGCGTCGATAAGCGAGAAACGCGAAAACCCCACACCTTAAAGTGTGAGGTTTCCATTACGTGTGCCCAGGGGGGGACTTGAACCCCCACGTCCTTGCGGACACTGGCACCTGAAGCCAGCGCGTCTGCCAATTCCGCCACCTGGGCCGGCGGTGCAAATACCACGTTTTGCGACTCGAATAACATATCATGAGGGTGGGGCAGGAAGTCAAATCGGCAGCTTATCTGAAAAATCTTTATATACCTACCCTCACTTGAAGTAGGCCACTGGGTCCAATAAATCTATACTAATAGAATCACGTGTCAGATATTCCGGTAAAAGTGGTGTAGAAGGAGGCAAAGCAATAATGTCTTTTATGGGCAAAATCGCAAAGCTCGACAGTGCCATGCAACGTGGGCTGGACAATAGCTTTGCCTATGTCTTTGGTGGTCGAGTAGTCCCCGCAGAGATTGAAGAATTACTCAAACAAGAGGCCGAAGACAACCTCGTACGAACGTACGAAGGCACAACTGAAGCACCAAACGTGTTTGCGGTTCGGATTAGCCCGAAAGATTTCGCTAACCTGTCCAACGAACACCCCAACCTCGGCACTGATTTCGCGGATCAACTTACCCGATATTTCCGTAATAATGGGTGGATAACACCAGGTCCAGTCACCGTCACCATCCAAAGCGACGATTCGCTTCGCACCGGGCAAAGACGCGCAGATAGTTCAGTCAGCCATACACCAGAATATGGTAGTGGGTTTTTAGGTTTAGACAGTTTCCAGAATAATTATTCGAACACACCGAACAACACATCAAACGCGGCATGGGCGGAGTCGGATTATCAAGATCAACAATACGATCAGCAATACAGCGAATCATATACTTCCAATGAAAGCGAGCCAGAAGTGAGCAATAACCCCATCACTGAGCAAATGAGTGCCCAAGCACCCGGCCCCCAACCGCGGCCTACCTCGGCTGTCAGCTTGCTCTTACAAGATGGTTCTTCCCGCACCTATTACGTTAATGAAGGCTCCAACATTATCGGCCGGGGCAATGACGTGGATTTTCGGCTCCCAGACACAGGGGTGTCTCGGAAACACGCTGAGATCATTTGGAATGGTCAAGATGCCATCCTAGTGGATTTACAATCAACCAATGGCACAACCGTGAACGACACTCCGATTGAAAACTGGCTGCTAGCTGACGGCGACGTCATCACCGTGGGCCACTCCCATATCGAAGTTCGCATCGTGAACTAATTTAACTAATAAGGAACTTTCATGGATTCAGTGATTCTGTTTGGGCTGCGCATAGGACTGCTCGTAGTTCTATGGCTGTTCATTCTCTTTGCGCTTAATTCCATGCGTAAAGATGTAAAGATCGCCGCGTCCTCCCCTAATCGGGGGGCTGGTAGTGGGGGTAGCGCATCATCGGTGCCGCCGGCCGCTCATCACGGTGGCATGCCCCAACAGATGACGATCGTCGATGGCCCCATGACCGGATCCCGAATGGATTTAGGCGATCTCACCGAAATAACCATCGGCCGCGCCCCCGACTGCGATTTTTTGGTGTCGGATGATTTCGCTTCCGGCCGCCACGCCCGACTGATTAAACGCGACTCCGTGTGGTTTGTGGAAGACCTAGATTCCCGCAATGGCACCTTTGTGCATGGGGAAAAAATCGAAGGACCCGTGCGGGTTACCAGCGGCTCCGATATTAAAATCGGCCGCACCACTGTGAGGTTGGTTGCCTAGATGAAACTAAATTATGCTATTGGCTCCGACCAAGGCCTTGTGCGGGGGAATAATGAGGATTCGGCCTATGCCGGCCCGCATCTCCTCATACTTGCCGACGGCATGGGCGGGCACGCCGCGGGAGAAGTTGCCTCCCAACTCATGGTGGAACACGTCTCCCAACTCGACATCGACCCCGGCAATGACGACATGCGGTCCATGCTGGCCACTGCCGCCGACGAAGCCAACCGGTCCATTGCCCGCCGGATAAAAAAATCTCCCGAAACCGATGGCATGGGCACCACGCTCACCACCCTGTTGTTTAACGGGACCGAGTTTGGGCTGTGCCACGTGGGTGATTCACGGGGTTATCGAATGCGCGACGGTAACCTAGAGCGCATTACCACCGATGATACCTATGTGCAGTCGCTGGTTGACCGGGGCGAATTAGACCCGGAGGATGTCTCCACCCACCCGCAACGGTCTATGATCCTCAAGGCCTACAACGGGCGGGTGGTTGAGCCTACCCTGAAAACCCTCGATGCGCGGCCGGGCGACCGGATTATGCTCTGCTCCGACGGCCTGAGCGATCCGGTGACAGACTCCACCATTGAGACCACATTAAGCAGCGAAGGCACACCCGAGGGTGCGGTGAAACAGCTTATAGGGTTGGCGCTGCGATCCGGTGGCCCCGACAATGTGACGGTGATTGTGGCCGATGTGGTTGCCGACGATTATGCCGACACCCCCCTGCCCACCGAGCCCCTGATCGCCGGCGCCCCCAACACGGGCCAGGAATTAGATCCGCGCCCCGATACCTCGTCGACCCGCGCCGCCGCCGTGATCGCCGGCAGTCGAGCAGCCAAACAGGCACAGCAGGCGCGTCAGGCAGCAGCATCGCTTGACGACGACACCCCCACGGACCCCAAAATCCCGGAGGTGCCGGATCCCGACGACCTGGATGACCCAGATGATCTAGGCGACCTGAGCAATGCCAATGGAGGCAAGGGCGCCAAGGCCAAAGGTACAGCTGCCGCAGCCGGCACCGCCAGCGCTCATGGCGATGGTGACGATGATGACGAGGATGCCGACGACGAATATGACGCGGCGGACGAACCAGCAACAAAGAAGGCCAAAAAGAAGAAGAAAACCCCAAAAAAGCAGACCCGGAAAAGTCGCCGCGGCTGGATCGTGGGACTCGTCTTCATTATCATTGTTGCTGTATTAGTCACCTGTTTCTTTTTTGTTGACAAGTACATGAAAGACCGGTATTTCATCACGGTCAATGCGAACGACAAAATCGTCATTAACCAGGGAATGAGCTCGGATATATTGGGTGGTCTATGGAATACCCCCTACCAAGAAGCATGTCTGAATGCTAACGATAATCTCACCACCATTCAGGTGGGAGCCATTGAATCCTGTCACCGATTTGGCTTAAATGATTTAAAGGAAACCGCCCGAGGTTCCATTTCTTCACTTCCCGGTGGTGATTACAGTGAAGTACTGCAACAACTCCACCGACTTGCAGCCGAAGCACTCCCAGCATGTGTGATACGCAAGAGTGAAACACCAACACCAGCCCCACCAACGCCACCAACATCAAGTGAGGCACCACGCTCCAACAACACCCCAGGAGAGGAACCACCAACGTCAACTGAACCAGTTCCTACCCCCACAACTTCACAGCAAGTAGTAGACGACGGCAATCTCAACACTCCAGGAGTAACCTGCCGGGAGGTGAATTAGTTATGAATATTTTCCGCCGAATCATTGGCCGCGGCACGGAATTTGCGCTGCTTCTCGCGGCCACAATTATCATTACTGTCGTCATGCTCAACCTGTATACGGCACAGGGAATCAAGCTCAATAGCGATATTGGGTGGGTCATTGGCGGCTTCATTGGGGTGTTCACCATCGCCCATTTGACCCTCTGCTTCCTCGCCCCCCAGGCCGACCAATTTATGCTGCCGGTGGCTGCGCTGGTCAATGGGTTAGGGTTAGCCATGATTCACCGGATTGATTTGGCGGAAGATACCCACCTGGTGTCCCGCCAGGTCATGTGGATGGTGGTGGGCATTGGCCTGCTCATTACGGTGCTGGTGTTCCTGCGGGACCACCGCAGTTTACAGCGCTACTCCTATGTGCTGGGCGCCATTGGCCTGTTCCTCTTGGCCATGCCCCTGTGGTGGCCGTTCAAGGGTGCACATTCGGATGCGAAAATTTGGGTGTCGTTCGGCCCGATTTCCCTCCAGCCGGGCGAATTTTCCAAGATTTTATTATTGCTGTTTTTTGCCCAATTATTGGTAACAAAACGAACGCTTTTTAATCTTGCGGGTAAACGCTTTTTAGGTTTGGAATTTCCCCGCCTGCGTGACCTCGCCCCCATCCTGGGTGTGTGGGGCTTTGCTATTTTAATCATGGCCGGCGAAAACGACTTCGGCCCGGCCCTCCTGCTCTTTAGCACGGTACTAGGCATGCTGTATCTATCGACAAACCGGGTATCGTGGTTGCTCATCGGCACCGTTTTGGTTGTGGTAGGTGGCACCGCCGTCTACCAGGTTTCGAGCAAGATTCAGGATCGATTCTCTAACTTCCTCGACCCAATCGGGAACTACGACACCACCGGCTACCAGCTTTCCCAAGCCCTGTTCGGCATGTCCACCGGCGGGGTAACCGGTTCCGGGTTCGGCTCCGGGTTTCCCCAGAATGTGCCAGTGGCCGAGTCGGACTTTATTCTGGCCGCCATCGGGGAAGAAATGGGATTGGTGGGACTCGCTGCGGTATTGATCCTGTTCACGATCTTCATTAGCCGGGGCATGAATATTGCACTCAAGGCCAAGGACGTGTACGGCAAGCTGCTGGCTTCCGGCCTGTCCCTGACCCTGGCGGTGCAAATCTTCGTGGTGACCGCCGGTATTTCGGCACTCATGCCCATGACCGGTCTGACCACGCCCTTTATGTCACAAGGCGGATCATCATTGATGGCTAACTATATTTTGCTGGCAATCATGCTGCGGATTTCCGATGCCTCCCGAACCGGCTCCATGGGGCAACAGGTGGTGAAACGATGACCATGAATAAACCCATCCGAAACATCATGTTTTTTGCGCTCATCATGGTGATTATTTTGATGGCAAATTTAAGCATTGTTCATGTGTTTAAAGAAGACGAATATGCCAATAATCCCCTGAACCGGCGCATGTTTATTAAGGCAAAATTGCAGCCGCGCGGCCAAATCTCCGCTGGCGGCATTGTGCTGGCCGAATCCAAGCAGGAAGAAGAAAACGGCTTCTACCACCGGGAATACCCCAACCAATCGCAGCAATTCGGCATCGTGGAGGGCTATCTGTCCGACGTGTATGGTTCGAACGGTATTGAATCCTCCTACAACGATATTTTGAGCGGCACCGCTAATTCCCCCAAGCTGTGGTGGAAAAAGCTTATCTCCAATGAAAAAGTGGTGGGAAATGTGGAATTAACCCTCATTCCCTCCGTACAGCAGACCGCCTACAGCAAAATGTCCGATGCTGGATATGAGGGCGCCGTGGTGGCGATCAAGCCGTCGACAGGCGAAGTCCTCGCCATGGCCTCCACGCCGTCGTATGATTCGGCAAAAATCGCCGACGAAAACACCGCGGAGCAAGCCTGGAAGCAATACACCGAGGATGAGGGTTCGCCGCTGCTTAACCACGCCACCCAAGACATTCTGCCCCCTGGTTCCACATTCAAAGTGATTACCACCGCCGCCGCGCTGGCCAGCGGCAAATATAATCCCAGCTCCACACTCACCGGCGAGTCACAAATCACCCTGCCGGGCACCACCTCCACACTGGAAAACTATGGTGGCCAAACCTGCGCCGGATCCCACCAGGTATCACTGCTCACAGCCTTTCAATACTCGTGCAACACCGCCTTTGTGCAAATGTCCATCGACGTGGGTACCGACGAGCTGCGCACCGCCGCCGCCGCATTCGGGGTGGAGGAACAATATGACCTGGGACTCCCCATGTCCAAGGGCACGCTCGGCCCCATCCCCGACAATGCTGCCCTCGGCCAATCCTCCATTGGTCAGCGCGACGTGTCCATGAGTGTGCTGCAAAATGCCGTGGTTGCAGCCACCGTCGCCAATGGTGGGGTGCGCATGGAACCCCACGTGGTGTCCAAGGTGCGTGCCAACGACCTGTCCATCCTCAGCGAAACGAAACCCAAGGAGCTCTCCCACGACATTAAGCCGGAAACCGCGGAGACGCTCACGCAGCTCATGCGCGCATCCGAACAGCACACCTCGGGCGGTAGCAGCAGCCTCAACATTGCGTCGAAGACTGGCACGGCCGAACACGGCGAAGACTCCCGTAACTCCAACCCGCACGCCTGGTATATTGCCTTCGCCCCCGGTGAAGACATTGCCGTGGCGGTCGTGGTGAAAAACGGTGGTGACCGGGGCCAAGCCGCAACCGGCGGTTCCGTTGCCGCGCCCATTGGGCGTGCCGTCATCTCAGCCGTGCAGGCTGCGAATGCCCAAGGAGGCAAATAATGAGCGAACAAGACATGCTGCAAGACCTCTTGGGCGACGAATACTTGCTCAACTGGGTGGTTGGTAACGGTGGCATGTCCACCGTGTGGCTTGCCGACGACATCGAGAACGAGCGCGAGGTAGCCGTCAAGGTACTCCGGCCGGAGTTTTCCGACAATGTGGAATTCCTCTCCAGGTTCCGCAATGAGGCCCTGGCCAGCGAAGACATCCGCAATGACAATGTGGTGGAAACCTACAACTATAAGGAAGTCACCGACGATTCCGGCCGGACCTTCTGCTTCATTGTCATGGAGTTCATTCGGGGCGAATCCCTGGCGGATATGCTCATTAGGAAGGGGTCGCTCTTAGAACCCGATGCCCTGGACATTCTGGAGCAGGCCGCCCACGGCCTGGCCGCCATCCACGAACGTGGCCTCGTCCACCGGGACATCAAGCCCGGCAACCTGCTCATCACCCAAAACGGCAAGGTGAAAATCACCGACTTTGGTATCGCCAAGGCCGCGGCCGCCGCCCCACTTACCCGCACCGGCATGGTGGTGGGTACCGCCCAATACGTGTCCCCGGAACAAGCCCAGGGGAAAGACGTCACCACCGCCACCGACGTGTACTCCCTGGGGGTGGTCGGCTACGAAATGCTGGCTGGCAAGCGGCCGTTCTCGGGGGATTCCTCCGTGTCGGTGGCCATTGCGCACATCAACCAGGCCCCCCCGGCCCTCCCCACGTCGATTAGCGCCCCCACCCGGGAGCTCATCGGCATTGCACTCCGCAAGGAACCGGAACACCGGTACTCCGATGGGGCAGAGTTAGAAAAGGCCGTGGCGGCGGCCCGGTTAGGCAAACGGCCGCCACAACCGGTGGGCGTCGCCACACCGTCGCAAAGCATGGAGGAAACCTCCGCCACCGCCCAAACCTCGCAAATACCGGCAACCGACGCCACCACCATAGCGCCGCAGGAAACCACCGGGCCGCGCACAAATCCCCCCACTACCCCACCTGCGCGAGCCAATAATGTACCGGCGCGGGCGGCATCGGCAACCATTGCGCCGCCCCGGAAACCTCGGCCGCATCCACAACCAGAACCGGAGGAGGAGTCGCGCACAACCGGGCTCATCACCGGAATTGGCATTTCGATAGTGCTGGCCATTGCGGTTATAGTCGGCATGTACTATTTCTCGGGCGGCAAATGGACGGGCAAGCAACAGCCGAAAAGCTCATCGGTGGTGGCAACCACCACATCATCAAGCCCACGGACCGTGACAGTTACCCAAGACACGCCCGTGCAACAGGCTCCCCAGGTTCCTGATAATTATACTAATAATAACCAGTACGAGGCACCATCCCAGCCAACTGTGCAGCACAATAATCAGTCCACGGTGGGAACACCCTCATACCAACCCACCTATGCACAGCCGACGCCAACCCCCACAGTGGTTATTACGGATCTCCCAACCGCAGTTCCCACTGCTGTACAACCACCAGTCGTCACCGAGCCGACAGCACAACCGGACCCGGGTGACGGTAACGGTGGTGGCGGCAATGGCGGCGGCGGTGGTGGCGGCCAAAATAACCAAAATAATCCAGGAGCAAATCAGTGAGTGAGCTAATTGCCAACCGCTACGAACTTGGGTCCGTAGTGGGTAGTGGCGGCATGTCAGTGGTGTACTCGGCCACCGACACGCTGTTAGGGCGCGAAGTCGCAGTGAAAATGCTGCGCAGCGAACTTGCTCGGGATGCAAATTTCCGTGAGCGGTTCCGCCGGGAAGCCCAAAATGCCGGCCGGCTTAACCACCCCGCCATTGTTGCCATCTACGACACCGGGGAGACGCTTCACGACGGCCAAAGCACCCCCTATATTGTGATGGAGCTGGTCAAAGGCCGGAATCTGAAAGACATTGTGGCAGATGGGGGGCCGCTCAGCCCAGACGAGGCCGCAACAACACTCATCCCAGTGTGTGAGGCATTGCAGGTCAGCCACGACGCGGGAATTGTGCACCGGGACATCAAACCGGCAAATGTGATGATTACCAACACCGGCGTGGTGAAAATCATGGACTTCGGCATCGCCCGGGCCCTCGACGATGTGACCTCGCACATGACGCAAACGTCAGCGGTGATCGGCACTGCCCAATACTTATCGCCGGAGCAGGCCAGGGGGAAGCCGGTGGATGGCCGGTCGGATCTTTACGCCCTGGGTTGTTTGATGTACGACATCATGGTGGGCCACCCACCATTTGATGGGGATACCCCGTTCGCGGTGGCGTATCAGCATGTGCAGGAGGATCCCACACCCCCATCGGAATTCATTCCAGACCTTTCTCCCACCGCCGCATTAAACGTTGATGCGGTGGTGTTGACCGCCATGGCGAAACATCCCGGGGATCGGTATCAGACCGCCGTGGAAATGGCCGCCGACCTGCAGAGGTTAGAAAAAAACCTGGTGACAATGGCGGCACGGCAATACGTGGATCATGATCCCGAGGGGGCGGCAAACCTGCCGGGTCCAGCCGGTATTGCGGCGGCGGAATTGGCCGCTGCTGGCGGGGCTGGGACGGCCGGGTTAGCTGGCGCCGCCGGAGCTGCCGGTGCGGCTGACACTGCTGGCGCTGCTGGGCTGGAGGCTGCTGGGTTTGCCGGCACCGGCGCTGGGGTCGGGGCTGGTGCCGCTGCCGATGCAACGGAAACCACAGTGGTGCCTGCGGTGTCGGAGGAGTTTCCTCCGAGGCCGACACCACCAATGCAGTCGCGTAGGGCAGCGCATGCGGCACCGGCCGATCCACGCATGTCCCCGAGCCGTAACCCGCAGGGTCGCGCCGCTGGTCAACATTCCGCGCATGCGGCCCAGGCTGGACAGGTGCAGCGACACCGGCGGGCTGAGCTGGATGCGGATGATTATGATTCGTATGAGGATCGGCCGCGGAAGGGCCTGCGGATCGCGTTGATTGTGGTGGCGGTCTTGTCGCTGGGTGTCGCCGCAGCATTCGCCTATCAGTATTTTTCGCCAACGATTCTCCCGACAAAAAACAATGTGACGGTGCCGGATCTACGAAACCAGACGAAGGAAGACGCCTTGGCTGCCCTGGAAAAGCTGGGGCTGAAAACCGAGGTGGTGAATGACGCCAGCGCGGATGTTCAGGAGGATCACGTGGTGGGCACGGATCCGACGGCGAATTCGACGGTGAAGAGCGGTTCCACGATCACGGTCACGGTGTCGTCGGGCCGGGAAAACACGTCGGTGCCGGACCTGTCGGGGAAGACCACTGCGGAAGCATCGGCAATTTTGAAGAAGAAGGGCTTGGACCTGGACCCGGTGGTTCGTGAGGGCTCGTCTCCGAAGGTGGAGCGGGGCAAGATCATGGAGCAAAATCCGTCGGCTGGCACGCAGGTGTCGAAGGGCTCGAAGGTGACGATCACGGTTTCGACCGGCGAGGCCACCACCCGGGTTCCGGTGGTGACCGGCATGCAATGGTCACAGGCCGAAGGCAATTTGACCTCCCTGGGGTTCGAACCGGTGGTCGAGTTTGTTGACGGCTCGGAGCCGGACGGCACGGTGATTTCGGTCGATGGTGAGGGTACACAAATGCCCGCTAAGTCGAAGATCAATGTGAAGGTTTCCAACGGGTCGCTGATTCAAACACCCAATCTGACGAATATGACGGTGGATGCGGCATATTCGGCGCTGCAGGCGGCAGGTTGGAAGGGTAATCGGTCGCAAATTGTCTTGGGTGATCCGGTGAAGACCGGTGCGCTGGTCAATGGTGGTCGGATTGCACAGCAAACCCCGGCAGCTGGTTCGCCGGTGCGGAAAGATGGTACTGTGACAGTGCAATTGTGGGAGTTCGATATCACCGCTATTGGACGTTAAGTTGAGAGAGGGTTAAGAGCTATGCCTAAGTCAAAGATCGTGAAGGGGTCACTCCCGGTTTCTTCCACTACCACGAACCGCACGCCGGTGAAGATTAATTCTTCCGGCACCCCATTGTGGTACAAGATTATTATGTTTGGCCTGATGGCTGCGGGCTTGTTGTGGCTGATTGTGAACTATTTGGCTGGGCCCCAAATTCCGTTCATGTTGCAGCTGGGACCGTGGAATTACGGTATTGGGTTTGGCTTGTTTATTGTGGGCCTGCTCATGACCATGGGGTGGCGTTAGCCCCTCGCTTTACGACGCCCAAAGGTGCCCACCACCAACTCAAGTCGCGCAACCTCGCCCCTGGTTTCGCGGCTTCATAATCGACCCCACCAGCATCACATCTGATAGCTGCGAAACCCCTCCGCACCCAACCTTCTGAGACCCTTCAAACCCGGTTTCGCAGCTATCAATCCTGCTATCACACTGGACCGTGGTGGGCCCACACACAGCCCAAAAACCGCACATCTGATAGCGTACAAACCCCTCTCCGAGCCGTGTTTCCTGCCCTCCTGGACGCGGTTTGTACGCTATCAAATATGCAGCGAGGTTTCTGGTTGGTTGCAATCGGCAAAACCGGGGGATTTCGGGCCGATTTACATGCTTACACTCCCGACAGAAGACCCGATAGCTGCGTAACCATTGCGGTTTCCAGCCAACTTGGCGGCCAGAACCCGCACACAGCCCAAAACCAGCACATCTGATAGCTGCGAAACCCTCCCAGGAGCAGCCAAATGCGGGGCGTCAACAGGGTTTCGCAGCTATCAGATGTGCTAGCGCGTGGGGAATATGTTTTAGGAGCTCGTGGCATGCCGTCCACCCCAGGTAGCGGTTTTGATAGCGTACAAACCGTGTTTCGAGGGTCTGGAAGGCTGGGGGCGGAGGGGGTTTCGCAGCTATCAAACGTGATACCAGCATGAGGGGGCATGGGAGTGTGGGGATGCTAGGCAGGGAGGAGGGTCAGCCCCAGGGCTGCCGCGCCAACCGTCAGGACCGCTATCCACTGCACTACCTTGCGTTGGGGCCAGATCGTTGCAGGGATGAGGAAAACCCCGGCGCAAAGCCCACCAAGGTGGCCCCACAGGCTGATTCCGGGGGCGAGAAGGCTGTAGGCCAGGTTGACGGCGATGAGGATGATGGGGGCACGCAGGTCGGAACGGCGTCGAAAAGCGATGCCGACGAGCAGGGCCATGAAGGAATACAGCACACCGGAAACCCCGGCAACAACGGAGTTGGGGTGGAAGTGGACGATGGCGGCGTCGGCACCCAGGCCGCTGACGAGGAATACCGCGGCGTACAGCCAGGGGTCGCGCAGGGACATTTCGATCTCGCGGCCAAGCAACAGCAGCATAATCGTGTTCATAGCCAGGTGGGCGACACCAAAGTGCATAAACATATTGCCCACGATGGACATGGGGGTCAGCTGCTGTGGATAGAGCAATAATTGCTCGCCCAATGATGAATCAGCATTGTTGGCAAGCGAACCAGCCTGCGCGGCGGTGGCCAACCAAATAATCACCATGACCAAGGAGAAGGCCATGGTGACGGGGGCTTGGCGTGCGTAGTTGTGGATCATGCTATGTCACACTACCGCCGAAACCCGGAAAACTGTGCAGAGAAGCTACTTGGTTACTTCAACGGATTCAATCACGACGGGGTTGAGCGGTACATCGCCGGGGCCGGTAGCAGTCTTGGAGATTTCCAGCACCACTTTTTGAGACTCGGGGTCGGTGACCTCACCGAAAATAGTGTGGTGGTTGGTCAGGTGGGGGGTGGGGGCAACGGTGATGAAGAATTGAGAACCGTTGGTGCCGGGACCAGCATTAGCCATGGCAAACAGGAACGGACGATCGAAAACCAGTTCGGGGTGGAATTCGTCGGCGAATTGGTAGCCGGGGCCGCCTCGACCGGTGCCGGTGGGATCGCCGCCTTGGATCATAAAACCATCAATGACCCGGTGGAATACGGCGCCGTCGTAGAAGGGGCCGTCGGTGGTACCGGAGGCATTGGGGGTTTTGTAGGGTGCAGTGCCATCAGCGAGGGTGACAAAGTTTTCGACGGTTTTCGGTGCGTGGTTCCCAAAGAGGTCGATTTTAATGTCACCATGGTTGGTGTGCATGATTGCAGTTGAAGTCTTTAAACTCATGCAGCCCATCATAGGCACGAATCGCAGAATATCGCTAGGCTTGATAAAAATATCGTCTTAAATCCTCCAAGGAGTCATCATGAATCTTTCTACCCTCCGAACTACTACCCGCATGGCCCGGCGCGCCTATGGCAGTTACGCTGATTACCGTAACCGTAAGGCGCAGCAGGCGTATGAGGCCCTGGTTGAGGCTGCGAATAAGGCTGATGTGCAGGAGCTTATCGACGAGTCCCAGAAGCGGTTTAATACGTTGTCGGAAAAAGCCCTCGATCGTATTGAGGCCGCCCGGAAGGACATCAATGTTGAGGGGGCCGTGGAGAAGGCTTCGGAGAAGTTTGCGGAGCTGACCGAGTTGGGGAAGAAAAAGACTCGGAAGGAGCGGAAGGCTCTGAAGAAGTCGGCTCGGAAGGCGGAGCGGAAGGTGAATGCGAAGTTTGCTCGCCGGAAGCGGGGCCGGAAGTTTGTGAAGTTCACGGTGCTGACGGCCATTGGTTTTGGTGTGGGTGCCGCGGTTTATTATGTGTTGTGGCCGAAGTCTGCCCCGGAGGGGTATGGTACGCAGCCGCCGACCGTGGGTGAGTATGAGGGGTCGGAGGGTTCCGAGGCTGAGGCGCAAGCGAAGCCGGCTTCGCCGGAGGTTGGTGTGAGTGCCGCCGAACGGGATGATGAGTTGTTGGATGCGCTTGAGGAGCAGCTCAAGGATCATAAGTCGAACGACTAGGGGTATCCCCTGGGGTTGCTGGGTTTGCAGCCCCCAGGGGCTAGTTTGGGGGTTGTTGGGTTATTCCCACAGCTCGTGGCTTAGGGCTTCGAGTTCGCTGCCGCCGGCCATTTGTTGGGTGAGTGCCGCCAGGGATACTTCGTCCCGGTCGGCGTCGAGTACTTGCCGTCCCAGGTTGAGGATGGTGAAGTGGTCGCCGACCAGGTAGGCGTGGTGGGGGTTGTGGGTGATGAGTACCACGCCGACGCCGCGTTCTCGGGCGGCGGCGATGAAGCGCAGCACCATGCCGGATTGTTTCACACCGAGGGCCGCGGTGGGTTCGTCGAGGACGATGACGCGGGCGCCGAAGTGGACGGCGCGGGCGATGGAGACAACTTGGCGTTGGCCGCCGGAGAGTTGGCCGACTTCCACATCAACGTTGGGCAGGTCGATGCCCATGTCGTGCAGCTGGTTGCTGGTGATGGTTTTCATTTCTTCGTCTCGGAGCAGGCCGAGGCTGGTGGTGAGTTCGTTGCCGAGGAAGAAATTGCGCCACACGGACATTTGGTCAACAACTGCTAGGGTTTGGTACACGGTGGCGATGCCAGCGTTAAGGGCGTCGCGGGGGCTGCCGAATACTGTGGGTTTGTTGTCGACCAGGATTTTGCCGGAGGTTGGGGGGTGAAGTCCGGCGAGGGTTTTGATGAGGGTGGATTTGCCGGCACCGTTGTCACCGAGAACACAGGTGACTGTGCCTTCGTCGACGGTGAGGTTGACTCCGTTGAGGGCGGTGAAGGCGCCGTAGGTTTTGGTGATATCGCGTAGTTCGATAATGCTCATGACGTTGTACCCTTCCCCTATTCTTGGCGTCCGGTAGTGATTTTCCCGAAGGAGGAGTTGACGAGGACCGCGAAGAGCAGCATGGCGCCGAGGAAGAATTTGAACCAGTCGGGGTTCCAGCCGGCGTACACGATGCCTTGGTTGGTCATGCCGAAGATGAGGGCGCCGATAGCGGTGCCGATGGCGGTGCCGCGGCCGCCGGTGAGGGCGCAGCCGCCGATCACTGCGGCGATGATGTAGAGGAATTCGTTGCCGACACCGTTGCCGGCTTGGATGGAGTCGAAGGCGAAGAGGGTGTGCATGCCTACGAACCAGGCGGCGAAGCCGACGAACATGAAGAGGGTGATTTTGACCCTACGGACTGGTACGCCGACGGCCCGGGCGGATTCTTGGTTGCCGCCGACGGCGAAGATCCAGTTGCCGAATTTGGTTTTGAACAGCAGGATTGATGCGAGGATGACGAAGAAGATCCACCAGAAGACTGTGACTCGGACGTTGACGCCGAAGATGGTGACGGCGCCGGCGAATACCATTTCGGCGGAGTCGAAGCCTTGCATGTCGCTGATGCGGGGGGTAGCAACCTGGCCGGTGATGAGTTTTGTTACCGCCAGGTTGAGGCCTTGGAGCATGAGGAATGCCGCCAGGGTGATGAGGAAGGATGCGATGCCGGTGCGGGTCACCAGGTAGCCGTTGAGTGCACCGATACCGAGGGCGACGATGAGGGATAAGAATGCGCCCACCCAGGAGTTGAGTCCCAGGTTGTAGTTGAGCATGGTTGCGGCCAGGGCGGCGGTGGTGACGGCCACGCCGGAGGACAGGTCGAATTCGTCACCGATCATGAGGAGTCCCACTGCCAGCGCCACGATGCCGAGCGTGGAGCTGGCGTAGAGGGTGGTGGCGAAGGCGTCGAGCGACCTAAAGGCCGGGGCTACGATCATGAAGAAAATGAAGATGACGAGGGCACCCAGGGCGCTGGCAAGCTCGGGGCGTCGAATGAGTCGGCTAAGGGTCATCGCAGGCCTTTCTGTGCTGCATCGGCAATGTTGGAGACGTTGCCGGCGTCGATAAAGCTAGGTCCAGTGTAGACCGGTCGGTTGCCGCCCATGACACCGCCGTTGCGCTTGGCTAACCAGAGGGAATCAATTGCGAGGTAGCCCTGCAGGTAGGGTTGTTGGTCGACGGCCCACACGATTTTTTGGGTGCGGATGGCGTCGACAAGTTCGGCGTTGGTGTCGAATGTGGCGATTTTGGTGTTGGTGCCGGCCGCGGTTACGGCGTCGATGGCTCGCATGGCAACGGGGGCTTGGAGTCCCATGATCCAGTCGATGCTGGGGTCTTGGGCGAGTTTGGCCTGCATGGTTGCTTGGGCGGCGGTGAGGTCTTGGCCGTTGACGTAGAGGATGTCGAGTTCGCCGCCGCCGAGGCCTTCTTTGATGCCGGCGCAGCGGGATTCTTGCGACGAGTTGCCTTGTTCGTGGATGACGCACAGGACGTGTCCGGCGTTTTCTTCGGCGAGGCGTTTGCCGGCTTGTTCGCCGGCGATTTTTTCTTCTTGCCCGAAGAAGGCGGTTACGTCATAGTCGCGGTATTCGTCCATGCCGGCGTTGAGGGCGACTGTGGGGATGCCGGAGTCGGCTGCCCGCTTTGCGACGGGTCCCAGGGCGTCGGCGTTCGGCATGGTCAGGGCGATGCCGTCTACTTGGGAGTCGATGGCGGACTGGACCAGGTTTGCTTGGTTGGGGGCTTGGGGGTCGTTGGAGTAGCGGAGTTCCAGGTTGTCTTTTTTGGCGGCGTCTTCGGCGCCTTTGCGGACCAGATCCCAGAAGGTGTCCCCAGGAGCCCCGTGGGTGACCATAGCTACAACATAGCGGGGGGTCTCAAGACCACTGTTTTCGGCGCTTCTGCCGCCGGTGGAGGAGCAGGACGTTAACCCTCCGACCAGTGTCACCCCAATAATTACACTCAAGATTTTTCGTAAAGTCCTCATGAGCTTATGGTGTCTGATAATTACCCCTGGGTCAAACTTTTTCACTCATGTCTTTACCGTTTAAGAGGGGCTAAGCAGGGTATTAATAGGCATAAAAAATTTGCCGGAACGATGGTTTGATCATACCGGAGCAACCAAACCATCAAACACCGGCCGGGATTGGATCATCACAAGCACAATCCCAAGTTTTTTGTGATAAATCACCAACCGCGTTCTGCCAACCGGTGCGGTGCCGGCAGATCAGACACGTTAATCCCAACCATGGCCTCCCCCAGGTTTCGGGACACTCGGGTAATCACCGCCGGGTCATTATAGTGCTTAGTGGCCTCAACGATTGCCTGGGCCCGCTTTTCCGGGTTGCCCGACTTGAAAATGCCGGAGCCCACAAACACGCCCTCCGCACCAATCTGCATTACCAGGGCAGCATCCGCCGGGGTAGACACCCCACCGGCCACAAACATTGGCACCGGCAGCTTCCCGGTCTCCGCCACCTCCTGCACCAGATCGTAGGGGGCCTGAAGATCCTTGGCCGCCACAAACAGCTCATCCTTATCCAACGTACGCAACCGATGAATCTCGTTAAGAATGGTCCGCAAATGCCGCACTGCCTCCGAAACGTCACCCGTGCCGGCCTCCCCCTTGGACCGGATCATTGCGGCGCCTTCGGCAATGCGTCGTAAAGCTTCGCCGAGATTGGTCGCACCGCACAACGTCGGGATCGACAGCTCCCACTTATTAATGTGATTCACATAGTCGGCGGGGGTCAGGACCTCAGACTCATCAATGAAATCAATGCCCAACTCCGCCAAAATCTGGGCCTCCACGAAATGGCCAATGCGGGCCTTCGCCATCACCGGGATCGACACCGCCTCCTGAATCTCGGCGATCATGCCCGGATCCGACATCCGCGCCACACCCCCCTGCGCCCGAATATCGGCAGGCACCCGCTCTAACGCCATCACCGCAACCGCACCGGCGGCCTCGGCAATCTTCGCCTGCTCCGGCGTCACCACATCCATGATGACACCACCCTTCAACGACTGGGCTGGTTCCCGATTCACACGAATACTCATGCGGTCTATCAAACCTGCGTAAGTGGTTTACCACCAGATCCAAATACCGCAAGTTGCACTAGACCACTTTGGCGGGTTGGATAACAACCATGCGCCCCGACCTTGTTGCCGACATCCCCCTCCACCTCACCGCCGGCACCCCAGGCAACCCCCAAAATCCCCTCCCCACCCAGATCACCACCCAAATCCGCACCCTCATCCACACCGGGGTGCTGGCGGCCGGCGACCACCTGCCCAGCACCCGCATGCTCGCCCGGCAACTCGGGGTCGCCCGCGGCACCGTGGTAGCAGCATACGAACTGCTGGCCGCCGAGGGACTCACCGTATCAGCGCACGGCTCCGGCACCCGCGTCAACCCAAACCTTGCACAGCTTGCAGAGCGCCGCATCGACGGCACAACACCCGGCACGCCCAGCGTACCCAATGCGCCCACCGCACGTCTGCTTCCACTCATCCCCGGCATGCCCGACACCCACACCCTCATCGACTCCACCTGGCGGGCCGCCTGGCGCGACGCTTGCACCACCGCCAGCGTCACCGGCACAGAACCCGCCGCCACCGGCACTCCACAACTCCGGGAAGAAATTAGCACACACTTACGACACATGCGGGGTCTGGTGGTGAACCCCGACCGCATTATCGTCACCGCCGGTGCCCGCGACGGGCTAGCCCTACTACTCAATGTTCTCGGCCCTGGCACCATCGGGGTCGAATCCCCCGGCTACCCCAGCCTCCGACGAGTTCCCGCCGCCCTCGGGCACACCATTGTTGACCTGCACACCGACCACCATGGGGTCAATCCCGCGGAGCTACAACACCTCCAGGGGTTGGACCGGGTGCTGGTCACCCCCAGCCACCAATATCCCTCCGGCGGGTCGCTGTCGGGGTCGCGCCGGGTGGCGTTGACCTCGTGGGCACAGCACACCAATACCGTAATAATCGAAGATGATTTCGATTCCGAGTTGCGGTATGTGGGCCAGCCGCTGCCGGCACTTGCCGCGCTCGCCCCCGACCACACGGTGCTATTGGGCACGTTTTCCTCGGTGCTGTCACCGGCGTTGGCCTGCGGTTATATCGTTGCGCCGCCGCGGCTCCTGCCGGCGCTCACCCGCCTGCGCGAAGCCCTGGGCCCGGCGGTCGGCGGCATCCCCCAACACGCGCTCACCCAGTATTTGGCCACCGGCGCTTTACGACGCCGCACCCAGCGGTTACGCCGAGTATATCGCCGTCGACGCAACCTGATTACCTCCCTGCTTGCCGACGCCCCCGGCTGCCACCTGCGCCCCATCACTGGTGGTCTGCACGCGGTGTTGCTGTGCGACGCCCCCGCCCACCAGGTGGTTGATGCCTGCCGACGCAGCGGTATCCAGGTCACCGCCCTGCACGACTATTGGGGTGGCCAAGGTGAGGAGAACGGTATTGTGTTCGGATTCGGTTGCCATGATGACGA
>ERZ773035.1032-NODE-1032-length-21039-cov-3.829966_pt1 | contig 21039 bp, 20 predicted proteins | sample MGYA00511487_ERZ773035 | MGnify/ENA primary metagenome ERZ773035 (study PRJEB29015, sample SAMEA2737985) | human oral metagenome | biome: human oral; feature: human-associated habitat; material: dental | place: China | collected 2024 ...
CGTGATGGAGAGGCGCGGCGGGCTAGAGTGGCTGTGCTGCAAGGGTGCTGAGAACGATAATCTGACGGATGAATATAACGCGTGGGATTATCCGGACTTGAACACTTGACGCGTTGTCTCTTGCGCGCTTTTTATAGAAACTTCGGCTATGCCGCCGCTTCGCTAGTTTTGTGGAGCTGATAAAATTTCGGCTCGATGAACCACATGTTCTATCTGTGCCGAAATTTTTATCTCACTTCTGCTTGCAGCTGCGAGCTTGCGAAGCAGACCCCAAAAATCATCGCAAGATACCGCCGCTTATCACTTTTCATACAAATTTTAAAATTTCGTTATCTATAAATGTTTTTGCATCGTCGCCTCGCCTTTTTGTAGCAAAGTCTTGTTATGATGGTATGGCTCAAAGTAAATCGAAAAATACTTCGCCTTAATTCCCGCGCTGTTTTTCTTTACTATACGTCGTTGCGTTTAAAATTTGCTCTATTACGTATCAAGCATACGCTCCGCCCGCAAATTTCATCTACATCTCGTCTAGCTTCGCGATACCGCCTCTTGTGTCATTTTGCTCAAATTTAAGTTGCAACTTTGGCAGACTATTTTTACGTCCTTGCTTCAAATTTGACCGCTCGTGCGTTTAGTTTTTGCTCGGTAGCAATTAATTAATTTTGATTTTGTTTAAATATTAAATAATGTTTAATATAATCTCGCTAAAACATCAATGGACAGGTAAATGCTTTTTAACTCTTACGAATTTATATTTTTATTTTTGCCCGTAACTTTTTTCGTATATTTTTTCTTAAATAAAAAGCGCCTTAGTGAAGCGGCGAAAGGCTTTTTGGTACTATCGTCGCTATTTTTTTACAGCTGGTGGAACATCGCTTATCTGCCGCTAATAGTAGGCTCGATGATATTTAACTACTCCTTTGGGCTGGAACTTTGTAAAAATAATCCTAAAATTTCAAAAAAAATTCTCCTAGCTCTTGGTATTGCGGGAAATTTGGCCTTGCTTGGGTATTTTAAATACTCCGAATTTTTAATCGGCAACGTAAATTTCGCCTTCGGTACGCAGATACCGCACCTAAATTTACTCCTGCCGCTTGCGATTTCGTTTTTTACGTTTCAGCAGATCGCGTATCTGGTGGACTGCGCGGCGGGAGAGGGCGCGAAGCGGTATGATTTTTTAAACTACTGCTTGTTTGTTACGTTTTTCCCGCAGCTAATCGCCGGCCCGATCGTGCATCACGAGGAGATGATGCCGCAGTTTGCAAAAGCTAAAAATAAAATAATCAACTACAAAAATATCGCTCTTGGGCTTTTTATATTTTCTATCGGGCTTTTTAAAAAGGTCGTTATCGCCGATACTTTCGCCGTTTGGGCGACCGAGGGCTTTGACATGGCTGCGAGCTTAAATTTGATCGAGGCTTGGGTTACTAGCCTTAGCTATACGTTTCAGCTTTATTTTGATTTTAGCGGATACTGCGATATGGCGATCGGCGCGGCGCTACTTTTTAACATCAAACTCCCGATAAATTTTAACTCGCCTTACAAGGCTTTAAATATTCAGGATTTTTGGCGTAGATGGCATATCACGCTAAGCCGCTTTTTGAGAGATTACGTCTATATCCCGCTAGGAGGCAACCGCAGGGGCAAGATGCGGACGTACGTAAATTTAGCCGCGACCTTTGTGATAGGAGGCATCTGGCACGGGGCGGGCTGGACGTTTATATTTTGGGGATGTCTGCACGGTGCAGCCTTGGTCGTCCAAAGGATTTGGAGCGAGCTTGGTTTTAGGCTAAATAAATTCGCAGCTTGGTTTATAACCTTTAACTTCGTAAATATCGCCTGGGTGTTTTTTAGAGCAAAGGAGTGGGATGACGCGCTAAAGGTGCTAAAGGGGATGTTTGGGCTGGGCGGCGGGCTGACTCTAAATTCCCGGCTAGAGAGAAAGGTCGGTTTTTTGAAAGAGTACGGCGTAAAATTTGGCGAGTGGAATCCAAATATACAAATAGACAGCACAAACACCTTGCTCTACTACTTGATCGCGGGTTTTGCGGTCGTGCTGCTATTTAAAAACTCCGCGCAAAAACTGCAAGGCTTTAAGCTCGGCGGGCTAAATTTGACCCTTGCGGTGCTTTGTTTTACGCTGGGCGTTTTAAATTTGCAAAAAATATCTCAATTTTTATATTTTAACTTTTAGGAAAGTCGTATGAAATTTAAAAAATGGACGTTTAGCTTTTTGGCCTCGGCGGCTTTGATTTTCGCGCTCGTAGCGGTTTTTAACTACCTGGTCGATCCATACAGGATTTACGATACGGATATCTTTAAAAATAAGCCCAGAGAGGATTTGCAGTCGCGCTTTATGAAGGTTGTAAAGATCCAAAAAATTAGGCCCGCGTCGATATTTTTAGGAAACTCTCGCCCTCAAACGGCGCTAAATTCGGCGCATAGATATTTCGCGCAGCCTGCTTTTAACGCGGCCGTATCAGGAGGCAATCTAAACGAAGCTAAAGGCTATCTAAAATGGGCGATAAAGCAGGGAAATTTAAAGCAGGCATTGCTCGTTTTTGACGACAAGACGATGTTAGACGGCAGCAGCAAGACCGATGATTTCGAGGAGTATTTTAAAAATTCTAGCGCGTATAAGATTTTATTTAGCTCTCAGACGCTTCGCGACTCGGTAGCAACCGTCATAAAATACGGCAAAACTCCGCTTTTTGAACCAGACGGCAGACGGACCGAGGCGTCGCTGCTAGAAGAGGTGCAAAGAAACGGGGGCTACTACGAATACTCCGTAAAAAAGATAGAGAGCGGATATATGGCTGAACGCAAAAGAGACGAGGCATCAAGGCTGTCTTATGAAAATCTTATCGAGATTTTAACGGACGCTCACGAAAATAACGCAGCCCTAGATATCGCTATAAGTCCGCTACACGCGAGATTGCTTGAAGCTATGGACTACCGAGTCGGGCTTGACGTCGCATGGCATGAGTGGAAAAAACAGATAACGGCCGTAAATGAAGAGGTTGCCAAGCGTCTAGGAAAAAAGCCGTTTAGGATAGTGGATTTTGGCCTTTATAACGAGATAACGGCTCAGGAGCTACCTAAAGACGCAGACCAAGTCTCGCCGTACTACTGGGAGGCTAGCCACTATAATGCAAGACTCGGCGATATGATGTTAGATTTCTTAACGGGGCAGGGCGAGCACGCAGGGCTAGGCGTAGAGATAACTAGCAAAAACATAGACGCGCACATAGAAAAGCAAAAGGGTTTGAGAGCTAAATTTATAGATACGCGGGTGTATAGGCGCGAGGTTTTTGGCGAGTAGATTTTAGGGCGGTAAATTTATTTAAAAGCCAAGATTTTATATAATCGCACAATAAAATTTAAAGGCCAAATTTGCAAAGATACCCCACGAAACAGATAAAAATCAGGGACGTAAAAATAGGCGGAGACGCGCCCATATCGGTGCAGTCGATGACGTTTAGCAAAACAAAAGACGTAAAAGGCACGCTAGAGCAGATACAGCGGCTTTATTTTGCCGGCTGCGATATCGTGCGCTGCGCCGTGTTTGACAAAGAGGACACCGCCGCGCTGCGTGAGGTCGTGAAGGCTAGCCCGCTACCAGTCGTCGCCGACATCCACTTTAACCACAACTACGCCGTGATCGTTAGCGAGTTCGTCGATGCTATCCGCATAAATCCCGGAAACATCGGCTCCAAAAAAAACATCAAAGCCGTCGTGGACGCGTGCAAGCAGCGAAATCTGCCTATCCGCATCGGCGTAAACTCGGGCTCGCTCGAAAAGCAGTTTGAGGACAGATACGGCCGCACGGTCGAAGCGATGGTGCAAAGCGCGCTTTATAACATAAATTTGCTCGAGGATTTTGACTTTACCGATATCAAAATCTCGCTAAAATCAAGCGACGTCGAGCGCACGATGGCTGCTTACCGCACGCTACGGCCGCTTGTGGCGTATCCGTTTCACCTGGGCGTTACGGAGGCCGGCACTAGCTTTCACGCGACGATAAAATCCGCGATCGCGCTGGGCGGACTGCTACTAGAAGGCATCGGCGACACGATGCGAGTTAGTATCACGGGCGAGCTCGAGGAGGAGATCAAGGTCGCAAAAGCGATCCTAAAAGACAGCGGCCGCCAAAAAGAGGGGTTAAATATCATCTCGTGCCCGACCTGTGGGCGTTTGCAGGCTGATCTCATGGCTGCGGTAAAGCTCGTCGAGGAGAAAACCAAGCACATCAAAGAGCCGCTAAACGTCTCGGTGATGGGCTGCGTCGTAAATGCTATCGGAGAGGCCAAGGGTGCGGACGTGGCGATAGCATTTGGTAAAGGAAACGGTATGATAATGCGCAAAGGCGAGGTTGTCGCGAGGCTGCCCGAGAGCGAGCTAGTCGATAGATTTTTACTCGAGATCGACGACGAGATAAAGTCGCGCGAGGCGCACTAAATCAAAGGAAAAATATGCAAACTACGACATTTCACATTGAAATACCAAGCGACAGAAGTGATCTAATCGCGATCGCGACTACGCTGTCAAACGAAGTAAAAAAGCTAATTACGACCGATAAATCAAAAAGTAAAAAGAGCGCGCCAAGTCTTGAAATCATGCGATTTGCAGGCATAGTAAAGGGTAAGGTCGGTCAAAATATAGACGATATAAAAGCGCTAAAAATCGCCTATAAAAAATATATGAAAAAAAGATACGGCATAGATGGCTAAAATTTTCCTTGATAGCAATATTCTGATCGATTTTTTAGTCGAAGAAAGAGGCGCTCTAAATTTGGCGGCCGTTAAACTTTTTGAAAATTTTAGCGCTAGTGACACCATTTGCTACTCATTTGGTAGTATAAGCGATGTGGCTTACGTACTAAAAAAATGTTATAAAATTTCAGACAGAATTATTTTGGATTTTTTCGGAGCATTATCGCGGACGTCAAATTTTAAATGTCTGTCGCTACCCAATGATGGGCTATTGCTGGTGTGCGAATACGCAAAGAGCGAGTTAAAATCGGGTCGCAAGATAGACTTTGAGGATATTTTGCAGTATTTTTGCACACTAGAGGGCGGCTGTGAGGCGATCGTCACAAACGACAAAACCTTTCCAAAACTACAAATAGCCTTAAGGCGCACGGATGCTAATATTGAAGATTACGCACCGAAACAAAAAAATTAAACGGATAAAAAATGGCAAAAGAAAACATCGATATGCATAATCTTTACGACCTAGATATGGAGCGCGCGATCCTCGCGTCCATCATCTATAGCGCGGACAATCTAAGCGAGATTTTCGATATCCTAAGCCCGTTTGATTTTTACCTGCGCGCTCACGGCGACGTTTACGACGCGATGGTAAAGTGCCTGAATGAAAATTTGCCCGTAGAAACGGGGTTTTTAAAAACCAAGCTGGGGAGTAAATTTGACGAGAACGTGATGAACGAGATCATCGGCACGAACTCGATCCTGGACGTCAAAAAGTACGCCAACGAAATCAAAGAAAAATCTATCAAGCGAAGCCTCGTCAAAATCGCGCACCAGATACCTAGCAAAGTGAGCGAGGATAAGCCTAGCCGCGATATGGTGGACGAGCTGAGTCAGAGTTTTTATTCGCTAGTGGACGGGCAGAGCGCGGGCGCCATCAAGGACGCTGCTGTCATCATCGCAGACGTCATCGCACACCTAGAAAAGCAAAAACTGCTCGAAGACAAAGATATCGTGGGTATCGACACGGGCTTTCGCCAGCTAAACGAGATGACGAAGGGCTTTAAGCACGGTGATCTCATCATCATCGCGGCGCGCCCGGGCATGGGCAAAACCACGATCTGTCTAAATTTGATGAACCACGTGCTAATGCGCGGCGGCGGCGTGGTGTTTTTCTCTCTTGAGATGCCTGCCGAGCAGATCATGCTGCGTATGCTAAGCGCCAAAACCTCGATCCCGCTGCAAAATATAATGACTGCCAAAATGGACGACGAGGAGTGGTCCCGCCTAAGCGACGCGTGCGAGGATATGTCTAGTCGTAAGCTTTTTGTCTACGACAGCGGATACGTAAACATCCACCAGATCCGCACGCAAATGCGCAAGCTCAAGTCCGCCCACCCAGATATCACGCTGTGCGTCATCGACTACATCGGCCTCATGATGGCGACGTCAAATTTCTCTGACCGCCACCTACAGATCGCCGAAATCTCGCGCGGACTAAAGCTGTTAGCGCGCGAGCTAGACATGCCTATCATCGCGCTTAGCCAGCTAAACCGTAGCCTGGAGTCCCGCGCCAACAAGCGCCCGATGCTAAGCGACCTGCGCGAATCAGGCGCCATCGAGCAGGACGCCGACATGATACTTTTTGTCTACCGCGACGAGGTTTACCGCGAGCAGGAGGAAAAGGAGGCCGAGAAAAAGGCGCACGCCGAGGGCAAGGAGTATGTGCGTAAATTTGTCCCTAACAAGATCGAAGAGGATGCCGAAATCATCGTGGGCAAGAACCGAAACGGCCCGGTCGGCACGGTGGAAGTAATATTTCAAAAGGAATTTACGCGCTTTGTCGATAAGAGCTTTGGCGCCGCGCACGTGGCGGAGTTTAACCCAAACGCCTAAAATGCGAAGTCTAAAGTCAAATTTTGCAAAAGCCGCAGCGAAAATCTATCTTTGAAAACGCGCGAGAGGTTTATATATTTTGCCTTGCGTGCGCGCTCGTTTTTGCGCTAAATTTGGGCTTTAGCTACTATAAATTTCTTGAGTTTAAAGCTCAAAACGGCGTTACCTTACAAGCTAAAATTTTACAAAACTACGAAAAAATGAACGCAAAAGGCAAAATTTACCGTGTTTTAAAGCTTAAAACGCAGGATTTTAGTTTCTACACGATGACGCTGGCAGACTTTGACGCGGGAGCGAACGAGCAAATTTTAATCGGCGCCGAAAACAAAAACGTCAAATTTAAAGAGTATCTAAGCGGCTCGTTTTTTATGCCAAGCTACGGCATCTCGGAGCTTCGCTATGCTGCCAGCTCTGAGCCTATGCGAGATAAAATTTATGATTTTATCGCCGCGCAGCACGAAAGCGAAAAAATGACCGAGCTTTTTACCGCGCTGTTTCTGGCTGCGCCCGTCGGTAAGGAGCTTAGAACGGATGTAAATTTCTACGGCGTAGCGCACCTGATCGCGATTTCCGGTTATCATCTGGGACTGATTTTTGGTTTTTTATATTTTATCATGCGCCCGATTTACCGCTATTTTCAGGCGCGCTATTTTCCGTATCGAAACGCCAAATTTGACCTCTCGGCCGCGATTTTTGCTGTTTTGTTTTGCTATCTTGCGCTGATCGGCTTCGTGCCGTCATTTTTGCGGGCGTTTTTGATGGGTTTGCTGGCTCTGTTTTTACTCGCTAGAAACGTGCGCGTCGTTAGTTTTGAGCTGCTTTTTACGGTGATTTGCGCCGCCGTAGCGCTGATGCCGAGTTTGCTTTTTAGCGTCGGATTTTACTTTTCGTGTATGGGCGTGTTTTATATTTATCTTTATTTGCGGCACTTTGGCGGGCGATTTTCAAATTTAAGTAACGCTATTTTGTTAAATTTTTGGGTATTTTCGGCGATGATTTTGCCCGTGGTTTACTTTTTCCCGCTAGTTAGCGCCCAGCAGCTAACCGTCTTGCCGCTTACGCCGCTTTTTAGCCTGTTTTATCCGATTAGCGCGCTTTTGCATGCGTTTGGCGCAGGCGGCGCGCTTGATGAATATTTGCTCGAATTTCTCTCGTGGCGCGCAAAGGGCGTAAATTTGAGCGTGCCGTTTTGGCTGTTTTTACTCTATAATGCGCTGAGCCTAGCAAGCGTCAAAAGCAAAATTTTAGCTGCCGCTATCGTGCCGCTAAATTTACTCTGCTTTGCCGCGCTTTTTTAAGCTTCTTTGTCGCTCTCGCCCGCTTTTTCCAGATACGCGCACAGCTTCACGCCGTAAAGAAAGATGATCCACGATACGTAAATCCACACGAAAAATAGCAGCACCACCGAAAACGAGCCGTAGATGCTGAGGTATGTTTTGTTATTTGCAGCGTAGAAGACGAAGATGTTTTTACCCAGATACCAGATGAGCGAGGCCACAAACGAGCTAAAAAGCGCGTTTTTTAGGGCGATTTGGCGGTTTATCGAGATGAGATAGGTTACGCAAAATATCGCCCAGATGATGAGGTACGGAAAGATACTTATGAAATTTATCCACTTCGTGTAGTCGCTGGAGTTTAGTATATCCTGAAATAAATTTGAGAGATAAAAACTAAGCCCAAGCCCCAAAGGAGCTAGCGTAATGAGCGTCCAGTAAGCACTCAGCGAGTTCCAAAATTTGCGGCTTTGCGTGTGCATGATGCGGTTGATGACGTACTCGTAATCGGCAAAAAACATGATCGAAGTAAAGATGATTGCGCCAAGGCCTAGGATGCCAAGGCTTGAGCTATTTTGCAAAAAGGTCTCGATGTAGTTTGAGATCGCGTCTTGGTTTGAGGGCAGTAGCTGGGCAAATATAAATTCCTTAATCTTGGCGTAATAGACGCTAAAACTGGGCATCTGCGTAAAGAGCGAGAGCGAGATGAGCAGCACGGGGATGATGGAAAGCATCGTGTGAAAGCTCAGGCTTGATGCGTAGTGCAACAGCTGCTTGTCCTTGATCTTTAGCATCGCTGTGAGCCAAATTTTAAGCGTCTGTTTTATCTTTTCAAATTTTTGCGGGTTCATTTTGGATCCTTAAATTTGAGGTATTTTACTTTAAAATTTTTGAAATTTCGGTTAGATAAAATTTTATTTATTTTGCATTTTGCGATACGGCGGTCTTTATGATTATGGAGTTAAATTTGACTGCATTTTGGGTAATAACGGCGTCAAATTTAAAGCAGTCGGCGGTTTTAAAATTTTGATTTACGGCAGCGAAGTTAAATTCAGCTAAATTTTGCGTGATAATTTCGTCAAATTCGAGGCGATAAGGGTTTAAATTTAGCTTTGCGGCAAGGCTTCTTTTATCATCTTTTTTATCTCAGAGAGGCTTTGTTCTTCGTCAGCCACGAGTTCACGCATTTTAAATCCAGCCTCGATGATGGCGTAAAGCTCGGGTTTTGAGGTCTTCCATCTTTGTAGCGTTCTGGTCGTTATCTTTAAAATTCTAGCTTTATCTTGTTGGCTGTATTTCATAGCGCAAGTTTAGCTTTTATAAATTTAATAGCAAATTGCGACATATATTCGTAAATTTATAATAAATTTAGAAATAATGTCGTAAAATCCAAAAATATAATTTTAAAAAGGGATATGAATGAATGAGGTTGATTTTCGAACTATGAATATAATAAAAGCTATGTTTCTAAGCCTGGTTTTAAGTGTCATTGTTTGGTTTATTATCGGCGGTAAATACGGATATTTTGTTAAATCCATATTTTGTATTTGTGGTTTTGTCGTTTCAATATCTATTATGGGGTGGCTATCGAGATGCAAAAAATGCAAGAAGCAATTTTGTACAGAAAAAATTTCTAACGAATTATTGCGCCAAGATGTTGTACAGGGTAGCAAAGAAATCAAGGGCAGCAACGGCAAAAAGCGTATAGTGAATGCCGCTTACGAAATAAGTAAATTTAGAGTTTTTACCACATGTGAAGAATGCGGCTATAAAGACTCGTATATAGTAACCGACAAAAAAGAAATTTAACTAAAAGGAGAAAAAATGAGTAAAATAAAAATGTGCGCTGTTTTGGCTGTTGGATTATTTGTCGTCGGATGCGGCGATGATAGCTATAACTGTGATAATGATGCGGCTACCATTGAAGCCATAAAGCTTGAATCTTACGATAAAATGTATAATAAATTTGATCCTAGACTGGATAAAATCATAGATGACTCTATGTCTTTGATTAAAATCAACTCAAGAGAAATCATGAATATTAATGATAAAACCAAACGTTCCACTTGTAAAGCTAAATACATGGTAGAAAATCCGAAAAATGAAAACGAATTTAAAATCATGGCTAGAGTAGTGCTTGTAATGGAAAAACTCTTTAAGACTAATGGAATGTTTTTATCTATAAAAGATCAAAATATGAAAAATGATATTTTTAAAGAAATAGAAAGCGATCTGCAAAGACGCAAAGACGAGCTTAGTAAGAGTATCTATGATAATCCCGATACCGGACAAGAAACTATAATCTATGATGTGTATGATAATGGGCGAGGTGATAGTTTTGTCGAGGTGACACAGTGAAAGCAAAAGCGATAGCGATGTCTATCCATGAGCCAAGCTCCGGGATGCTGGTGTCGGGCGAGAAAAATATCATACATCGAAAGCATAAATTTTCAAAGAAATTTAAGAAAATATATGTGTATTGCCCGGATACGGCCAAAATAGTCAGAGAGCTTGAAGTGGGTGGAATTCTATACTCCGATAGGGATAGTATATGGGAAGCCACAAGCGATGGCTCTTGTATATGATAGCGAAATGGTGTATGCTATAAAAATTAAAAGAGCAATCAAATACGAACCGCCAAAAGAACCGCTTAAAATCGATCCAAATTTTAGAGCACCGCAACAATTTTATTATATAAATTAAAAAGTAAATTTAAGCGGCAGTAGCGGCAGTATCATGAGATGGTTTTAAATGTTCTACTTAGCTTCCCTGCAGTCGCTACTGTCGCTACGCTTGAGACCGCTCTGCTCGTAGTTGCAAAGCAGGAGTTGAAGTTTTTGCGACCGAGGCTAACCAAACAAGTTGCCTTGGAAGCAAAAACGAAACTTATTTCTCAAAGAGAGCGCCTAGTGTAAGAAAAACGCTCACGAGATAACGCTTTTTACAACCCCATCTTAAACGGATTTAGGATATTGTTCGGATCAAACGCCTTTTTGATACTTCTAAAAAGCTCCATCTCGGCGTCCGTAAAGGCAAGCGGCATAAACTCGGCCTTGCTGATGCCGATACCGTGCTCGCCGCTGAGCGTACCGCCAAGCTCCACCGCGATCTTAAAAATTTCCTCGATCGCCTTGTGACCGCTCTCAACCTGCGCAGGATCGGCTTTATCTACGACCATGACGTTGGTGTGTACGTTTCCGTCGCCCGTGTGGCCAAAGCACGGCACCTGCACGCCGTATTTTTTAGCGACGCCGCCGATGCGTTCGAGCAGTTCGGGCAGCTTTGAGCGCGGCACCGTGATGTCCTCGTTTAGTTTTAAATTTCCATAGATATTTATCGCCTGCGAGCAGTTGCGGCGAGCAAACCAGATGTCGTTTCGCTCGCTCTCGTCTTTGGCGCGTCTAAATTCGCTAGCGCCGTTTTCTCTAAACACTCGCTCGATCGTGGCAAGATCTTGCTCTAGGCCGTCTAAAATGTCGCCGTCGACGTCGGTGATGAGCAGCGCGCCCGCATCTTGCGGTAGGCCTTTGTTAAATTTAGTCTCGACCGCGCGTATGCAAAGAGCGTCTAAAAACTCCATGGCTACAGGCGTCACGCCTGCTGCCATCGTCTTATAAACGGCGTTCATCGCGGCGTTTACGCTAGGGAAAATTCCCATCGCCGTTTTTCTAAATTTAGGCTTTGCGATGAGTTTTAGCGTGATCTCGGTTATTACCGCTAGCGTGCCCTCGCTGGCGATGAGGATGCCTGCGATATTGTATCCCGCGACGTCTTTTATCGTGCGTTTGCCGGCGCGGATCACTTCGCCGTTAGGTAGCACGGCTCGCAGCGCCATGACGTAGTCTTTGGTGATGCCGTATTTTGCCGCGCGCATGCCGCCGGCGTTTTCGCTCACGTTGCCGCCTAGCGTCGAGTACTCCTGGCTGGCGGGATCTGGCGGGTAGAAAAGGCCTAGCTTCTCGGCTTCGCGCTGTAAATTTATATTTATACAGCCCGGTTGCACGACGGCAACCATATTTTGCATGTCGATTTCTAGGATTTTATTCATATGCTTTTCAAAAGCAAGCACCACGCCGCCCTCGTGCGCTAGCGCCCCACCTGTAAAGCCGCTACCTGCGCCCCTAGGCACGATTATGATTTTATTTTCGTTGCAGTATTTTAAAATCTCGCTAATGTCGCTCTCGTCTCTAGGGAAAAGCACGCCGTCAGGCAAATGGCGCTTTCTAGTAGCGTCGTAGCAGTAGGCTATCCTGTGCGCGTCGTCGAAGTAGGCGTTATCGGCGCCTAGTAAATTTGCAAAAAATTTAGCGTGTTTTTCGTGCATCATTTCTCTTTCAAAAGAGCTTTGTAGTGGCGGTCAAAGTCGCTGATCTGCTCCGAGCCCCATTTCCAAAATACCGTATCAATGTCCTTGACGCGAGTGTAGAAAGGCAGCTGGTAGTATTTGACCGCGCCGCTTTGGAAGCGTTTTAACGGCTCGAAACTCTGGCAGTCGGCAAAAAGCGCTTCGTTGTTCATAGCGATGAAAATAAGCCCGGCAGCGCTTTGAGAGCACATTTTGCGAAAGTCGTCGCGGCTAGGGTTTGGTTTATACTCGTAGCTTAGATATGAGCCCACGATATCGGGGTGGATAAAGGTGATGTCTTTAAACGCGTTCGTTACTTCGGCGTAAATTTCTTTGTTCGGTACGACGATGAGCGAGCGGTTGTAGAGGTAGTTTAGGATGATCTCGTCGCCGCTTTTAGGCATTATGCCAGGTATCGGTAGGGCTTTTTGCGCTAATGTGTCAAATACCTCAAATCGCACCTTCGCAAAGCCGCCGCCTTTTTGCGTGACGACCGCGCGAGCGATGATTGAGCTTTGAGAGCCTTCAAATTTATGCATCACGACGCCGCTACTACCTACGACGATGTCCGAGCCGTCTATGATCGTGCCTACGCCCTCATCCACGCTTATTAGCGGGGTTTTGTACTCTCTCATCGAGAATTCCGCCGCAAAACCGAGGCAAGCCGCCGCTAAAAATAAAAGAAATTTTTTCAAAATTTATCTCCTGAAAGTTTGAAATTTTAGCGCTCATTATATCTGAAACTGGCTTAGTTTTGCAAAACGTAAGTAATTTTCGAGTAAAATACGGCTTTTAAATCAAGGGATTTTATGAAGAAATTTTCATTAGCTTTACTGCTGGCGGTAAATTTATTCGCCGCCTCGCCTATACAATCTACCGTCCAGGAGCTTAGCTGGCCTAGCGGAGATACGTTTTTAACTTTTTTGGAGAAAAATTCCATCCCCCTTTCTCTTTATTATGATATGGATTCGGACGATAAGGAGTTTGTAAGCGAGATAAAAGCGGGTATCTCGTATCAAATTTTAAGAGACGAAAAAGGCGGGATAAGCCAGGTGCTAATCCCCGTAAACGAAGAGCTCCAAGCGCAAATTTATAAAGATAACGACGGAAAGTATAATTTTCAGCTTTCCTCGATCTCGTATCAGACGCATAGGCGCGTGCTTAGTATGCCTATTACGGTTTCGCCTTCGCAAGATATCCAAGACGCTACGGGCAGTGCGGCTTTGGCACACGGATTTTATCTGGCGATGAAGAACGAAGTGCCGGAAAGCGAGTTTAAAAAGCTAAAAAAAGGCGACAGGCTCGCGATGGAATACACGCAAAAAACTAGGCTCGGACGAACGTTTGGCGTACCGGAAATACACTGGGCGTCGATACAAATCGGCGATAAAAAATACGTCACGTATAAATTCGAAAATAAATACTACGACAAAAGCGGCAAGAAAAACGATAAATTTTTGCTAACTAGACCGATCGCAAACGCTCGTATTACCTCGCCTTTTACGCCCAAGCGCTATCATCCGATACTAAAGCGTTATAAGGCCCATCTAGGCGTGGACTACGGCGCTCCTAAGGGCACTCCGATAAAGGCCGCAGGCGAGGGTACGGTAAAATTCGTCGGTACTAAAAGCGGCTACGGCAAGGTCGTCATCGTCGGGCATGTCGGCGGCTACGAGACGCTATATGCGCACACTAGCGGCTTTGCTAAAGGTATAAAAAGCGGAGTAAAAGTTAAGCAAGGTCAGCTCATCGCATATGTCGGAAACACGGGTATGAGTACGGGTTCGCACCTGCATTTCGGCGTTTATAAAAACGGTAACGCTATAAACCCCGAAAACGAGATAAAGGTGGCTAAAAGCGTATTTGCCTTAAATGAAAGCGCTAAATTTCAAAAATATATAAAACAGTTTGAAAATAAGATAAAAGAGTATGCCAACAAGGATGAAATCCCTGAAAAAGAGCAGAAATTTGATGCGGCGATGGACTGGGAGCATCCTATAACCGAGCCAAAAACAGACGTAAATTTGACGATGACGGATGCAAATTCTACCTTTTCTAGCGGAGATTTAAATTTAACTACGAAGACGAAAAGAGCAGAGGAAAATTTAACTAACATCGGCTCTTTAAAAACCGATATAAATTTGACAAAAGAGACAAATGGCGACAGCAAGGAAGACAATGCGGCCAAAACCGAAGCAAATTTGACCAGTGAGCTCGCAAGCGGTAGCAACGATGCAAATTTGACGGACTCAAATTTAACTAAAACAGAGTCAAATTTGACCGTGCAGCCTAAATCCGAAAGCAATTCGTCCGAGATCAAAACGGACGCGAACGAAACGGCAAATTTAGACGCGGCAAAATCAGCAAAACCGGAGTCAAATTTAACCTCTGCAAAAGCGTCAAACAAGGCGGCAAGCAAGACTGAGCCAAAAAAATCAAGCAAAGAGGCGAAAAAATCTGAGTCAAATTCGTCCGCTAAAAATAAAGACAAAACAAAACAGACGGATAAGAAAAAGGACAAAACAAACAAAGAAACCAAAACCGAGTCCAAAAAGAAAAAAGACGTAAACGCCAGCAAAGATAAGTCTAAAAAGCAAAAAGATGCCGCCGATAAAAAGGCTAAATCAAAAGGCAAAACCGCCGAGTCAAGCGACAAAAAGAAGTAAATGATGGAAGAAAACGAGCAATTAAACGAAGCCAAAGAGCTGCTAGACTCGCACCTAAACGAGACGATCGATAAGGAACTAAGCCCCGCCGACCTCGCCCAGCACCTAAAAACGCTCAAAAAGCACGATGAGGAGCTATTTGGCGAATACCTCGAAAAGCTCGACCCAGAGATCCTGGGCGACGTAGCGATGGAGATGCCAGATCACATGCTAAAGGACGTGATCGAGCAGATACCTAGCGACAAGATCATCGAGGCGATCGAGGAGCTAGAGAGTGATGACGCGGCCGAGCTTTTGGAGTATATCGAGGAGATCGACGAACAAAAGGCGAAGGAGCTCTTTGACGGCCTGGATAAGGACGATCAGGAGGAGATTTTACGTATCCGCAGCTACGACGAGGGCGAAGCGGGCGCGTTCATGCAGACGGAGCTTTTTAGTGCGCATATCGACGAGCAGCTAAAAACGGCGGTCGAGCGGCTAAGGCGCGAGAAGGAAGAGGGCAAACTAGAAAACGTCTCGCAGCTTTTTATCACCGATAAAAAGGGTGTTTTGCTCCATGCGGTGCCGCTTGAGGATCTGATACTATTTGATTTTAACCAAACCTTAAGAGAGATCATCGCAAAGAGCGAAGAGGATAAATATAAACCCAACGTGGCCGTAGATAACGAGCCTATCGAGACGGTCGTAGAAACGGTCGAAAACTACGATATGAACTCGATCGCGGTCGTCGATAGCAAGGGATATTTGCTCGGTCGTATCACTACTGACGACATCCACGACTTTATACAAGAAAGCGCCACGGAGCAAATTTATAACCTAGCCGGCGTCGACGACGAAGCTGAGGAAGAGGATACGAGCCTGGTTAAGGCCACTCGCGCGCGCGCCGTTTGGCTACTTATAAATTTATTTACCGCGCTTATTAGCTCCTCGATCATCGGGATTTTTGACGAGACGATAGCTAGCTACGTAGCGCTCGCGGTACTGATGCCAATCGTAGCATCCATGGGTGGAAACACTGGCACGCAGGCGCTTACGGTTACTGTGCGCCGACTAACTCTGGGAGAAATCGAGTTTAAAAACGCCGCAAACGCGCTAAAACGCGAGGTCGGCATCGCGCTTATAAACGGACTAACCTTTGCGTTTTTGATGGGCATTATCGCTGCGCTATGGTTTAACCGCCCGATGCTAGGCGTCGTTATCGGCGCTTCGATGTTGATAAATTTGTTTTTCGCCGGATTTTTCGGTACTTTGATACCGCTAAGCTTAAAGAAATTTGACATCGATCCTGCCGTCGGCTCTGCTGTACTGCTTACCACTGTTACCGACACGGTTGGCTTTTTTAGCTTTTTAGGACTGGCAAAATGGATACTTCTGTAAAAAATATCAAGATAGAAAATTTAACCGCCCCGCGCTATGTAAAGCCATATCAAATTTCGTTTGATCTGTGCGAAAAGTCCGTCAGATGGGAGTGTATCAAGGCCCACGACAGCGTCTCGGTACTGCTTTATCACGAGGATAAAGACGCGTTTTTGCTGGTTAAGCAGTTTCGCCCCGCCGTTTGGTTTAACCTGCAAGAAGGACGCGAGCTAAATTTGACGCAACAGGGCGACGAGGGCTATACTTACGAGCTTTGCGCGGGTCTGATGGACAAAGGCAAGAGCGAGGAGCAGACCGTCATCGAGGAGATCGCCGAGGAGACGGGCTTTGCCGTGAGCAAGGTCGAGCGCATAACATCCACCCGAGGCGCGCTTGGGTTTGGCGGAGCGAAGCAGACGATGTTTTTTGCCGCTATAAACGACGCGATGAAGATCGGCGAAGGCGGCGGCATAGACGGCGAAAATATCGAGCCTGTTTACGTGCCGCTTGAGCGGGCGCGGGAGTTTATGTTTGACGAAACCAAAACCAAGGCCACGGGGCTGATGTTTGCTTTTATGTGGTTTTTCGATAGAATGGGCAGATAGTTTGCGTCAAATTTTAGATTTCACTAAAAATAATCAAATTTAAGGAAAACAAATGCTAAAGAAAATCGTTTGCGCCGCTTTTTTGGCGTCCGCGGCCTTTGCCGCCGTGCCTACTTTCGAGGAGGCGAGCGCGGAGCTAGCTCAAAACAACTACGACAACGCCTTAAAGCTTTTTGAAAAGTCTTGCTACGAGGAGAAAAACATCGTAGGCTGCTATGCTGCGGGCTTTATAAACATGAATGCCTATTCGCAAAACTCTAGCGAGGCAAAAGGCTTCGAGCAGTTTTCAAAGGCTTGCGATGCTGGAGATATGGACGGATGTAAATCTATGGGCGACATCTACGAAAACGGACTGGCTGGACAGGAAACCGACTATAAAAAAGCGATGAAATTTCACGAAAAAGCTTGCGAGGGCAAAGTAGGCGCCGCATGCGCGAGAGTGGCCGGATACTACGACGAGGGCAGGGGTACCGAGCAAAATTTAGCCAAAGCGTCTAAATTTTACGAAACCGCGTGCACGTACGAGGACGCGAGCGGCTGCCACGCGATAGCTGATATGTACGAAAGGGGCGATGGCGTAAAAAAAGACGAGACGAAGGCGATGGATTTTTACGGGTTAGCTTGCGACTACGGCTCTAGGGGAGCTTGCGCTGATTTTAGAAAACTTTATAAAAATACAAAGTAAAGGGCCGTTATGTTTAAGAAAATTTATCTTGTTTTAATTCTTGTTGGAGTGGCGGCAGCTCAGACTAATTTTGAGGTTGCGACAAAAAAATACCTACAAGATATGGGCGACAAAAACGCACCCAAACTCTACGAAAAATCGTGCCGCGAGGATAAAAACGCCGTCGCTTGCTACATAGCCGCGCAGCTAAAAGTATATCAAACATACGACCTAAAAGACGATGAGGAGTATGCACGAATAAACGGCGAAGTTTTTGAGCTTTATAAAAGCGCTTGCGATCTTGGCTACGCTAAAGCTTGCTTGGCGGCGGGCGATTTTTACGACTCTACGCCGTCAAATGATAATTTTGTCGTAGAGCAGGACGATACGGAAAAATCAGCCGAATTTTACGAAAAAGCATGCGAGAGCAAAGACGGGGAGGCTTGCCTAATGATAGCTAAGAAGCACGATAGCGCCTCAAAATTCGCCGATGCGCTAAAATACTATAAACTAGCCTGCGAAGCGAGAGAGGCCGAGGGCTGCTACAACGCGGCCGATATCTACGAGTCAGGCGACGGAACGCCTAAAAATAGCGCCGAGGCGGCGAAATATTACGGCCTTGCTTGCGAAAACGGCCTTGGTCGCGGCTGCGCCAAATCTAAAAAATTTAGCAAATAGGAGGATGCATTGAGAAAGATTATTTTAGCCGCGATCTTAGCGGCGGCGGCTTTTGGCGGGAACTTTGAACAAGCCACGAAAATTTATCTAAAAAAATCAGACTTCGAAAACGGCGCACGGCTGTTTGAAAAATCTTGTAACGACGATAAAAATGCCGCTGGTTGCTATATGGCGGCATTTTTGGGCGAGCAGGGGCTCTCATATAACGACGACGATGACGGCGGCGAAAAGACCTTTGCGTTATATAAAAAGGCCTGCGATATGGGCGATATGGACGGCTGCACGGCCGTAGCCGCGGTGTACGAGGGCACCATACTGTGGCAAATCTCTCAGATAGACTACGAAAAGGCGGCGGCGCTTTATGAAAAGGCCTGCGAGGGCGGAGTCGGCGAGGCGTGCTATAGGGCGGCTGCTCATCACAACGGCGAATACGGCGGCGCAAAAGACCCGCAAAAAGTCCGCAAATACTACTCGCTAGCCTGCGACCACAAAGACTCGCAAGGCTGCTATATGCTCGCGCAAGGATACGAAAAGAGCGAACAGGATATGAAAAAAGCGATGGATATTTACGGGATCTCTTGCGACTACGGATATACGGAAGGCTGCGTTAAATTTAGGGAGATGGTTAAAAAGCAGTAAAATATTTTTTAGATCAATAAAATTTTTAAAGTAGGTTAAATTTTAACCTACTTTAAAAGCCCATATTTAAGCATTTTCGGCCTAATTTTTTCTATATTATATTTTTCTAAAAGTACTTTTAATCTCGTTACTTTGGGATATAAATTATGTTCTCTCCAGAGCTTACCAAATTCGTCTTTATTGTAACTTTCTAAATTTTTTAAACCGTTTATGCCAGTTTCGGTGGATAAAAAATTATAAATTTTATAAATTTCCGTTTCTTTTCTCTTTCTATCTAATTTTCTTTGGGATACTTCCCAAAATTTAGAGTTGCTATCACAAGCATTATATTGTGTGCAAATAGCAAACAAAAGACAGTTTTGCAGAAAATCCATATCACCTTGATATAAAATTCCGCCATCACCTGTTTTATATACAGTGTCTACAATTCGATAATCTTTTATCTCTCCTATGATTCCTGTTTCAGAAACCTTATCACGAGAAGCGCAAAATAGTGGCAAAATTTTTAATAAATTTTCTTCACTTACCCATTTTTTACCATATCTTTCATCGGAATTTATGCTTCCTGTAAGTCTTGGCGAAGCAAAAGAAAAATTACGTGCCTCAATTACGCAGATCCCATTTTCTTTGCCATCATTTTGATATAGCTCAGATATGGTTTTTTTGACTTTTTTCACCACAAAATCATCGTCTATATCGTTTTTAAAGTGTAACTCGTCGTAGAATTTATCTTTATTACTCCAATGCAAAAGAGCTATCGCACTTTCTCCCGCATTAAAATATTTTTTATTACAAAGATAGCACTCTTTTACTTCTTTATTGATTAAATCTCTAGATTTCCAAATTTTTATCGGTCCATAGTGGATATAAGCATATGGTTTGTAGTATTTGAAAGCAGAGAAACAAAACTGCTCATCAAGATCTTCACCACCGCCTGTATTGCTCATCTGCGTATGAACCCAAGTCTTTTGATATTTTGATTTTATTCCGCCGCTTTTATTGGAATTGGTTTGGGCATAAGGCGGGTTTTCAAGAAAAATAACCGCTAATTTTTTAATATTATTCTTTTGTATATAATTATTGATGGCTCTTTTATACCAGCATACTCCCTCTTGCGATAAGGCATCTAGGACCTTAACATTTGCCATACCGTTAAAACGAATATTTGCTGTTAAGGCTTCTGCTTCGTTTATTGTGCCCAGTATCAAATGCGGATAAATTTCTTCATTAAATTGACTTTCTAAATTTCCGACACCGGCACAACGATCTATGATTACGTAATCATCGAAGCCGTCTTTCTTGGAATTTCTTATTGCATTTAAAACATACTCCGTAGAAATTTTAACGTATCTAGGTGGCGTAAAGAATGCGCCTTCCATTTTTTGGACATATTTTTCATTCATTTTATCATTATTTAGTATTAGTCTATTTATATCATGCTTTTTATAATCAAACGGCTTAAACCAACCACTCATACCTTTCTCTAGATATTTATATGCCTCTATCTTTGTATTAACGTCCATCATTTTATAGATATTTTGTATGACTTCCACTAGATCCACGTCCTCATCAGTCAAATCATATTCATATGTTTCTTTTTTATCGTCGAAATATTTTTTAAATTTACTATGATCTGTATGCCAATCAAATTTTTCTTGCAACTTACAATGACAGTCATATACTTCCACTAAAAATGTTTCGAGCTCTATATAAATGCGATAGTAAGGTATTGGCTCACCTTTTTGCTTTAGACGCGTCGGTATAATATCATAAAGTTCTTGATAAGCTTTTTTTGTTCCACCGCCCTCACTTTCGTTTAGTTTGCATTCAATAATTGTATTTCTTACTATGCCATCGCTCTGATTTCTATCCATATTTTCAGGCTGTATATCATATCCACACTGTTTTAGATAAACATAAAAAACCCTTTGTCCAGCCACCTCTTGCTTGAGCATGGCTGCAACAATAGCCTCTTTGCTTAACCTAAGATAGTTTTCTTTCATGATATTATTTAAAATTTCTTGATTTTTAATTGCGCTCATTTTAATTCCTTTTTTATTAAATTTATAGCTAAAACAGCCCTTTGATAAGCCCTTTTATAACGTCTTTTTTCGCATCGCCCGTGGTGCCGTTTTCGTCGTCCTTGCCGAACTTTTTATCCAAAAATCTATCCAGCTCTTTGACCGCCTTGCCTTTTAGGTAGTCCG
>ERZ773035.1033-NODE-1033-length-21028-cov-6.073428_pt1 | contig 21028 bp, 11 predicted proteins | sample MGYA00511487_ERZ773035 | MGnify/ENA primary metagenome ERZ773035 (study PRJEB29015, sample SAMEA2737985) | human oral metagenome | biome: human oral; feature: human-associated habitat; material: dental | place: China | collected 2024 ...
GAATTATCTTAGCCAGCGTTAGGGTAGAGACGCAATTTATTGCGTCTTAGAAAATTAGCAAATAATATTTTAACTATTGATTCGAATCATTAATTAACTACTATGTCTTTATTTACATTTTTACTACCTACAAGGGCATAGTATAGGATATAGGCGAGGCCTAAGATCACTACCCAATAGCTCTGTACATAGCCAAAGATATCCGCTACATAGCTCTGAAGAGTGGAGAGAATACCGCCCCCACATACCATAACCATGAAGATACCTGAAGCGGCAGCTGTGTATTTGCCTAAGCCCTCAGTGGCTAAGTTGAAGATACCTCCCCACATCACAGAAGTGCATAGCCCACAGAGGGTTAAGAGCATCACTGTAACAGGTACTTCAGCTAAACCAAAGGATATGTTTTTGTTGAATACAGGCATATTGACCAATATGTCAGTAGGTAAGAATATGGCCAATAGCACAAAGCATAAGCCTAAGGAAGCTACAAAGGAAAGCATGGCCTTGCTGGAGAACTTAGCTCCTAAGGCACCTCCTACGAATCGGCCTACAAACATGAGGAACCAGTAGGTACCTACCACAGAACCTGCCGTAGTGGCATCGATACCTAAGCCGCCGTGCTCTGTTTTGGCAGTCATGAAATAGTTCTCTATTCCAGGAATACCTACTTCTACTCCTACATATACAAAAATGGCTATGATCCCAAAGACAAAGTGTCTGAAAGACATAGCACTATGAGGATCTTTTGCTTTATCCTCTACTTTCTTTACAATATGAGGCTCTGGAATCTGCATCATAGAAAGCACGATAAATACTAAAGCAAAGGTACCCATGGCCAAGTATAAGGCAGGATTGGCCTTGTCAATAGAGGCTTTTTCTATATTTTCCCCTATAAGGTAACCTACAAAGACAGGAACAATTGTACCTCCCATAGAGTTGAGTGCACCACCGAACTGTAGCAGTTGGTTACCTCGCTTGCCCTCTCCGCCTAAGGTGTTGAGCATAGGATTGACCACTACATTGAGCATACACATAGAGAAGCCCGCCACAAAGGCACCTGTGAGATATATGGCAAAACTCTCCATTGCTCCCGATAGGAAGATGATACATACTCCTACAAAACCAACCGTTACGGCCGTCAGTGCAGTTTTCTTATAGCCTATTCGCTGTAGCATCTGCCCGGCGGGAATCCCCATAAAAGCATACGCAATGAAGTTGGCCAAGGTTCCCAATTGTGCCTGAAAGTTGCTGGCACCGAATTGGCTTTTTACGATGACTCCCATAGGACTCTGTAAGTTGGTAACGAAGGCGATCATAAAGAATAACGCAAACATCATTACAATAGGGAGTAGATAACTTTTGTTTTGCTGATTTTGTTCCATTTTCTCTTTGATTTATTAGGTACAAAGTTATGAAATTATCTTCTATTTTCAAATAAATTGCCTGATTATTTTTTCTTTTGACCAATGATTAATGACAAATGACTAATGACGAATCTGTAATGATTTGTCATTAGTCACTTGTCGTTAGTCACTTGTCGTTAGTCACTCGTCACTCGTCGTTAGTCACTTGTCACTAGTATTTTAGGTACAACCAGCCTTTCTTGGTATGGGTTTGCTCGGCTGTATCTTGGTACTCTAAGATGTAGTAGTAAGTTCCTTGTGGGAGCTTGCTTTCGGCACTTATGGTCGCACGTCCGTTAGAATGTCCGTCAAATGGCTCACTGTTGGTGTAACCGTCCTTTTCATAAACCAATACACCCCAACGGTTGAATATCTTAAGGTTATTCTTAGGATAACCCTCAATATGCTCTATTATAAAGCCATCGTTCACACCGTCACCATTGGCAGAGATACCATTGTGAATCACTATCGGTTTGTCTTCCAATATCACTATCTTCACCTTAGCCTCAGCACAGATGGTTGGGTGATCTTTCATACAGAGATTGTATTTCAGAGTATATTCCCCTGCTGGAGCGCCTTGTGGAATCACTACATTACCATTAGGTTCTATATAAGCACGCGATCCTTTGTCTTCCAACATAGTGATCTCTACCTTATCCAAGTGTTCTAAGGCATTACCATCGGCATAGCGGTCGTTGTCCAAGACATTTCCTGCGATACCCTCTTTTACAAGCGGGTTGATCGGATTGGCGGTAAAGTCATCATCATTGGCTATCAAAGCAGGCAAGAGCTTAATCACCGCTTCGGCACTCTTACACTCTGTCTGTGCTGACTTCTTACAGATCGTATACGTATAGGTATAAACACCGTCTGGCGTGTTGGGCGCTATGGTGATCGTACCATCCTCATTCATGGTAAGGGCATTGGTTGGGTTTCTCTCTGCATCCTTAGCCTCGCCTTTGGTCAAGATCACATCGTCCACTGGTGATGGGTTCTTCTTCTTATTGAGTTCGTCGTTTTTCAAGACACTTTCGGTTTTGAACTCCTTGGTCTTGTCGTTGGTAATATTAAACTCATCATCCTGAGCGGAGAAGCTCACTACCCTTATGGTTACTGACGCACTAGAGGTGTTGGCTGTATTAGCATTCTCTGTAATCGTATAGTAATACGTGTAAGTACCCTCTGGTATGTTCTTCTTCACTGAGATACGGCCGTCTTCGTTCATTTCCATCAGCGTTTTGTCCACAACCGCCTTACCTTGTGTTTTGCTTATACTTACCTCGGAAGGAGCGATACCCACTCTTTCGCCCAATATATCGTTGTTCAAGACACTTGGGGTCAAGGCACCTTCGGTACCTACTTCCCATACACCATCATCTTTGGCAAAGATATGAGCTTCTATGACTTCAAAACTTACCTTAGCCTTATCACAGTTGGTAGGAACGTCTTTTTGACATATTGTATACTCGTAGGTGTAAGTACCCTTAGGCGTACCGCGTTTTACAGTGATGCTACCATTTGGATTCATGGTAATATTCTCATGAGGTTGTGCCCCTGGAGTCAGTACCACATCACGCTCTGGGGAGAGGTTACCTACGACCCCTTCCATCGTATCTACTCCTGAAGAGAATACCGTTGCTACAGTCGTATAATCCACTGCATTAGGAATCTTACCAAAGTCATCATCTACGGCCTTAAGGGTGCGAACTGGCACTTCCACGGTTATCTTCACCTTAGCCTCATCACAGATGGTTGGCTGATTCTTCACACAGATTTTATAAGTAATCTCGTAAGTGGCTGGCGCTGCATCATTAGGTATCATAATCTTACCTGTGGCAGGGTTTACCCCTACTCTTGTAAGGCCGCCATCGTTAGAAATGGTGATATCCACATCAGCTGGGGTTGCAGGATTACCGTTGACCTTGTCATTGCCAAGTACGGCTACTTCCTGGCCTCGGCGTACTGTCGTATCAGGGTCGTCATTGGCCTCTATGGTAGGCGCCCCTTCTACTACCTTGATTTCAGCTACGGTACTCTTTTTCGCACCGCAATTGCTTGTTACCTCTACCCAGTAGTAGAACGTACCTACTCTATCGGTCGCAGGCTTATAACTTGGGCTGTTATCCCCTACTTCAGTGCCTGAGGTGTTGTTATTATCCGTATTCTTATACCACTTATAGCTGAGAGTACCTTCGCCTGTGGCCACTACCGCAAGCGGTGTTGCGTCGGCTCCTTTCTGGTAAGTAGCCCCTGCTGGAGCAGTGGTAATGGTGGTGGCTGTCTGTTGCGCCTTGATCTCAAAGCTATCAGAAGCTACCGATTCACAATTGTTATTGTTCTTAGCCGTAATGGTATAAGTACCAGGGGCTAGATCCTTGATCTCGTGGGTAATCGGATTAACCGTCAACTGGGTACCATTATGCCAATAAGTTAGTCCTGACGCCTGGTTGGTTAGCTTAGCCACTGTTGGACTGGTACAGCTGGCAGGGGTTAGCGTAATCTCTGGCTTAGCTGGTATGATAAAGGCAGCTTTGACCTCGAATACACCAGAGAATAAGTTACAAGCCCCCTTGGTTGCTTTTACTTTGTATTTGCCTGGAGCAAGGCCTGTAATCTTATGGTTAGCTCCCTCTACAGAACCTCCACTTACTGGTGTATCATCTTCTTTGACAAAGGTATAAGTAGCATCTGTATCAAAACCTGTGGTTATTGTAAGCACATTGGCCTGTCCACAAGCAGGGGTACTTATTTCTGTTACGACAGGAGTTGTCAATGTCGTAATATTAACAGTTACTTCTGCACGAGGGCTTTCACAACTGCCCAAGGTACGAGCTGCATAGTATTTGTTGCCATGAGCCAAGGCACGAGTGCCATCGGTCAGTGGAGCACCTCCTGTAGGAGAAGCATACCACTTGATATCACTATCGTTCGGACGAAGATCGGCTATAGTGGCTGTATTACAGAAGTTCTGAGTAGCATCCACGATAGGAGTATCAGGGTCGGTGATGGTGATCCTAGCTCGATCCGAGGTAACGTCTGTACCGCAATCGCTGTGTACCACTACATAGTAATAGGTAGTGCCACGGGTGGCCACTTCTATAGCCGAAGCGGCAAGCGTAGCGGTGGTTTGTCCTGCTATCTGAGTACCTGCGGAGGTAGCATCTGCCGCCTTATACCATTGATAAGTGAGAGTACCGGTACCTTCGGCCACTACATTAAGAGCCGCTGGTGAAGGTTCATCCTTACAGTATTTCACCTCTGTGGTACTTAGATTGGTAGTAATGGCTGTTGGCTTGGTAATAGTGATCTTGGCACGTTTGCTAGTCTTATCATCGCCACAATCGCTCTTCACCACTACATAATAATAGGCAGTACCTACGGTATCTGTCACAGGGGTATATTCGTTGGTCGTAGCCCCTGAGATTTCAGTACCAGCATCGGTGGTGTTGTCCGCCTTGTACCACTTATAGGAAAGGGTACCTGTACCTTCGGCTGTTACGGTCAGTTTGGCTGCATTGGTCACATCTTTACAGTAACTTATTTCGGTTTCGGAAAGGTCGGTGGTAATCGCCGTTGGTTTAGTTACGGTAATTTTCGCACGCTTACTAGTCACATCCGTTCCACAAGTACTGTGTACCACTACATAGTAATAGGTCGTTTCTACAGTAGTTACCACTGGGGTATATTCGTGGGAGGTTTCTCCTGTGATAGCTGTACCTGCACCATTGGCGGTGGTAGCAGAGTACCACTGGTAGGTGATCGTAGGGGTACCTTCGGCAGTTACTGATAGCTTATTTACAGTAGTGGCTCCCTTACAATAATTTACCTCTGTTTCACTTAGGTCGGTAGTGATTGCTGTTGGCTTAGTTACCACTACCTCAGCAACGTTACTTACCGCAGGAGTACAACCTGTATCGCTAGATACAACAGCATAATAGTAAGTCGTGCCTACAGTGCCAGTTGGTACAGTAAAGGTGCTGGCTGTCTCACCTGAGATAGCTGTCCCTCCTGTATTGCTATTAGTGGTATTTCTATACCATTGTACTGAACGTGTACCATCGCCTGTGTGTGCTATAGATAGGGTCAGTGTGCTATCCTTACAAGGTTTGCTCAAGGTGGCAGGTTGCGTGGTAATAGCAGGCAAGGATTGAATAGTGATCTTAGTACGCTTGCTGGTCTTATCATTGCCACAAGAGCTGCTTACCTTCACATAGTAGTAGAAGGTTCCCTCATCAGCCGTAGCAGGGGTATAAGAATCCTGTACAGCCGTAGCGCTGGTTTGGGTTCTTACCACTGTACCTGTCTCGGTCATATTAGAAGCCTTATACCAAGTATAGGTATAGTTAGGCGTACCTTTCATCTTGACTGTCAGAGCGGTGGCCGTAGCCCCCTTACAGTACTTCACTTCGGTTTCTGAAAGGTCATCCTCTATTGCAGTCGTTTCATTGACCACTATCTTAGCTTTATAAGAGGTGAGTTCTTCTGTACAATATTGTTGGTTTCTCACAGTTACATAGTAATAGAATGTACCCGCTTCACTTACATCAGGGGTATATTCATTACTCCAAGCTCGGTCTATCTCTTGCCCTATTCCCATAGGGGAAGTTGCCTTATACCATTGATATACAGGGCTACCAGCGCCTTGTTGCACATCTACTTTGAGCTTGCGTACAGAAGTAGCCCCCTTACAGTAGGTAGCATCATCATTAGTCGTTAGGTTTCCACCTGACTTGAAACTAGGATAAGGTATGATGTCTACAACTATCTCATTACTGGTTACAGTACCACAGTCACTGGTTACTTCAACATAATAGGTAGTTGTATGAGCACTATCTATAGGAGGATTATAGAAAGCATCCTGCCCAGTATTTCCTGGCACATTAGGTACAGCTGTACCTAATGGATAATTGTTATTCTTTAGATACCATTGATAAGTAAGGGTACCGGTTCCTTCTGCCTCTACTTCAAGCCTATTGGGTGGTGGTAAAGTCCCCATACAGTGTCTTATATTACTAGGTTGGCGAGTGATCTTCGTAGGCTTGGTAACCTCTATTTTAGCGGTGTTACTTACCGCTGCTGCACAGCCCTTACCGCTGGATACCTTTACATAATAGTAGGTAGTCTCTACCGTATCAGTAGGAGGGTCGAAGGTAGCCGAGGTCTTCCCTGCGATAGCGGTACCTGAGGTATTGTCATTGGTTGTATTCTTATACCATTGGTAAGAGATATCGTCTCCAGTAGCCACTACCGAAAGGGCTGTTGGGGTACTACCTCCACAAGGAGGGGTACTTGGCGTTAGCGGATGGGTGGTGATGACAGGACTCGCATAGATGGTTATGGTCAAGGCCACACGATTACTTTCACAATGCTGTGGATTCCCATCATGAGTGGTAAAGTGATAAGACTTGTTCTTTTCCAAGACTGTTGCATCGGCCAAGTCAGTAGTAGCAGTTGCACTCTCATAGATCTTGATAGTACCTGTAACTCCTTTGCTGGCAATATAGGTCTTCAGGTCGGAGACCTTCTTGCCACTACACCACGTAGGATCCGCTATAGTAGCTGTAGGAGTGGTTGTTTTGTAGCTAATTACCAAGCTAATAGCAGTCTTGTCACTCGGACACTTGCCGGTTTCGCGTAGGGTATAGAAATAAGCATCATTCTCATTGGCTGTGGTATTATCGTCCAATGGATCCGACCAGGTGTTGTCGTTATTACGCTTGAATATCTTCACCTCTCCTCCGGTAATAACAGACTTCAAGTCTGCTATTTTTGCTGTATTTCCCTGAGGAATACATACCTCATAGAGCTTAGGAGTAGCATTCGTTTTATTACCTATCTTGACAAGGTTCAAAGGCATAAACTCGCTAGGACACTTACCGGTCTCCACTACTCTATAATAGTAAGGATTGCCCCATACTACAAACTTATCATCGCTTTCTTCTGTAGCGAGACTTGAACTATAAATTTTTACATTTGAAAGTCCTTGTGCTCCTATCTCTGCCTTCAGCTCTGCTATGGTTGTATCTCCACAAATAGATAGTGTAGGTAGCGGTGTAGCCACTGAAAAAGGTGCCTGCTGTAGGGTTACCTTTTGTTGCAGAGAAGGACATTTTCCCGTCTCTTCCACAGTAAAGTAAACATCGGTAGCTGTAAAGTTAACAGCTGCATTTGCTGCACTAAGTTCTGAATTATTTTGATAAATCCTAATGGTCTTACCTACATATTGAACCTGAATTTTAGACTTAATATCGGCTACTTTTACATATGGTGCATTTTGATATCCTCGGAAAGTACATACTCCTACCTGCTGAGGAGCTGCTGCTGTACGTTCCTTATAGCTAAAGGTCAATGGTTGTGCAGGAGGGGTACATTGATATAGTCGCTTAGAATATGTATACATAGTAGGAGTATACTCCTCTATCAACATATCATCCCCTAGTTCAGTACCATTTTTATAAATAATTACGTTGGCACTATCCACAGGGTCTACTAAAGCTTTTAGCGTCCTTACTGTAGTGACACTACAGTCTGGGTTAGTCAATGCTTTAGGTGCTACTGTTGCCTCTCTCTCAACTTCAACAAGCTTTGGTTCTCCTGAACAATAACCGAGCTTAGAGTAACGTACATATACGGTCTTTTTCTGACCTGGACTCAGTGATATAGCGTAACTTCCCGCTGATTCATTTTGCTGATTTTGTGCATCTGTATTATTTTGATACCAATGAAAATCAAGAGCTAATGAAGCTACCTCTGGGCTACCTGCAAGCACTAAAGACTTAAGCACATCCATCGTAATAGATGGATCACAGATCTTTATGTTCGGCTTGGTATTCGGATTTATCTTCCGATTGACTGTAAGAGTAGCCTCCACAGGAGTGCCTATTACTTTCCTACAAGGTTCATAGAGCGTATATACAAAGGTATACTCTCCTTTCATATTCCCGATAGTAATAGTATTATTATCAGGCACATAAATAGCTCCTGTTTTCTCTCGGATAGTAGCAGTTACTCCAGGAGAGAGCGTAGGGATATTTTGGAATAACTGTGTCAGGTCTTGAGTGGTATTATTTTCTGCACAGATGGTTATATCCTTTCGTGTAGGAGGGATAGGAGTAACAAAGTTCTTTGATTTGAACTGATAAGCAAAATTATTATTAATAGCAGCACTAATGCAAGAGGCTACATCAGGCCTAGCAGGCATTTCCAATTCTACCTTATACGTATTTCCTGTAACAAAATCATCAGGAGCAACCGTTATAGTCAAGGAGTTACCTGTTCCTAAAATAGTGCTAGGAGCATCAGAACGATACCATTTTACGGTAATACCTTTTATGTTAGGCAAAGAAAGAGTAGCTTGCTGTCCTGTACAATAGAATGCGTTTTCTCCTGCATCAACTTTAATTTCAGGCGTAGCTACACCAGCAAGACTGGTATCTACTGTTCTTCTATTTCCACAAGCATCGGTTACGGCAAAAGTATAAGTGGTATTAGGGTCACTATTAGTCAGATCAACAAAGAAATTATCATTGGTCTGCGCTGGATGTCCTGAAGGTACAGGAGTTGTAGAACCTACAGGAGTTGTAGAAACCCATTCGTAGGTATAAGGAGGAGTACCTCCATTGGCTATGATAGCAATATGGTATTTGCCATTAGGGCAACCAGCCCCTATAGCCGTTGGATTTTTCAAATCTCCTATATATTCCTTTTCAGATACTACAATATCACAAATCTTACCATTGTCTCCATACTTAATCTTACGCAACACACGGAACTTTCCTTCTTTTAGTCTAGTTTCGGTAAAAGTCTTATTGTAAGAAGTGGATAGAGCTGATGAATTCAAATTTATACGCTCCACATCTTTCCATTCCCCATTCTCAAAATGCTGTACAAAGTAATTTACTGAATAGGATTGGTAAGCTCTTAACTCTGGCTGACCAATAATAGCATTAAGAGAAGGAGTACAACCTTCTGACCACGTAAAGGAAAAGGTTTCTCCAAAGAGTTTTTGGTTAGGCCACACTTTCGTATTCCCACACCTATTGGTAACTGATATATCATACTTACCAGCAGGAAGGTCATAGAGTGCCCAAGTTTTACTATCAATACGATTAGATGTCGGTAAAGTATAGGGTAAAGTAAAAGGCAAATCAGAAGGATTACCATCAAAAGAGAGAATTTTTATCTCAGTAATCTCACTTCCTCTTGTTCTACTAAATAAGAATGTTCCATAAGGAGCCCCTGTAGAGGTAACTCCTCTACAGCTTTGTGTATTATGAATCCATAAATCGGTAGGTTCATTATTAGTTGGGTGAGTAATCGTTAGAGGCAGTTCTCCCGAATTACGATTCGGATCACATTCGGCATCTACCACACGGAACTTAAACTGATCCCCTTGATTTATAAATTCAGGAGCTACAATAGGATAAGCATCATTAGCAGCTCCATAGTACTGGATCTTCTTCACATATTTGTTATGTAATAGAGGATTGCTTGTAGTCAATTTGAAAAAACCTGCTTCTTCGTATTTGAAACCCGCTGGTGCCTGATCCACCACCACATATATGTCTAAACTCATATCCATACGAGTGGTATTCGAAAGTACTATGTTTGTGGAATGACAAGCCGTAGTTTCAGAAGCACCTCCTTCATAGACTGCAAAGTCATTAAATAAGCTCTTAAAGGTAACCGTTTTAGCCGTTAAGGTTTTATTGACCCCACAAGCAGATACAATTGCTTTTATTTCCCATTGTCCGGCCTTTTTAGGAATACGTTCCCCTCTGAGATTCTCTTTTACAAGCAGTAGGTTTGTAACGTATGGATGAGCATATAAGAATAAAGAGACATCATTCTGGTTGTTAAAAGTACGGCTTACTGTATGAACAATGGTTGAAGGGGCTGGTTCCTTGAGTTCAAATTTCAAAGTAAAAGGAAAAGGCAAACTCCCCGCCTCAAAAGCTAGTCTCAAATTATCACCTTTAATCCCTAGCTGACTGAAACTTAAGTAATCACAACCATATTCTTGTATAGTATTAAGGTACGTTTCCGTAAAATCAATCATCGTATTAGGCATAACATGACCCTTTACAGTAGCATCACCCCCTGTGATTGCACAAAAGTCCTCTACCTTTACCTTATAGTTGCCAGGAGGTACATTGGTAAAAACATTAGAAGTCTGTCGGTAAAAACCTGGTACTGGCGTTGTTCCTGTATTATCATAAAGACTAAAAAGGAGCGGATAACTTCCGGAGGTAACATTCACTCGCAAGCCAGGTAGTTGTCCTGTACATTTAGAAGGAAGATCGGTAAGGGTATAATCCACTGTTTGTTTCAAAGATCTTATCTGAAGTCCTGAAACAGGAGCTACTGCTGGAGCGCCTGATCCTGATTTAGGCTCAGCTTTTATCTCATAAGTTCCTGAAGTTAGGGTAGTCACTCCACCCACAGGAGAAGGAAGCCCAGCATAAGCTCCTCCCTGCAATCTGTGATAGAAATTATACTTACTGGTATCCCCACCTACTATCTTATAGTAGAGTGCACCTGCACCATTACACCACTCGTGTTCTACCCTTACAGCAATACCTAAGGTTGTTACTGGAGTGAGCTTGTAGATAAAGCTCGTCTGATAGACACAATCTCCCATGACTGCCTTGAGGGCGAACTTACGCTCGGTATTAACCACACCTACCGATACATCGGCAGAATTAGCTCCTCCTGAGTGGGTATAGCTATAGCTTGTTCCCGCCTGATCCGTAAAGGTATAAGTAACTCCTTCCATAGGATACTTGATAAAGAGACTCCCTGTTTCCCCTTTAGTCACTTTATCAAAAACAGAAACACGCGTTTGCTCCAATGCCTTAAGGATATTGGGATCGCAGGTTTGCGCTTTTACTAAGCTAAAGAAAGGACTTAAAATCATAAGTATCAACCAGATACGCTTATAATTATTCAGCTTCTTCATAATTAAACAATTAATATTCAGGGGCAAAGATAAGAATTTATTATGATTTGAAACAAACTTTCTTTATGTTTTTTTATTTTTTTATCAACATTTTTTGCCGATTTTGGATTGATTTGTGAATAACTTTTTAGACAGCCATTAGTACCATATATATAATAGGTAGGCTTTCTACCCAAAGAGCGCTATACAAAAGGGATTGACGCTCATGAGCGCAGAGGAGGAAAAGTGTCGTCATACAAGCCATAAACAACTGTATACGAAGAAGAGGGGCTGAGTGCTGCAAAGCTAATAAGGCAAATAGAAGTATCAGCAGCGTACCTATGACCTTGGTCTTTGAGGCGCCTAAGACAGTGGGAAGTGTCTGCAAATGTGTCTGTTCGGCTTGCTTGTCTCTGATATCAAAAGGAAGAATAAGCACTACCACCCAGAGAAAGTTTTGCAGGGCAAGAAGGGTTACTAGTGGAGCCGAAAAAGAGACTCTATAGGCCGATAAGGGAAGGTATACACTCCCCAAGACCCAGCAAAGGGCGACTATAAATATTTTAAGAAAAGGAATCAGGCGAAGGCGATGGGTGAGAAAAGGAGCATCGTAGGCCACACTGAGCACCATGGAGAGTAGGAGAATGCCGCGACCTGTCCATGAAAGAAAGAGAAAAGCCCCGCAGGCTGTAGCTGCCAACAGCCACCATATAGGACGGTCATACCTCAGGCGTCCCTCTTTAGCAAAGGAATAGGAAAGCTGTGTACCCCCCCATAGGGAGAGTAGCTCTGCATAGGCCATAGGTAGCTGAAAAACAAGTAAGCTGCTGATAGCCAAAGAAGTAACAGCTGTAGCGACGACTATATTTTCTCTGATAAGCCAAAGAAGGAGTGCGTAGCATTTTTGTTTCATTCTCTGATTACTTCTATAAGCACCTGCAGGTTGCCCTTGTTAGGATTATCAGTAATTTGCATAAAGGCCTTTCTGGAGAGGTCAAGGTCTTTGCCTTTGGTAAAGGGACCTCGGTCATTGACCTTTACCACTACGGATTTGCCATTGATAGGGTTGGTTACTCTAAGGGAGGTGCCAAAGGGGTAGGTGCGGTGAGCGGCAGTAAGTTTGTTATTGCTAAAGACTTCCCCACTGGCAGTTTTACGGCCGTTGAACTTGTTATGGTAATAGGAGGCCACGCCATTGGCTTTGCTTATTGTAGCGGTAGCGGAGGCTTCCCTCTGGGAAGTACTATGAGGTTGCTTGCGCTGCTGTACCGTTTTGGTAGTATGACAGCTGACAAGAAAAAGCAGGAGCAAAAGGAGGAGGAAACGCATAAAATAATAATTAATGGTTAATGATTAATGCCAATAATGATTAATCAGTAACCAGTAACCATTAACCATTAATCATTGAGATAGAGTTCAATAAGTCCTTCAGGGGTTGCCACTGTGATGGTTTTATCCTTACGGTTAACCTCCTTGAGGAAGTCGTCATGTAGGGGGATCAGGATCTGTCGCCCCTCATGTTCTATTTCAAAAATGGGTTGGGAAGAGCGGTCATTGATATGAGTGATGACCCCTACCCTACCATAATGTACATCTACCACCTCGAAGCCTATGACCTCATGATAGTAGAATTTGTTACCAGAGAGCTTAGGTAAGAGTGAGAGCGGTAAAAACAGCGATTGGCGGAGGAGTGCCTCGGCATCACGCTCGGTATCCACCTCTTCAAACTTGATTCTAAGCAAATTAGCCTTATGATAGCTACACCTTTCTATGAAAAAAGGAATCAGTTCCTTGCCTAATTCGACAAATACTGATTCCCTATTTTCTAGCAGGGCACTATCGTCCGAGTCGGTTTTGACAAGGACTTCTCCCTTAAAGCTAAATTTGGAGACAATTGTACCTACAAAGAAACAATCTTCCTTCCTCATTAAGCTTCTGATTCTTGAGCGGATGCTTCTTCAGCAGGTGCTGCTGTAGCTTCCTGAGCCTTAGCGGCTTGTGCTTCTTTACGCTTTTGGTTGTAGGCTTGTTCGGCCTTTACGCTTTCTTGCTTAGCAGAGACTTTGCCCTTGTGGAGTGATTCCTTTTTAGCAACAATTTTCTGCTCTTTTTCTTTTTGCCAAGCTTCGAACTTAGCATCGGCTTGTTCTTGGGTAAGAGCACCTTTCTTTACTCCTCCTTGGAGGTGATACTTAAGCATCACACCCTTGTAAGAGAGGATACGGCGTGCTGTTTCGGTAGGTTGTGCTCCGAATTGTAACCACTTGATTGCTTCATCAATATCTAGCTCAATCTGAGCTGGATTGCTGTTAGGGTTGTAAGTACCTATTTTTTGGAGGAACTTACCATCGCGGGAAGCACGTACGTCAGCGGCTACTACCCAATAAAAAGGTTTCCCTTTTTTACCATGTCTTTGTAATCTAATTTTTACAGGCATATAATTAAGACTTGTGAGGTTCACGACCTCTATTAATAATCGGGGGCAAAGATACATATTTATTTTTTAATGTACAAATTATTTTTTAGTGGTCAGTGGTCAGTGGTTAGTGGTTAGTAGTCAGTGGTTAGTAGTCAGTGGTTAGGACTAAAAACTAACCGTTAAACTAATAACTAAATTTTTTTTGTGATTTTCAAATAAAATATGTATCTTTGCACACAAAATAAATGCGCTTTTTTATTTAAAGATATGGCACAATACAAAGGTAAAATAGCACAGGTCATCGGTCCTGTGGTAGATGTTACGTTTTCTTCAGAGAAGGAAATGCCTAAAATTTATGATTCATTAGAGATTGTTAGCAAGGAGGGTAAGCCTCTGATCCTTGAGGTACAGTCTCATATAGGGGAAGATACCGTACGAGCTATCTCAATGGATGCCACTGAAGGACTTAGCCGTGGGATGGAAGTAATCGCTACAGGGCACCCTATTCAAATGCCTATAGGGCAAGAGGTTTTCGGACGCTTGTTCAATGTAATCGGTGATGGTATAGACGGGCTAGGTAACCTCCCTAAGGATGGAGAAAACGGCCTACCAATCCACCGCAAAGCTCCTAAGTTCGAGGACTTATCTACAGTAACCGAGGTACTCTTTACAGGTATTAAGGTTATTGACCTGATAGAACCCTATGCGAAGGGAGGTAAGATCGGACTCTTCGGGGGTGCTGGGGTAGGAAAAACAGTACTTATCCAAGAGCTGATCAACAATATCGCCAAAGGACACGGAGGACTTTCCGTATTTGCTGGAGTGGGCGAACGTACCCGTGAGGGAAATGACCTATTGAGAGAGATGCTCGAATCAGGCATTATCAAATATGGTGATGACTTTATGCACTCCATGGAAGAAGGCGGTTGGGATCTTAGCAAAGTGGATAAAGATGCTCTAAAAGAATCCAAAGCGACTTTCGTATTCGGACAGATGAACGAACCACCTGGAGCACGTGCACGTGTAGCTCTTTCTGGACTTACCGTAGCTGAATACTTCCGCGACGGAGCTGGTCAGGGCGAAGGAAAAGACGTTCTTTTCTTCGTGGATAACATCTTCCGCTTCACCCAAGCGGGTTCGGAGGTATCGGCCTTGCTAGGTCGTATGCCATCAGCGGTAGGGTATCAGCCTACTTTGGCCACCGAAATGGGAGCTATGCAAGAGCGTATCACTTCTACTAAAAAAGGGTCTATCACCTCCGTACAAGCGGTATATGTACCTGCGGATGACCTTACTGACCCTGCACCTGCTACTACCTTTGCTCACCTTGATGCTACTACAGTACTCTCTCGTAAAATCGCCGAATTGGGTATCTACCCTGCGGTAGACCCGTTAGACTCTACTTCTCGTATTCTTACACCTGAAATTCTTGGAAAAGACCACTATGAGTGTGCCCAACGTGTAAAAGAATTGCTCCAACACTACAAGGAACTACAAGATATCATCGCGATCCTCGGTATGGAGGAACTCTCCGAAGAGGATAAGCTCGCCGTTGCTCGTGCACGTAGAGTACAGCGTTTCCTTTCTCAGCCTTTCCACGTAGCGGAACAATTTACAGGGATTCCAGGGGTATTTGTGGATATCAAAGACACCATTCGTGGGTTCAATATGATCCTCAATGGGGAACTTGACCACCTCCCTGAAGCGGCTTTCAACCTTAAAGGAACGATTGAAGAAGTAATAGAAGCAGGTGAAAAGATGCTTGCTGAAGCTCAAAACTAAGACGATTATGATATTAGAAATAGTAACCCCAGAGGCCGTGCTTTATAAGGGAACGGTGAGTATCATCACCCTACCAGGAGCGAAAGGGTCATTTCAAATACTTGAGAACCACGCACCTATAGTAGCCCTCTTAGACGAAGGAACGATCACCTTTAGCGAAAGCGAAGCCCCTAAGGTATTTGCTCAGGAATATTTCTTGGAGCAAACTCAAGCCAAAGGGGAACGTATGCTCTCCATCACAGGAGGGGTCGTAGAGCAAAAAGATAATAAAATAATTGTATTGGCTCAATGATCTTATTTTTATAAATTTAAAGCAGGGGCAAGCCCCTGCTTTTTTATTAGATAGATACTTATTGTATTTGATAAGCTACTTTCCTTATACGCTCGGATAGGTCAAGCAAGGCACCTTTGAGTTGTTCCTTCTCTTCCTCTGTAAAATCCCCTTCTCCTCCATTGAAGCCTTTACCATTCATTTTTTTAGAAAGCCACGAACGACTTTTACCGAAATACTGTTCGGATATTTGCCCCCAAGATACTTCTACATAACAAAACCTTACCACAAAGAGTAGGGCTTTGCTTTGGGGCAAATTTAGCTATTCACCGCATTTGCTTCTTTATACTTAGATGATAAGTAACTCTATAAAATGCGAATCAATAGTTAAAAATATCTGTATAATCTAATTCGTTAAGACGCAATTTATTGCGTCTTATAAAGTTAGCAAATAATATTTTAACTGTTGATTCGAATTAACAATTAATAATTAACAATTGATAAGGATGCTTCTCTTTTTTAAAAACAAAAACACTATTTATACTGTCGCTACAGAGTCGCCCTTGAGTGAGGCGAATCTTGGCAAACTCCAATGGCTCTTTGGCAATGCCGAACAACTCACAAGTAAGACCCTTGAAGGGACTTTCATAGGCCCTCGTGCCGCTATGGTTACTCCTTGGAGTACCAATGCGGTGGAGATTACCCAGAATATGGATATTCAGGGCATCAGCCGTATAGAGGAATTCCACGAGGTAGCGGCCGACTTTACCGACTTTGACCCCATGCTCTTTGAAAAATATAAGGGCTTGGGACAAGATATATTTACTATAGCTATAGAACCGCTCTCCACGATTGAGATTGATGATATTGCTGCTTACAACCAGCAGGAGGGGCTCTCCCTTAGTTCTGAAGAGGTGGCATATTTGGAAAAACTCTCCGAGCAGTTGGGGCGTAAGCTCACCGATTCTGAGGTGTTTGGCTTCTCACAAATCAACTCTGAACACTGTCGCCATAAGATATTCAATGGTACTTTTGTCATAGACGGAGAGCAGCAACCTTCTTCGCTTTTTAAGCTGATCAAAAAAACCTCCCAGACTCACCCCAATGGTATCGTCTCTGCCTATAAGGACAATGTGGCTTTTATCAAAGGGGCTACCGTGGAACAGTTTGCTCCTAAGAGTGCAGACAAGCCTGATTTTTATCAGGTACAACCCTTCGAGGCGGTGCTCTCTCTCAAGGCAGAAACGCACAACTTCCCCACTACAGTGGAGCCTTTCAATGGAGCGGCTACAGGTTCAGGAGGAGAGATTCGTGACCGATTGGCAGGCGGACAGGGGTCGTTGCCGCTGGCAGGAACAGCAGTCTATATGACAGCTTACCCACGCTTGGAGGAAGATCGCCCTTGGGAAAAGGGGATGGCCGAGCGCGCTTGGCTCTACCAAACACCTATGGATATACTGATTAAGGCTTCCAACGGAGCAAGTGATTTTGGTAACAAATTTGGTCAGCCACTCATCGCTGGTTCTGTCTTTACTTTTGAACATGAGGAGGGCGGACGCAAATTAGGCTTTGACAAGGTAATCATGCAGGCCGGGGGCGTGGGCTATGCCAAGGCTTCCCAAGCTATCAAACATACTCCCCACGAAGGGGACAAAATTGTGATTCTCGGTGGGGATAACTATCGTATTGGTATGGGAGGCGCAGCTGTCTCCTCAGCCAATACAGGGGCTTTCGGCTCAGGAATTGAGCTGAATGCTATTCAGCGTTCCAACCCTGAGATGCAAAAGCGTGTGGCTAACGCCATTCGTGCCCTTGTGGAATCCAAAGAAAACCCGATTGTCTCTATCCATGATCATGGGGCTGGCGGACACCTCAACTGCCTTTCCGAACTGATAGAAGAGACAGGGGGGCGTATCGACTTGGATGCACTTCCAGTGGGTGACCCGACACTCTCGGATAAGGAGATCATCGGCAACGAATCCCAAGAACGTATGGGCTTGGTATTGCCTCAGAAGGCTTTGAACGAGCTTAAGGCTATTGCCGAGCGAGAACGTGCCCCTATCTATGAAGTGGGAGAGGTAACTGCCGATAAGCACTTTAGTATCACCTCCCAAAAGAAAGGTTCTCGTCCTATGGACTTAGACCTCTCTGCCCTTTTTGGTAGTTCGCCTAAAACGGTAATGACGGACAAAAAAGTGTCTGTTCAGTATGAGGATCTTACCTATTACCCCAGCCAAGTATACACCTATCTAAGCCAAGTGCTACAGCTCGAAAGTGTAGCTTGTAAGGACTGGCTGACCAACAAGGTGGATCGTTGTGTGGGAGGCAAGGTAGCCAAGCAACAATGCGTAGGAGCGCTTCAACTACCGCTGAACAATGTGGGGGTAATGGCACTCGACTATCAGGGCAAAGAGGGTATTGCTACCAGTATCGGTCATTCGCCCTTAACTGCCCTTATCAGCCCTACCGCAGGTAGCCGCAACGCTATAGCGGAGGCTTTGACCAATATCCTCTTTGCTCCTTTGGAAAATGGACTGGCAGGCGTTTCTCTTTCAGCCAATTGGATGTGGCCTTGTCGCAACCCTGGCGAAGACGCTCGTTTGTACGAGGCTGTACAAGCAGCTTCTGACTTTGCTATAGAGCTGGGTATCAATATTCCTACAGGTAAGGATTCCCTTTCTATGAAACAAAAATATCCTGATGGGGGCGATGTGATGGCCCCTGGTACAGTGATCATTTCGGCTGCTGCTCATTGTACTGATATACAGAAGGTAGTGGAACCTGTATTGAAAAAGGACGGCGGTGCGCTCTATTATATCAATTTCTCTGGTGATAACTATCACTTGGGTGGTTCGGCCTTTGCGCAGATATTAGGTAAAGTAGGAGCTACAGCACCTACTGTGAAGGATGCCACTGAGTTTAAAAAGGCTTTCAATGCCGTACAAGCGCTCATCAGCGAAGGGAAGATACAGGCAGGACATGATGTAGGAAGTGGGGGACTCATTACTACTCTTTTGGAGATGTGCTTTGCCGACAATGAGTTGGCTGCCGAGATTGACCTAACGGCTTTAGCGGAAGAGGATCTTCTCAAAGTGCTCTTTGCCGAGAATGTAGCCGTGGTACTCCAAGCGGATCAATCCATTGAGGACGATCTCAAGGCTCAAGGGGTTCGCTATGCTAAGATAGGAACAGTGACCCAAGGCGAGGAGCTAATCCTTACACATCAGGGACAAACCTATAGGTTCAATATAGCCGAGTGTCGCGATGTATGGTATTTGACCTCTTATCTGTTAGACAAACAACAAACGGCTAATGACAAGGCTACGGAGCGTTACCAAAACTACTCCGAACAGCCTTTACAATATACTTTCCCTGCACATTTTACAGGGGAAAAACCAGTAAAACCTCAGGGCAAGCGACCTGTGGCTGCTGTTATCCGTGAAAAGGGTAGCAACTCCGAACGCGAAATGGCCAATGCGCTCTATTTGGCGGGCTTTGATGTGAAGGACGTACATACAACCGACCTGACCTCTGGCCGTGAGACCCTCGAAGATGTACAGTTTATAGGTGCCGTAGGGGGCTTCTCTAACTCCGATGTACTGGGTAGTGCCAAGGGTTGGGCGGGTGCCTTGCTCTATAACGAAAAGGCAAAGAAGGCGCTGGACAATTTCTTTGCGCGCCCCGACACGCTTTCTGTGGGGATTTGCAATGGCTGCCAGCTATTTATGGAATTGGAACTGATTAATCCCGAACATAGCGAGCACGGCAAGCTAAGGCACAACGATAGCCATAAGCATGAAACGGGCTTTGTTTCAGTAACGATTCCTGAGAATAACTCGGTGATGCTTTCTACTTTGGCAGGTACTACCTTAGGGGTATGGATCTCCCATGGTGAGGGTAAGTTCTATCTACCTATGGAAGAAAAGGATTATAATATAGTGGGCAAATATACCTACGAGGGCTACCCTGCCAATCCGAATGGCTCTGACTATCAGGCAGCTATGCTCTGTGATAAGACAGGCCGACACTTGGTAACCATGCCGCATATAGAGCGCTCCGTATTCCCTTGGCAATGGCCTTATTATGTAGGGCTAAGAGGAGCGGTGACCCCATGGCTCGAAGCCTTTGTCAATGCTCGTAAGTGGATAGAAGCTCAGAATGCGCAACAGCAATAGCCGATGGAACGGATATTAGTGGTATATTACTCCCAATCGGGTCAGCTCAAACAGATAGTGGATCATTTTGTGGCTCCCTTCGTAGGGGCAGGTATATCGGTGGACTACTATGAGATAGAAATGGAAACTCCCTTTCCCTTTCCATGGAATAATGAGGCTTTCTTTGGGGCTTTCCCAGAGTCTTTCCTCCAGATTCCCCAGCCAATAAAGCCTCTACCTGCCGCTATAATGGAGCAGCAGTATAGTCTTGTCGTCTTGGCTTATCAGGTGTGGTACCTTTCGCCCTCTATCCCGATAACCTCGTTCCTCAAGAGTGAGCAGGCCGCGCACTTGCTTAGTGGAAAGCCCGTGGTTACCCTCTCTGGTACGCGCAATATGTGGATCAAGGCCCAAGAGAAAATAGGGCAGATGCTCCAAAAGTACAACGCACCTATAGTGGCCAATATCGCTCTGACGGATAGGCATCATAACCATATCAGCGTGCTGACCATCGTTCATTGGCTCTTTACAGGGAAAAAAGATAGGTATTTTATTTTCCCAAAAGCAGGTGTTTCTGACAAAGATATTACCAGCGCTACTCAATATGGAGAAATTGTATTAAAGCACAAGCAAATAGCAGATTACAGCCCTGCTTTACAAAAAGAGATAGTCGCTCAAGGAGGAGTGCAAGTAAAGCCCTTCCTACTCTCGGCCGAGAAGAAAGCCAATCGTCTCTTTGGTATATGGGCAAGGCTCATTTACGGAAGTCCTCGCCGAAAGTTCCTACTCAAGTGCTTTCATGTCTATCTATATTTTGCTATATGGATACTTATGCCTATTGTCTGGCTATTCTATTGGCTTACCTATCCGTTTTTCTATAAGAAAATCACCCGCCAGGTACTCAATGTTCAGCAGTCGGTAGTCAGCGGTCAGTAGTCAGCGGTTAGTAGTCAGTAGTCAGCGGTCAGCAGCTAATCACTAACCACTAATCACTAACCACTAACAACAATCAATAACCAATAACAATTAAAAAAATGGCAAGATACGAACTGAAATTACCTC
>ERZ773035.1035-NODE-1035-length-21023-cov-5.782860_pt1 | contig 21023 bp, 14 predicted proteins | sample MGYA00511487_ERZ773035 | MGnify/ENA primary metagenome ERZ773035 (study PRJEB29015, sample SAMEA2737985) | human oral metagenome | biome: human oral; feature: human-associated habitat; material: dental | place: China | collected 2024 ...
CCGATGCTCGGCTCGTCGAGGATGTAGAGCACCCCCATCAGCCCCGAACCGATCTGCGTCGCAAGACGGATACGCTGTGCCTCGCCGCCCGAGAGTGTCCCCGCCGCACGCGAGAGGGTCAGGTAGTCAAGCCCCACATCGAGGAGGAAATGCAGACGCGCGTGGATTTCCTTTAGAATCTCCACGGCGATCTTTGCCTCACGCGGGCTGAAGCTCTTCTCCGCCTCCGTGAGGAACGCATCCGCCTCGCGGATCGTCAGTGCCGTGAGCTCGGCGATGCTCTTCCCGCCGACCGTGACGGCGAGCGTCTCGGGCTTCAGGCGTGCACCGTGACACGCCGTACACGGCGTATCCGTCATATAGTCCTCGTAGCTTTCACGCATCTCCTCCGAGTCCGTCTCCCGATAGCGGCGCGCAAGCGCGGGCAGAACGCCCTCATAGGGGACATTGTATTCCTTTTCCTCGCCGAACATATTCGTATATTGGAAAGAAACGTACTCATCCGAACCATAGAGCAGCATCTTCTGCATCTTCTTGTCCATGCGGTTCCACTGTGTATGTTCGTCGTAGTCGTGCGCACGGAGGAGCGCCGAAATCGCGCGCATCCCGTAGGAGTTCGGATTCTTCGAGAGCGGCGCAAAGACACCGTCTGCCACGCTGAGCGTCTTGTCCGGCACAACAAGCTCCTCGTCAAACTCCTTGTGACTGCCGAGTCCCGTACAGACGGGACACGCACCAAACGGGCTGTTGAACGAGAACATGCGCGGCGCGATCTCGGGGAGCGAGATGCCGCAGTCAATACAGGCAAAATTCTCGCTGAACATGAGCGTATCCCCGTCCACCACCTGTACATAGACCACCCCGCCGCCCGCACGCAGAGCTGTTTCAAGCGAGTCCGTCAGGCGGCTCTCCGTACCCGCACGCACAACGAGACGATCCACTACAATCTCAATCGTATGCTTCTTCTGCTTTTCGAGAGCGATCTCCTCCCCAAGGTCGCGCAGCTCTCCGTCGATACGCACGCGCACATAGCCGTCGCGGCGGATCTGATCGAGGACCTTGCGGTGCTCGCCCTTTTTCCCGCGCACGAGCTGCGCCATGATGAGCAGCTTTGTGCCCTCGGGCTGCGTCATAATGGCATCCACCATCTGATCGACACTCTGCTGCGCGATGGGCTTGCCGCAGTTCGGGCAGTGCGGACGACCCGCCCGCGCATAGAGCAGACGCAGATAGTCATAGACCTCCGTCACCGTCCCCACCGTCGAGCGCGGGTTGTGGCTCGTCGTCTTCTGGTCAATCGAGATCGCGGGCGACAGCCCCTCGATGTTGTCCACGTCCGGCTTGTCCATCTGCCCGAGGAACTGCCGCGCGTACGCGGACAGAGACTCCACATAGCGCCTCTGTCCCTCGGCGTAGATCGTGTCAAAGGCGAGCGAGGACTTGCCCGAGCCGGACAGTCCCGTCACAACAACGAGCTTGTCGCGCGGAATCTCCACATTGATATTCTTTAGGTTATGAGCGCGTGCGCCCTCGATTTTGATGCTTTCGTTCATATTTTCCTCCATTTACTGTCCCACCATTATAGCGAACAGGGAGCAAAAGTAAAGGCATCGCTGTTGTTTTCTAATTGATCTATGGGCATATTTTGTTTTGATTTATTTGGAGCAAATGACTGAAGTTTATCAATACACTTGTTTTTCATACGCAGCGATGATATAATCATAGAAAATTGTATATTTCCACTGGGGGAGCGTTATTGCTGAGAGATCTCTGGATCGACCCTTGGAACCTGTTGGGTAATGCCTGCGTAGGGAAGTGGCTTTGTTTGTGATTGCCGTTCGGTCTATGCCGGACGGTTTTTTGTATTTTAGGAGGTCGTTTTATGGCAACGCAGATGCAGCGTGCACGCGCGGGGGAAATTACGGAGGAGATGCGTATTGTCGCAGAGGAGGAACGTGTGACGCCGGAGTTCGTACGCGAGAGCGTGGCAGCAGGGCGGGTTGTGATTCCCGCGAACACGGAACACAAAGGGCTCCGTCCGCGCGGGGTTGGCGCAGGGCTGCGCGTCAAAGTGAACGCGAACATTGGCACATCGAACGTTTTTCCCGAAATTGAGCCGGAACTTGCGAAGCTGGACGAAGCTGTACGCTGCGGCGCAGACGCTGTAATGGATCTCTCGACAGGAGACAATATCGACCTATCACGTCGGCGCATCATCGAGCACTCCCCCGTCATGGTCGGGACAGTTCCACTCTACGAGGCGACCGTGGTCGCGATCCGAAATCACGGTGCGGTAATTGAGATGACAGATGCGGATCTCTTTCATGTGATCGAGCAGCAGGCACGGGATGGGGCAGATTTCCTGACGCTACACTGCGGCGTGACACGCACTGCCATCGAGCAAATGAAGCGCGAGGGACGCGTGATGGATATCGTGAGTCGCGGCGGATCATTTATTGCAGGCTGGATGCTCCACCACGGCAAGGAAAATCCGTTGTATGAGCGTTACGATGACATCCTCGACATCTGCGAGAAATACGATGTGACGATCAGTCTTGGCGACGGGATGCGCCCCGGCTGTCTCGCAGATGCGACGGATCGCTGCCAGATTACCGAACTGATTACGCTCGGGGAGCTTGTGGATCGCGCGTGGGCGCACGGCGTTCAGGTGATGGTAGAGGGTCCCGGTCATGTGCCGTTCGATCAGATCGCGTCAAACATGAAGCTCGAAAAGGAACTCTGCCATAATGCGCCATTCTACGTACTCGGGCCTCTCGTGACGGACATCGCTCCGGGCTACGATCACATCACCTCGGCAATTGGCGGAACACTTGCCGCCGTAAACGGAGCAGACTTTATCTGCTATGTGACCCCTGCCGAGCATCTGGGACTGCCGACCATAGAGGATGTGCACACGGGCGTTATCACAGCGCGGATTGCGGCGCATGCAGCAGATCTCGTACGCGGCGTGCCGGGTGCGTGGGAGTGGGATCTCGCAATGGCGAAGGCACGCAAGGAGCTGGATTGGGAAAAGCAGATGACGCTTGCAATCGATCCCGAACTTGCCCGCAAAAAACGCGGGGCGCGCAACGAGGAAGGTGAGGAGGCGTGCTCCATGTGCGGAAATTATTGTTCGGTGAAGCTCTTGGGACAGTATTTTGGGAAGCCCGTAAACGGATCTTGTTAGAGTGCTTTCTCAATCAGGCTGTCGCATAAGTTGTTTGGTCAGACCATGGTGCTATTCCTCACACTTACTTTTTCTTCTTGGGCAGTTCGCCCTCAAGTTCCACAATCATATCGCGCAGCTCCGCCGCACGCTCGAATTCGAGCGCACGAGAGGCCTGCTGCATTTCGCGCAGGAGACTCTTGACGAGGTTCTCGCGCTCCTTCTTGCCAAGTTTCTTCTTGGACTTGCCGTCCTTCTTGCCGTAGGGTGCCCTGTCCTCGGCGGCGACGAGTGTCATCTCGATCAGCGGGACGATGGGCTTTTCGATGGTCTTGGGCACGATGCCGTGTGCCTCGTTGTACTCATTCTGGATCGTACGGCGGCGCTCCGTCTCGTCGATGGCACGCTGCATTGACCCTGTAATGACATCGCCGTACATGATGACGTGTCCGCCCGCATTGCGTGCGGCGCGCCCGATGGTCTGGATGAGCGCTGTATCCGAGCGCAGGAAGCCCTCCTTGTCCGCATCGAGGATGGCAATGAGCGATACCTCGGGCATATCCAGTCCCTCGCGCAGCAGGTTGATGCCGACGAGCACGTCGAACTCGCCCGCTCTCAGATCGTGGATGATCTCCGCACGCTCGATGGTCGCGATGTCCGAGTGGAGGTAGCGCACCTTCACCCCCGCCTCGCGTAGGTACTCGGTGAGGTTCTCCGCCATGCGCTTCGTGAGGGTTGTGACAAGGACGCGCTCATTGCGCTCGATCCGCACGCGAATCTCCGAGAGCAGATCGTCAATCTGCCCGTCGAGCGGACGTACCTCGACCACTGGGTCAAGCAGCCCTGTCGGGCGGATGATCTGCTGCGCAACCTGCTGCGCCTGCTGCATCTCGTATTTGCCGGGCGTCGCCGAGACATAGACGATTTGGTTGACGCGTGCGGCGAACTCCTCGAACGTCAGCGGACGGTTGTCGAATGCGGACGGCAGGCGGAAGCCATTGTCCACGAGCGAGACCTTACGGCTGCGGTCGCCGCCGTACATGGCGTGAATCTGCGGCAGAGTCACATGGGACTCGTCGATCATGATGAGGAAGTCCTCAGGAAAGTAGTCAAGGAGCGTATATGGCGTATCCCCTGCGTTCCTGTGCGTAAGGTGGCGCGAGTAGTTCTCGATGCCGGAGCAGTAGCCCATCTCCTCCATCATCTCAAGGTCGTAGTTCGTACGCTGCTCGAGACGCTGCGCCTCGAGGAGTTTGCCCGCACCCTTCAGCTCGTCCAACCGCTCCGCCAGCTCCGTGCGGATGTCCGCCATGGCAATCTTCATGTCCTCATCCTCGGTGACGTAGTGGGACGCAGGAAAGACCATGGAATGCAGACGCTCACCGTAGACCTCACCCGTCATCGCGTCAAACTCGATGATGCGCTCTACCTCGTCGCCGAACATCTCGATGCGCACGCCGCGGTTGTTGTACCCCGCAGGGAAGATCTCGACCACATCGCCGCGCACGCGAAAACGTCCGCGCTCGAATGCGATGTCGTTGCGTTCGTAGCGGATGGCGACGAGCTTTTGCAAAATTGCCTCGCGCGGGATCGTCTGTCCCTTGTGCACGGAGAGCACCATCTCATGATAGCTCTCGGGCGAGCCGAGACCGTAGATGCAGGACACGCTCGCGACGATAATCACGTCGCGCCGCTCGAACAGTGAACAGGTCGCGGAGTGGCGCAGTTCATCGATCTCATCGTTGATGGATGCGTCCTTCTCGATGTAGGTGTCCGTCTGCGCGATGTAGGCTTCGGGCTGATAGTAGTCGTAGTAGCTGACAAAGTAGCCGACGTAGTTGTCTGGAAAGAAGGACTTGAACTCGCTTGCGAGCTGTGCTGCGAGCGTCTTGTTATGTGCAATGACGAGCGTCGGACGCTGCACACGTTCGATGACCTTTGCCATCGTATAGGTCTTGCCCGTGCCCGTCGCACCGAGGAGGACCTGCGCCGCCATCCCGTTCTCGATGCCGCCCGCGATATCTGCAATCGCCTGCGGCTGGTCGCCCATCGGCGCGAATGGCGCATCGACCTTGAACGGGATCTCCTTCTCGAAGATCGTCGTATTGAGTTTCGGAACCATCGCCATAGACTGTCCTCCTCTGCGTCAAAGTCATTCCCGTATTATAGCGCATTCAGCGGGCGATGGAAATAGCCGCACATAAAAAAGCACCCTGCTGGGTGCTTTTATTACTAGGATTAAGGAATTTCGATGCCATTTTCCTCTGCCATCTTGCAAATAACGGACTCCGGCAGCTCTGCCATCTGCGCCACTGTTGCGACTGGCGTTCCAACACGCAGCATATTCATAGCCATATGTGCAATGCCAATCTGTCGCCCCTTGCTAATGCCTTGTTGCATCCCCTGTTTCCACGACCCCTCCATATCGCTCACGTAATCATGCTCGAACTTCTCACGCTGTTCATACTTACGACGCTGTCCTGCGTCACGCATGAACGCCTCAATCCTGTCCCATGCCGTATCAATTGCCGCCTCGCTCATAGCTATCGCCTCCATTTCCTCGTCACTCAGTTTATTTCCAATAAACGCCATCCACTTATCGAGCGTCCGCATACTGCGAATGTCCTGTCGTGTCACTTTCGGCAGCTCCAAAAAGTGTATCTCAATGTCCTCCGTTAGGCGATGTTTTCCCGTTTCGTCATAGAGACCATACATATGATGAAAACCTGAAAGAGGCAGGTATTCATAACCGAGTAGATTGATTGCAACCGTCCGCCGTAAGTTATTATAGTTTTCACCACGCCCAAGCGTGCTCTGATAGAGCTTCGCCCAATAATACAGACTGCGCTGCCCCATATTGTGGCGATTCTGTACCTGCACCTCAATGTTGATTTGTGTTTCATCATTCGTCATACAGAGCAGGTCAAGGGTTGAGCCTTTTCCGGTCTCCTCCTCCGGATCAATCTCACGATCCGCAAAGCGCAGGTCGATCAAAGCTCGGGCCCCCTCAAGCCCAAGAACCGCATTGATAAAAGATAGCGTAATCGCCTTGTTTTCTTTACGCCCAAAGATAAACTTAAACAGAAGATCATTCAGTGCGTTAAAATCTCTCGTACGCATGGTGAAATTCCTTTCTGCAGTTTTTGTTTTCTTCTATTATAAAAAATTTGCTTTCTTCGGTCAAATAAAAAGCACCCCGCAGGGTGCTTTTTTCATATGATTAAAGTTTGCTGACATCCGCCGCCGTCATGATCTCAACGACAGTGATGTCCTTGACCGTATTGAGATCAATAAAGCCGCCATCCGCGAGCTGCACAACAGGCATTGCCGTCACGCGCGACTCGTCAATGTAGACAATGCGCCCTGCCGTTCCGTCCGAGAGGCGCAGCCAGCAGCCATTGAGCGCAGCATTGAGCTTGCGCATAAAGAGTACCGCGTACTCGGAATCCAGCTTGCCGTCCAGCACGTCTGCGTAGAGAATCTTGAACACCTCGAACGGCGAACGCTTCTCTGCATACGTGCGACTGGACGCCATCGCATCATAGCTGTCGAGCACAGCGAGTACCTTGCCGAACGTCGAGATCTGATCGCCCTCGAGTCCGGACGGATAGCCCGAACCATCGTTGCGCTCGTGATGCTGAATCACACCGTTCATGAGGTCGGCACGCCCCGAGAGATCGCTGCTCTCCAGGAGCTTGAAGCTGTCAACCACATGATTCTTGAGAATATCGAACTCCTCCTCCGTGAGGCGCCCCTTCTTCTCAAGCAGATCCTTCTCGATGAACTGCTTGCCGATGTCGAGGAAGAGCCCTGCAAGCACGAGGTTCTGACGGTCGATGCCGTTCAGCCCCATCCACTTCGCCATGAGTCCGCCGAGGATAGCAAGATGAACGCAGTGATGAAGGTTGTAGTCTCCATCCTGATTCATGCTGTAGATCATGGAAACCGCCGTTGCACCCTCTTTGTAGAGGTCGCGCAGACGCCCGCTTGCCATGACGGGCTGCAGGATCTCCATGTCGAGCTTGCCGGTGACCGCTGCCTGCTGAAAGAGCTTTTCCATCTCGCCGTATACGTAGCGATAATTCTCTGCGTACTTGTCATCCAGCTTCACATCCCGCTCCGGAGTCACGCTGCCCTCAAAGTCCGGCTCTGCTGCCGCCTTTGCCGCCTTCTCCTTCTGCACGGCAGTGAGGATACTGTCCTCATCAACGTAGACGGACGCGATCTCCTTCTCTTTGAGCAGGTTGATCGTCTCGCGGTCCAGAACCGTGCCGCCCTCAACGAGTACAATCTCAGTCTCCCCATCATAGACCGTACGTCCGATGAGCATCTCCGGCAGCAGGCTCCGAACAGCAAACGCTTTTAACATAATGTATTCTCTCCCTTTTCTCTTCCTTGAACAGAGTTTCTCTCTTATCCTTTGACAACAATATTGACCAGTTTACCGGGAACGCAGATGACCTTTACGATCTGCCTGCCCTCCGTGAGCTCCTTGGCGCGCGGCAGTTCAGTGACCAATCGCTCCATCGCCTCCCTGTCCAGATCGGCAGCGATCTTCACGCGGTCGCGTACCTTGCCATTGACCTGAAGCACCACTTCGATCTCGTTCTGTGTGAGGGCAGACGCATCGTATGTCGGCCACTTCTCAGCATGCACGCTGCCCGTAAAGAGTCGTGCCCAAAGCTCCTCCGTGATGTGTGGTGCAAACGGTGCGAGCAGCCGCAGGAGCACGCTCCCTGTCTCACGCGCAAGCGCTGGGCTAAGGGGTTTGTCCTGAAATGCGTAGAACGCATTGACCAGCTCCATAATGGCCGAGATCGCCGTATTGAACATAAAGCGGTCGCGCACATCCTCTGTGACCTTCTTAATGGTCGTGTGGAGGACACGGCGCAGCTCGGTCTCCTCCGCCGTAAGTGCAGCGGAATCGCGAGTCTCCGCTGCACTCTTGATCACATCCTCGAACTGGAGCAGGATACGCCAAACGCGGTTCAGGAAGCGGAATGCCCCCTCGACCCCCTGGTCGCTCCAGTCCAGATCGCGCTCCACGGGTGCGGCAAAGAGGATGAAGAGACGCGCTGTGTCCGCACCATACTTCTCAATGATCTCCTCGGGTGAAACGACGTTGCCGAGCGACTTCGACATCTTCGCGCCATCCTTGATAACCATCCCCTGTGTGAGCAGATTCGTGAACGGTTCGTCGAAGTCGAGCAGCCCCGCGTCGCGCAACACCTTCGTGAAGAAGCGCGCATAGAGCAGATGCAGAATCGCGTGCTCGATACCGCCGATATACTGATCGACGGGGGCCCAGTAGTTCACCTTGTCCCGATCAAAGGGGCGCTCTGTATTGTGCGGGTCTGCATATCGATAGTAGTACCACGAGGAGCAGATGAACGTATCCATCGTATCCGTCTCGCGCGTTGCCGTGCCGCCGCATTTCGGACATTTGCAGCGGAGGAAGTGCTCGCTCGAAGAGAGCGGTGATACCGCCCCCTGTGCGAAGGACACATCCTCGGGCAGACGCACGGGAAGCTCCTCCTCGGGTACTAGGACCTCACCGCATTTCTCACAGTTAATGATGGGAATGGGCGCACCCCAGTAGCGCTGGCGTGAGATGAGCCAGTCCCGCAGGCGGTAGTTGACGCGGCGCTTGCCGAAGCCCTGCGCCTCGGCCTCGTCAATGATCGCGCCCATCGCCGCGTGCATCTCCATCCCCGTGAACTTGCCGGAGTTGATCAGGAAGCCCTCTTTTTCAACGTAGGCAGCCGTCATGTCCTCGAGGCACAGCTCACCCTTGGGCGGACGGATCGTGAGGATCTTGCGGATGCCGTACTTCGTCGCGAACATCCAGTCGCGCTGATCCTCTGACGGCACCGCCATGACGGCGCCCGTTCCATACTCGAAGAGGACGTAATTCGTGATCCAGATCTCGACCTGCTCCCCATTGAACGGATTCGTACAGTAGAGCCCGGTGAAAATGCCCTCTTTCTCCGACTCGCTTGAAGCGCGTTCAATGTCGGACTGCTTCTTCACGCGCGTACAGAATGCGCGTATCTCATCTGCCTTGTCGCTGATTGCACAGATCTGCTCCACGAGCGGGTGCTCGGGGGCAAGTGCGAGGAAGGTGATGCCGAACACGGTATCGGGACGCGTCGTGTAGACGGGGATCTCCGTATCGAGCGTTGGTGCGGGAAGACGGAACTCAAGCCCCTCACTGCGTCCGATCCAGTTCTCCTGCATGGTCTTGACGCGCTCGGGCCATCCCGGGAGCTTATCCAGATCAGCAAGAAGTTCGTCGGCATAGTCCGTAATCCTCAAAAACCACTGTGCAAGGTTCTTCTTGTGTACCTCGGACTTGCAGCGCCAGCATTTGCCGTCCTCGACCTGCTCATTTGCGAGTACCGTACCGCAGGTATCACACCAGTTGACGGATGCCGCCTTCTTATACGCAAGTCCCTTTTTGTAGAAGAGTTCAAAGAGCCACTGTGTCCAGCGGTAGTAGTCCTCACGGCAGGTGATGACCTCGCGTGACCAGTCATACGCGAGCCCGAGTGCCTTCTGCTGACGCTCCATGTTCTCAATGTTCGCATATGTCCACTTCGCGGGGTGCACCTTGTTTTGAATCGCCGCATTTTCTGCGGGCATGCCAAAGGAATCGAATCCCATCGGGTGCAGGACATTGTAGCCTTCCATCGTCCGAAAACGCGCGACAACATCGCCAATCGAGTAGTTGCGGACATGACCCATGTGGAGTTTTCCCGACGGATAGGGGAACATCTCAAGCACGTAGTACTTCGGCTTCTCGTTGTCCATCTCCGTATGGCAGCTGTTCTCGCTCTCCCAGCGCTTCTGCCACTTCGCTTCAATCTCCTGCGGGCAATACCTCTCCACTATGCTCTTGCTCCTCCCAGTATTTAAGGAAACACTGATAAACACAGCTTATCAGCAATTCCTTAACCAGCGTGACAGCGGCATTGCCGCTCGTTTTTACTTAATAATAGTTTCGATATATTATACATGAAATAGGAGGAAGGCGTCAATCATTATTCATATTTTAGCATAAATATTTTTAGGACTTTCTTCCTGTTTTCCCATGTGTGTCTGAATACCATGTCAAAAAGTGTACGTTCGTACGTCTTTCATGATACAATAAACACAAACTCATTCTCTGCACTGGGAGGTGTTTGTTTGGAGCACTATTTTGCCGGGGTCGCTGCGCACATTGGGCCGACACTCGCTATCTTCTTTGCCGCCTTCATCCAGTCGATCACAGGCTTCGGTCTCGTCATCATCGCCGCACCTCTGCTTATGTTCTTCTACGAACCGAAACTCACCGTCCCGATCATGCTGCTCCTCGCATGCAGCGGCAACGCCGTACAGGGATTCCTCATGCGAAAGCAGGCGAATCTCCCGCTCGTGCGCTGGATGTATCTCGGCATGCTTGCGGGACAGCCTATCGGCTTCTTTTTCTTTACCACCATCTCGAACGACGCGCTGAAGGTCTTCATCAACGTCGTTGTCCTCCTGAGCCTGCTCCTCATGCAGATCTCGCACCGGCGTATTCCGGAGTGTCGGCGCAACACTATCATAACGGGCATGCTCTCCGGCTTCACTGCGATTACGACGGGCATGGGCGGACTGCCATTCCTGATCTACCTTGCGTATACCTCAATGTCTCCAAATGTGTTTCGTGCGACCTGCTTTGTCTACTTCTTCCTCGGCAATGCGACCTCACTCGTCAGCTATCTCATCGGCGGTTTCCCGCTCACAGCCGCATTCAACGAGTTCATCTATCTCCTGCCCGCGCTCGCCATCGGCATTGTCGCAGGACGCGAGAGCATACGCTTCGTCCCAGCTGCCCTCCTTCGGCGGCTCATCTTTGCGATGCTCTATGTTGCTTCGATCTACACAATTGTCTCCATTTTGCTGAAGTCGTTATAAGGCATTGCCGCATTTGGCAATGCCTTTTTCGCAAAAAAGCAGATACAGAATCCCCCACCCTGTATCTGCCGTATAGAATTAGCCGTTATACTTCTGCACACATGATTGCTGCAGTGATGTTAATCCATGTGCGAGCCACCGTTGATGTCGATTTCCTCACCCGTGATATACGAGGCTTCCTTCGATGCGAGGAACACGATGGTATCCGCGACCTCCTGAGTCTCACCGGGGCGCTTCATCGGAATATCATTCAAAATCTTCTCGACGCTCGCCTTATCAAGCGACTTCCAGATCTCCGTATTGATAAGACCAGGGCACACACTGTTGATCGTCACGCCGTCTTTCGATATCTCACGCGAGAGATTCTTCGAGAATGCGAGTACCGCTGACTTTGCTGCTGAGTAATGTGCACCGCCGAAGATACCGCCGCCGCGCTTTGCCGAAACAGAGGACAGATTGACGATACGTCCGTACTTTGCCGCCACCATTGGCTTCATGCATGCCTGGGTAACGAGGAACAGTCCAAACATGTTGACCTTGAAGATGCGCTCCATATCCTCCAGTGTCATATCTGCCACAGTGACCTTCTGTGAGATGCCCGCGTTATTGACGAGAACATCGATGCGCCCGTACTTCTTCATGATGTAGTCGACCATAGCGTCAACGGATTCCTTGCTCGTTACGTCGAGTACAACGCCGTCCGCCTTGCCGCCCTCACTCTGAATGATCTGTACAGTCTCGTCCGTGCCTTCTTTATTCATATCAGCAATGATGAGCTGTGCTCCCTGGCGCGCAAACGTGCGTGCAATTACACGGCCGATGCCCTTCGGCGAGCCTGCACCCGTAACAATGACGACCTGTCCTGAAAAATCCAACATATCTGCATCCTCCTTTGCTGCTTATCCGGGTCAACCCTGCAGCTTCTCTGCCTGTGCAATGATATTCTCTGCCGTAATCCCATTCTTTTCCATGAGCACTTCATACGGAGCAGACTCACCAAACTGATCCTGTACGCCGATGCGCTTGACCTTCCCCTTGCCCATCTCAGCAGCGACCTCACAGACCGCACTGCCAAGACCGTTCAGGATGTTGTGATCCTCGACCGTGACAATCTTGCCGATCTCATTGACCGCCTTTTGAACAGCTTCCACATCCAGCGGCTTGATCGTATGAACATCGACAACGCGCGCCGCAACGCCCTTCTTTGCAAGCTCCTCGGCAGCTTTCAGTGCAAGGCAGACCGTATCTCCATTGGCAAGGATCGCGACATCGCCTCCCTCACGCAGGAGATGTGCCTTACCAATCGTGAACTCCGTCTTCTCATCGTAGATGATGGGCACGGCATCGCGCGTAAAGCGGAGGAACACCGGTCCGTCATACTCTGCCGCCGCCCGAACGAGCTTCTTTGCCGCGTAGTAGTCCGCCGGCATGATGACCGTCATGTTCGGAATCGTGCGCAGCACGCCCATATCCTCGATCGCCTGATGACTTGCGCCATCGTTCGCGGGTGTCAGCCCGCCGTGTGAGCACGCAATCTTGACGTTCAGATTCGTGTAGCAGATCTCCTGCCGAATCATCTCTGCCATACGCAGCGAACCAAAGACCGCATAGGTCACAACGAACGGAATCTTGCCGCAGGTCGCAAGCCCTGCCGCCACGCCCGCAGCATTCTGCTCGGCAATGCCGACATTCACATGCTGCTGCGGAAATTTCTCCGCAAAGTCCGTCGTCTTGCAGGACTTGCCGATATCTGCATCCACGACATAGATACGCTGATCCTCTTTGCCGAGAGCGACGATCTCTTCACCGAACCCGTCACGCGTTGCCTTCTTATCCATTATGCTTCGCCTCCCAACTCCTGCATTGCCTGCTCATATTCCTTCTGCGACGGTGCCTTGCCGTGCCAGCCGCCGACGTTCTCCATGTAGGATACGCCCTTGCCCTTGACCGTATTTGCAAGGATGCACTTCGGACGACGATTCTTCGTCATGCGGATTGTATCAAGCGTCCGCACAATCTGCTCCATGTTGTGCCCGTCAATCTCGTAGATATCAAAGCCAAATGCTTTGAACTTTGCGCCAAGATCGCCGTTCGGCATAACCTCTGCCGTCGTACCGTCAATCTGGAGATTGTTGACATCGAGAATGACGACAAGATTGTCGAGCTGATATTTGTTCGCCGTGTTGGCAGCCTCCCAAATCTCACCCTCCTGCGCCTCGCCGTCGCCGACCATGCAGTAAGTCATAAAATCTTTTCCGTCACGCTGTCCTGAAAGAGCCATTCCAACGGCACAGGCAAGCCCCTGTCCAAGCGATCCAGTCGAGATATCAATGCCGGGACACTTGAGCATCGACGGATGCCCCTGCAGCTTTGACCCTGCCTGACGAAGTGTATGCAGTTCCTCCTCTGGAAAGTAGCCGAGTGTTCCAAGCGCAGCATACTGAATCGGGCAAACATGCCCCTTCGACAGAACGAAGCGGTCTCTGTCCTCCCAATTCGGCCGCTGCGGGTCAATCCGCATATCTCGGAAGTAGAGTGCCGTCACCAGATCTGCCGCAGAAAGGGCGCCGCCCGGATGACCGGACTGTGCTTCATAAATCATGGTTACGGTTTTCTTGCGAAGATCATTCGCAATCTTTTCCAATTCCTTTACACTTACCTTTTTCATGTGCACGTCACCTCATTCTAGAATGCAATTACACCCATTGTTCAACATAGGATGTTTTAAAAAAGAATACGGCGCTGATTTGTCTATCCTCCTACTAAGCGCAATCGGAGTATAAACCTATTGGGGATTCCCTTATTTCATTTTTAAACATCCTATGTTGGATGTTTATGGCTATAATCTATCATACAGTACCGAGGATGTCAACCCTTTTACAAAAAAACTCCCACAAAATCGCAATAATTCTGTGGGAGTCCTACGCTCTGTTCAGTCATCCAATACACCGCGCTCGTAAAAGTAGCTGCCCTTGATAATTTCGGCCGCTTTCTGCGTGTCACGGCTGCGAATCGCCTCGAAAATATCATAGTGCACCTGCACCATTGCATCCCGTGCTTCCTGTGTCTTGGTCATATTGTAGAAGGTTCGTCTGCGAATCTCATAGGTGAGCAGACGGACAAGCTTGCCAATTTTTGAAAAGAGAGGATTATGGGTGATCTCAGCCATCACATCGTGAAAGACATTATCCGCATCGAATGCCGCCTTGTCATCCCCCGCCCCCATCTTTTCGCGCAGGACCTCGAATGCTCGCTCCAGATTTTTGACATCCTTGGCATCGGACTTCTTCGCCGCCAGCAGCAGCATCCCCGTATCTAGCCACTCACGCAGTTCTTTCAAGGAATCCATAGAGTCTGACTCATCGAGAATAATGCCATAGAGCAGGGGGTCAAGCATCTTATCAGAGAAGCCGCCCGTCACGAATGTGCCTTCGGGGCGCTTAATCTCGAGAACACCGAATGAAACAAGGATCTTGATCGCTTCCCGCACGGAGTTGCGCCCCACGCCAAAACTCTCCGAAAGCTCCACCTCAGTCGGGATCTTATCCCCTGGACGCAGTTCCTTGTGAATCATCGCCAACGTAAGCTGATCAATTACTTTTTGCACAACCGAAGTGTTGTTGATCGGCTTCAAAAACCTGCTGCGCGTCTCCTCATATTCCCCTGTCATCATCCGTTATCAATCCTTTCACTTCCTGCCTATTATATAGCATATTTGTATATTTGCCTATATTTTTTCACAACAGATGAGAAAAGGCACTGTCGACCATGCGACAGTGCCTTTTGCAGTTTCTGTATCAATCGGTGGAATACATCTCGCCTACTTCACAAGGAATAGTGAAATGGCGGGGATATAGGTGACCAACAGCAGGATCACCAAGCAGGAGAGAACAAACGGCAGCACCGCCACGGACATGGTCTTGAGGTCGATTCGCCCAACACCGCAGCCGACGAAAAGGTTCGCACCGACCGGCGGGGTAATCAAACCAATCGCAAGATTGACGATCATCACAACGCCGAAATGGACGAGATTGATGTTCAACGCGAGTGCAACGGGGATAAAGAGCGGAGTGAAGATGAAAAGTGCCGATGTCGAGTCGAGAAAGCATCCGGCAACGAGCAGGATGAAGTTGACAATCAGGAGGAAGATGATGACATTCCCGCCCGACAGATCGATCAGACCGTGACTGATTGCGATGTCGAGTCGAGAACGCGTCAGGATGTAGGCAAACAAACTTGCCGCAGCAGTGATAAACATGATGACAGCCGTCAGAGAGGCGGAATCCACGAAAATCCCATAGAGATCCTTCACCTTCAGCGTCCGATAGATAAAGAATCCAACGAAGAGTCCGTAAACAACGGATACGGCTGCTGCCTCCGTCGGCGTAAATATACCGCCATAGATTCCGCCGAGGATGATGCCCGGCATCATAAGTCCCCAGAATGCATCCTTCAGTGCATTCCACCGCATGAGGTTCGTCGACTTCGGAATGAGCTCGATGTTCTCCTTGCGGCCAATCCAAAGTGCCGTGGCAATGAGTGCAAGCCCAACGAGAAGTCCCGGCACAATGCCCGCGATAAAGAGGGTTCCGATCGAGGTATCTGCAATCGATCCATAGACAACGAAGGTAATGGACGGTGGAATAATTACGCCGATCGCTCCTGCCGAGGACATGAGTGCCGAGCTGAACCCCGACTTGTACCCAGCGTTGACCATCGCCGGAATCAGAATCATGCCGAGCGCAGCGACGGTCGCGGGACCGGATCCCGAAATTGCGGCAAAGAAGCAGGCAACACCGACACAGACAACGATGAGTCCGCCCTTCATGTGACCGACACAGGTCTGCGCAAGATTGATGAGCCGTTCGGAGATTCCCGCCCGCTCCATGATGTTGCCGCCCAGAATAAAGAATGGAATCGCCATCAGCACGAATTTACTCGTCGATGAGGAAACAATGCGCGGAAGCGTTGTCATGATTGCATCGAGCGGACGTCCGGCTCCGTCAAAGAGCATAGCCAGAATACTCGATGATCCCAGACAGACGGCAATCGGCGTACCAATCACGAGGAGCAGAAAAAAACTCACAAATAAGAGTGTGCCCAACATCACGCATTCTCCCCTTTCACTGAAGTATTAGGATCTTCCTTGACTTTGTTAATCAGCAATATGAGGAATTCCACCATAACGAACAGCGCACCGATCGGAACGAAGGAGCCGAAGATCCATTCCGGCCACTGCATCCCCGCAGTCACCTGATGGCGTGCCATCTGACTCCCCACCATTTGGAGCCCATACCAGCAAATCGCGCCGGAGTATACCGTACCAAGCGAGAAGCTGAAGATCTGCACCATACGTTTCGTACGCGGACGCATAATATCGAGGATCGCTGTGAACCCGAGATGCTGACCGCGCCGCGCCGCGACGGCAGAACCGATCATACTCAGCAGCACGAATAAATATGTCGTAATCTCCTCGGAGAAAGAAAACGAAGCGCTGAATACATAACGCGACACAACATTGGCAAATGCCAAGACAGTCATAATAGAAAGCGCAATCACGCAGATCAGCTCTTCTATGCGAACAAGCAGTGCTCTCATCGAAAAACACACCTCCTCACGGAATTTGGAAGGCTTCACACGCCTCCGGACCAAACTTTACTTTCAGCTCACCAACAAGAGGTGCAATCTTTTCCTTAAATGGGGCGAGCTGATCGGAATCCAGAACGGTGACATCCATTCCCTCACTGCGAAATTTATCTTCGAGCGTCTTCTCGTTCGCCTCGACCATATCTCTGCCCCATTCACATGCTTCAAGTGCTTTCCTGCGCAGCAGTTCCTGCGTCTTTGGCTCAAGACTCTCAAAGATCTCCGTGTTGAATACGAAGAGATAGTTCTCATAGGTGTAGTTCCAAACCGTCATATACTTTTGGATCTCATCCACCTTCGCCGATGCCGTAACGCTGAAGCCATTTTCCTGTCCGTCGATCGTTCCCTGCTGAATCGCCGTGAACGCCTCGCCCCAGCTCATCGCAACAGGATCGGCATTAAACGTACGGAAGAAGCGCATATAAACCTCTCCGCCCGGCACACGAATCTTGAGACCTTCCACATCTTCCGGCGTGTGCACCGCACGCTTGTTGTTTGTGATCTGGCGGAAGCCGTTGTGCACAGATGCAAGATAGGTAAGCCCCTGTGCTTTCAGCAGCTTTTCGTAATACGCGCCGCCCGTTGTGTCAATGACCTTGCGCGCCTGCTGATAGTTGTCAAATGTCCAGGGAATCGTCCCAACCAGCAGTTTTTGATCCAGAACCGACATCGGACTGGTCGCATATGCCGCAAGATCAACGGCACCATCGGCGACCATCTCTACGCCCTTCGTCATGTTGCCGCCTGCGAGCTGGTCATTGGGAAAGACATCAATGACAATATTGCCGTTGCTCTCTTCCTTCACCATCTCCGCGAAGCGAAGCGCGGTCTTTGTGTCCGTGGCAATGTTCGTTCCATTGACCGCCATGACCAACTTGATTTTCTGATACTCTCCCTCTTTTCGCTCGCTGTTCGTACTCCCGCACCCCGCCAGAGAAAGCAGGAAGCAGACAAGCACGGCACCGAGCATGATCGACCTTTTCAAGGCAACTCCTCCTTTAACAAATGATGTTCAACGTAGGATGTTATGATGTTATTATATAGAGCACGTGCCGAAATGTCAATAACTTTCTAAAATTTGTATGGCGTGTCTCCGCTTCTTTGCTATTCATTGAGTATAGAAAAAGCGCGGCTCTCACACCGCGCTTTTTCTATACCCGTTTTTCACCGTATGGAGTGGAGCACCGCATCGAGTTCGTCGAAGCGGCGGTTCAGCCGCGTGCTCCGTTCTGCGACACGGTCGATGGATGTGGTCGAGCGACGGATTGCGCTGAGACCATCGTCCAGATTCTTCTTCAGATCATGAATCCGATCGTCAAATCCATGCTCAAATGTCTCAATCTGATCCTCGAATGCCTGATTGGTCGCAAGCATCTGATCGATCTCCTGCACGTCGCGCAACAGCTCACTGATCGCCTCATCGGATGCCTCGAGACGCTCACGCGTGTTCTCGGAAAGCTTGCGCACTTCACCTGCGACGACAGCAAAGCCGCGCCCCATCTCGCCCGCGCGCGCCGCCTCGATCGCAGCGTTGAGCGCGAGAAGGTTGATCTGCGCCGAGATCTCCGTGATCATGTTCATGACCTGCTCGATCTTCTTCGTGCTCTCCGTGAGCCGTTCGAGCTTCGGTGTAATCTCTGCGTTGCGCCCCAGCAGCTCCTTGGTCATATCGCCCTGTCCGCCGAGACCACCGCTCAGCTTGTCGATCAGCACCGAAACACTCTCTGCGCTCTTGCCGATCTGTGCCATCATCTCCGTCATCCCTGATATCTCACTGCGGTAGGCATTGAACTCGCCCATGATGCCATCCTTGAGCCTGTCGACGATCTGCAAACGTGCAATGTCATGTTCAAGGAAAGATTTCTGGCAAAGTGCATAGACCGAGGGGAATCGGTCCATATAACCATCGTAGAATGAACCGCCGGAGATCTGATAGAAAAAGATTGCCGTCAGCGTCTCATTGATGTGCATGCCCGCAATCTCGCCGAGTGCTGAGTAGCCGGCGATGGGCATGCCGTCAAAGAGATCAGCACCCGCAAGTTCCCCCGCAAAGGTCAGACGGCGCAGGATGCAGTCGTTCATCACAACGCCGATCGGTGCCGGCTTCCCCTTCGCAAAGCCGGCGTAGTCCGACTTCAACGTTTCGAGGAATTTCGCGCGGCGCATGAGATACAGTTCCTCGCCCGCCGTGATGTCACAGAAAAAATGCATGCGCTTCGCGGCTTCGTCGATGCGCTGCAGCGAACGGATATAGAACTGGTTGCCGACGTGCGTGGCAAAGGTATAGTCCGCCAGCGCGTCCGTGAGCGCTGCAATATCCGATACGTGCAGATAGTCCATCAGGACGTCTGTGAGAGGAACAGGGCGCCCCTCTGCATTCGCAACGGTTTCCACTGTGCGGAACGTCGTATCCGAGCCGATGATCGTCCATTTCTCACCCGTCTCCTCCGCCGCCTGTGTCTTAAACACGGAGTAGCGGTAGTCGCCCGCAAGTTTTACGACGAGCACGACGGCATGATTCTCGAGCACCTCTCTGCCATTGTAGATATAGGTGTGGGAGAAGTCGAGTGCGCCGCCTGCACTGCCGCCGATGTACGGACAGGGCAGACTCTCTGCGTCGTAGAGTGCCCGCAGAACAAAGGACTCGCACGCGCTCACGCCGTCCACATAGACGAATGCAAAGGTATCATCGAAGCGCACGGGGAACGGAATGCGTTCGGCACGCACATCGGCAGCGATCCTCGCCACGCGCTCAGCGGGGGTGAGCGTCACCTCACCGCGCTTCATATCTTCGTTGTGCAGCAGCAGCGTCATCATGTAGGTCTGTGCGATCATGCGCTTGCTGAACACCTGCAGGAGCACCTTTGCTCGCCCGTCCCCTGCCTCCATATAGTAAGAGCGCGTGTCTGCCGTATGCGTCAGCTCACCGCAGGTCGTCATGAGCAAGAATTTCACATCCGGCGGAGAGACGGACTGCACGGCACGTGCAACATCATCCATCGAGAGATCTGCCGAGATAAAGCCGAGGACGATGGCAGGACCACCCGGCACGTCATAAAGCTCGCGCAGGCGCTCTGCCGTAAGTTCACTGCGCGAGAGGTAGACGGACTTCATATCGCTGCCCCCCACCGTTCCCAGACCCGCAAACGGGGCACGCGCCTTCACGCTCTCCTCACGCTGCTGCGGATCTGCCGCAAGAGGTTTCGCCTTAATCCGATCCGCAAGTGAGACCTCTTCCTTTTTCTTATTCCCAAACAGTCCAAACATAATTTACCTCCCTATCCGCAAAGGCACTTTAATGCAATTATAACACGCCTTTATTCACACCGCAAGAATCTATAGAGAATCATCGGGACAACAAGCATCGGAACGCCGAGGTAGAGTGCCGACCGCAGTTCCGGTGTGAAGATCATGAATGCGAGGCAGAGCACCTGCGCCCAGATCCCAAAGAGCGTCACATAGGGAAAGAGCGGCATACGATAGCGCAGCAGGGATACCGCATTCTCCGCCTCAAGCCTGCGGCGGCGGCGATACTGGCTCCAACAGATCGATATCCACGCCATCGCGCCCGAGAAACCCGAGAGTGCGAGCAGATAGGTATAGAGTTGTCCGTGTGGATTCATCGCATAGACCGCAATGACCCCCCAGCAGAAGACGATGGATGCGTAGATCGCACGTGAAGGTACGCCCTTGCTGCTGAGCCCCTCCAGCATGCGCGGCGCCATCCCCATCGTCGCGAGTGCGTGCACTGTACGAGCCGCGCCGTACAGCCCCGAGTTTGAGCAGGAGATCGCTGCCGTCAGCACAACGAAGGAGAAGAGCGCGGCAAGCTCCGTGAAGCCGTGCTCGGCGAGCGCCGCCGCAAAGACGCTCTCCGTGAGCGAGGCGTGATCCCACGGCAGTATCGAAATGAGCAGCGTAATCGGAATGATGTAGAGGGCAATGATCCGCCACGTCACGTTGCGCACCGCCGTCGGGATGCTGCGCGCAGGATCGGCAGTCTCCCCTGCCGCAAGCCCGATGATCTCCGTCCCCTGAAAGTTGACGAGGATAATGACCATCGTAAGGGCAATGCTCGCATAACCGTTGGGCGCAAAGCCGCCGCTGCCGAGAAGAATACGCGAACCGATGTAGCTCTCTTCGCCGATCAGCCCGAGGCAGATGAGGAGGGCAACCGCGCTGAACGCCACGAGCGCAGTGACCTTGATGAGCGAGAGCCAGAACTCGCTCTCGCCGAATTTATCGACACGAAACAGATTGAGGATGGTGACGA
>ERZ773035.1040-NODE-1040-length-20998-cov-6.908752_pt1 | contig 20998 bp, 8 predicted proteins | sample MGYA00511487_ERZ773035 | MGnify/ENA primary metagenome ERZ773035 (study PRJEB29015, sample SAMEA2737985) | human oral metagenome | biome: human oral; feature: human-associated habitat; material: dental | place: China | collected 2024 ...
CAGAAAATCTTATGTACTCATTGATAGATGAAATTATTTCTGACGATAAATATTCAAGCTTAGATTTTATTTGCCATTTTCCATTAAATAGATTGATTAAATTAAATGAATCAATCAAAGAATCGAAATTATTGACTATGCAAGAACAACAATATATAAAAAATCCAGCAACACATCTGGATTTTTTGATATACAACAGATTTAGTAAAAAACCTCTTTTAGCAATTGAAGTTGATGGATATAAATATCATAAAAAAAATAGTAGACAAGCATCACGAGATTCCTTAAAGGATCATATATTAGAACTATATGAAATTCCTCTATTAAGATTTAAAACAAATGGTAGTGGAGAAAAAGAAAAAATTATCAAGCTCTTAGAGAAACTGAGAATGTGAAAAAATATCTATAAACTCTATCTTCTATGATATGTTAATATTAGGTATTCATTTTTAAGTTTTTTGTTCTCAAAAATTCTCTTAATTATATCAGGTCATAGTCTAAACTTTTTTATCAACACTATCTGACAAATAACCAAAATAAATAGTATTAGTGTAAAATTTACAAAATACTATTTATTTTTTCTATCTATTCTTCAACAATTTTCTTAAATTCCTCCAAAGAAGGTAAAATAGTTGTATACCTACTAGCAAATATTTGATTATTATCCTTTGGAAGTGTCAATTTTACCAAAGTATCATTTTTATCTTTACATATTATAATTCCAATAGTATCATTCTCATCAGGAAGTTTTACACATCTATCATAATAGTTTACATACATTTGCATTTGTCCTAAATCTTGATGACTTACTTCTCCAATTTTTAAATCTATTAAAACAAAACATTTCAACAGCCTATTATAAAAAACTAAATCTACTCTAAAATGTCTTTCATCAAAAGTAAATCTAACCTGTCTACCTACAAAAGTAAAACCTTTTCCTAATTCTAGTAGGAACATCTCTAACTTATTTATTATTTCTGTTTCTAATTTATTTTCAGAATAATCACTTTTTTCATCTAATCCAAGAAATTCTAAAATATATGGATCTTTTATAATATCTTGTGGCTTTTCTATGATTTGACCTTTAATTGATAATTCTTTAACTTTTTCTTTATTCTTACTTAAAACTAATCTTTCATATAAAGCTGAATTCACTTGTCTTTTTAATTCTCTTAAACTCCAATTATTTTGAATAGCTTCTATTTCATAGAAATTTCTAGTACCTATATCTTCTATTCTCATTAAAATAAGATAGTGAGACCAACTTAATTTGAATTGGTCAGACAGTGTCTGACTATTTTTATAATTTATGTAAAAAGTTTTCATTTGTTTTAAATTTGTTTCTGAAAATCCCTTTCCAAATTCTTTAGTTAATTTTTCAGAAAGTATTTTTATTAAATTTTTTCCATACTCAGCTCTTTTATTTCCATTTTGTTCTTCTTCTACTATTCTTTTTCCAATTAAAAAATAAGTTTTTGTCATAGTAGAATTGATATTTGATATTATATTTTGTCTAGCCTTACTTAGTAATTCATGTATTTCTTCATAAATATCTTTTTTTATTTCAAGTTTCATAATTGTACTCCTTTCTTACCACCCCAAAAAGTTCATAACAACTTTAACCATCATTTCCTTTTCTTCTGGTTTTGACTCTGCAAGAAGTAAAGTGATTGCAACTAAACTACTATCAGAAATAATCTTTTCTCCATTTCTAAATAAAAGATTATTTTGATTTAAAAAATATATAAATATACTAGCTGCTATTCTTTTACAACCATCTATAAATGGGTGGTCTTTTACTATGAAATACAGTAAATTTGCTGCTTTTTCTTCAATACTAGGATAGGCATCTTCTCCAAATGCACTTTGATAAACAGAGTCTATTATTCCCTTTAAAGCTCCCTCACTTTTTTCATGACCAAATATTGTTGAAGATGTACCAAAAGACATACTTGCTATTAACTCTCTACATTCTTCATAAGTTAATTGATAAGTATCTTTTTTTAAACAATCTGGCTTTGTAACTACTTGATGATCATAATTATCTAAAAGTTCTAAAGCCTTTGAATATTCTTGGATAACTGAAAAATCTTTTTTATTATTTAGCATTTTAATTCCCCCTGACATTTAGAATATTTATTACAATTTTATCATATTCTAATTTTATAACAAAAGAAAAAACTGATTGAAGCTTTTACTCCAATCAGTATTCATAATTTTTATTTTTTAGAATTAGAATATAACTCTTAGTCCTAGTCCACCTCTAACATTACTTCCTTTTGTATCATAACCTACATTTCCAGTTACTCCAACTCTTTGGTTATCAAGTCCAACATTTAAGTCAACTTTTACATTGCCTCTTCTGTCTTCCTTTTCTCCACGAATATTAAACCAATTAGCACTTGTATCTGCAACTCTTGCTTTATTCTTTCCATTTGCAACTCTTCCTAACTCATTTTCATAAGCTACTCCTACTGATGTACTCAATGATTTAGTTCCAAAGTAATGTCTGTATCCTAATTCTGTTCCTACTTCTGGTCTTACAGATAAGTAATCATTTTGTTTAACTTCTAATTTCATTTCACCAGATTTTTCTTTTATCTTAGATATTTTTCCATATTCAACTTTTAATGCTCCATAAGGTCTTATTGAGAAACCTTCACTCAATCTAAATTCCTTACTTAATTCGTTTTTAATTCCAACTCCATAAGTATAGTATTTTGATTTCGCATGGAATATTTCATCAACCACTAAGAATTTTCTTTCTAGTTTATTATGCCCTACAAAAATATCCCCTGATATTGTCCAATTTAAGCTATTGTTTTCATCAAATGGAACTGATTTGAACATTCCCACTTTAGTTTGTAGTTGCTCTTCTTTTGAATTTCCAATATCTTTAAACTTAATTTTATTATGAACTATACCTGTGTACCAACCTGTACCTCTTCCAAGTTTGATATCTTCATTTTCATGAACATAAGCTACACCATAAGCATTATATTTATAGTCTATTACACCTGCAGTATCTGTCTTATATTCACCATTTGTTCCAAAAGTCTTTACTTTATTAGAATCTTTAGAAGAATTTTTCCAAGAATCTCTTAAATAAGAAAACTCTCTATCTAATACTTTCCCAGTTGCTTGTACTCTTTGTTGTACATTTGCATATTGATGTCCCATCATTTCATCATAAGCTTGAGTCAATAATGTTTCTTCATTTTTTCCAATACTATTTAATTTATTGAAGATTCTCTTTTCAACTGAATTAACTGCATTTTTGTCATATCTTTGTTCTAAACCATCAGCAAAATTATAAGCATTATCTTCTTTTTTTACAAATGATGTATAAGATAATTTAGACATTGCAACTCCTGTTATTTGTCCATAATTATCTAAAACTGGTGTAGCTATCCAAGTTAATGAACCAGCTAAAGTAGTTAATTTAAAGTTTCTTCCTTGAATTTGATTTAAGAAAGGTTTTATTACATTTCCACTTACAAACCATTCTTTCTTATTAGTTCTTTCTGAATATTCAGTACCAATAATTAATTGGCTATTTACAGGTGGAGTTACCCCTTGAAACTGAACAGGCTTTGTTCTTCCTAATGTATCAACATAGAAACCTATATCAGACATTGCAAGGTTTGGTGCACTTCCTATTAATTCATTAATTTTTGCAACTTCACTATCTGATACTAATACTCCATTTCTTGTAAATTCTGGTTGTCCATTTTTTATAGTAATTTCAATTCCTTGGAATTCCTTATTAGTTCCAGCAGCTTGTCCTATTTCATGACCATTAGGATCAGTAGAAATTAATTTACTATTAATTTGTTCTTTTAATCTAGTAATATCTTCTTCACTTAAATCTTTCCAACTAATAGCTACTGGACCTTTACCTCTTACTCTAATTTCTCCATAGTTTTTAATTATTGCATTTCTTACTATTTTTCCATTAGAATCTCTTTTACCTCTGATGACGACACCTGAACTATTATCAGCATCTATTAAGATACTTCCATAATTTTCTAGAGTTGATCCATTCATTATAGCAACCCCAAGAAGTCCACTTACATTCTCATTTACTTTTCCATTTCTTCCTGCATAAGAATCTGTTGTTTTAATAGTTCCATAGTTTCTAAAAGTTGCCCCTTCATCAACATAGACTCCTGTCATACTTTCAATCTTATTAGTTGCTGTTGCTTTACTTCCATCTAATAGAATTTTTCCATTTACTCCATTTTCTACAATAGTTCCAGGTCCTGAACCATACATTCCTATTGATTTAGGATTATATATTCTAATTTCTCCATCATTTACTATATGACCACCATTATCTGTAGCCATTCCTATACCATAAACAATTTTTGAAACGTCAGTATATACATCTCCTGTTATAGGATCTCTATCATCAGTTGCTCCTACATAAACTTTTCCTTTATTAGTTGCCTTTCCTCCTGGTGCATAAATTCCTATATTTCCTTTTCCTGTTGAGAAATCTATTGTTCCATTATTTGTAAATTCTCCACCATTCTTAATATAGAAAGCAATTAAATGGTCAGAACCATTCGCATTTATTGATCTATTATTAGTAATATTAGCTTTTCCATTAGAATATAGGAACACACTATCATTTCCCATACTTACTGTTCCAATGCCTGTATTAGTATATATATTTGTTTTTGTTGGATCAGTATTATTTAGAATAAATCCATAAGATTTTGCTCCAACTGATACCTTAGGTGATTGGTCATCTATATAGGCTCCATTTACTGCATATACCCCAGTAGGCTCACTATCTTTTGTTGTTGCGACATGTGTATCTATATCTAATTCACCTTTTATAGTAAGTTTTCCAGCTTCTTTATAGATTCCAGTAGCTTGATCTTTTATATGTAGCTTTCCAGATTCAATATCTACATTTGAAATTGCCCTTGAATAAATACCTATTGATTTTTCTCCAACTTCTATTGTTCCAAAACTATGTTTAATATCAGTGCTATTTAAAATGTTAGTAGCTATCACATTACCACTGCCATCTTTAATATCTTGAGTATTAGCAGTATAAATACCTATTGTTGGCTTTGTTGAATCACTTGAGTTAGCTATATTAATATTAGCATTATTTTCAAATGTATGAGTACCCTTTAAAAATACTCCTAGTGTTTGTTTTCCAGATAAAGTAAGTTCACCATTATTAACAACCATCTTAGTATTATTTGCATCAGAGTAGATTCCAATAGAATTATCTCCACTTAAATTAATTTTACTGTTAGTAGTTAAGTTAGAATTTAGTGCAAGAAGTCCTTTAGCTCCTTCTTTTGTACTTATGATATTATCCACATTAGATGTAAATATAGCATCTTTTAAGAAGATTCCATTAGAATTTCTTCCAACTGTTATCTTTTTAACTCCATTTAAGTAAGATTTCCCTTCAACATATACTCCAGCAAAAGCATCTTTTGTAGTTACTAATTTATCATTAACAGTTATATCTATTTTAGGACCTAAGCCATTTAGTGTTGCTGTACTATCTTTAACAAATAGCATAGTCTTTTGATTTGCAGTTAAATCTCCATAGTAAGCAGTGAAATTAGATTTATCTAAATATGCTAAAGTTCCTTTATTATTGAAGTTAGCTGTACCTTTTCCTATAATATCACTATTTTTTCCATAAAAGACTAATCCATTTTCTCCAACAATAGCTGTTGAATTAGTATCTAATTTTGTATTTTCAGCATACATTGCAACTGCTGGATATTTCTTTTCATTAGGAGTATTTACATTTTCAACTATTTCTTTTCCCACTGTTATATTACCTGTATTTGTAACAATATTTTTAGTAGAAATAGACTGTCCCTTACTATATAGTCCAACAGACCCATTTCCTAATGTTATATTAGTAGCAGTTATCATATTTAAAGTCTTATAGTTTTGTAATTTATTATAAGCAGTATTATCTTTAGTACTTCCTTTGTCAACTGAACCATTTATTGCATAGATACCTACATTTTTTGTTGCTCCACTTTCAGATGTGATTTGTCCACCAGCATTATTTATATTTTCTGCATTTATTAAATACATTCCTGTTGAACTATCTCCTAAACTTATATTAGAATTTACAGTTGTATCTATTTCTAATTTATTAGGTAGGGCTACATTAGGTGCTGTAACTTCATAAGTTCTTGTTCCTGAATCATAGAAACCATAAATAGCTGTTGAATTTTTTCCAACCTTTATAGTTCCATTATTATTTACTCTAGCTGAGTTTGCATATATTGCTGTTGATTTATCAGCTATTGAGAAATCAATAGTTCCATCATTTACTATTTCATAATTTCCTTTTGACCAAGTCATATTAGGATTTTTAATTCCTTCTGCCATAAGTCCTATATTAGCAGCTGCTCTATATGGATTATCATCAACAGAAGCAACTTTACTTCCAATAGCAACAGATGTTTCTCCATTGATAACGTGACTTAGAACCATTTTAGGTTTTAATTGTTTAAGAGTAGCACTTATATGAGCTTTTCCTTCTTCAGAACGAACTTCTTCTGCTGTATTTCCATTATTATTAAAAGTCCAGTTATCTATTTTAACTTCAGAACCTTTTTTAGCATAAACTCCTACACCTTTAACATCAGTTCCTACTAAATTGATTGTAGCATGTCCTCCATCAAACTTAGTATCTTCAGAGGCTATAACTGCAACTCCACCTGTTCCATTTAAAGTTATGCTAGTATCTGTCTTACTTCCAATTAATTTAACTTCACCTTTATTTCCACCTGTACTCTTAGTGATATAAATTCCTATTCCAGCTGTTACATCATATTCTGATGATGGAGCTGCACCATTTCCTACTTTTATATGTCCTTTATAGTCTATGACACTATTATTATCAGAAAAGATTCCTACTCCTTCTTTTCCAGCTGTTATATCTGTATTAATTTCATAAGAAGTAGCTGTTGTTCCTTGTTTATCAGCATAGATACCTATTGCATATTTCTTTATATCACCTGTGATATTAGGATCTTCTGGAATTGTGTCTCCAACTATAATTCCGTTTGTATAGTTCTTAATTTCTGTGCTTCCACTTAAAAATAGTCCTATTATTCCATTTCCATCAGTACTATACTTAGAATTCTTGTAATGTAATTTTGGAAAATTAGCAGCTAATTTAGCTGTACCTATAGTTGCATTTTTTGTACTACTTCCTTCAAGATACACTCCTACTCCATATCCAGTTACTTTTCCTATATCTGTACCTGCTAAAGTACTATCTTTACCATTTATATAGTAAGCAACTCTATTTTGATTTATAGTTCCTAAATCTATAGCACCTGTAGTTGTATCAGCAACTTTTCCACCCTCTGAAACATATACTGCTGAAGAACCATCGCTATCAGTTGTATTCTTTAATTTAATAGTTCCAACTTTAGAAACAGTCGACTTTGGTGCATAGATACCTGCTGAACCTTTATTATTTATATTAATAGTTCCTAAATTTTGTAAATCTACAGCAGCTATATTTGAAGTTTTATTTTGACCATATATTCCTACTGATTTTTTTGTATTTACATTTATAATACCAGCAGTTTCATTTTTTACACTAGCAGTTTTATTATTTGAACTTGCTTGAGCAAACATTCCTATTAAAGATTCATGAACTATTTTTCCATCACTTGTACCTAAATTAATAGTACCAGAGTTTTTAGCAGTATAAGTACTTCCATTATCTTTTGCAAAAATTCCTACTGATTTAGCATTTAATAAATCAATTTGTCCATTAGAATCTTTATATTTACTATCTTTTACATTTTCTCCATACCCTGTATCTGAAACAAAAATTCCTACTCCACTTTCAGCACTTATTTCTATATTTTTTTCATTTCTAACAATACCTTGACCTATAGCATACATTCCTATAGACTCTTTTGCTGTTGTTTCCAATGATATTTTAGCTTTATTTACAGCAGTTGAATATTGAGCTGTTCCATATACCCCTTCTGCATACATTCCTATTCCATTTAGTGCTTTTAAGTTAATTCCATATTCTTTCCCTACAACAGCTGGAACTGGCGGAAGATTAGTACTATTTTCTATATATGAACCCCCATTTGCTAACATTCCTATTGATGTTTTACTATTCACATTTATCATAGCATTATCTTTGTTAATAGCAGTTGAATTTAAACTAGCTAAAATTCCTATATTATCAATATTACCTGTACCATTTAAAGTTATTACTCCTGTATTCTCAGCTTTTACTTTATCCACAGTTAATGAATTTGAACTATTTGTTAGCATCATTCCTACTGATTTTCCTGTATCAACACTAATAGTCTTCTTATTAAATAGGTTTAATGTTGAGTTAGTTGATGTTACAGAAGCATCAACTATTCCATAAATACCTGCGGATTTTTCATTTTTTATCTCAATTTTTCCATTTACTAAATCTGTTGTACTATTATCAGCTATATCATTAGTTCCAGATATGTTTCTATCTACAACTGTTAATCCTTGTTTCATTTCAACTAATATACCTGCTGAATTTTTACCTTCAATAGTTATCTTCTTTTTGTTTGTAGCATTACTATTTTTAGCGTACATACCTGCTGATTTTTCTTCTTTAGTTGTTATAGAAGCAACTAAATTTACACTACTTCCAGTATTGTGAATATCTGTTTCATCTCCATACATTCCTGCTGATTCTTTTCCTTCTATTAGGATAGTGCCTCTATTTATACCTAACTCTTTACTTTTACTAACAAATATACCTACTGATTTTTCTTCTTTAGTGTTAATAGTTCCTGTTAAATTTTTAACATCATCATGCTCATTAATTACTTGATTATCTTTAGTATCATTCTTTGTTCCAAACATACCAACTGAATTTTTTTCATTTATTAAAATTTTATTTTTATTTATTAGTTTAGAATTTTCTCCTGCAATAGCAATAGAATTTATTTTGCTAGTAGTAACATTCCCTTCATTTGTTATATCAGAAGAATTTTTACCAAAAATTCCTGTTGAATATGCAGTATCAACAGTAATAGTTCCTATTCCTCCTACTGCATTTGTGTCTTTATTAATAACAGAAGAATTATCTACTGAAATTCCTACTAATGCATCTGATGAAGAAGTTACACTTGCAGTATCAAGTTTTATAATTCCATGATTTGTTACTACAGATTTTTTACTAGCAATTATACCTGCAGTCCTTAGAGCAGATAGTTTTATTTCACCGGCTTTAGAACTTGACTCACCATTAGTAATATTAGTATATTCTCCTATAATAGCTGCTGAGTCTTCTTGTGTTACATTAATATTTCCTATATTTAATACACTTGCAACTATTGTATTATTTCCACTTGGTCTATTTGCACTATCATCTTTAACAAAAATACCAGCTGATTCTTTTGTTCCTACATTTATAGTTCCACTATTTTTAATATTTTGTTTAACTTTGGCTAAAATAGCTGTTTTATCTATATAACTATATATCCCTACTGAAGTTTTTTCTGTACTTCCACCATTTAATAGTATGTTTCCTTCATTTTCTATATTTTGAAGACGAACTGGTGGAGTTGAATTATTTAATTTTATATTTCCAGTAGCCTTTGCATAAATACCAACTGAATTAGATTTTTTTACTTCTATTTTGCTATTAGCTGTTTTATTATATACAGAACCATCTGTAGTGGCAATTCCTACACTATTTTTATTATTTAAAATAATATTCTTATTATTAGTTATATCTCCAGCTTTTCCACTAATTCCTGTACTAAAATCATTGTTAATAGTTATAGTACCATTATTTGTTACAAGTGAAGCCTTAAATCCACCATTTTTGTATTCAGTTGAATTTTTATCATCAGTTGAAATTTCATCTATTGATATTCCAACCAATCCTTCTGTTGCATTAGTAGGTTGTGTTCCACTATTTAATACTATATCTCCATCATTTATAATATCTGAACCATTCTTACCTATTATAGCTGCTGTTTTTACAGCTGTTAAAGATATCCCTTTATCAAAAGTTGGTAGTAAAGGTGATGTACCTGAATTTGTAACTTTTGATTTATAAGCTAAAATACCTGCTGAACCTGTAGAATTAACAACTATCTTTCCATCATTTATTGCAACAGATTGTGTATTAGCTTGAGCCGAAATATTTCTCACATAAATTCCTACTGCTTCTTCTTGATTTACATCAATATTTGCTATTGACTCATTTGAAGTAGTTATTTTTTTAGTTGCTCCATTTTCTAATATAGAATATATTCCTGCTGAACCTTTTTTAGAAGTTCCTCCAATACTAATTGTTCCACTATTTTTTATTGTTTTATCTACTGAACCTGCACCATTTAATTTAGCATAAATTCCTACTGATTTATTGTTTGTTATAATAATACCTTTTGCTAATGGTGGAGTTACAGTTGTAAGTCCATTATTTTCAACACTAGCATTAGTTGAAAGAATACCTACTGTTGAAACATTCACTAGCTCTATTTTTCCATCATTTTTTGCTAATCCTCCTTTACTTGAGATTCCTGAACTATAATCTGCTTTAATTTCTATTATCCCATTAGTATCATTTGTTACAGTTGAAGTTTGATCTGCTGAAATTCCAACTAATCCATCTGTTGAGTTTGCAACAGTTGTTTCTAATAAAATTCTTCCACTATTTGTAACATCAGAAGCTGTATTTCCTAAAATTCCTGCTGATTTTATAGCTTTTACTTCAATACCTTTTGTTCCTGTTCCTAAATTTGTTATTTTTGATTTTTTCCCTATAATACCAACAGAACTTTCTCCTTCAACTTTTATTAAACCTGTAGTTGTATTAGTAACTTCAGATCTAGCACTACCTTGAGAAGAAATATTTTCTGCATAAATTCCTGCTGAACCTTTTTGTAAAATTTGAATTTCACCACTATTTTGAGTAGTTAATTTATTGGTAGTACTCTGTAATTTAGAATAAATTCCTGCTGAACCTTCTTCAGTTGCTCCTTCAACTTTTATTAGACCTACATTATTTATATTTTTATCAGTTGTTGCTGTCAGTAAACTATAAATACCTGCTGAAGATCCTTTTTTAACAAAAATTCCTTTAGTTAAATTTCCATTATTTGTTATATTTGAATCTTTTCCATAGATCCCTGCTGATTTATTTTCTTCTAATTCTATTTTTCCATCATTAGTTAATATGGAATTATTTTCTCCTAATATTCCAACAGCTGAAACACCTTTCATTGAAATAACACCTGTTGTACTATTAGTTCCAACACTATCATTTGTATAAATTGCTATACCACTATTAGTTCTTGTTGATTCTATAGTTCCATCATTTAATGCTGTTGAACTAGCTGCCCCTATTCCAGTTCCTTTCGTTGCAATAAGTCCAACATTTGTTCCAGTAGTTAATTTTTTAGTATTATTAACTTTTACAGTAGAACCTTTTGTTCCAACTAAAATAGAAGTAGAAGAATTTCCACCTGCTGTTGCATTTGATACAGTATAATCTTGGTCTATTTCAGTTTTAGCTCCTCCTGTTGTATAAAATAAGCTTGCTCCTGTTCCAAAATTTGTTATATTCAATTTAAGAGCATTTAAATAAGTTCCAGCTGTTATTGTCTTTGTATTATTATCATTAAAAAGTCCCAAAGTCGAATTTGTTCCTAAATCTACATTTAATTTATTACTAGCTCCAGGTACTGTAAATGTAGAGCCAAATTTTAAAACATCTGCTGAATATAGTCCTACTGCTCCTGTTCTTATTACTAAATTAGCCTTTGGTTTAAATACAACATTAGCATCTCCATCTGAATAAACTCCTATTGTAGTAGCTGTAGAAGTACTATTTCCAACATAAATAGGAGCATTTATATTTAATGTTCCTGTATTATTCTTTGCATAGATTCCTACTCCTCCTAGACTAGCAGAAATTAATGCATTTTCACTTGAACCATCATTTTCATGAGTAAAATCATATTTACCTTCAGCATATACTCCTATATTTCCTGCACCTACAACATTGATTCTTCCTTGGTTTTTAAATGTAAATCCATTAGTTGAATCTCCAATTATGGCAACTGCATGAGCTATATTTCCAGATGAAGATATTGTTCCATCTGCTGTATTAGTAAAAGTCCCTTTTTCTCCATAGAAACCTAGACTACCATGGAATCCTCCTGTAGTATTGTTATTACTATGCCCTACTACATCAATTTTTCCACTGTTAGACCCTGCCCCTTTTTTCATAACATAACCTATTGATTCCTTACCCGTTACATTAATAGAAGTTCCTTTTTCTAAATCAATTCTTCCAATTTTATCATTAGTAGCTGATTCTATCTCATATTGATTTTGAGCATTTTTTTGTTTAGATTTATATTCAATACCATCTACAACAGCACCATAGTTTTTTTCTCCACCTACATTTATAGTTCCTATCCCTTTATTAAGATTAGCCACTACATTGGCATCACTTGATGATGTTGTTGCTTCACTATTATTTTTTAGAGTAATACTCCCTCTATCCTTTGCAAAAATTCCAGAACTTTCTTTTGCATATTTTCCAATATTTATTGTTCCATCAACTTCTACTGTTTCTGTTCCAACTGTTTTTCCAGTAGTATTTTTTAAACCATGATCATCATATTTATCTTTTAACACTGGTCTTGTTTCTACCTCTGCATAAACTCCAACTGCTCCTTCTGTTTTAGAAGCAACTTTTCCTGATTTATTGGCATAAGTAAAAGTACTTGGATCATTTTTACCTACATTGATAGTTCCACCAGCATAAACTGCTTGAATATTATGAAGAAGTCCAATACCTATTGAAGAATCTCCATCTAAGTTAATTACTCCTGTATTTTTCATAAAACTCATATTTTCTACTTGAGCTCTATTTGCAAATTGCCCTCCAATTGAAGATATTGTTTTATAGTCATTTGTATTATAATCTCTAGTAGTTGTAGCATTTTTGTTCTTTACTGTCAACATTCCAAAGCTACCATAACTTTTTATATCAACTGTTCCTGTCTTTGCAGTTGGGTTTACTTCTTTTTCGTTACGAGCTGTCATCATATTTAGCCCTTTTTTATCATTTGCTCCATTAGCATTAGGATTTTCTGGACGAAGTTGAATCCCAGCACTATTTGGAGCATTTAAAGTAATTTGCCCAACATTTATCATTTCATTTCTAGTGTTATTAGTAGATGAGTCAAAGTTATTAAAACCAAATGCTACTTGATTTTCTATACCTGCTCCACCATTACCAATAATAGTTCCCGCATTTGTAACCTTTACATTTGCAACAACCTCTATACTTTTATACTTAGCATCTGTATTTACTTGTGATGAATCATAAGAAGTATGAGTTCCTTGAACATCTATACCCACATTTTGAGATTTATTTAAAGTTATTGTCCCTATATATCTAAAAGGAGCATAAGCTGTATTTTTTTCATCTATTCCTTCATCAACCATAAATGCACGTGTATTTACTATATTTACATCTACATCTGTTGATATATTATTCATATTTGGAACATATCCCCATACAGATATATAATCACTTTTTCCACTTGCATTTTGAACTACTACCTTACTACCAGGTGAAACATAAGTTCTATTTTGAAAGTTATAAGTTTGGCTCAATCCAGCAGGTGAAAGTATGAAATCAACTGCTGATACACTTGGTGGTGTAACACTAATTTTCCCAACTGTCCCTGGTGTTGAAATATTTAAAGCAGATATACTTGGTGGTGCTACATTAATAGTTATAGTTGGTGCTGTTGGACTTCCTGGTGTACTTGGATTTACACTTATACTTGGTACACTTGGCTCATTTACAGTCACATTTACACTCGGTGGTGTTGGTGCTGTTGGTGCTGCTATTGTTATCCCTATACTTGGTGGATTAACTCCTCCTGGAGCATTAGGTGGAGTTATTACCAAGGGCTCTATCTCAACCTTATTTATCTTAGGAAGATTTATTTTAGGTGCTTCTATTGGTTTATTTGGCTCTGGTTTCACAATAGGAGCTTCTAAAGTTTGTACAGTTGGAGCAGAGATATTCAATGTCACTGCTTGTTTATTTACATCTTTTGGAGATATACGAGCAAGTATTTCAACTTCATTAGTTGGCTCTTTTAAATCTTCTAATTTTACTAATCCCCATCTTCTATTTCCATTAGTTGATGAACTTATTGAAGTATCTCTAGTTATTTTAGCTCCACTACTTGGAGTGTTATTTGAAGTTTTCCAAGTACTTTGAGAATCATTTCCAGGAGTTAAAAGTCTACCCCTAATCATTGCATTCTCATCACTATCCATAGCATTTCTAACTTTCCAATCTCCTCTTGTATAGATGCCATTAAAAAGATATTTTTCTGCTTTATCTCCACTTCCTTTATATGAACTATTCCAATTTTCATAAAAGTAGTTTGCTCCAAATTGCCATGAGCTCCAAGAAGACTTAATTATTTGATCTCCTTGTTCCATTAATTGAATCAATTCCAATCTTAAATTTTTTATTTTTTCTTTATTTTCTTCTCTCAAAACATTTAATTTTGTTTGTACATCTCCAACTGAAGTCTTTAATTCCTCTCTAGTTGGTATTTGAGAATTTTCTAAATTAACTTCTTCTGAAAATGCACTTATCCCTAACATTAAAAAAAGAATTGCTAGACCCAATGAATATTTTACAGATTTATATCTTTTAGCTATTGAACGTAAATCTTTTTCTACCTTATGTAGATTATTTCCCATTATATTTCCTCCTTTTTGTCTTAAATATTTATTTTTTGAATTTTTTATCTTATATAGTATACTTTTTAGGTATAGATATCTCCATATTATAGAACAAAAAATAAAATATTGCAATATAAAATTTTAAATTACAAGTGTAATTTAAAAAGGACCAATTTAAAAATCAGTCCTTAAAATTTAATAATTTTTAGTAAAACATCTCCCACTTAGAGAAGTAAGAGTAGTTTAACTTTTATTTACTCTAAATAGGCAATTTATGAATGATTATAGAGAAAATTACCATACATAGTGTTGCAAGAGGTTGTGTTGCTCCATAAGATACTGCTGGTTCATCACAATCTAATGCATCAATTGCAGCTCCTAAACCTGGTGCTGATGTCATTCCACCTGTTATAGCTCCTGATAGTAGAGTCCAATTTATATGGAACACATAATGTCCTAATAAGAAACCAAATAAAACAGATAATATCGCTACAAGTGCTGATACAACTGCTATCATAATTCCATCTCCAGTGACTGCTTCAACAACACGGAATCCATAATTTAAACCTGTTCCTGCTAAAAAGATAGATAGGAAATATGTTCTCATTTTTCCAAGCACAACTGAATCCATACGAAAAGTAACAGGTCCAATTTTACCAATGAATCCAAGAATAAGTGCAACTATTATTGCTCCACCTATACTTCCCAATGAGAAAGTTCCTAAAGGTCCCATTGCAATTTTAATACTTCCTAATAAATAACCTAAAAAAGCAGCTATTGAAAAGCCTACAAAATCCATTTTGACTTCTTTTATTGTATTTTTTCCAGCATCTTTATCATTACTTAAATCAATTTTCTTTTGTGCAAAATATTTTTCTTTTTCTTTTTCTATATCAAATCTAAATATTTTTGGTATAAAATTAATTCCTAATATTAAGAAAAGTACTCCAAATGGATATCCTATTGAGTGACCTACTCCAACTCCTGCCTTTGCTTCTGTTACATAAATTTCTGTATCTTCTGCTGATAGAGTTGTAGTATTTTCAATTGTCATTTTTTCAGGAATTGTTTCATTTTTTAATTTAGCATCTCTTTCTTTTGCATTATTGATGATAGCTAAAATTTTTGTCTTAGTCCCTTCATTTAAGTTTTGAAAATTAGCTGCAGATTGTCTTGATTCTGCTTCTGATGACTCAGTTGCTGCTGCAAGTCCTGCTGAACTTGTTAAAGCTCCCGTATAAGTTCCTGTTATTTGATATGGACTCATATTTTTTAATGCTTTTGAAAAACCATAAGATGCAACAGCCCCAACAAATGGAATAAATATTGCTATAATCACAAATTGTTTTCCAAATTTAGTAATTGCATATTTCATATCTTTTGCTGCTAATAGTCCTGTTCCTACTATAAAGATAAGTAGTGATAAATTCATAATTGAATTATCAATAATATTTCCTTTCAATATGTTTTGAGCCTTTGAAAGATATTTACTATCTTCTGGGATAGTTACTGCATATTTTGTTAAAAAATATCCAACAAACAATCCTATGAATAAAGTTCCAGTAATTCCAAAGTTGAATTTCCTGAATTTTATATCTCCAAAAAGATTTCCTAAAGTCATTGTAAAAAACAACAACACTAATGAGTTAAAAATAAAACCAACTACATCAAATTGCATAAAAATTCCTCCCTAACAAAAAATAAAATCTGCTACATTCTATCATATTTTTTAATGAATTTAAAGAACTTTGTTTAAATATTTGTAACAAGTATTTAAAAATTAATCAATATAAAAGGACTGACTAAAAATCAATCCTTAATAACTAATATTATCTTTTATTATTTCTCATCCAAGGTGGAATATCAATTTCTTCTTCTGGTTCTTTCTTCTTTTCAGTTTCTCTTAGAGGTTCAGCTGGTTTTGAGCTATCTATTCTTATAGGAGAATCTGTATTTGTATCAACACCATCTTTAAAATTATTTGCTATGATTGTAATTTCAATTCTATCTGTAAATTCAGGTACTATTGTAACTCCAAACATTACATCTTCTATTTTCTTTCCTGCTGCTTGTCTAATTACATCAGTAACTGTTTGAGATTCACTTAATCCAACATCTTGTGATGTCATTAAGTTGATAAGGATTTTATCTGCTCCTTGAATTGATTTTTCAAGTAATGGAGATTGTAATGCTTTTTCAGCAGCTTTCATAGCTCTATTTTCTCCTTCTCCATCTCCAAATCCTAACACAGCTATATCTGAATCTTTTAATACAGACTTAATATCAGCAAAGTCAAGATTTATAAATCCTTGTCCTAAAACAAGATCAACTACTGCCTTGATACCTATTCTTAAAATATTGTTAGCTTCTTTAAAAGCATTTTGTAAAGTTATAGATTTATCTGGTAAATCAAATAACTTATCATTAGGTATTATAACTAAACTATCTACATTTTGTCTTAAAAGTTCAATTCCTGCCTCAGCATTATTTTTTCTTCTTTCACCTTCAAAGTTAAATGGTTTAGTTACAACTGCAACTGTCAATACATCAAGTTCTTTTGCTACTTTTGCTATTACTGGTGCAGCACCTGTTCCAGTTCCTCCACCCATTCCAGCTGTAATAAATAGCATATCTGTCCCTTTTAAAAGTTCTTGAATTTTTTCAATATCTTCTTCTGCTGCTAACCTCCCAGTTTCTGGTGAAGCTCCAGCTCCTTGTCCTTTTGTTAATTTTTCACCAATTTGTAATTTTACATCAGCTAGTGATTTTTCTAAATCTTGTTTATCAGTATTTGCTGCTATATATTCTACTCCAGTTACTCCTGAATAAAGCATATCATTAATGGCATTTCCACCACCACCACCAACACCTATTACTTTTATTTTAACAAGATCTTTAATTGCATCTGTCATAAATATCCTCCTTATCTTAGGCCTAAAAAAGCTCTCCAAACCATCTAAAGAAACTTCTTATTTTTCCTGGTTCTTTTTCAGGTTCTGTTTCCTCAACTTCCTCTAAGAAACTGTCAATTTCTTCTTTTCTATCCATTTTGTCATCATTAGTTTTATTATTTAAAGTTATTTCTTCTTTTACTTTTTCTCTTTTTTCTTTTGTTGGTGCTGGTTGTCTACTTTCTTCAAGATATGCTTTATACTCTCTTTCCATATCCTCTAAGAATATTCCAATAGCAACAGCATCACTATAAAAAGCATCTTTTAGACCTTTTAAAGGAATTGGTAGCATCTTTCTTGTTAAATAACCTGATCTAGTTGCAATTTGTTCAGAAACTCCATCTATTTCAACTGCTCCACCAGATAAAACTATTCCTTTTGTTAAATGTCCATTAAAACCTGATTCATCAATAGTTGTAGTAATAAAGTCTATAATGTCACCTGTTCTAGCTAAAATTATATCTTTTATTTCTCTTAATGTCACTTTTTTAGCTCCATATCTTATTGTGTTATCAGCTTCTATTTGCTTATTTTTTAATTTATTTAATATTTCTTCTGCACCTTCTTTTGGAATCTTAAGTATTATTGATAAATCCGAAATATAGTGCATCTCTCCTACTGGTTTAGTTTTAGCATAAAGTACTTTTCCAGATTTTAGAATTATTATACTTGTTGAACCATAACCAATATCTACATGGGCTACTCCCATTTTTTTAGTTTCATCATCAAGTGTCCCCTTTGCTGAGGCATAGGAATTTAAATATATTCTATCTATATCTATTCCAATTTTATTTACAACTTGTATAAATTTTTGTACATAATTATCGTCAATATATACCAAGTGTATGTCGGCTTGTAATTCTTTTCCAACCATACCTATTGGTTCTTTGACTATTCCAGAGGAAATATCAATTTTTTTGTTATATATTTCTTTATATAGAATTCTATATTGACCTTCTCTACCACCAAAAATTTGTCTTTTTGCTTGCCGCAGTAGGTTATTCATATCTGATTTTTCAATCTCTTTTTCAGTAGGAAATGAAATTTTCACATTTACAGTAGCTGAATGAATCCCAGAGCCTCCTAATGCAAGTGAAAGTCTTGTAATTGGTGACTCGACACTTTCTGCTTTACTTATGGCTTCTTTAAGAGCTATTGCTAATGCTTCTGGATTTTCTATTAAAGATTTGCTTATTCCATTACTCTTAGTTTTAACATAATTTGTAACAGCTATTCTTTGAAAATCTGAACTCATCTCTCCAACTAGTAATTTTATTTTATTATTTCCAATGTCAAGAGCTACTTTTCTTATTATATCATCTTTCATTTGCTATCACCTAAATATTTTATTATGTAATCATTAAATCTTAAATCTATATAATCAATCTTTCTTTCTTTTGACATATTAAAGTAAAGTTGTTCTGCTATTAAATATCTTTTATTTTCTTTCTCTTTATTTATTTCATCATTACTATCTTTTATTCTATTTGTCTTTATTTTTACACCATCAGTCAAAATAATGACAAATTCTTTATCTTTTACTTTATATATTTGAGAAATTTTTTGAAAGATTGCTAAATCAGAAATTTCATTTAAAAATTCTGATATTTCTTTTACTTCTTCCTCACTATTAGCAATAATAAAGGGTACACCCTCTACTTCTTTTTCATTTAGATATGCAAATATTTTTCCATCTTTATCTGTCAAATATATATTCTTTCCAATAACTGCATAATAAACTAAATCTTTCTCTTTAACATCAATAGTTATTTCTCCTAAAGAATTCTTTTCTACTTTTGCACTTTCTACCCTTATATCTTTTTCTATAAATTCTTTTATTTCATTGCTATCTATATAAATATTGCTTTTATTATATAACTTTTCAGCAAGTTTTGTCAATTCGTTCTGTAACATTTTTGAATTATCTGTAATGTTTACTTTATCTATGTTGAAGTAATCTAACCTAAAAAAATTTTGTGGTAACATGTAGATTAAATAAATTATTCCACTTAAAAACAACAACCTTATTCCCATTACTTCTCCTAATTATTTCAAAAATGTTTCAACTGTTATTCTTACAACATCATCAAAAGTATAACCTTTAAGAGTTGCTAAATCAGGAATTAAACTTGTTTTTGTCATTCCTGGTGAAGAATTTACTTCTAAGAAATATAATTCTCCTTCACTTAGTATAAAATCACTTCTTGAAATTCCTTTCATTCCAAATTCACTATGAATTTTTTCTGCTATTTTCATAGCTTCTTTATATGATTTATTTTCTATTTTAGCTGGAAATTCATGAATTGAACCTCCCTTAGCATATTTTGAATCATAATCATATAGTACATCTGCTTGTGGAATTATTTTTAAAACTCCTAAAGCTTCACCATTTAAGACACCAACTGTTAATTCTTCTCCAACAATATAATCCTCAATTATTGGTCTTGCTAATTTTTTTACAGCTTCTTCTGCTTCTTCCTTATTATTACATAAGAATACTCCTTTACTAGAACCTTCATCAACTGGTTTTACTATAACTGGAAATCTTTCAATTTCATCAACTGTTCTATATGCTTTTGGAGTTTTTATTCCAACACTTTGTGCAATCTGTTTAGTTTTATCTTTATCCATAGTTATTGCACTAGCAAGAACTCCTGAACCAGTATATTTTTTACCTAAAATATCTAGTACTGCTTGTATCTTACCATTTTCTCCATTTCCACCATGTAAAACTAGATATGCTAAATCATAGTCATTATCAACAAAAGCTGATACTTGATTTTTTTCATCTAAAATAACTCCATAAGTATCATAACCTTGTTTTTTTAAACTTTCTAATACTGCTGCACCACTTTTTAAAGAAATTTCTTTTTCTGAGGAAGTTCCTCCCATAAAAACTGCTATTTTCATTTCCTTTTTCGCCTCTTATCTAACAATTATTATTTCTTCTTCTAATTTTATTCCAAATTTTTCTAAAACAGATTTCTTAACTAATGTTAAAATATCAGTGATATCTTTAAATGTTGCATTACCTAAATTTAATACAAAATTTGGGTGTTTTTCTGCTATTTGAGCATTACCAATTATTGTTCCTTTTAAACCACATTCTGAAATCAATCTTGCTGCAAAGTCTCCTTCTGGATTTTTAAATGTACTTCCCAAACTTGGTTTATCCAAAGGATGTTTACTTTCTCTTAACTCTTTTATTTCTTTTATTCTTGCAGCATCAAAACCATTATCAAACTTAAAAGTTGCACTTAAAACTAACCAATTTTTATCTTGAATTT
>ERZ773035.1041-NODE-1041-length-20981-cov-3.676670_pt1 | contig 20981 bp, 22 predicted proteins | sample MGYA00511487_ERZ773035 | MGnify/ENA primary metagenome ERZ773035 (study PRJEB29015, sample SAMEA2737985) | human oral metagenome | biome: human oral; feature: human-associated habitat; material: dental | place: China | collected 2024 ...
TTGTCCAGCTAAATTTGCAATAAAAAAGTAAAAAATTCTATTATAAACTAAACTTCTAAAAATAAAGGCTCCCAAAAACTTAGGTATTTTATATTACTGCTATACTTTTGATGCCTCTAGAAAATTTCTCTACCCCATCTCCATCCCAGCATCATCTTTTGTAAATTTACCTCTTAGCTCTGGCATCTCATTTACTATCATCTCTTTTAGCTCAGGATTGGTGCTTGCTATTTCTATTAAAAGACTTAAGCTTTTGTCGTTAAAATCTCTTAGCCCAGTATTTTCACTTTGAAGACTTTCATTTTTACGTGTTAGAGATTGATTTTCTCTATCTTTGTTCTTTATCAATGCACTTTGTTCATCTATCTTTGTTTGCTGATTAGTATGTGCTTTTAGTCTATTTTTAAGATGTGTTATCTCATTATCTTGCTTGGCTTGGCTCTCTTTTAGCTCATCTAGCTCTTTTTCTAGCTGCTCTTTTTCTTTTAAGACTTCTATGCTTTTCTTTTTATCTTCCTCTATGATCTTGCTTTGTTCTGTTACTTGCTCATCAAGAAGCTCTGCCTTTTCTTTTAGCTGTTCATCAGATGTGATGGTTATATTCTCTTGCATTTGTTCATAAACTAAATTTGTAAGACTAGATAAATAAGCCTCTTTCTTATCAGCTTCTAGCCTAAAATGCTCATCAAACCATAAAAATTTTTCCTTTGTCATATACTTATTTACTCTCTTTTCCACAAACTCTCTAATCTTACCCTTTAACTCTTTCTCGCTCTCATATTCATCTGCTATTTTGTGCATTTGGGTTAAATTCTTGTGTCTATTTTTACTTGGCTTGCCACGAAGTACCTGACCTTCAAATGCCTCTGCTCCCATATCTTGTAGCTCTTTACCAAATTTTGCTGTTTGTGTCCTGCCACTAAATCTCAAATTTGCATGCTTTTCAAAGCTGTAGTTTGTAAAAAAGATATGAAAGTGCTTGGTCTTCTCATCATTATGCTCAGCCACAAGCAGACACTTTGCGCCATACTTCGCGCAGTATGCGTTTACAAATCTCATTACTCTATCCATATGTATGTTTTCATTTATAAATTTTGACTCTTCGTCGTTTAGCCCTTCTTTTGGCTCCTTCTCTCTGTCTGTACCAAATGTAATGATGACTTCACAAAAACTAGCCATATCTTTACGCCAAGTTCTACGTATAACTATATCTTTACCTTGTCGTTTTTGTGTGTAGGATTGCTTGGCATAGTCTTCTTTAAAGCTATCCTGAAAGCCTTTAAGTAAATTCTTTACAAATGCTATATTATGCAGCTCATCATCTTTGCCGTTAGCATCTCTCATATTGCCATTGCCATTAAATTCGCTTAGGAGCTTGTAGCGATTAATAGTGGCTGGGGTTTTGTTGAGATACTTTATATGCTCAGTTTGATTTTTCTCGCGGCACGCATGTGCAAATCTACCTATGGCTCTACCATATGTTAAAAAACCTGACCTCACATTTATGACTAGGCTGTGATCATTTACTATATATGCATTAGCCATGGTAAATTACCTCACTACACAAACTTTCTTCCGTGCTAGCAGTGCTAGTTACTATCAATGAAATTCTTTTCATTTTTTTCCTTTTAAAAAGATATTTATAGTAATTACACCAATTTTGGAAAAAATCTTCTCTAGAAATGCAAATTTTTGTAAAAAAATTCATAATTAGAAAAAGAATAGTGAAAGGATATAGAGTGAAAGTAGGTATATTAAATTTGTATTATTAAAAACTTTGAGCTTTCAGGTTTTGCCCCAAAAGCTCAAATAAATTTATTTCACTAACTCGTAGCTATGTTCTTTTGTACCGTCAAGTAGATTTAAGACTTTATAGCCTTTGTCACTTAGAATTTGAGCTAGTTTAGCGCTACGGTTGCCGCTGTAGCAGTGTGTGACGATAGTTTTGTCTTTGTTTGCTTCAAGCACGTCTTTGTAGTTATCCACTGGCTCGCCATCAGGTATGCTAATAGCGCCTTTCATATGTCCAGCGTCATAGTCTTTTTTCTCTCTAACATCGATGATTAGAACGTTTGGATCGTTTGCGATCTTCTTAAATTCCTCTGCGTTTATGCTGCCAAATTTAACTAGATCGTAGCTAAATTCTTTCACGCCCTCAGCGTTGCTAAGCTTGTTAAAGCCCTTTGCTTTTAGTATATCTAGTGCCTTGCCGCTGCGGTTGCCGCTATTACAGTAAAGCACTACGTTTTTATCTTTGTAGGCGTTTATCTCATCTAGTCTATTCTCGATCTCTTCAAGTGGGATGCTTATAGCATGTTTTAAGTGGCCAGCGTTATATTCATCTACCTTTCTCACGTCGATGACCAGATAGTCTTCTTTTTTCTTGTTATCAGCTTGTATCGCAGCTAGGTCAGCACCCTTAATTTTAGCGTCCGTTGGCGCTTTTGTATCGCTGCAAGCTGCGAGAAAACCTAGTGCAAAAAGCACAACTATACCTTTAACTATTTTACTTTTGACGAACATTTCATCTCCTTTTGTTTTGATAAAATTTCACTATTTATTTTGCGTAAATTTGCCAAAATCCACCCACTATCGCCTCTTTTATCTTGCCCTCGCTACCATTTGCTATGCGGTCTCTGTATGAGACCTCGGCTGGACTTTGAGCCTTCCAAATTTGATCAAACCACTCTAAAAATTTCGCCGTGTCATATCGCACAGGAAGTGCCTCGATGTAAATTTCGCCCAGCCTAGCGCGGTATATCGCCTCTTTGCTTGGCGTAATGGCTATGCGAGTTATGAGCCCATAAAGCTCGCTGGCAAAATTTGACATGCCAGCCGCACCGTTATTTATCACTACGCCGTTTTCAAGCGCTATGGCGGCAGGGGCGCAGGTATGCGTGCAGGCTAGCACATCAAATTTATGCTCTTTAAACCATAAATTTAACTCATCTTGCCTGACTTTTTGAGCCAAATTTTCACGAGAGCAGCCCCAGCCAGCTAGAAATTTCTCATCTCCGTGTGTGATAGCGACATTTGCGCCGCCAACGCTTACTAGCTCGCATTTAGCTCGTTTTTTAAAAATTTCTATAAACTGCTTGCACTCCTCGTTTACAAGGCGGCTTAAGCGAGCATGGATCAAATTTGAGCGATTTATGGTGCCAGTGTCTGTGCATGAGGGATAAAAGCAGCCACAACCATTTTGACCACTTGCTAGCTCAAATTCGACATTGCCATTTATCGCCATTAGAGTGCGTTTTGCTATCTCACGCTCTATCTGGCAAAAGCTATTTGCCTCTGCATCAAACCAGTGGATATCGCCGTTAAAAACGACATCGGCACTCTCGGTGTCCGCCATAGCTAAAATTTCTTTTAGTGCAAAGACATTGCCGTAAAGTCCGCCTACGACATACAAGCAGCTGCTTTGAAATTTTGGCCCCGACGGGAAATTCAGCGCATAGCTAAGCGGGCAAGAGTTCATCTTTTATCTTTACACCCACATTTATCTTTACACCCACAAAACATCCCAGGCAACGCATAGGCAAGCGTGCAAGCGATGAGACCATATAAATTTATGCCTAAAAGCATTGCGTATTTGCCGCTGCCAATAGCTAAAAACTCAGGAAAAATTTTTGCGTCAAATGCAAATGCAACGCCCAAGAATATGCCTAGCCAAAAGCTAAGATGAAAGCCAAGCTTTGTTGGACTCACAAAGCCGTGCAGCAAAAATATCGGCGCTAGGCCGATCACCATCGTGCCGCTAATCGTCGTAGCCTTTAAGATATCGGTGCCCATGATCATCGGTAAATTTCCAAAAATGGCAAAAAGTATCATCGAGATGATGCCGATTTTTATGGAAATTTTAGCGACGTCTTTGTTTAGCATCGCTGGGATATCGTAGCCAACTAGCTTTGAAAGGCTTGCAAAGGTCGAGTCCAGCGTCGATCCAGCAGCCGCTATCATGACGGCTGTCATCAGGATAGTTGAGCCAATCCCCATGGTTTTAGCTAGCTCGGCTGGGATGTTGCCCTTTGCGGCTATGCCCTCAAGCGAGCCGTAAATGCCGATAAAGCTAAAAATGACGATGGCTACAAAGCCTAAAATGCCAGAGATCACAAAGCTTTTTAGCATCGTTTTTTCTTCGCAGATGAAGCCTCGATCGGTTAAAACAGGGTCGTGAAAAGGGTAGCTAACTAGCTGCAAAACAGCGACTAAAAGCAGATCCACGCCGCCGCCTAAGCTCCAGCTGCCGGTGCTAACTAGCTCGCCCACGCCGTGCTTTGGCAAGATAGTCACGATAACCCAAAGCGTGGCGATGATGAAAACTAAAGCCTGAATGACGTCTGTCACGATAGAGCCTCTAAGTCCGCCGCGAACCGAATAAACTAGCGTAAAGAGCGTAAAAAGCGAGGCTGCGATGATAAAAGGCATGCTGCCGCTATCTCCGTAGTAGCCTCCAACGACTGCTGTGTTGCTCCAAACTTCGTTAAAAAGCCTAACCAAGATCGCCACGCAAAATGCGATGCTAGCAGCTGCGCCGTAGTTGCTAGTTAAAAACTGCACGAGTCCGGTCGCTTTAAATTTGCGCCTTAGGCGGTAGATGACGATGCCGGCTATTGGTATACAAAGCCAGTATGTCGCGTACGCTACGCCTCCGACGATACCGTAGCTAGCACCTAAATTTGCGGCGTTTGTGACTGATTTTGCAAATATCCAGCTGATAAAAATGCTAGTCGTTAGCAAAAATGGTGACACCTTTACGCCACCTTCGTCCTCCCCTTTAAAAAACGATCCGATACTGCGCGCTTTTGGTGAAAAAGCATACATTATCACGCCGTAAACGATCAAAAAGCCCCAAAAAAAGAGCGACTGATACTCTTGCATTAATTCTCCTTAAATTCTAAAATTTGATCCAAAGCCCTCATGCTATCGCTTATAGCGCAGGGGCAAATTTTCGCAAAAAGCCCTTTTTGCACTATCACTTCAAGCTCATCAGGCTTGCTTAGATCATGCCCCAAGACCTCTTTGCAGATGCTAGATTTTTGCGTTTTAAAATATATCTCTTTAAAGCGCGCCAAATTTGCATTGTATTTTTCTTTATCATCGCCGTAAGCAAGCCCCAAAACTAGCACTGCCGCTAGATATGCGCCACATACCGAGCCCTCCTGCATGCCGCCTAAGAGCCCAAAGCTAAGCTTCATAAGCTGCGCGTCGTTTGCACCTAGGTGCTGTGCGTAGCGTGCTAATATCATCTGCGCGCAGTTTTGCTCGGCAAATTTTTGCGCTATCTCTTCATTGCTCATCATTTTTTATCCTTTAAATTTAGGCTAGTGCGCCGCCGCAGCTTGACCCAGCACCTGCTGTACAGGCGTAGCAGTAGTCTCGAAAGACAATCTGCCTACCAAGCTCGCCGCTTTTAGCTAGCTCAAATATATCCTTTGCGCCGTGCGCCTTAAGCCCCTGCATCTGGTTAAAATCGCAATCATAAAGGGCTCCGTCATATCCAACTGAAATTTGCGCTCTACACATGATATTTTGCGCAGCATTTGGGTTAAAATTTGCTTCTAAAAGCTGCATATAAGGCTCTAATTTACCGCCTTTTTCAAGCGATCTTCTAAAACGTCCGATCGGCACGTTCGTGATCGTAAAAAGATGATCAAATTCCACACCAAAAGCACTTTTTAGCTCTCTTTTGTAGTCCGCTTCAAGCCCTGCTTGATCGCCTGGCAAAAACGCACCACCTGGGTTATAGACTAAATTTAGCACCAAATTTCCGCCCTTGCCATATCCTAGTGCATTTAGCCTCTTTAGAGCTTCTATGGAGCCCTCAAACACGCCTCGCCCACGCATGCCATCGACGTTTTCTTCGGTGTAGCAAGGCAGGCTAGCGACTAGCTCCACGCCGTGATCTGCGTAAAATTTAGGCAGATCCTCATAGCCCTTTTCAAGTAGTATGGTTAAATTTGTTCGCACGATGATGTGAGGCGTGATCTTAGCGGCCTCATCTATAAACCAGCGAAAGTGCGCGTTCATCTCAGGTGCGCCGCCGGTGACATCAAGCGTGCTAAATTTATGTGCGCTAATCGCTTCTAAAACAGCCTGCAAAGTCTCCTTACTCATCGTCTCCGTGCGCTTTGGCCCAGCCTCGACGTGGCAGTGCGAACAGGCGAGGTTGCATATCTTGCCTAGATTTACTTGTATCGTTGAAATTTTATCAGTATGCCTGATCTGCGGTGCTATGCGATCTGTGAAGTTCATTTTCTATTCCTTTTGTAAAATTTTAAACTGAGTACATTTTTTAGATAAGCGGTGTTTGGCGCTTCGTTTACGCCACTCATTACCGTGGCAATATGCTTGATATTTTTCACGCCATTTTTGGCGAAATTTCCGCAGCAAGTGGCGCAGTAGGTGTAGAGATTTGGCAAATTTTTATCCTTGACGGCTTGCGGATATCCTGCGGCGATTTGCGGCTCGCTACTTTTTGCTAGTCCACCAAGCCCACAGCAGTTTACATCCTTAAAGCTATTTTTGAAATTTGGCACGTACTTTTTAAAGGTCTCAAAAATAGGCTTGTGGATGCGCTCAGGGCAGGGATAAAAGATGTGTGCCTCCTCTGTGATCTCGCGGTTTAGACCAAGCTCTTCAAATTTCTCGTATATGGTTTTTATCTTGACATCCACCTTGTCTTTTAAAAAATGGTAGCAGTTTGGACAGGCCAAAATGAGCGTCTCTACGCCCTTTGCGGCAAAGAGCTCGTTTAGATGTGCCTTTGTCTTGTCAAAATTTGCATTTGCTTCAAAAAGGGGCTTGCCACAGCAGTCTATACTAAAATCAACCCCCAAAGGCTCCAAAATTTCGATGATCTTTCGTGTAGTTTCAGGCAAAAAGCCTGGGAAATTGCAGCCAAAAAACATTAGCTCGCGGCTCTTTTTGGGCGAGTTGTTGGCATAGAGATAGGGCGATTTTAAGAAATTTAGATAGCGAAACGGCTTTTTTATCTGCTCTCTGTGCTTTAGCGCGATCTCGTTGCCGCTGATGTCTTTTGGGCAGACCTTGTAGCACTCGTCGCACAAAAAGCAGCTAAATGCGAGATCTTTTCGCTTTGAAAAATCAAGCAAATTTATATCGTATTTGGTCAAAAACTCGCAGTGTTTCGTGCACGCTCCGCACTCTATGCAAAGCTCTGGCGGGTTTTTAATAACTTTTTGCGATCTCATCAGCGCTAGCTCCATTTCTAAATTTATACTGCAAAATTTGCATTTTTATGAGTGTTTTTATGACACCCTCGCACCTAAATTTACGCGCATTTGTCACTATATTTTGTCCTAGCTGAGAAAATTTCACACCAGATCTTTTTAGCTTCATGCTTAGCTTATAATCCTCCATAATAGCTAAATTTTCAAAGCCGCCAAGTGCGTTAAAAAGGCTTTTTCGTATAAAAATCCCCTGATCTCCAAAGGCGATATTTCTAAACTTTACGCGTAAATTTGAACCAAATGCGATCAAATTTAAAAGCACTCCGCCCTCATCAAATTTAAGCCTAAAGCAGCCAGCCTCGCAGCAATCAAGCGCCCTCTCAGCAGCCAAAATCGCGCCCTCATCGCAAAAGGCGCTATCAGCGTGCAAAAAGAGAAGCTTCTCAAATTTAGCTACGCTCGTCCCAGCGTCTAGCTGAGCGCCCCTGCCTTTTTTGCAAGGTAAAATTTTAAATCTCTCAGGCGTGAAAATTTTGCTCAAATTTAGTGCTAAATCAAAATTTTTGCTCTCATAGAAATTTGGCTCGCTAGCATCAGCAAATATCACTTCAAATTCACCTTTTTGAGCCGCTAAAATAGAGCAAAAACGCTCCAAATTTTCGCATGGCTCGTTATAGATCGGAGTTATTACCGAGATCGCCACGTCTTGTCCTTATCTTTTTTGCACCCCAGCTAGAAAGCACCACAAGCGCCGCCATCAAAACGCAGGCGATGATAAAGCCATTTGAGCGTATATCAAGGGCTTTTTCGCCTAAATTTACCATTATAAATGTTGCCGGCACGATGCCTACAAAGGTAGCCACCACGTAGTCGCGCAGGCTCACGTTCATCACGCCGCATGCGTAGTTTAGGGCGTTATACGGCACAAGCGGCATTAGGCGAAGGATCAAAATCAGGCTAAATTTACCGCCAGGCTCGCCAAGTGTTTTTAAAATTTTGCTTTTTGAGTTTTGCGTGAAGTCGCTAACGGCGCGAAATCCCAAAAATCTTGCGATATAAAACATCAAAACGGAATTTATCATCGCGCCTATTATGGTGTATAAACTGCCGGCAAATAGCCCAAATACCGCACCTGCAACGACAGCCAAAACCGGCACTGGAAACAAAAATATCGGCAAGATAGCAAAGCATAGGACATAGATCATTGGAGCAAATAGTACATGCTCGCCGATGAGCTCACGAAGCTCGCTAACGCCGATCTTTTGCATCAAAAATACAGCCACGAGCATGATCGCAGCGATGATAGCAAATTTAAGCAGCCTTGTTTGCTTCAAGCTGCGCCTTTTTAGCCTTTTTATCATCTAAAATTTTCTTTGCGACGTAGGCTACGATCGAGAAGGCAAATAGTATAGTAAGACCCACAAATAAAATTTTGCCACCGCCCATCAAACTGCCGCCAAAATACGAATATACAATCGTCGCAGGAAGCTGGCCGATACCAGTCGCCCAGAAAAATCCCCAAAATCTCATCGATGTAAGCCCTGCTGCGTAGCTTACTAGATCAAAGCTCACAAACGGCAGCAAACGGCAGACGATGATCGTGTGCTTGCCAAATCTGCTAAAAAACTCGTCCGTAGCTGCAAGCGCCTTTTTGCCAGTTAGCTTTTCAACGACGTCGCGACCTAAAATGCGTGCTATGTAAAAGCAAAGCGCAGCGCCCACCATAGCCGAGCTCCACGATAGCACAGCGCCCCAGACCCAGCCAAATATCATCGCATTTGAAAGCGTGATGAGAAACGCAGGCACTGGCGCCATGATGCTTTGAAGCACCATCAAAAAAAAGCTCACGCAAGCTGCCGTAGTCTTGTCAAAGCTTTGCAAATATGCATAGACTTCATTTAGGTCAAATTTGCTAAGCATCACGACTGAGTCGGTAATCTGCTTGTTTACCGCAGGGATAAAAAAGTATGCCAACGCGACTATCGCGACGGCGACTAGGAGAAAAATTTGGGATTTTTTCATCTAAATTCCTTAAAATATTGTTGTAAATTCGACAAAAACTTGTCGCTAAGATAGGCTTTTATCTTGTTAAAAGTGTATTCGTTTTTAATGGCTCTAGCACCGTTATACTCGACAAATGCCATCGCGCACCAGCTAGTTCCTCGCAAGCAAGTCATCGTAAAATACTCTTTAAATTTTCGCCTATCTATCATTTTTTTCGAGTAGTTTTCATATAAATTTATAAATTTTTCTATCTCATCAGCACTAAATATCACGTCCGTCTTCCAAAACGTGGTCGTTGGCACACTAAAATGTGCCAGATCTTGCTCACGCTCGCCAATTATCGGCTTTTCCCAGTCGATGATATATGAGCTCTCTTTACCGATGATGAAATTTGAAGAGTTTAGCTCGGTATTTATGATACAAGGCTCCTCTATCTCGCGCTCAAGGTCAAATTTCTTTGCTATTTTTAAGAAAAATTCGATCATCTCAGCGGTTTTTGGCTGGGCTAAATTTGAGTCAAGATAGATGTTAGCCATCTTTTCGCACTCTTCAAACATCGCTTTTAATGGCTTTTGCGCAGTGATTAGGCTGTGATTTGACGGGATCTTGACTGCGTGCACGCTAGCAAGCAAACTTGCCGCCGTCTCAAGATCGCTCTCGTATCTTAGCGCGCGCCCTTTTAAAAACTCCATACTCATCGCCCCTCGCGGTAAAAGCGGGCTTGGCTCGTAGTACTCTAACGGCGCTGGCGTGACCTTTGAGCTTTGTAAAATTTTAAGCGCATCAAATTCATATTTTATTTGATTTTCAAGCGCCATTTGCGACTTTGTATTTATGCGAAATACCTTTTGGCCGCCTTTGCGAAATTTGTAGTTTATGTTGTATTCACCGTTAGCAAGGGGCTTTATAGCACTTGGTCGCACACCCAAAATATAAGCGAAAATATCCTCTTTTGTGTCAATATCACGAAGCGGTTTAAATTTAACGTAGTTTAAATTTAGCTCTTCAAATTTAGCGCAAACCCCTTCGCATACGCTATCGAGAAAAGAGTAGTCGCTTGAGAAAATTTCATCTCTTAAGCTGGCGCTTCTTAGAGCGATAGCGCAGTATCCGCCATCAAGCGTTGGGGCGATAGCGGCATCGTTTTTACCAAGTGCTTTAAAATAGCTATTAAAGCCTTGAGCGGTGAAATTTACAATGTCGCTACCAATTAGTAAAATTTGCTCATACCCAAGCGTTTTTACATGTTTAAAGGCTTCTAGCATTCGCTCGCTTAGTGAGCCCTCGCTTTGGGCAATAAACTCATACTTCTTGCCTAAAATTTGCTCTAAAATTTTAGCCTTATCGCTTGGCGTAAAAAAGATGAAAATTTTGACATTTTTTAGTTTTTGAAGCTTAGTGTTTATATCTTTTAGTAAAAATTTATGCAAATTTGCTGCTTGCTGTGGCGTCAAAAAGTCAAGTAGCCTAGTTTTGGTCTTACCAGCGATAGGAGCTCTGGTAAAAAGTATCAGCGCTTTTTTCAAATTTTGCCCCTAAAGAGGGTAAATTTAAATAAAAAAAAGATATTTAGAAAGGTTAAAATTCCCAAAAATAGGTATTTTACTTGAGCTAGAGTTAAAATTTCTAAATAGCTTTCCTTGATGAGATAAAAGAGTAGCTCTTGCTTGCCAAGCCAAAGTGTGACTAAAAAGAGCAAACTTTGGCTAAAAACTAGCGCAAAAACAGCCGTATGCTTTTGAAAGAGCCCGTAAAGTAGTCCCGCCACAAAAAATCCAGCCACGATATAGCGGTTGTGCACGCGCATCTCGAGCCAAACTGATAGCGAGACTAAAAGCGCTGCGCTAAGCCCTAAAAGCAAAGCGCAAAATGCGTAGTATAGGGCTCTAAGGGCGTGCATCAGTTTGCAACCCTAAAGCTGATCGCTACAAATGTGCCATCAGGCGGTAAAACGTCTTTGTTGCCGTGAAATACGACTTCGTCGCGTTTTTCAACTGCGCCGTGAGTGTAGGTGTGGTTTGAAATGATGCCGACTGAGCAGCTATCTAAGCATGCGATGCAGCCGGTATTAAAGCTCTTTGCGGTCGCTTCATTGCCGCCAAAACGCATGTCGATTTGTTTGCCGTTACTATCTGTGATGACTTCGTTAATGTCGTAGCTTTTTGGTGCGCCGTTCCATGTTACTTCGATCTTGATCTTATCGCCTTCAACGTGTGTTTCAGGGCCATTTTTTAGAGTCATATTGTTGCCTGGTTTGGCGCCTATTTTTTTCATAGCTTGGTAGAAATCGTTTTGATTTGCAAGTGCGATAAACACAGGCTTATCGCCAAATCTTCCATCTTTGAAAACTACTGCGTGGCGAGTGTTTTCAGTAAAATACTTGCCATTTACCTTGGCTAAAACAGTGATAGTTTTGGCGCTTTCATCTACTACCATCGGATTTTGAGCGCTTACTACGCCAACTTGATCGTCGCTAGCTTGAACGCTTGCGGTAAAAAACAGACTAAAAATAGCCATAAAAATAGCTTTTTTAAACATATTAGTGCCTTTCTGTGAAGAAAATTTGAAATTTGATTTACGAAAACTTTAGAGAATTTGTAAATGTTGCAGGCGAACCTCGCCTAAAAAATATTTTTGAATTATATTTTGTTTAAAATAAAAAATTGTTTAAATGACATTTTGTTCATAATGCGCAAAAATTAGTATTTTTCATTGTTTTAGAAGTGTAAATGAGATATAATTTTGGGATTTTTAAGAGGCTGTCCCACTTTGGTAACTAAGTGTTCCACTCTTAAAGGAAATTTTAAAGAAAGGGAAAGAACAAAAGCATCACTGCTAGTGCCTAAAATAGGGTGTTATGGTGTCACGGGGGAGACTTGAACTCCCGACCTCCGGCTTATGAGGGTTTAAAAATAAACCTTGTGCAAGCACCAAAAAGACGGCACATAGCCAGTTTCACACTAAGTATCTGCTACATTTTGCTACAAAGTTATATTGCATAGGTAACAAAGATGCAATATCTAGTCAAACGAAATGGCATATACTACTTTAGAGTAGCTATCCCACTATATCTGAGGCCTTATTTTGGTAATAAAACCGAATATATAACCTCCTTCCTCACAAAACGCTTTGATACAGCAAAAAATCGTGCTAAGATCTACTCTATAATTTTTAACGCGATCAAAAAGGCATGGAAGATGAATTTGAGCAGCGAACTTATAGAGCACTTGGTGCTTATGCTTTTAAAAGCCAAGGAGGCCAAAAGTATCAAAGAGCATGATATGCTTGGCAGATATATAAATTTAGATGGACTACTATCACTAAATTTGTTTTTAAAACAGAGTTTAAAAGAAGATAGCTTACCCGGTGTCATATCAAAAGAGGTTGATGATATCTGCAAAAAGCTATCTTGCATTGACTCTCACACCAAAAAGCTTCTTGGCAAAAGAGTGCTTGAGGCAACGATAGATAACATAAATCACATATCATATAAGATGTGCAAAAACCAAAAGCTACTAAATGATAAGCAACAGGCATTTGTGCCATTTGGCAAAAAGCATAAGAGCACAAATTTAGATGATGGCACCAAAGACGAAATAGTAAAAAGCATTAAAGAGGCTAGCATAGATAGCTATCAAGACGACATAGAAGCTTTAAAAAAGCAGGACTTGGTGCTGCCTTTTACTAAAAAATCCTTAAAACACTCTGTTTGTGAGCTAAGAGATGCTATAAATGAGCTAGCTAAGCAAAAAGGCGCGCTCACACAAAACGATATCCTAAGAATATTTGGTTGTGAGTTATCACCAGATGGAGACAACGAGCTAAGCGGTGATATAAAATTTGGGTATGGAAATTTAGATGATCCTACCTTTGGTGGTCAGGTAAAGCTATATAAGGCAGATAAATATAAAGATAAAGGCATGGTTTTAAGTGACATTGAGGCTAAAGATCTTGCGATAGATGACACAAGTGATGCTAGTGGCATGACTTTCAATGAAGCCATAAATTTCTTTCAAAAGCTCTTCTCAAATAGAGCTAAAAGCTTTAAATCACAGCTAGACTCATCTACTAAAAGCGACAGCAAAGCTGACATGGTCACGCTAAATAGCGCATTTAAAAACTATATATCAAACACAAGCATTTCAAATAACTGGAGTGATAGCACATTTGGCCTTGTTAGACATGTAGGGCGGTTAATGTCTATGAAATTTGGCGACGAGCTAGATATCAAAAAGATAAAAAGAGATGACTTGCTAAATTTTAGAAATGTCTTACTACATCTACCAACCAAACTCTCTCAAAATAGTCTCTATAAAGATAAGAGCATAGATGAGATCATAGTTTTGGCAGAAGATAGACCAAAAATTTCTAAATCAACTATCAAGAAATATATTGTTAGAGTTAGTGAGTTTTTTAAATACTGCTACGATAGTGACTATATAGATAAGAACCCGGCTATAGATCTGCAAATAAGTATAAACCAAGATGACGTTACAAATAAAAACCCTTATGAAGATAGTGACGTAAACGCACTTTTGGATATTGTTAGTAAGATTAGATCAAGTGGTGATACCAAAAGTCAAAGAATTAGCAAAGATGAGCTATTTTTCGTTACTCATATAGCAGCTTACTCTGGCATGAGACTAAATGAGATAATACAGTTAAACACAGATGACATAGTTGAAAAATATAACATAGTATGCTTTAGTTTAAATACAAAAATAGATGTAAAAACAGGCAAGAGTAAGACTTTAAAGACCAGAAACTCTGTAAGGATAGTTCCTATCCACTCTAAGTTAAGTAGCATTGGGCTATTTGAATTTATAGAGAGTAAAAAGAAGCTAGCTAGGAAATGTGGCAAAGCAGTTAGGCTATTTAGCTGTGACAATAAAGACTTTTCTGAGTATTTTAGAAAGAAGATCAATACTAAAGTTATAAAAGATGATGATAAGACAAGGACATTTCACTCATTTAGACACACTTTCATAAACAAGCTCATTCAAAGTGGTCAAAGGGTTGAACATATAGCTGCTCTTGTAGGACATGAACAACAATACAAGATCACCATGAACACTTATGGTGAACCAGTAACTCCGAAAATTCTAAAGGATCTAGTTGAAGAGGTAAATTTTTATCAAGGAGGGGAAGGGTGAGCGTAGTAAACTATTTAGAATGATGGGATTGTTAACATAAATAGTAAAGGTTGATTTATAATTTAAGGTTATTTAAGATTCTGAAATTATGCTTAATTTTATGACTTTTTAATATTTTGCTATATGTTATTTTATTTATCTTAAACGGATCAATAAACAACGAAAAGCATAACCTGAACCAGCTTGCATATATATTCTATATATGGTATTTGCTATCAAAAAGCCATCTTGTATTTCATCTGGGCGAGGATACTTTTTGTCCGACAAGTCAGACAAAAATACCTCGTTAGGGATAGTCCCTAAAACCCCATATTTATTATACAGCCTAAAAAATTACTGTATTTTTTCCATAAGAACCAAACACTAATAACTCAAACGCATCTTTATTTTCAAAAAAATACCCTCCTTACTGGTTTGTCCAGTAAAGAGGGCACATATCAAAACCCTTCTCTTTTTCTTTTATAGAACTTTTGCGTTATATACTTCTTCGGGCTTAGCGGCCAATAGTCTTGCTGCCATATCTTTTTTCATCTGAATCAAAGTAGTCTCTTCTTCTTCACTTCTATCTTCTTTTCTTGATAATTCAATAAATTCTTTTAGTACAAAACCTGGCTTTATGGTTATAACGACTGTTTTATCTCTATACTTGAATTTAAAATAATATCTTCCATGGGGACTTTCTAAGACTTCTTCAGCTTCTTTTAAATTAATATCAACGGAAATTCTACCACCTGTTACGCATCTTGTTACCATTTCAAAAGCATCTAGCCCTCCCGGTCCCGGAAATGCTGTAATAAGATATATCTCTCTTCTTTCTAATAATTTCCCATCATCTAAAAGTGGAAAGGCTCTACTCATGACTTGAAATGCATGAGCTACTCCCCCGGGATAACCTACACCATGATAGTTTAGTAAATCATCAAAGCTATATTCTAATTCATGTCCTTTTTCTAATACTTTTATTTTATCCATGTTTCTTCCTTTCTTGTTAAAACTACTTCCTCAATATTGTAGCAACTTCATCATCTGATAATTTGTAATCATATACATATTCAAAGAAATTCTTTAACTCTACTTCCATGTCCATATCTGAAAACAATTGTGGATACTGTATTTTTGCAGCCCATTTAACTGTAAGCGGAGTTTCAACCCCAGGAGGATCCCACCTATAAACACCTATAGGAATTTTGTATACTTGTTTGTTAGCTACAGCTTTAATTGTTGACCAGTCTCTACCTTCCTGCTTATTTTCAATAAAGTCTTCCGGCATTAAGTCTGAATGATTTCCTAAATAAATGATATCAGGGTTCCATACAATCATCTGCTCCATGTCCACTTCAGCCAATTTACCCTTAAGCTCGTGGGCCGGATTATAGGCTCCACTTGGTTTCATCCAATGGTCGTATGTTTTTACAGCTATTTTCATGTCACTATAAAACTCTATAACTTTTGGTTTATCTTCATCTTTTATTTCAGCTAACTTTGATGTTACTTCATTAATTCCTTTGTCCATATATTCAACTAATAAGTCGCCACGTTCTTTCTTTTGAAGTACTTCAGATATCATTTTTATATTTTCTTTTATACTGTCAAATTCTGCCCTCTTTAAAGCTACTACCTTAAGTCCTGCAGCTTCCATTTTTTCAATTTCTTTCTCAATATTCGAATAAATAAACACTACATCCGGTTTTAGCTTCAATAACTCTTCCACGTTAACAACTGAGTCTTTTGAACACCATTTAGTATTCGCATTAGCTAGTTGTGGATACATGTTTTTTAAAACACTTTCTTCAAAAGCTTTAATAGAAGATGGGTTGCATCCTACAATTTTATCTGTCTTTCCATCAATTGCATATATTATAGACGGAAGAGGCTTGTCCACCGTTGCAATTCTTTCCGGTGTTTTTTCAAATTTAATCGTTTTTCCTCTAACATCAGTAACCGAGTATTCGCTTTCTTTTACCTCTTTAACTTCTTGCACTTGACTAGCTTCTTTTTCGCTGCCGCCACAAGCATTTAAAATTAATGCTAGTACTAAAAATAATAATAAACTAATCCTTCTTTTCATTTTTCCTCCTTTGAAAATTATACACTTAGTGGATAAACTCCAAACAAATCTGCAACTTCTTCTCTTAATATATGAGGTCTTTGTCTAAGAGCTTTGCCAACTTCTATCTTTCTTTCTAAATCAACTTGATTAATTCTTTCTTTTAATTTTCCTTCTTGTTCACTCCTTTCTTTAGCAGAGTAAGGTTCTTGATATAGGGTTTTAATAGCTTCATTAATTTCATCTTTTGAATTAAAGGTTCCCAGTACAGAATCTATAAAAGGAAAGGACAGAATATATGCATATGCCGCTTGAACCAAAGTTTGGTCTTCTTTTATACGAATAGCGTTAAATATATCTTCATAAAGCAACAAGTCTCCTGTTGCCAGCGGATTCATAGCTATTGTCCCTATATCTTTTTCATGAGTCTTCATTATTCCTTTTAATCTGTATTTGGAATTAATTATATTAAAGCCCTGTAAACTATAATCAAATTTATACTCCCCAATCATCTCAATTAGTTCTTTATTTTGTAAGTGTGAAGAAAAAGTAATATGCTTAATAAGTCCTTCTTCTCTTGCTTTTTCCATCTCTCTTATAGCTCCATAGTTTTTAGCTCCTCTCCATTCTTCAAAAGATTTTACACCCCAAAGACAAGTAAAGGAGTCAATACAACTTATTCCTAAATTCTTCAAAGAATTTTCAAGATTTTTTCGAAATGTTTTAGAATCTCCGGCATGCGTCTTTGACATAATATAAAATGGTTTTTTATGCTTCTTCATTTCTTTTATGGCTGTACCTAATATAAGTTCTGAACAATTGTTTCCATAAGTATCGCCGGTTTCAAAGAAATTTATTCCTTGTTTATATGCATAGAAGAAATTTTCTGCATGTTTATCTATATCTTGGGGATTCTTTAAGTGATGACTTCCCATAGATATTCTTGAAATTTGTATGCCTGTAGATCCTAATTTTCTATATTCCATTCATTAACCTCCTTCTAACAGTTCTATATGGTTTTATAAGGTGCAACTGTTTTGTATTCAACTTCTTCTGCTTGAAAAACTAAAATTTTAGCTTTGATCTGAAAATACTTTTGTAAGTTATCTTCAGTAATGGCTTTCGAACTTTCATCAAAGGTTGTTTTGTAGTCACTACCGATAAACAAAGTTTTGTCAGATATCTGCAATGCATGACTAGGAAAATGAGTGTTTATTATGCAAGCAGATTTTTTATTTACATTTATATGTTTAATTGCCTCTATGATTCTAATTTGATTCTTCATATCCAGGTTTGACTCCGGTTCATCTAAAATAAGAAGTTTTGGATTAGAAACAAGAGCTCTCGCAATCATAACCATTTGAAGCTCTCCTCCGGATAGCTCATCACAGTATCTATTTGATAGCTTTTCAACTCCTAATTCTTTTAAAGTTTCATAAGCTTTATCATAATCTTCCTTCGTAGGGATATGGAAAAAACTGTTTTCCTTGTCTAAACCCATCACAACCATTTCTAAAACCCCATAACTAAACACACTTTTCTTAACTTGAGGAACATAACTTAAGTTTTCCCATAATTCTTTTTCTGCATATTCATTTATATCTTTGCCGAACAATAAGGCTTTTCCCGTGTCCCATTTTAAAAACCCCATAAGACACCTTAAGAAAGTAGTTTTACCCACCCCATTGGGTCCAAGAATGGACATTATTTCTTCTTCTTTTAAATCAAATGAAATATCTTTTAAAATTTTTCTCTTGCCATATGAAAAAGTACCTTTTTTAACTTGGAGTATCATCTTCTTTCTCCCAAATTTTTTCTAAGTATAGTTATGAATAATGGCGCACCTATAAATGCTGTTAATATTGAAATGGGAATTTCATTGCTTGTAGCTGCTCTTGAAAGGGTATCTATCAGTAATAAATAAATTGCTCCCATAACACAACAAGTTGGAATAAGGTACCTATTATCATTTCCGATAACCATTCTGGCCAAATGGGGAATTATTAAACCTATCCATCCTATAATTCCACATACAGAAACTGTAGTTGCAGTTATCAATGTTGAGAGTAAAATAACCACAATACGTAATTTTTTTACATTAATTCCTAAAGACCTAGCCTCATCAGAATCTAGAGATAAAAGATTCAATTTCCACCTTAATAGAAAGAAGCCGAAAATACAAGGTATTATTATTATTGAACAAATAACAAGGTCTCTATAGGATACACTTGCTAAACTTCCCAGCAACCACATAGTGATAGTTGGAAGCTTATCTTCCGGATCTGCTATATATTTAATAAATGATATTGAAGCATCAAATAGTGACTTTACAATTACTCCGGATAAAACTAACACATACAAATCTGTTCGTTTTTTTACTCTGGATAGGTTTAAAACTATATAAACTGCTAAAAGCCCCAGAAGCAAAGAAACTTGCTGAGTCACTATCATGTCTAGGGATAATAATATAGATAAAGCCGCCCCAAAACCTGCTCCTGAAGACACCCCTAGTAAGTCCGGGCTAACTAAAGGGTTTGAAAAAACAGTTTGATATGCTGCTCCTGCCAGTGATAGTCCTGCACCTACTAAAACTGCCATAAGTATTCTAGGTAGTCTTATGTCAATTACTACACTAGTTTCATGTACGCCTAAGCCGCTAACATCTCCGGTTATTGTTTTGTATATAATCATAAATGCTTCATAGGGGCTAACCGGATATCTTCCTAAACAAATAAAAGTTAGTATTAAAAGCAATAGCAATACAGAGAGAACCAATATGCATAATTTTTTATTCTTAAAGAAACCTTTTCCCATTTATCCACTCTTTCTAAGTTAATAGTAAAAATCTTTTATATAGTCTCCTATCCTCAATATAAAGAAGTTAACAAAATCTTTTTAGATATTTGCTCTAAATTAGGACTTAAGGATAAGTCATAAGAGATTATTTCATTTGTATACATATCAAGTATTGGTGAAATGTAGCATTTACCCCATGAAAAGTTAAATTGAGATACATCAGTACTCCATTTTTGTAACGGCTTATCAGCTTTAAAATTTCTGTCTATTATATTATCAGCAATCTTGCCTACTTTACCTTTGTATGAATGATATTTTTTTCTTTACACTATTAAGAATCCTATTATGAGTTACTTCATAATCTCCGTTTGCCATGATTTACCCTCATTTCTTTAAATGTAACTTGGTTGTATTATAGCACTTGTTATATTTGAAAGTCAAGATATTGATACGCATATTCATCTTTAAAATGGTCATCATCATACTCTTCATATACATAATCATAATTTAACCTAAAATGCACATTACCAATGTACGCATCTACCATTGTTGTATTAGCAGTCGGTTTTTTAGTGTAGGCTTCGATAGTTAGGCTTGCTGGCAAAAAAGATTCTTGGTAAGTAAATTCACTTTTGGCAATAACACATTTTTCATTTAGGTATGAATTGCAAAATTCTAAAAACTTAGCTCCTAATTCATCTGCTAGCTCTCTTTGTGTGCTAGCCAAATCTACAAACTGATGTGCCCCGTGAGGTAGATCACGTCGCCGATCTTGATATCTGCTAGATCCTCGGCGCTTATAGGCGTGGTTAAAATTTTCTTACTCATAGCGCAAACTCCTTGTGCGATTTTACGTCGAAATTTAGATCAGCGTCCCAGACGATATGACCTTTGCGGTGCGACCAACAGCCCACATTTACAGCAACGGCTATGACGCTTGGATGGCGGGCGCAGTTTTCTATATGTACGCCCATAACCGAGCTTGCACCGCTCATGCCTTGTGGGCCCAGACCTATTTTATTTATGCCATCTTCTAGCAACTTTTCAGTTAATGCGGCACGTTCGTTTGGATTATGAGAGCCAAGCGGCCTCATCAGCGCCTTTTTAGACAGCAAAGATGCCACATCGATCGAAGTTCCCACACCAACGCCCACTAGTAGTGGCGGACAGGCGTTTATGCCGTAGCTTGTCATTATATCCATAGCAAATTTAACGACGCCCTCATAGCCCAGCCAGGCATCAGCACGGTCGCCTTGCCAGGTAGGCTACAGCCGCCGCCTGCCATATATGTGTCTATCTCACACTCGCTGCTATTTGGCACGATCTCCCAAAACAGGCTAGGCGTGCCCTTGCCGACGTTTTTACCGGTGTTATACTCGTCAAATGTCTCGACACTGTTATGGTGCAGCGGAGCCTCGTGCGTCGCTCTCAGTACGGCCTCTCGAAGCAGCTCCTCAAGCTCTCCGATGAGCGGAAAATTTGCGCCACAACGGACGAAAAACTGGATCACGCCCGTATCCTGGCAGGACGGACGGTCTAGCTGCTTAGCTGGGCGCTGGTTTTCAAACATCGTTTTATAGATCTCTTTTGCCAGTGGTTGCGTTTCACGCTTACTAAGCTCAAGCAGCTTCGCCGTCACGTCATCAGGCAGCACCTTGCCCGTGTATCCAACAAATTTAGCCATGACCTCGGTCATCTTTTGCACGGCTTTTTGTTTATCCATCGCTTCTCCTTTTAAATTTCATCCTCGAAAAACGGCTCAGGGTTTTTAAGCAACCAAAGCACGAA
>ERZ773035.1048-NODE-1048-length-20828-cov-63.744091_pt1 | contig 20828 bp, 18 predicted proteins | sample MGYA00511487_ERZ773035 | MGnify/ENA primary metagenome ERZ773035 (study PRJEB29015, sample SAMEA2737985) | human oral metagenome | biome: human oral; feature: human-associated habitat; material: dental | place: China | collected 2024 ...
TAGCGCATCTGCTTTGGGAGCAGAGGGTCGCAGGTTCAAATCCTGTCACCCCGACCATCGGCGGCCACCGTGCCGCCGTTTTTCACGCCAACCAGGGGAGTGGCCATGCCGTCCTATCGCACCATCATGACGGTCACCACCCTCGCGCCCGGTCGGGCCCCTGAAGAAGTCGAGGCCGCCGCTCGCTCAGTTACGCGGCTCGAATCCTGGGACATCGCCATCGCCTCCGGCCAGCCGCGCGTCACCGCGCGCTTCACCGCAACAGATGACGCCGAGGCCCGAGCCATCCACCGTGAGATCACCACCGCCGTGCGTCTCGTCGCCGATGTGCCCCGCGCCCGCTTGGCCGCCGTCGTGCGAGGGTGCTCCCACTACCTCGCCCCCTGAGTGTGCCCTTGAGCGTGGGCGGCCCTGGCCTCGTTAATGGGGGAGCGAAGCGCGCTGGTGTGTGGCATTGCGCACTCGTAGCGACGAAAGAGGGGTGGATATGCCCACTTAACGTCCGCGAATGAGGACATCAGTGGGGTCGTGGCGTACACTAAGCGAGTTGTTATGCGCCCGAAATGGGCGTTCCCGAATTCGTAGACTACGGAGCGTACGCACGTGAAGAGCACCGTTGAAACCCTCGAGCCCACCAAGGTTCGCCTGACCGTCGAGGTTCCCTTCGAGGAACTCAAGTCCGAAATGGACAAGGCGTACAAGGAGATCGCCGGACAGGTCAACATCCCCGGCTTCCGTAAGGGCCACGTGCCTCCGCGCATCATCGACCAGCGCTTCGGCCGCGCCGCCGTCATCGAGCAGGTCGTCAACCAGGTCCTGCCCGGCCACTACTCCGACGCCGTCAACGAGAACGACCTGCGCCCTATGGCTCAGCCCACCGTTGACGTCACCGAGATCCCCAACGTGACCGGCCCCCAGGGCGGCCAGCTCGTCTTCACCGCCGAGGTTGACGTCGTCCCCGCCTTCGAGCTGCCCGAGATCGACGAGAAGCTCGTCGTCGAGGTCGAGCCCACCGAGGTCACCGAAGAGGACGTCGAGAAGGAACTCGAGGACCTGCGCGGCCGCTTCGCCACCCTCAAGACCATCAACCGCAAGGCCAAGACCGGCGACTTCGCGACCATCGACCTGGTCGCCACCATCGACGGCGAGCAGGTCGACTCCGCCTCCGACGTCTCCTACGAGATTGGCTCCGGCTCCATGCTCGACGGCCAGGACACCGCCCTGCGCGGCACCAAGGCCGGCGAAGAGGTCACCTTCACCTCCAATCTGAAGGGCGGCGACCACGAGGGTGAAGAGGCCGAGGTGACCATCACCATCAAGGCCATGAAGACCCGTGAGCTGCCCAAGGCCGACGACGACTTCGCTCAGATGGTCTCCGAGTTCGACACCATCGACGAACTCAAGGAAGACCTGAAGAAGCAGGCCGCCCAGTCCAAGGAGTCCCAGCAGGCCCTCGCCGCGCGCGACGCCCTCATCGACCTCCTCCTGGACAAGGTCGAGATCGTCCTGCCCGAGTCCGCGGTCGACCACCAGGTCGAGCACCGCGTCGGCGAGGACGCCAAGCCCAAGGCCAAGAAGGAAGCACGCGAGGCCGTCGAGAAGGAAATGCGCACCGAGCTGCTCTCCGAGGCCCTGGCCAAGAAGTTCGACGTGCAGGTCTCCCAGCAGGAGCTGATCGACTACGCGATCCAGATGTCGCAGAACTTCGGCATCGACATCAACCAGCTGTTCTCCTCCTCCCAGCAGATGGCTAACGTCGTGGCCGACCTGGGTCGCTCCAAGGCCCTCATCGAGGCCCTGAAGGTCGTCACCGTCAAGGACACCACCGGCGCTGACGTCGACCTGAGCAAGTTCTTCGGCACCGATCCCGCCACCGAAGAGGGCGCGGAGATCATCACCGAGGTTGCCGACGAGCAGGAGTGAACTGCGGCGGGCTTACCCGCTGATGAGTGACTAACTCGTGGGCTGAGGGGGTGGGGCGAGAGCCTCACCCCCTCAGTGCATGTGTCGCGTATGCGCACCGGATGCATGTGCCGACAGCGAAACGACGGCCCGGCGCGCGCACGAGCGGGCACGCACCGGGTACGGTTGACATCAATGGGGCCGCCTGGGCCCGCGAACAGACGAGGAGGTACGCGTGAGCGTGCACAATACGGGGGCTGCCGGCGACGGCTCGCAGCTGGGACTGGGGGACTCGGTCTACCAGCGCCTGCTCAAGGAGCGCATCATTTGGCTGGGCGGCGAAGTCCGCGACGAGAATGCCAACGCGATCTGCGCGCAGCTGCTGCTGCTGGCCGCTGAAGATCCGGATCGTGACATCTACCTGTACATTAACTCTCCCGGCGGCTCGGTGACGGCCGGCATGGCCATCTACGACACGATGCAGTACATCAAGCCGGACGTTGTGACCGTCGGTATGGGTCTGGCCGCGTCGATGGGTCAGTTCCTGCTCACCGCGGGCGCCCCCGGCAAGCGCTACATCACGCCCCACACCCGCGTCCTGCTGCACCAGCCCCTGGGCGGCGCCGGCGGCTCGGCGACGGAGATCCGCATTAACGCGGATCTGATCCTTGGTATGAAGAAGGAACTCGCGGCGATCACCGCGTCTCGTACGGGTAAGACTGTCGAGCAGGTGGAAGCAGACGGCGATCGTGACCACTGGTTCACGGCGCAGGAAGCCCTCGAGTACGGCTTCGTTGACCGCGTGATCGACAGCCCGCAGGAGATCGGAAGGCGAGGAGAGAACTGATGAGCACCCAGCCCTACTTTGAGGCGGTCGCCCGCCAGATGCCGCAGGCTCGCTACGTCCTGCCTGACTTCGAGGAGCGTACTGCATACGGTTTCCGCCGCCAGAACCCCTACACGAAGCTGTTCGAGGACCGCATCGTGTTCCTGGGCGTGCAGGTGGATGACGCCAGCGCGGATGACGTGATGGCGCAGCTGCTGGTCCTGGAGTCTCAGGACCCGGATTCGCTGATCACCATGTACATCAACTCGCCCGGCGGCTCCTTCACGGCGCTGACCGCCATCTACGACACGATGCAGTACATCAAGCCGCAGATCCAGACGGTGTGCCTGGGCCAGGCCGCCTCCGCTGCGGCCGTGCTGCTGGCTGCGGGTTCGCCCGGCAAGCGCCTGGCGCTGCCCAACGCCCGTGTTCTCATCCACCAGCCCGCGATGGAGGGCATGCAGGGGCAGGCCTCGGACATTCAGATCGTTGCCGACGAGATCGATCGCATGCGCGCATGGCTCGAGGACACTATCTCGAAGCACTCGGGCAAGCCGGTGGAGCAGGTGCGCCGCGACATTGAGCGCGACAAGATCCTGACCGCCCCGCAGGCCGCCGAATACGGCCTGATCGACCAGGTCTTGGAGTCCCGCAAGGCTCTGTGACTCCTCTTTGTTGACGAGGCCGCGGCTTTCCCGCACCTGTTCGTGCGGTGGGTGCCACGGCCTCGTTCTTTGCGCGCGCCGCCCGGCGCAGCGTTGCGGCACCTGAGTGCGGTGACATTTGTGAGCTGCTGATGAAGATTTTGTAACAATTGGCGTGCCCGCGCGGTTTTTTTGCGCGTGTGGACTACGTTGTTTGCTAGTAAGTGCGAAAGTGCATCCGACCGAACGGCAAAACGTTCAACACCTTGGAGGTCTCGTGGCTCGTCTGACTGATGGCGCGGAACTGCTCAAGTGCTCCTTCTGTGGGAAGAGCCAGAAGCAGGTGCGTAAGCTCATCGGCGGCTCCGGCGCGTATATTTGCGACGAGTGCATTGAGCTGTGCAACGAGATCATCGAGGAGGAACTCGGTTCGCAGCAGTCCTCCTCGTCGATGACGCCGCTGCCAAAGCCGCGCGAAATCAACGAATTCTTGAACACGTGGGTGATCGGTCAGGACCGCGCCAAGCGCGCCCTGTCGGTGGCCGTGTACAACCACTACAAGCGGGTGCGCTCGCGCGAAGCCGGCAACGCCGAGGACATGCTGGGCACCAAGTCCAACATCCTCCTGCTGGGCCCCACGGGTACGGGCAAAACCCACCTGGCGCGCTGCCTGGCCCGCCTTCTCGACGTGCCCTTCGCGATCGTGGACGCGACCGCGCTGACCGAGGCCGGCTACGTGGGTGAGGATGTGGAGAATATCCTCCTGCGCCTCATCCAGGAGGCCGACGGCGACATCAAGAAGGCCGAAAAGGGCATCATCTACGTCGACGAGATCGACAAGATCGGCCGCAAGGCTGAGAACGCCTCCATCACCCGCGATGTGTCGGGCGAAGGCGTCCAGCAGGCCCTCCTGAAGATCATTGAGGGCACGGTCGCGTCCGTGCCTCCCACGGGTGGGCGCAAGCACCCCCACCAGCAGTTCCTGGAGATTGACACCTCCGGCATCCTGTTCATTGCCGCCGGCGCCTTCGCGGGCATCGAGGATATCGTGAAGGCACGCCTGGGACGCCGTTCGACGGGCTTCGGTTCGGAGCTGAAGAGCACCTCGGAGATGGGCGACCTCTACGAGGCCGTGTCCGCCGAGGACCTCCACAAGTTCGGCATGATCCCCGAGTTTATCGGGCGTCTGCCCATCCTGACCTCCACGAAGGAACTGACGGAGGAGGACCTCGTCCGCGTCCTCACCGAGCCGTCGAATTCGCTCGTGCGCCAGTACCAGCACCTTTTTGAGCTGGATAACATGGACTTGGAGTTCACGCACGAGGCTCTCCTGGCGATCGCTGCGCGCGCCAACGAGCGTAAGACGGGTGCCCGTGGCCTGTCCTCGATCATGGAACAGACGCTGTCGGACCTCATGTTCGACCTGCCCAGCCGCGACGACGTCGCCCGCGTGGTCGTCACCCGCGACCTGGTCGAGGGTGTGGGGCCCGCTGAGCTCTACCCTGAACGTTCCTCGGAAGGTAAGCGCAGCGCCTGAGCCCGCCCGCTACACTGAGGTCAGTCGAGACCTTCCGGGAGGAACAATGGCACAGCGTGATGAGGCCTCGGTGGCCGCTTCGGCCGATCGTGGAGTCAGCGGTATTCCCGCCGAGCTGGCGGAGGCGCGCGCCACGATCGACAACATCGACGCCGCCCTCGTGCACATCCTCGCCGAGCGTTTCCGCTGCACGCAGCGCGTCGGGCACATCAAGGCCCGCCTGGACCTGCCTCCCGCCGACCCGGATCGCGAGGCTCGCCAGGTTGAGCGCCTGCGTACCCTGGCGGCTTCCTCCGGCCTCGACCCTGATTTTGCCGAGAAGTTCCTGGGCTTCATGGTCCGCGAGGTCATCCGCCACCACGAGGACATTAAGGCCGAGTACGACGAGGGTTCGCGCCTCTAAACTGCACGTTGGGGGAGGGCCAAGCCCCGGCCTCGTCAGTTGTGCGCCCGACTGATGCGGCGTTGATCCCGCTGAGCGAGCTGTGAGTCAGCTAGACTGTATAAGCTGAACACAGGGAGGTTTGGGAGGGGGATCAATGGTTAACCTCGGTGATATTGCCAAGGCGACGGGTTACTCGAAGGCGACGGTGTCTCGTGTCCTCTCGGGAGACCCCAGTTTCACCGCAAAGGAATCAACCCGCCACCGTGTCATCCAAGTAGCCACCGAGCTCGGCTACGCGCTGCGCACATCGCGAGCCGGCGTTCCTCAGACCATAGCGGTGCTTGAGAACTTCGATCCCACGAATGGACCCCAGGATTCCTATTTTTCCGACGTGCGTAAGGCACTGCGAGAGCGTGCGGTGGAGAACATGATGAGCCTGGCGTTCTTCCCGACCGTGGACGCGCTCATCGATGCTGCGGAGGAGTTCTCCGGCTTTGTGTCCATCGGTCCTGCGCCGATCGCGCAAGACGACCTCGACCGTTTGTATGAGGCGCTCTCGCACGGCGTGTTTATCGACATCAACCCCGCGCCGGCGCTCTTTCATTCTGTGCGCCCCGACCTGCAGCAAACGGTCATTGACGCGATCTACACGCTGCGTGAGCAGGGGCGTCAGCGTATCGCCTTTATCGGCGGCGCTGGGCACATGATGGGCTCTCATGTCTTCGCGCAAGACCCGCGTACCGTCGCCTTCAACGAGTGGGCGCACCTCCTCGACATGCCCACTGATGGCTACGTCTGCGCCTCCGGTCCCTTCACTGTGGAGAATGGACGTAGTCAGGCCGAAGCACTACTTGATGCGTGCACGGATGATCTGCCCGACGCTGTCCTTGTCGCGGCTGATTCGCTGGCGGTTGGCGTCATTCAGGTGCTCGTTGCCCGTGGGCTCCGTGTACCCGATCAGATTGCCGTCGTCTCCATCGACAATCTTCAGGTCTGCGAGTACACGGCTCCCACGCTCAGCTCCTATGCGATCGAGCGCTCCGAGTTGGCCGAGACCGCGCTCATACTCCTCTCAGACGCGATTGTGGGCCGTTTCATGCATAAGCATCACGTTCTACTGTCCACCCGCCTTGTTGTGAGACAGAGCTTTATTCCCGCGTACGGCGCCACCGCACAGTGATCGGGCGTGAACGCATAACGGCAGCGGCGGGGGAGTTGCCTCACACCCGCCGCCGCTGAATGTCTCTCAGATGAGAGACAACGTCACGTCCAGGACCTGCTTCTCGGTCGCATCAATCTGGTACTCGTCATGCACCGGCGAACCCCACGAATCGTCACCGCCGACACCCATCTGTGCAGTTAGCAGACGTAGGTAGGTCGCGGGCCGCTGGGAGGGATCCGGTAGCTCCCACCAGTGTCGAGCGTTTTCGATGTGCGTGGAGGAGTAGGGCAGGAGCGAGACCCCGAGATCGCCGTGTGCCTCAACACGCAGGCCGTGTCCGTCGTCGTCCGTTACCTCGCACCAGCGGATGCCGGGGTGGAAGCCGCACTCCTGCGGTACCGCGTAGGGGGCCAGCCCTTCGGCTGCGCTCTGGGACCACACGCCCAGGGTTGCTCCGGCCAGGCGGTCCGCGTAGGCCTCGACGGGGCCGAGACCATAGAAACTCAGGCAGTCAATCGACGAGGGGAGCGCCCACTCGATCCCGAAGCATGGCATCGTTGGGAGATCATGCGCACCCGGGTAGGTTGCCGTTAGACGAATCGTGCCGTCGGCGCGCAGCTCGTAGCGCACAGGCACGGTGACATCTGCAATGCCCGCAAGACGGTAGTCGTAGGTAACGACGACACCCTCGTCGGTCTCTTCGACGGTGGTGTTCACGCATCGTGCGTAGGCTCCAGCCGTCGTCCAGCACGCGCGGTCGAAACCGTGCCCACAGCCTCGATCATTGTCCGTCAACGGTCGGAATGTTGTCAGCTTGGGCGGGTAGAGGACCATGGCCTTGTTGCCGCGACGCCACTGGACGATGCCTCCCGCGGTACGCGACAGCAGAGCTTCGTTCTCGCCCTCACGCATACCAATGTTCCAACGGCCCACGGTGAATGTGGCGTGGCCACTGGGTGTCGTGTCGGCCTGCTCGGGGTAGGAGAACACTGTCTGGCCCACGGAGACAATGTGCCCAGCCTCGCACCACGCGGTGTCGGAGGAGATGACAAGTGCTGCTTCCAACACGATCTCTTGTTTTGTGTCGGCTAGCAGTTCAGACGGCCATCCCACACTGACGGTGCTCCGTCCACGGGAGATGCCTGTTGCCGCGACCTCCTTCTCCCAGACAACCGCGCCGTCGGCAAGGATCCGGGCACGCACGCACAGGTTAGCAAGCGGCGCCGGGAGGACAGTGGCATCGATCAGGATTCCATCGATGCTTGGCGTGAGAGTGACGGGGGAGTAGAGCTGTTTGACCGCCATGGCTGAGGGCTTGGGTGTGCGGTCGGCGAATAGAATGCCATCACAGGAGAACTCCCAGTCACAGGGGCGATCCTCGAAATCGCCACCGTATGCCAGGAAGTCACCACCCGAGCCAGCGGTCGGCTCATGGTAGAGGGCCTGGTCGATCAGGTCCCAGATGAAGCCGCCACCGTACGCGGGGTATCGCTCCAGGTCCGTGTAGTGGCTGAGGCCGCCAACAGAATTCCCCATCGCATGCATGTACTCGCACGACAGATAGGGCTTCGCCGGGTTATCGCGCAGGTACTCCTCAATTGAGTCAGGCAGGGCGTACATGCGTGACTCAATATCCGAGGCATCGTCGAACTCTCGATCCCACGTGACACCCTCGTAATGGACAGGACGAGAATCGTCCAACTCGTGACAGCGTCGGTACATGGAGCGGAACACCTCGCCGCCAAAAGACTCGTTACCTAGCGACCACATCAATACGGAGGCGTGATTGAGATCCTGGCGCAACATCGACTCGACGCGATCCACGCAGGCGCCCTCCCACTCCATCTTTGATCCCGGGATCGCCGTGGCTGGGGTGGGGATGTCGCCCGGCGTGCACCACGATCCGTGTGTCTCCAGGTTTGCCTCGTCAATGACGTACAGGCCGTACTCATCGCACAGGTCTAGGAAACGGGTGTCATTGGGGTAATGGCTTGTGCGGATTGCATTGATGTTGAGCTGCTTGCACAGGCGCACGTCCGTCACCATGTCCTCCATCGACATCGTTCGGCCCGTGCAAGGATTGAACTCGTGGCGGTTGACACCGCGGAAAATGAGGCGCTGGCCGTTGAGCATGAAGACAGAGTTGAGGATTTCGAAGCGGCGGAAGCCCACGCGCTGAGTCACGGTCTCGCAATCGTTTCCATCGGCGTCGTGAATCGTGAGGCTCAGCGTATACAGGGCCGGATCCTCTGCCGTCCACGGGTGTACGCCGTCTACTTCACCCCGAAGCGTGATGCTGGGAGCGTTCGCGGGCACGTGTTCACTCCACACAACAGTGCCGCTCGAATCGGTGAGCTGGGCGCTTGCGGTACTGTCGGCATTGGTTCCCTTGAGGTCGACCGTGACATTGAGTATTCCCATGCCAGAGTCCGCGTCGTAGTCAGCGTTGGTTGCGAGGTGGGCGACGTGGCAGGCAGGCAGAGCTACCAGTGATACGGAACGGAAAATGCCATGGAAGCGCCAGGAGTCCTGTCCTTCCAGCCATGAGGCGCTGGAATGCTCGTAGCAGGCGACGACAATCTCGTGGTCCTGGGAGTGCGTCAGTGCTGACGTGATATCAAACTCGCTCGCCGTGTACCCGTCCTCGCAGTAGCCGACGAAGATGCCGTCCACCCAGATGTAGAGAGCCGTCGCAAAACCCTCGAAGCGTAGGCGTGCGTGTCCTTGCTTGCTCAAAGACTCCTGGAGGGAATCATGCAGGGTGAAGGTGCGCCGGTAGAGTGCAACTCGGCACTCCTCTGGTGGTTTGGGAGCCTGCGGGTTCTCGTGGCCGTCCCACGGCATCTGAATGTTGACGTACGCCGGAGGCCATAGTCCCTCAGCTTCGAGGGTTGAGGGAACGGGAAGGGTGTGGACTGCTTCCTGGGCGAATGTGGTGGTGGGGAAATCGAGAGTTACGCGCGAACTTGACGTAAGTGCGACTTCCCAGGTTCCGTCAAGACTCTGTGTTGGGGCGTTCGTGCGGTGTGTGCTGCGTGCGGGAAGTCGATTGACGGCGAAGATCTGCGGATCGCTGAGCCATGCTGATGTGGGGGTGGAGGCGGTGGGTGTGTGGAACATAGTGACCTTCCGAATGTGCGACGTTGCGGTGGAGCGATCGTGCTCAAAGGTTAGAGTATCCTGTTGGTCGCATTAATGCAATACGGTTATGTGGATATATTTATCTAACCTAGATAGCATTGGAATTCTCAGGTAAATACGTTAACCTTGTTGTGTCCGAGCAAGAGTTGCTTCGAAGGAGAGGGACCATGGCACACGAAGAAAACGTACACAAGAGCTGGGTGTCGCGAATCTGCTACGCGATCGGTAATCTGGGGCAGGCTGCGTATTACAACGCGCTCTCAACATTCTTTGTCACCTACTATGCGGCGCAGACCCTGTTCCGCGACTATGAGGACTCCGAGGCCAAGGCGATGATTGCGATCATCACTGCCCTCGTCTTCATTATTCGGATCGTCGAGATCTTCATTGATCCACTGCTTGGGAACTTGGTGGACAATACAACCTCGCGCTTTGGGCGATTCAAGCCCTGGCAAGTCATTGGTGGCGTTGGATCATCCATCCTCCTTTTTGCGATCTTCACCGGACTGTTCGGCCTTGTCAATGTCAACAAAGGAGTGTTCATTGTTGTTTTTGTCATCGTCTTCGTGGTCCTTGACGTCCTGTACTCCCTGCGTGACATCTCATACTGGGGCATGATTCCTGCGTTGTCCTCCTCCTCGCAGGAGCGAAGTGTGTACACCGCTCTCGGAACATTCACGGGCTCCATCGGCTACAACGGCGTCACCGCGATCGTTGTTCCGGTGGTTGGGTTCTTCGGTGCTCTTGCGGGAGCTGGTTCTGAGAGCCAGGAAGGTTGGACAGGCTTCGGTGCAGTTATCGCTATCCTCGGTATCGTCACCTGCTTGGCTGTCGCGTTCGGAACGCGCGAGGAGGAGAGCGTCCTGCGCGATTCCTCCGATAAGTCCAACCCGCTGCAGGCGTTCCAGGCGATCGCGCGCAATGATCAGCTGCTGTGGGTCTCGCTATCCTACGTGCTCTACTCGATCGCGAACGTTGCGACGACAGGCTTCATGATCTACCTGTTCAAGTTCGTGCTCCAGAAGCCCGATATCTACTCGGTGGTCGGCATCATCGCCTTCGTTATCGGCCTGGCAGTTACGCCCCTGTACCCGGCGATCAACCGCCGCCTGCCCCGCCGCTACCTCTACCTTGGTGGCATGGTGCTCATGGCGAGTGCATACGTCCTGTTCATTCTCTTCTCGTCGAACCTCATTGTCGTCTTTGTCGCCCTGGTCCTGTTCTACCTTCCTGCCACGTGTATTCAGATGACGGCTATCCTCACGATCACCGACTCTGTTGAGTACGGGCAGTGGAAGACTGGCAAGCGTAACGAGGCCGTCACCCTCTCGGTGCGCCCGATGCTCGATAAGATCGCCGGCGCTCTGTCGAATTCCATCGTCGGATTCGTCGCCATCGCGGCAGCTATGACCAACGATGTTGACCCCGCCCTGCTGACGACCGCCAACATTGAGACCTTCAAGACGGCTGCTTTCTACGCTCCTCTTGCGGTCATCGTCCTGGCGTTCATCGTCTTTGCGCGGAAGGTTACCCTGACCGAGGTCAAGCACGGAGAGATTGTGTCCCTCCTGGAGCAAAACCTTGCTCGCTCCGAGGCTGCTGAAGACTAACCGAATAAGCGCCCGATGAAGAGGAGAATTGGGTGAGAGGCGGGGGATGTGCGAGCGTCCCCCGCCTCGTTTTGGGCTCCCAGGGTTGTCTGATGAAATTCTTCGCGCACTCCCGGATAGTTTTCAGGTACCTTTCAGGCTTGTGATCTCTAATATATCCAGGCAGTGAGAACCACAGCCCAACAGTAGTCCACAAGGAGTTTTCGATGAACAATCGCGCCCAGACGCGCGCCCTCGCCGTCATCGCCATCACCCTGGCAGCGGCCCTCAGCGCATGCGGCTCGACCGGCTCGACCGGCTCGTCCGCCTCCAGCGCTAAGAGCCCAAGCTCGGCGGCCACCAACGCGGCCAGCAACGACCCCAACCTGGTGTTCGCTCAGTGCATGCGTGAGAAGGGCTTTGACGTGCCCGACACCGGCCTGACGCCCGAGCAGATCAAGGACAACTCCGATGCTTTCAACTCGGCGCTCAACGAGTGCATGACGAAGGTGTCGGGTCTGACGGGTGACGACGATCTGACGAAGGATCCGAATGGACGTGAAGCCCTCGTCAAGGGTGCCCAGTGCCTGCGCGATCTTGGTTACGACGTGAAGGACCCCGAGCCGGGCAAGGGCGTCAACATCCAGGACATCCCGCAGGATGCTCTGAACAAGTGCTTCGGTAACCCCGGAGGCGCGAAGTGAATTGTCGACGCACCCCACGCTTCGCCGCAGCACTAGCGATGGTGGCGGTCGCGGGAATGACCCTGTCGGCCTGCTCGGGCGCTCAAGCCGAGGCCGATGCCCCGCAGTCCTTTAACGGTGCCACCGCGACCGTCACCCGCGGAGACCTGGTCGGTGAGACCACCGTCCAGGGGTCCCTCCACTACGCCGACTCCTACACCCTCAAGAGCGCCTTTGAAGGCGTCGTCACAGCCCTGCCCACGCCCGGCACAACCCTCACCCAGGGATCGCACGTGTACACGGTCGCCGGGAACAACACCTATTTGCTCCACGGCTCCACCCCCGCCTGGCGCACGTTCGAGGAGGGCATGAGCGACGGCGAGGACGTGCGACAGCTGGAGACCGCACTCGAAGCCCTCGGATACTTCGAGGCCACCCCCAACGCCCACTTCGACTGGAACACCATCGCTGCGATCAAGAGGTGGCAAAAGGCCCTGTCTCTGCCCCAAAGCGGCTCCCTGCCGCTGGGTACCGTGCTTTTCGCCCCTGAAGACCTGCGCATCGGTGCACTCAAGGCCCGGGTCGGCACCAGCGCCACGATGGAGACGGAGCTGTTCACTGCCTCGTCCTCGCGTCAGGTCATCTCCGCGAACCTGAAGCTCTCCGACCAGGCGCTGGGCGTCGTCGGCAATTCCGTGACCGTGCGCCTACCCGGTTCGGCGACGACGACGACCGGGACGATCACCTCGGTGGAACCGCCCCGTGAGAAGGAAAGCGAAGAAGGCAGCAAGGAGACGAACAAGGAGAGGATCATCCCGATCACCGTCACCCCCGATGACACCTCCGCCCTGGAAGGCTTCCAGGAGGCCTCCGTCTCGCTGGGCCTGACCTCTGAGACCCGCAAGGGTGTCCTGTCCGTGCCCTTGGGTGCCCTCGTTGCTCTCAGCACCGACCAGTTCGGCGTCGAGGTCGTGGATGAGAAGGGCGAAGTTCGTCGGGTTCCCGTCACCGTCGGCCTGTTCGCGGGTGACCGCGTCGAAGTGAGCGGCGATGAGATCGCCGAAGGCCAGCGCGTGGTGGTGCCCAACCGATGAGCCACATTCTGCAACTGACCGACGTGCACCGGTCGTTTGGCTCGCCGCCCGTGCACGCCTGCAACGGAGTATCTCTGAGTGTCGACGAGGGCGAGTTCGTCGCCATCGTGGGCCCCTCGGGCTCCGGTAAATCCACCCTGCTCAACCTGATCGGAACGCTGGACCGGCCCACCTCGGGAAGCGTGTGCATCAACGGCACGGACGTGTCCTCCCTGCGAGACACCGAGCTGTCGGGCGTGCGCTCCTCGCTGATTGGGTTCGTGTTCCAGCAGTTCCACCTCACGGCCGGCGTGTCCGCCCTGGATAACGTCGCTGACGGCCTGCTCTACCGGGGCGTGCCGCGAGCCAAGCGGCGTGAGGCGGCCCGCGAAGCCTTGACCCGCGTAGGGCTGGGGCACCGCATGGACCACAAGCCCCACCAGATGTCGGGCGGCGAACGCCAGAGGGTCGCTATCGCCAGGGCCATCATCGGCCACCCAGCCCTGCTGTTGGCTGATGAGCCCACCGGCAATCTCGACTCGCGTTCGGGCGCTTCGATCGTTGAGCTCCTGCGGGAGCTCAACGATGCCGGCACCACCATCATCGTGATCACTCACGACAACGAATTGGCAGCGTCGCTGCCTCGCCAGATCGCCATCCGTGATGGCGAGATCGTTTCCGACTCTGCGCACCCGGGAGGTGGCCATGACGAGTAAGAAGAAATCGGGAGCCGGCCGTTCCGCGCTGCGCGCCTCCGACGTTGCTCGCCTCGGCCTGACCGGGCTGCGTGCCCGGCCCATGCGAGCGATCCTTTCGGCCCTGGGCATCGCGATCGGCATTGCGGCAATGGTCGGCGTTGTCGGCGTGTCAGCATCCTCGCAGGCTCGCTTGCAAGAGCAGCTGCGGGCACTGGGAACGAACATGCTGACCGCGCGCAGCGGCGCTGACCTGAGTGGCCAGGACCTGATCCTGCCCGAAGACTCCGTCGGACGAGTCCGCATGATCCCGGGCGTGACCGACGCGGCTTCGACCTCCACACTCAACGGCATCTCCGTGTACCGTTCGCGACTGTCAGACCCCAACGCCACCGGCGGTATCCTCACGATGGCGACCGACACGAACCTGCTCAAGGTTGTGTCGGGCACCATGAAGAGCGGTTCCTGGCTTAATGATGCCACCGCACGCTACCCGGGCGTCGTCCTGGGCTCGAAGGCCGCCGCGCTGCTCGGCGTCGTCGAGCCGGGCACCCAGGTGTGGCTGGGAGGGCGCTCCTTCACGGTCCTGGGCATTATGGACCATGCGCCCCTGGCCGAGGAACTCGACAACGCCGCGTTGATCGGCGTGCCCGCCGCGAAGTCGCTTTTCGATGCTGGCAAGACGCCCACGACCATCTACGAGCGCTCCACCGAGGACCAGGTTGAGACCGTGCGAGAGCTCCTGGGTCCGACTCTGGCCCCGCAGGGGGCCACCGGCCTGAAGGTCTCGCGTCCCTCCGACGCACTGGCCGCCCAGAACGCGGCCGACCAGACCCTGACGACCCTGCTCGCAGGTGTCGGCTCGATCGCCCTGCTCGTCGGTGGTATCGGCGTGGCCAACACGATGATCATCTCCGTCCTGGAACGACGCAAGGAGATCGGCCTGCGCCGGTCTCTGGGCGCCAAGCGGGGACACATCACCGTGCAATTCCTGGCTGAAGCCCTGCTCCTGTCCTTCCTTGGAGGACTCGCGGGATGCCTCATCGGCGCGGGGGTCACCTGGGGCATGTGTTACGCGTACGGCTGGCCGCCCACCCTGCACTGGTGGGTGATCGCCGCAGGTCTGGGTGCCACTCTCCTCATCGGCGCCGTCGCCGGGCTCTACCCCGCGATCCGAGCGGCCCGCACGCCGCCCACAGCGGCGCTCGCCTCGCAGTAGGAAGCCCACACAAGAAGGCCGTGGCCGGCTCGCCAACCCCGACACTGAGCGGGGGAGCGCGAGCCGGCCACGGCCTCGTTCATGGGCGCGTCAGTTCTGCACGGGACCGCCGTAGATCTCGTCGATGGCGGAGGCAAGGCGGCTCGTGGCCTCCAGACGCTTGACCTTCAGCGAGGGCGTGAGCAGGCCGTTCGCCTCCGTGAAGTCGGTCGTGAGGACCTTGATCTTGCGGATCGACTCGGCGCGCGAGACGTGCTCGTTCGCCGAGGCCACCGCCTTTTCCAGGGAAGCCAGGACCTCGACGTTCGTGGCCGCCTCGGCCACGCTCATCGGGGGCAGCGAGTGCGCGGCGAGCCAATCGGGCAGCATCTCCGCGTCCAGCGTGATGAGCGCGGCAACGAAGGGGCGCTGGTCGCCGACGACGAGGACCTGGGAGATGAGCGGGTGGGAGCGCATCGGGTTTTCGAGGGCGGCCGGGGCGACGTTCTTGCCGCCCGCCGTCACGATGATTTCCTTCGCGCGGCCCGTGATGGACACGTAGCCGTCGCGGTCCAGGGACCCCAGGTCGCCGGTGCGGAACCAGCCGTCTTCGGTGAAGCAGGCGGCCGTGGCCTCGGGGTCGTTGTGGTAGCGCTGGAAGACGCTCGAGCCTTTCAGGAGGATCTCGCCCTCGTCGCTGATCTTGAAGGACATGGGCGGCAGGGCAGGGCCAACGGTGCCGATCTTGGACAGGCGGGGCGTGTTGACGGAGACCGGGCCGACCGTCTCGGTCAGGCCGTAGCCCTCCAGGACGGGGATGCCGACGCCGCGGTAGAAGTGCGCGAGCCAGGTCGCCAGGGGCGCGCCGCCCGACACGATGTAGTCCGCGTTGCCGCCCACCAGGCGGATGATCTGCTGGTAGACGAGCTTGTCGGCCAGCGCGTGCTGGGCCTTGAGGGAAGCGCTGGGGCCTTCTTTCGTGTCGAGGGCCTGGGAGTAGGTGATCGCGACCTTGGCCGCCCAGCGGAAGATCTTTCGCTTGGGGCCGGAAGCCTTCGTGTCCGCCGAGTTGTAGATCTTCTCCAGGACGCGCGGGACCACCAGGAGGTAGCTCGGGCGGAAAGATGCCAGGTCGTTGAGCAGGTTCTTGATGTTGGAGGCGTGGCCGAGCACGCCGTTTCCGCTGATCTGGAAGACCTGCAGGAAACGCGCGAACACGTGGGCGAGGGGCAGAAACAGGAGCAGGCGCGAGTCCTTGCCTGCCGCGATTTCCGGCATCCACGCGTGGGCGTTGAGGCACAGGTTCGTGAAGTTCTCGTGGCTCAGGACAGTGCCCTTGGGCGTGCCCGTCGTACCCGACGTGTAGACGATGGTCGCGATGTCGTCCTTGGTCAGGGCGTCGGAGCGGGCGAGGACGCGCTCGCGCGGGGTGGCCGCGCCGTCGGCGATGAGGGTGTCGATGGCTTCGGAGTCCAGGGAGAGCACGTGCGTGTTGGCGCGTTTTTCTCTCTCGGCTGCCGCGCGCACGATCTCCGCCATGGACACGGTCTCGGTGATGATGAGGGTGACGTTCGCGTCGACGAGGACGTGGGCGACCTGGTCGATCGAGCTGGTCTCGTAGATGGGCACGGGCACGAGGCCAGCCGCCCAGCACGCGAAGTCAAGGAGCGTCCACTCGTAGCGGGTGCGGCTCATGATGGCGACCCGGTCGCCGGGTTCGAGGCCTCGCGCGATGAGGCCGGCGGCGAGCGCGTGGACCTCGTCGTAGAACTCGCGCGCCGTGATGGAGCGCCACGTGTCGCCGATGCCGATCTTGCGCAGGATGAGCGGGCGGGTCGCGCCGCGCTGCACGCGTTCTTTGAGCAGGTGGGGGATCGTCGTGTGCTCGTCGATGCGCACGAGGACGGGGGCGTGCCACTCGAGGGCTTCGGTGGTCGTCTGCGCCTGCGTCGTTTCGTCGTCGTTGGACGAGGCTGGGGTTTCTTCGGCGGTCATGTCTGCTCCCTGGTCGCTGGGCGTTGTGCGCTGCGCTGCTGCGGGACGAGGCCAGCGGCGCTGCTGTTGCTTCCCCTATCCTACGCTCCTGTAGGGTGTGGGAGAGGGAGCGTCTTTAGGGGTGGCTGCCTGTTCCTTGTGTGGTGTGCCCTTGGATATTGAGCGGTCAGTGCTGACGCTGGAAGGATTCGAGGGCTTGTGTGAATGCTTCTTCAAGCGTCAGCCTGGACTGGCGCGTGGAGAGAATCGAAAGGACGGCGACGCTGTCGTCGGTCACGAGGAAAGCGATGAGGAGGATCTTGCGGAATCCGATGATGCGCATTCCCGGATGGTGCAAGGAGAATGCCTGGCCTCGCAGCGGATAGTGGGGGAGCTGCTCGATGTAATCCGTGAGAGCTCGCATGTAGTTGCGGGCCGTCACTTCGGAACCGCTCACGGACGCGATGGAGCGTCGAAGTTCTCTGAACTGTTGCCGAGCCGTGCGGGAAAGGATCAAGTGAGAGCGTTGCCCGTTCATTTCAGCCCCAGGTCGGCGCGAATCTCGTCGAGCGTGTAGACATCGTCTGGGTTCTCCTCGTAATCGCGAACAGCCTGAGCGAGGTCCTCTCGCAGCCAGCGGTCGAGCTCATCGCGTGTCCGCCGGTCGCGACGTTCCTCGAGGGCTTCCATTGCCTCCTCGTAGAAGGCGGGGGAGACCAAGACCGCTCGGGTCTGCGCGCCGCGTGAGCGAAGCTCGACGGGTTCGACTTGGGCTGCGGCGATGTACTGTGCCTGGTTCTGGCGAAACTCGGAAAGTGTGGCGGTCGACATGTACTAATTGTACAAGTTGTTAGGAGCTCGTGTGTCGTTTCGTGGTGGCATGTTCATGACTTCGGGTGCCAGAACGACGTGATGTCCTGCTTTTTCGTGAGCTGGTGCTCGATGAAGGCGTCGAGGAGTTCGTAGTCGAAGGGCTTGTTCCAGGGCTGACGCGCGAACATCTTGCCGAAGTCGGTGCCTCGCTCGCGCATAACCTGCTCGAAGCGGATCATGGTCGCGTGCTCGGGGGATATCGCCATGTGCTTGGAGGCGGCCGAGAACCCGATGATGTATGTCTCGTGGTGGGTGAACATCGGTTGGTTCCATGCGATGCGCAGCTTCAGCTCGGGGTAGGTGAGTCCGACCCACACCAGGACGTCGACCATCCGCTCACGGTTGTCGTCGTCGGGGATGGTCGCGAGGAACTCGTCGAGCGTCTTGATTGCCATGGCTTCACCCTAACAACGCCCATGCACATCTGTGGCACGCGTGGTGCTGGAAACATTGGCATTGGGCACTGTGCTGCCACCTAATGTGCGAAAGGGGGCCGCCCGTGGTTTCACACGGGCGGCCACAAGCAGAGCTGCCAAAAAAGGGGTACACGAGTCAAAAACGTCGAAGCTGTGAATGGCTAATGTTCTAACTCAGATGAATCCACCGGGGCATTGTCCCCCTCCTGCCCTTCCTCCCACAAGTCGCTGATTTGTCCTCCTGATGGAAGGCCCATCATCATCAAAAAATGTCCGTGGTGAGCACCATAATCAATGTGTTTGCTGAAAATCTCTTCGAATTTCATGAGCTCTTGTCGAGTCGGCATGGTAGAGCATGCGAAATTCGCATAGGAACCGTGGGAACCCTCATTGAAGCGATTCATGCATTCTTCAACCATTGGACCGTAAGATCGGCCGAGTTCGGTAATTGATGACTTTGGTGATTTGTCTTTTTTGTGGAAATTTGTACTTCCTAGAGTGACAAAATAGCTGTCAAGAATTCTGCGCATGGTATTTGCAATTAGTCGATAACGAGGAATGGTCTCGTTAGGCTCATGATTGCGACATGAGGTAGCAGCATCATGAATTTCGTTCCAAAGAAGCTGGTATTCAGTGCTAATTTCGTTCGGGTTGTGAACTCGGTGAATAGAGTTAGGCGTCCCTCTCTCAATGCTCTTCGTGATTCTATAAAAGGCGATATCGTTTGGTGGTTGATCTTGGTTGTATCCTGAACGAATCTCGTAGGATGTGTTTGTGTAAAATCCGATGTTGTGGGTCAGAATGATGATCTGTGTTACTTTGCTAGAAAGTAGCTGTTGAAGTTCCTGCTTCCTTGGATTTCTGAGGGCGCGCAGGAGTCTGCGTATAAGTGTTGAAATGAAGTTAAATGTGGAGTCGTCAGTTGAGGCTATGGGGTCGTCAATAATAAGACAAATTGGTGTTGAGTCATTAGGTTGTTTTGCGTGAGGGTTGATGCAATGAATAAAGTATAGAAATGATAAGATTGTTTTTTCTCCCTCTGAAAGTGTGGAGAATGGTGAGGGTGTGTAGGAGCTTGGGTTGTTGCGCACTGGACGCTCAATGGTGTAGTGTTTTTTGCTGTTAGGCGCTTGGCCAAGCCTAAAGCTGATAAATCCTAGGTCGCAAAGGGTGGAATTGATTTTATCTCTCACTGCAGCTTGATCGCCAAGTTGATCGCTAATTTCTCGGAGCTCTTGCTCTTTAGTTTGTATTTCACTCTTGGTCTTTGTTATTTTCGTTGAGATGTTAGATAGTGCGCTTTGTGTTCTCTTTGGTCTCTTTATGTAGTACTCTTTAATGATCTCTTGATTGTCTTGGTGAAGCCGGGCAAAGAAAAGGTGTGTGATGTTCTGCTTTGCCTGGGAAGTGTTTGAGCATTCTCTGTTGTTTATAATTGTGCGTTTGTGGATTATGGAAAGAGCGTCATTTAGTTTCTGTATGTCGACGTGTTCGAAGTCCTTCGGTGGTTCATAGTTACTATTACGTTGCTTTTCTTGAATTAGTCGCCACGTTTCTCGCAATGTTGAAACTTGTTTATCGATTGTAGATGCGGCATCTTTTATCTCTTTTTCTGAGTGTAAAATAGAATTTGTAATGAGTGAGCTAATTTCTATTAGTGTAGTTGCAGACTGTCTTACAACCTCCTTTAATGTTTCTAGCTCTCGAAAGCTGTCTGAAGTAGATTTGTTAAACAAAGTGGTGATTTGTTCCAATAGTTCGTCGTTGATGTCCTGTTGGCAGTATGGACATGTGTGCTCGTCTATGTCTTCTTGCTTAATAATATTCAGGCCTTCTTTGATCCATGAAAGTAGGTTGTGCTGGCTGGCAAAGGGAAATAGCGATGAGGTAGATTCTATGTCCAGTTTCTTTTCTAAAGTACTTTTTATGTTGGCGTTTTTTAGTTGCTCTAGAATAGTCGTATAATCCGGCAGTTCAATCTTGCTGAGCTGGTTGTTGCTGATTGTCTGATACCTGTTTTCGAGTGAAGCTAGGGATTCTTCAATCTCGCTTTCCTCGCGTTCGCTCTGTAGGCGTTCAACGAGTTTGTGAACATCTCTTTTAAGTCCGCTTAGGAGTTCGTTTGAGGCTGCATGGGGTTCCCATGATTTCTTGAGTTCCGATTTCAAGGTTTTGCGATCGTTATCGGCTTCTTCTTGCTTCTGTTTCTGGGTCTTTTTTAGGGTCTGCAGAAGATTGTTGAGGTCGGCCAGTTTTTTCAGTGTCTCTTTTCTTTTCTTCTGGAGTTCTGTATTCTCGCTTCCTATTGTGAAGGTGATGCCAGGGATTTCACCTTGTATACCAGTTGGTTCTAAATAGAAAATTTCTGATAGGTAGTCACGGTTGTAAATGTGAGTGGCTTGATTATCGCTGTTGAGTCTTCCAAGTTCTCGGGTTAGTGTTGTTTTTCCAGCACCGTTTGGCCCGAATATGAAATTGATCTTCTTCAGGCCTGTTAGCTTGGTATCAGGCGCGAAGCATGGAGTTCCGCTGAGGTCTACTTCTTCAATCATGTGCCCTCCTTTGGGTTGTGTCTTGACAGTTGTAGCCTAACGGCTGGAAATGCGGTCGGCATGTGTTATGCGCTTGTCTGACAAGTACAAGATAAAGTGTGGCGGGTCTTAGTGTCTCCGCTCCAAGTGCGGTTGCGAAATAGGTATGCAAAGGGGGCCGCCCGTGGTTTCACACGGG
>ERZ773035.1051-NODE-1051-length-20812-cov-38.728718_pt1 | contig 20812 bp, 17 predicted proteins | sample MGYA00511487_ERZ773035 | MGnify/ENA primary metagenome ERZ773035 (study PRJEB29015, sample SAMEA2737985) | human oral metagenome | biome: human oral; feature: human-associated habitat; material: dental | place: China | collected 2024 ...
ACCGCCTCGACGGCCTGGGCGGAGCAGGAGCCGCAGCAGAGCGCGGCCCGCGCTCAGACGGCGGAACGACCGGAACAGAACGCGGATCGCGCTCCGGCTCCTGCCCGCGCTCAGACGGCGGAACAACGGGAACAGAACGCGGCTTCCACTTGAGCTGCGCCGGGGAGGGCGGGGCAGCGCGCTGCCCGCGCCCCGGCTCCGCCCCCCGCTCGGACGAAGACGGCGAAGGCGGCTCGGAACGCCTCGACGGGGAGGGCGACCGCCTCGACGGCCTGGGCGGAGCAGGAGCCGCAGCAGAGCGCGGCCCGCGCTCGGACGGCGGAACAACGGGAACAGAACGCGGATCGCGCTCCGGCTGCCGCGGCGTCGGGGAGATGGGGACAGCGCGCCGCCCGCGCTTGGTCGACGGCGCGACGGGGACAACGCGCCGCTGGCGTTCGGGCGGCGGACCAGCTGGCACAGCGCGCGACTCCGGTTCGCCAGCCCGCTCGGACGCCCGCTCAGGCGACGACGGCGACTGCGGGGCCCCAGAACGCCGCGACGGGGAGGGGGAGCGCCTCGGCGGCCTGGGCGGTCTGACTGGTTCGCGCAGCGCCACGGGATCGCTGACCGGCGCAGCAGGTTCCAGCACGGTCTTCGTCTCCCTGGTGGAACGGGGTTCCAGCGGCGCCGGGGGCTCCTCCTTCCGAGTGCTGGGAGGAGTGAACGCGTCCGGTCTGCGTTTCGGGCGGGGCGGCGGGGCCAGTGGCGTCATCTACCGGCCAATGCGCGTGGTCGTGAAACGCAGGTGGGTCCGCGACGGCGTGGGTCCGCGTTGCCCCTGGTAGTGGGAGCCCAGCCCCTCGCTGCCGTAGGGGACCTCCGCCGGGGAAGACAAGTCGAAGAAGCACAACTGCCCGATCTTCATGCCCGGGTACAGCAGGATCGGCATCGTCGCCGTGTTCGAGAGCTCGAGGGTCACGTGCCCGGAGAACCCGGGGTCGATGAAGCCCGCGGTCGAGTGCGTGAGGAGGCCGAGGCGCCCCAGGGAGGACTTGCCCTCCAGCCGCGCCGCGATATCGGCGCCCAGGCTCACCAGCTCGTACGTGGCCCCGAGGACGAACTCGCCCGGGTGCAGCACGAAGGGCTTCTCAGGATCGACTTCCACGAGGCGGGTGAGGTCCGACTGGTCCTCGCGCGGGTCGATCACCGCGTACCTGTGGTTGTCGAAGAGGCGGAACAACCGGTCCAGGCGCACATCGATGCTGGCCGGCTGGACCAGGCCGCGGTCAAGCGGATCCAAGCGGATCCGGCCGGAGTCGAGGCTCGCCTTGATGTGGCGGTCACTGAGCAGCATGCCACGATTGTCCCACATCAGGAACGATTGTGGTGGACCGGGTGCGATCGTGGCGGACTGGCGGAGGACGCCCCACGGCAGCACGGGGCGCCGCGGGCGCCTCACACCAGGGGACGGCCGAACGCGTCGAAAGCGTAGGAGCCCGAGCGGGTGACGATCAGGATCAGCTCTACGACCGCCCAGAGCCACACGAAGGGGGCCGCGAAGCCCAGCGTGCACACACTGACCAGCAGCTGGACGAGTCCGCGGTTGGTGTGGCCCAGGTAGAAGTTGTGGAGGCCGAAGAGCCCGGCGAACAACGCCAGGATCACGACGATGAGCAACTGCCTGGGGGGCTGGTGGTACCCGCCCTGCCCGTACTCGAAGCGCCCGTACCCGTCCGGCTCCCCGTACTGGGGGCTGGCGTACCAACCGGGCGCCCCGTACTGGGACTGGCTGCTCCCGCCCGGCTGGCCGTACTGCGGGCCGCTCCCGCCGGGCTCCCCGTACTGGGGATTGGTGTACCAATCGGGCACCCCGTACTGGGATTGGCTGCTGCCGCCCGGCTCGCCGTACTGCGGGCCTCCCCCGGCGGAGTAGGACCTCGAGCAGTCGTAGTCCTGGGCGCGGGGGCCGGCGCCCCCATCCGCCTCGCCGCGCTCCGAAGAGGACGGGTGCGCGGAATCGGAAGCGGGGCCCAGTGCGCGCGGGGCCGTTCCCGGGCCTTGGCGCCTGTCGATCGAACTCATGCTTCCTCCTCCTGGTGGGAACGACTGACGACGCCTCCAGCATATGCAGCGCGCGAAGAGGGAACGATCCAGGTTCCCCCCTCAAAAACCCTGATTACTCAGTAATATTCTGTGGGGGTCAGGACAACGGCACCCCTTTGGCGTCCGCGCGGTACATCCCCACGCGGGCGGCCACCATGATGACCGAGATCAACGCCCAGACGACCAGCAGCCCCAGTGCCCAGCAGCCCACGTGGAACAGCCGGTACGCCCCCTCCAGCGCCTCCACCTGGTCCAGAGTCGGGAGTTTGGCGTTGTAAGGGCCGAAGCTGGGATCCGCGATGACCATGCCGGCCATCACAATGGACGCGACGATCATACCGATCCCCGCGATGTTGAGCACCAGTTTGCCGAAGGCGGTTTTCTTGAAACCCATGTAGAAGTCGCCCGCGCCGACACCACTGAGGAACAGGTGCAGCAGCAGCGCGGAGGCGTAGGACTTCGCCGGCGCCGGAGCACGGTACCCCTGCCCGGCGGCGCGGTACTGCGCATCCGGCTCCGTGTAGGGGTCCGCCGTCCCCCCCTGCGGGGACCCGTAGGGCACCGCGTAGGGGGTCGTCGCCCCTCCCTGCGGGGAAGCGTAGGGCTCCGCCGTTCCTCCCTGCGGGGACATGTAGGGCACCGCATAGGGGTTCATCGTCCCTCCCTGCGGGGGCGCGTCGGGTTCACCGGCCGACGAGGAGGGACCCCCGCCGGGCGCGTAGGGCTCCACCACCGGCGGATCCGAAGGGGAACGGGGCTCTTGCGGATAGGGGGTCGTCATCGTTCAGTCTCCTCGCACAGCGTGTTGGCGGCGCCACGGGCACCCGCGGCTCCATACAGTGTCCCGCCCACAATACGGCCCCGCACCCGGTCGGCGCTCGGCGCGCCCACAACGCGGCGGCGGCCCCTGTCCTCCGCGCGACGGCGACCGCGCCCGCCGATACGCTGGGGCGGATGATCCGCACCCCCGAACCCGCAGAAGCAGCCGCCCTGCTGGGCGCCCTCACCTCGTGGTACGACCACAACGGGCGCGACGTGCCGATGCGCGCCGACGGCGTCACCCCGTGGGGAACGCTCGTGTTCGAGGTCATGAGCCAGCAGACCCCACTGGTCCGCGTCGCCCCGGTCTGGCTGAGGTGGATGCGTTTGTGGCCCGCCCCCGCGGACCTCGCCGATGCGCCCACCGCCGACGTCCTGGTGGAATGGTCGACCCTGGGCTACCCCTCCCGGGCGCTGCGCCTCCAGCAGTGCGCCACCCGCATCCGGGACGCCCACGGCGGAATGGTTCCCACCGATCACGCCCAGCTGCTCGACCTGCCCGGCGTGGGCGGGTACACGGCGGCGGCGCTCGCCTCGTTCCAGTTCCACCAGCGGATCGCGGTGCTGGACGTCAATATCCGCCGCGTCGCCTCGCGGCTCTTCGACGGGATCGAACTGCCCGCGTCCTCCGCCCCGACGAAAGCAGAACGGGAGCGCGCCGAGGCGGTCCTGCCCGAGGACGGCCACGAATGCGCCGCGTGGAACCTGGCGCTCATGGAGTTCGGGGCGCTCGTGTGCACGCAGCGCTCGCCCGACTGCCCCGCGTGCCCCATCCGCGAGCGGTGCCGGTGGGCCGGGCGCGGCTACCCGCGCGCCGCCAAACGCCCGAGGACCCAGCAGTGGCGGGGAACGGACCGGCAAGCCCGGGGGCGCGTCCTGGCGGCGCTGCGCGCTGCCCACTCCACCGCGCCCCGGGGACGCGCGGGCATATCCCGCGCCGAAGCGCTCAGGGCCGCCACCCTGCCCGGTGCCGAGGAGGGCCAGGCCCAGCGCGCCCTCGCCTCGCTCATCGCCGACCGGCTGGTCGCCTACGACGAGGCGTCCTCACGGATCACCCTCCCGTGATCCGGGCGCCCCGCCGCGGCCTAGTACCGGATCGCGTCGATGGGCTTGACGCGCACCGCGGCGAAAGCGGGGATGATCCCGCACAGGGCGCCGATCCCCGTCGAGATCGCGAGGCCGTCGCAAGCGGCGCCCAAGGGGAACGCCGGCTTGTCCTGCAAGATGATGCCCATCGACTCCAACGGGAGGAACCGCACCACCAGGATCGCGACCGCCACGCCGAGCACGCCCGCCAAGAACGTCGCGACCACCGACTCCATGAACACCGCGAAGAACACGCGGCCGGCCGACGCCCCCAGGGCGCGGCGGATGCCTATCTCGCGGACCCGCTGGCGCACCGTCACGATGGCGACGTTGAGCAGCCCCAGCGCCCCCAGGAAGACCACGATCCCCCCGATCACCATGATCACCGTCCGGATCTGCCCCAGGGAGCCGCTGTCCATGCCGTCCCGGTCCCCTCCGGAGGCGGTGCCCTCCCAGCCCGGGCCGAGCACCGACGCGAGCGCCCGCGGAACGATCTGGCGCGCCTCGTCGACCTGGTCGGGGCCCACCCACACCAGCATCTCCACCGAGGAGCGGTCCGGCTCGTCGGACCGGCCGGGCGAGGCCGAGGCGCGCACATTCGCCCACGCCGAGTAGGCGGCGTACATGACGGGCGGCTCGTAGGGGGTCTTGGCCGACACGACCCCGACGACGCGGAACTGGGCGTCGGAGTCGGAGGAGTGCAGGACGATGGGCCGCTCGTCGATGGGGGCGCGGCCCAAGCAGTCCCACATCGCCGCGTTGATGACGACGGGGGTCAGGCGCTGGTCGGCGTCCGCGTCCTCGACCCACCTTCCCCGCAGGGGCTTGATCCGGTAGATGATGTCGTAGGCCGGGTCCACGGCCCGGACCAGCGGGTCCTGCCATCCGAGCTCCGGCTCGACCACGGGGTGCCCCCGGAACTCACCGGTCTGACGGGACTGCCAGATCTCGTCGAGGGTGACGCCCCCGTTCTCCACCCGGGCCCAGTAGGGGATGGACAGGCGGTCGGCCACGGTCGCCATGGCGTCCCCCACCGGGTCCGGGACCGCTGTCGGGGACTGGCCGTCCTCCGCCGCCGGGCCGGTGTCCGACGAGGACGGGGCCGGGGCGGGCGCCGCCGGGGAGTCCCCGGCGTCCGAACCCGACTTCGAGGCGGTGACGTGGAGGGTCGTGGCGCGCCCGTCCATGGCCTCGGTCATCTCCTTGCTCGACTGGACGACCAGGTCGCCCAGGGCGATGACCGTGGACATGGCGGCGACGGCGGCGACGACGCCCACCAGGGACAGGACGACACGGGCCCGCTGGACCTTGACCTCGCTCCACGCCTCCACGAGGGCGCCGAACAACTGGTGCAGTGCCCTCATTGCTGCTCCTCCGCCCAGTCGCGCCCATCCGCCCCATCGCCCCGGGCCCCGGGGGCCTCCGTCCTGGAGGTTCCCGCCCCGTCGGGGCCGTCGTCGGGGGGCGGTGGCGGCTCCTGCGGGGAGCCCCCCACGAAGTCGGCCGCGGAGCCCAGGCGGTGGAGGACCCCGTCGAAGAGTTCGAACACAGTGTGCGAGCGAGCGGCGATCGCCATGTCGTGGGTGATGGTGATGAGCGCCGCGTCGTTCTCCTCCGCGACGCTCTCCAGCAGGTCCATGACCGCTCCCCCCGTGTGCGGGTCGAGCGCCCCGGTCGGCTCGTCGGCCAGGATCGTCTTCGGTCTGCGCACCAGGGCGCGGGCTATCGCGATGCGCTGCTGCTCGCCGCCCGACATCTGGGAGGGGTAGGAGTCGGCCCGGTCCCCCAGGCCGACGCGCTCGAGCATCTCGGTCGCCAGGCGGCGCCTGCGCCAGAAACCGGGGCCGGCCTCGTAGAGCAGGGGGACTTCGACGTTCTCCACCGCCGTGCGCGCCGCGAATATGTTGAACTGCTGGAACACGAAGCCGAAGGAGGCCCCGCGCATCCGGGCCCGGCGCCCCTCGCGCAGGCCCACGGCGTCCACCCCGTCGACGCGGTAGGTCCCCGAAGTCGGCCGGTCCAGCATCCCCACGATGTTGAGCAGGGTCGACTTGCCCGTGCCCGAGCGCCCCACGATGGCGACGCGCTCGCCCGCCTCGACATCCAGCGTCACGCCGCGCAGGATGCGCAGGTCCTCCCCGTCGGGCAGGGACACGGTGCGGGTCACGTCCCGCAGCTCGACGAGCGCCATATCAGTCCCGGCCCCCGGAGTCGCCCGCTCCCTGGCCGCCGGTGAAGCCGTTGCCGTGATCGCCGCCCGGGCCCGGCTCCCAGCCGCCCCGCTCCGCGTCCTCCTTGCGGGCGCTCGGCGTGAACTCGAGGATCTCCTCACCCTCGCTGAGGCCGGACTTCACCTCGATGACGCGCCCATCGGTGAGGCCGAGCTCGACCTGGGCCTTGGTCTGGGTGCCGTCGTCGGAGGGCAAGTACACCGTCCCCTGCTGGTAGCGGCCCTCGACGGCCGACACGGGGACCACGAGGACGTCGGTGGCCTCGCCGGCCGTCACGTCCATCGTCACCTTCAGGCCCGCGAACACCTTCTGGTCGGAGGGGATCGCGCACTTCGCCCTCACGCCGCCCGGCGTGGCCGACGAGGAGGGGTCCTGCTCCTTCTGGGGGCCCTGGGGCGACTGGGGCGACTGGGGCGCGCCGATCGCCAGGCCCGAGCACTCGAAGGGGGCGGGCCCGTTCTTCACGGCGATGGTGGCCGTGGAAGGGGGATCCTGGAGGCGGTAGAGCTGCTCGGCGTCCAGGGACGCCACCGCGGAGAAGGTGCCGGGGGACACCGTGCCCACGGTGTCGCCGACCGCGAAGGACTGGCCCACCAGCGCGCTCATGCGCAGCGTGCCGGAAACAGGGGCCCGGACGACCGCCGACTTGAACGACGGCTTGCCCGGCTGGGTCGTCGTGTTCCCCTCCGGATCCGTTGTCTGCGTGTCCTCGCCGGGCACCTCCTTGCGGACCTCCAGGAGGGGGTCGCCCTCGTCCACTGCGGCGCCGTCGTCGGCGAGGACCCTGAAGACCTGCCCGTCCAGCGTGGCGCGCACCTGGGTGGCCTCATCGGCCTCGATGGTGCCCGTGAGCGTCACCGTGTTCTTCACGGACCCCTTGGCCACGACCGTTGTGATCTGCCCGTAGGCGCCCGAGGGGTCCAACGACTGGGCCTCCTCCGCCGACGAGCCGGGGAAGAACGCGAACTTCACCAGCGCGACCGCGATCACGGCCCATATGAGCACCTTCACGACATCCAGCACCCTCATGGCGCGGCTCCTAGCAGCCACAATGCCTCCCGCACGGATCATTGCCTCGGAACAGTACCGACAGTCTAGGGCCAAGGCCGCGTCCTGCGGTACCCGCTCGGCGCAGTGGGCTGCTTTCACAGCGATACCGGCACTTTCACAGCGCTACCGTCACTTCGCAAGTGTTATAACACTTGCGAAGTGACGGTATCCCTTTGAGAACTCCACTTCGCTTGCAAAACAGCCCCGCGATACAGGGCCCCGGCAAGAAGGCCCCGACCATTTGGGCATGGAACAGAGGCCTGGCCGGGGCTCGATTGGTTCCATCCAACACGACACGCATCCGACTCCGGTAGAGCATGTGGCGCAAAACATATGGAGGCCGCAGTCCTCGCGGACGCGCCTTGAGCCCCCGCCCACCGGAGCGCATAGTGGAAGCACCCCCGCAGACCCGGGACCATCCACCGGGCCCAGCCCCGGCCCCCGGACCCTACACGAGGAGCACCATGATCCGCCGCGCCACCCCAGACGACGCGAACGCCCTGTCAGCCCTGGCCTCGCGGGCGTTCAGCGAGACCTTCGGCCACCTCTACAGGGAAGACGACTTGAGCGCCTTCCTGCGCGAGGCGTACGCGCCGGACGTGCTCCGAGCGGAGCTGGCCGACCCCGACCGGGCGACTTGGCTGCTCTTCCCCGGCTCCGCGCCCAGCGGCCCCGACGGTCCCTGCGGCCCGGACGGCGCCGACTGTCCGGAGGGGGCGGGGCAGGCGCCTGTGGGGTACGCGAGCGCGCGCCCCGCGGCCCTGCCCCACGCCGCCGTCCGCCCCGGCGACGGCGAGGTCCAGCGGCTCTACGTGCTGTCCGGGCACCAGGGCAACGGGAGGGGGAGCGCCCTGCTGGCCACCGCACTGCACTGGCTGGAGCGCGAGGGCCCGCGCCCGGTGTGGCTGGGCGTGTGGAGCGGGAACCCCGGCGCCCAGCGCCTCTACGAGCGCCACGGGTTCTCCCGCGTCGGCGAGTACGCGTTCATGGTCGGCTCCCACGCGGACCACGAGCTCATATACCGCAGGCCCCCGCTGTGAGCGGAACTGCGCCGCGCAGACCACTTGACGCCCCCGTCGGGGCCACACAACAATGAAAGAACCGCTTCGGGTCGCGCCCACCGCGTGGATCGGGACCGGGCACCAGTCGCCGTCACCAAGGAGGGGCCATGCCGGACAGCGCCGCGGACCACAGCGATCCCGATTCCCTGTTCGCCAGCGGCCAGGAGGAACTCGACCAGGGGCGCCTTGCTGAGGCCGAAACACTGCTGCGCCAGAGCCTCGCCCTCTACGAGGCCCGCGAGGGGACGGAACTGGAGCAGGCCCGGTGCCTGTACTCGATGGCCACCGCCATCTACTACCTGGGGAGGCTGGGCGAGGCCGAGTTCCACTACCGCCGCGCGCTCGGCCTCTACGCGTCCTTCGAGGGGGCCGAGGGGCTCCAGGCCGACTGCCTCAAACGCATCGGAACGATCGCCCAGTCCCTGGGTAACCACTCGCAGGCGGAGGAGCTGTACCAGCAGGCGCTCGAGTACTACCGCCAGTACCGGGGGACCGAGTACATCCAGGCGACGTGCCTGTACCGCAGGGCCTGCGCGCTCGCACGGATCGGGCGCCCCGCCGAGGCGGAGGGGCTGCACCGCGAGGCACTGGCCATCTACACCCGCTTCGAGGGCACGGAGCACGCCCAGGCGGAGTGCCTCAACGACTTGGCGAACACGGTCGCGTCCGTGGGCCGCCTCGACGAGGCGGAGGACATGTACCGCCAGGCGCTGCGGCTGTACGCGAACCTGGACGACACCGCCCAGCGCGACAAGGCCGACTGCCTCTACAACCTCGCCCACCTGGTCGGAGCGAAGGGCCGCTGCACCGAGGCCGCGGCCTTCTACCGGGAGGCGCTGGCCCTGTACGAGGGGGTCGGCGGCACCGAGCAGGACCGCGCCGACTGCCTGCGGGGCCTGGGGGACGCGCACCGGAACCTGGACCGCTCCAAGGCGGAGGACTTCTACCGCCGGGCGCTGCCCCTCTACCAGGGGATCGAGGGCACGGCGCGCAACCAGGCCCGCTGCCTCAACAACCTGGCCCTGGTGCTGGTCGACGGCGGTCGGGCGGACGAGGCGGTGGACCTGTACCGGCAGGCGCTCCCGCTCTACACGCTGCCCGACCAGCTGGGCCTGCCCGACGCCGAGCTGAGGAGGGCCTACTGCCTGTACAACCTGGCGCTGGCCACCAAGGAGCTCGGCAGGCTGTCGGAGGCGGAGGACTTCTTCCGCCAGGTGCTCGACCTCTACGGGGGCCTCGGCGTGGGCGACCGCGACCGCGCCGAGTGCCTTTTCGACCTGGCGGACACGCTGCGCGCGATGAACCGTTTCGTCGAGGCGGAGGACTGCTTCCGGCAGGCGCTCGGCATGTTCGAGGGCATTGAGGGCGCGCAGCGGGAGCGGGCGAACTGCCTGAGCTCCCTGGGGCTCACCTACACGAACCTGGGCCGCCCGTCGCGCGCGGAGGCCATGTTCCACAAGGCGCTCGGCCTGTACTCGGCCATTGGCGGCGCCGAACGGGACAGCGCAAGCTGCTGCTTCGGCCTGGGGCTCGCACTGCGCGCCATGGGGCGCCTGGCGGAGTCCGAGCGGAGCTACCGGCGCGCGATCGGCCTGTTCTCCGCGGTCCCGGGCACCGAAGAGGTCCGCGCCAGTTGCATGGGGCACTTGGCCGGAGTCGTGGAGGCGCAGGGCCGCGCGGCCGAGGCCGAGGAGCTGCGCCGCCAGGCCAGGGGCATGTGAGGCCGGTACCGGGGTGGCAGCGGCGCGGTCCACGGCGCTCGCGCAGCGCTTGTGGCGCCCCCGCGCCGTTCGCGCCCGCTGAGCGACTGGTCCGCCGCGGGGCCCTGAGCGGCGCGCGGGGGCGCGGGCACGGACGCGCGTTGTTGGCACCGTGAGGGGGTTATAACGCGCGCTGGTGCCGATAACGCGCGTCGGCGCTGGGCGGGCACCGCCCGCAGCACCCCGGAGCGCGCCTCAACCCGGGTGGCGGGGATCCGCGAAGGGATCCCAATGCGGATCCGTCCTCACTTCCAGTTCCGCCGCACGGGCCGCTTCCGCTGCCGCGTCCGGCCCGCTGAAGTGGGCGATGAGCGCGTGGGCCATGTCCATTCCCGCGGCGACGCCCGACGAGGTCCACCGGTCGCGGTCGTGCACCCACCTGGCCTGCGGCACCCACTCCACGTCGCGGCCGAACCCGGACGCCCAGGCGAAGGATCTCTTGTTCGACGTAGCGCGGTACCCCTCGAGGAGCCCCGCCGCGGCGAGGACCGCGGATCCCGTGCACACGGAGGCGACGACGGGCGCCCTGGCCGCCCAGGGCGCGAATACTTCGAGGAAGGCGCGGTCGCCCACGAGCCGCCGCGTCCCCGGGCCGCCCGGGACCACAACGATATCGGCCGCCCCCTCCATGGGGAGGGGCGCGAGGACCCGCGCGCCCTGGCCCGAGCGCACTGCCCCCGGCTCGTCGGCGTGGTAGGTGATCTCGTAGTCGGAGGGGAGGAAGCTGAGCAACTCCACCGGTCCGAACACGTCCAACAACTCGAAGCCCTCGAAGAGGACGACTGCCACAGTCCACCGCGCTCCAGCCACGCGCCCTCCCCTCGGCACTATCGGTCCTACGCTTCCAGCCCCGGCCGCCCCTGCCCGGCGCGCAACAGGGCGCAGCGGACAGGGCCCGCAGCGCCCGGGCGCTCCGCGTGCGATCACAGGGGGCGGCTCCGCGCGGCCGCGGCCCTTGAGCGGCACCTGAATGCGCTTGACGGCGACTCCGGGAATGCGCTCGTCGGCGGCACCCGGGATACGGAGAACCCCGGCAACGCGCTGTCGCGTTGCCGGGGCCTGTCCCGGAGCGGGCGACGGGAATCGAACCCGCCTCTGAAGCTTGGGAAGCTTCCATTCTACCGATGAACTACGCCCGCGGGTGTCCCCCCTTTTGAGGAAGACTCAATGATCATAGCGGGAACTGGAGCCCGCGTCCACCCCTGCCCGAATAGTGCGCCCGCGCGCCCGGTGACGCCCCGTGCACCGGACGGAGCCGCGGGGGACGTATCCTGGGGCGATGAGTCCGCGCCCAGTCGTCGCCGCCGCCATCGTCGATTCCCTTCGCGCCCCCACCAGGCTCCTGTGCGCCGCGCGCGCCTACCCGCCGCAGCTGCGCGGCCGCTACGAGCTCCCCGGCGGCAAGCTCGAGCCCGGCGAGGCGCCCCTGGAGGGCCTGGCCCGCGAGATCCGCGAGGAGCTGTCCACCGCGATCAGGGTCGGGGAGCAGGTGCGGGCGCCCTCGCCCGGCGCCGGGGACGCCTCCCGAGTCGGCGCTGATGGGGCTGCCTGCCCAGTCGGCGCTGACGGGGCCGAAGACGGCCCCTCCGCCGGAGTTGACAGCACCGCCTCCCCCGGGCCGTCGTGGTGGCCGATCCTGCAGGGCAGGGTGATGGGCGTGTGGTTGGCGGAGGTGGCGCCCGGCTCGCCCGCCCCCACGGCCGGCGGATCCCACTGCTCCCTGGAGTGGGTGCGACTGGACCAGGTCGAGGCCCTGGACTGGATCGGCCACGACTTGGACGTGGTGCGCGCCGTGGTGGGGGCGTGCGGGGAGGCACCTTTGGCGACGGACGGACCCGGTCTGTCAGAATAACGGCATGCCAAAGATCATCGGTACCACCTTGGCCGACCACCGGGAGCTGACCCGGAGGCGGCTCTTCAACGCCCTGGGCGCACTGCTGGCCGAGGAGCCCTTCGACGCGATCACCATGTCCCGGATCGCCCAGAAAGCGGGGGTGGGCCGCACCGCGGTGTACAACCACTTCGCCGACAAGGAAGTGCTGCTGCTGGCCTACATGCGCCAGGTGACCACCGGGTTCACAGAGGTCCTCCGCCGCCGCCTCGACGAGGAGCCCGATCCGGTCCGGCGCCTGCGCGTCTACCTGCGCGCCCACATGGAGATGACGGACCGCTACCACCTGATGAGCGGGGTCGCCCTGCGCAAGCACATGTCGCAGGAGAACTCCTCGCACCTGCGCGACCACGCGGGCGTCGTGGGCGGGGTGCTGCTGTCGATCCTGGACGACGCCGTGGCCCAGGGGGCGATCCCCGCGCAGAACACCCTGGGCCTGGTCCACCTCATCCACTCCGCGATGGCGGGCCAGCGCCTGCCCCGGGACCCGCAGGAGCGGGGGGCGGCGCTGCGCATGACGGAGGCTTTCATCCTGCGGGCCGTCGGCGTGCCCGAGCGGAAAGTGGCGGAGGTAACGAACGAGGGACCAAGGTCCCTGGAATAGTCCCGCGCAGCGCCTCGTTGAACACCACAGCAGCGACAAAGACAAGGAGAAGCATGGCAACCGTCGCCCTCACCCAGGACAACTTCGAGAAGACCATCGCCGGACCGGGCATCGTGCTCGTGGACTTCTGGGCGCCGTGGTGCGGCCCCTGCCGCCAGTTCGGACCCGTTTTCGAGGCGGCCTCCGAGGCGCACCCCGATGTGGTGTTCGGCAAGATCGACACGGACCAGGAGAAGCAGCTGGCCATGGCCGCGCAGATCGAGTCCATCCCCACGCTGATGGCCTTCCGCGACGGAGTCGCGGTGTTCCGCCACTCCGGGTCCCTCCCGCAGGCGGCGCTGGACGACCTCATCGGGCAGATCGGGGCCCTCGACATGGACGACGTGCGCGCGAAGATCGCCGCAGCGGCCGACCAGGGGGCGTGACGCCGACGACGGCAGTCGGACAGCGCCCCCGCGCAACGGCGTGGCTGAGCAACGAGGGCCCCGGGAATCCCGGGGCCCTCAGCGCGTCCGCGCCCGGTCGGTGTCAGCCGGCGAGCAGCTCGGCGGCGACCAGTTCGGCGACCTGCACGGCGTTGAGGGCAGCGCCCTTGCGCAGGTTGTCGCCGGAGACGACCAGGACGAGCCCGCGATCGCCGGGGACGGCCTGGTCCTGGCGCACGCGCCCGACCAGGACCTCGTCGCGGCCCGCGGCCTCCAGCGGGGTCGGCACGTCCACGAGGCGCACACCGGGCGCCCCGGCCAGCACCTCGAGGGCGCGGCCCGGCGTGATCGGACCGGAGAACTCGGCGTGGATCGTCAGGGTGTGGCCGGTGAACACGGGAACGCGCACGCACGTGCCGGACACCGCGAGGTCGGGGATGTGCAGGATGCGGCGGGACTCGTTGCGCAGTTTCTGCTCCTCATCGGTCTCCCCGCTGCCGTCGTCCACGATCGAGCCCGCCAGGGGCACCACGTCGAAGGCGATGGGCGCGGCGTAGACGCCGGGGGCGGGCAGGAAGACCGCGCGGCCGTCCAGCGCCAGGCCGGCCAGATCCTGCTTGACACCGGCCTCGATCTGCCTGGTCAGCTCGGCGACGCCAGCGCGCCCCGAGCCTGAGACGGCCTGGTAGGAGGACACGAAGAGGCGCTCCAGTCCGCCCGCCGCGTCCGCGAGGGGCCGCAGCACGGGCATGGCCGCCATGGTCGTGCAGTTGGGATTGGCGATGATGCCCTTGGGGCGGTCCGCGGTGTCCGCGGGGTTGACCTCGGAGACCACCAGCGGCACATCGGGGTCCTTGCGCCACGCCGAGGAGTTGTCGACGACGACCGCGCCGGCGGCCGCGAACCTGGGCGCGTACTCGCGCGAGGCCGTGGCACCGGCGGAGAACACCGCGATATCGATGCCCGAGTAGTCGGCCGTCGCGACGTCCTCGACGACGATGTCCCCGCCCTTCCACGGCAAGGCCGTTCCAGCGCTGCGCGCGGACGAGAAGAAGCGAATCGTCCCGACCGGGAAGTCCCGTTCCTCCAGCAGGGTGCGCATGACGCGCCCCACCTGCCCCGTTGCTCCGACGACGGCGACGTTGAGTCCGCTCATGGTGTTCTCCTTGTTGTTGTGCGCGCGCCCGTACGACGGGGCGGACGCGGGTGGGATCTGTGGCGACGGGGCCCGCCCGCCCCGGTGGGGCCCTGGCCTCCGCGGGGCCGGGCGCCCCGGGCCCGGTCGGCGTTCAGCGGCCGGTGCCTCCGTAGACGACCGCCTCGGTCTCCGAGGCGTCGAGGCCGAAGGCGGTGTGCACCGCCTGGACCGCGCGGTCCAGGTCCTCCAGGCGCGTGACGACGGAGAGGCGGATCTCGGAGGTGGAGATCAAGTCGATATTGATGCCCGCGTTGGAGAGCGCGGAGAACAGGCGGGCCGACACGCCCGGGTTCGTGCGCATGCCGACGCCGATCAGCGACAGCTTGCCGATGTCCGGGTTGTAGCGCAGCTCGTCGTAGCCGATCTCGGCGCGCGCCTCCCCCAGGGCGTCGAGGGCGGCGCGGGCGTGGTCCTCGGGCAGGGTGAAGGTGATGTTCGCCTTCGTGGGGTCCGAGACGGGGATGTTCTGGACGATCATGTCGATGTTCGCGCCGACCTCGGCGACCACCGCGAAGAGTCGGGCGGCCACACCGGGGTTGTTGGGCACGTTCGTGACCGTGATCTTGTCCTGGGAGCGGTCGTGCGCGATCCCGGAGATTATGGGTTTTTCCATGGTGGGCTCCTCGGGGTGTGCCAGTGCGGCGTCGGGCACGAGGCCCTTGAGGTCGGGGTGGGCGGGGGCGTCGGAGATCCACGTGCCGTTCTTCTCGGAGAACGAGGACCGCACGTGCAGGGGGACGCCGTAGCGGCGGGCGAACTCGACGGCCCTCAGGTGGAGGATCTTCGCTCCGTGCGCCGCCATCTCCAGGGTCTCCTCCTGGGTGAGGGTGCGCAGGCGGTGGGCCTTGGGGACGATGCGCGGGTCGGCGGAGAACAAGCCGTCGACGTCGGTGTAGATCTCGCACACATCGGCGCCCAGGGCGGCGGCGAGGGCCACGGCTGTCGTGTCCGAGCCCCCGCGCCCCAGGGTGGTGACGTCCTCGTCCTTGGAGACCCCCTGGAATCCTGCGACGATGGCGACCTGGCCGTCCCTGATGGCGCGGGCGACGCGCTCGGGGACCATGCCGATGATCTGGGCGGCGCCGAAGTGCGAGTCCGTGCGGATGCCCGCCTGGGCGCCCGTGTAGGCGCGGGCCTCGACGCCGAGCTCCCCGACGGCCATCGCCAGGAGGGCCATGGAGATCCGCTCCCCCGCGGACAACAGGATGTCCATCTCGCGCTCGGGGGGCTCGGAGCTGAGCTCCGCGGCGGCGTCGAGCAGGTCGTCGGTCGTGTCGCCCATGGCGGAGACGACCACCACCACCTGGTGGCCGGCGTTGTGCGTGTCGGCGATGCGGCGGGCCACCCGTTTCATGGCCGCGGTGTCGGCCACGGAGGACCCGCCGTACTTCTGCACGATCAGTGCCACGTGTTACTCATTTCTGCAGGCGTCACGGGGCAGCGCGACGGGCGCGGCCCGTGGGCGGCCCTGAGCCGCCGTCCACAATCCTATGACTCCCGGGCCCGCTTCCCCGATCCGACCGTTATGTGGGAAGTCACCACTGCCCGTCGGCGGGCCGCGCACGAGCAATCAGCGGGCCGGGCGGGACCGACAGCCGACGGACTGGAGCAGCGCCGGGCGGGACCAGCGGGGCGGCCCCCCGCCTCGTGGACGCGGATCCGCGCCGAACCCGTGACATGGGGTACACGCAGTCCCTAAAGTTGGAGCATGCCCGCGCACGATCCGGGGGCAGGGCACACGAAGGAGACGCGATGACCGAATCACTGGCACTGTATGGCACCCCCGTCGTGCACGGAGTCGCTTACGCCCCGGCTGTGTGGGTCCACAGGCCGCCGCTGCCGCCCCAGAGCGCCCCGGCACTGCCCGCACCGCACCGCGAGGACGAGGTCCGCCGGTTCATGGAGGCTCAGAGCGCCGTCGCCGACTCCCTCTTCGACAAGTCCCTGCGCGCCACCGAGCAGGCCGCGGACGTCCTGGTGGTGACCGCCTCCATCGCCACCGACCGGGCTTGGACGCGCGATGTCGCCGAGCGCATCCGCAAGGGGACCCCCGCCGTCCAGGCGGTCATGGCGGCGACCGCGCGCTTCGTCGTGATGTTCGAGACGGCGGGCGGCGTCATGGCCGAGCGCACCACGGATCTCATGGACGTGCGCGACCGGTTCATCGCCCACCTGCAGGGCATGCCCGAACCCGGGATCCCCGCCGTGTCCGAGCCCTTCGTGCTGCTGGCCGACGACCTGAGCCCCGCTGACACCGCCGGGCTGGACCCCTCGCTGTGCCAGGCGATCGTGACGCGCCTGGGCGGGCCCACCTCGCACACGTCGATCATCTCCCGCCAACTGGGGATCCCCTGCGTGGTGGCCGCCCGCAGGCTCCGCGAGATCCCCGAGGGGGAGCCCGTGCTGGTCGAGGCCGCCGACGGCCTGCTGACGACGGGCGTGGACCCGCGGGTGGCGCACTCCCTGGTCGAGGCGGACCTGCAGCGCCGCGCCCTGGTCGAGGAGTGGCGCGGCCCCGCCGCGACCAGTGACGGGCGGGCGGTCGAGCTCCTGGCGAACGTGGGCGACGCGGCCGCCTCGGAGGCCGCCCACGAGGGCGGACTGGCCCAGGGGATCGGCCTGGCCCGCACGGAACTGGCGTTCCTCAAGTCCACGGCCGAGCCGGGCGTCACCGACCAGGTGCGCGCCTACGCCCAGGTGATCGCCCCGTGGCGTGGCAGCAAAGTCGTCGTGCGGACCCTGGACGCCGGCTCGGACAAGCCGGTCGCCTACGCGACACTGCCGGGCGAGGAGAACCCGGCTCTGGGCGTGCGCGGCATCCGCACCTCCGGCCCCTACCCCTCGATACTCGCGAACCAGTTGGACGCCATCGCCATCGCGGCCATGAGCGCCCCGGAGACGCGGGTGTGGGTCATGGCGCCCATGGTCTCCACCATCCCGGAGGCGCAGTGGTTCTCAGCGATGGTCCGCCAGCGCTGCGAGACCTACGGGGTCGACCTGCGCGCCGGCATCATGGTGGAGGCCCCCTCCGTGGCGATCCTCATCGACCAGTTCCTGGAGGCCGTGGACTTCGTGTCCATCGGCACGAACGACCTCACCCAGTACACGATGGCCGCCGACCGCACCTCCGCGGACCTGGCCGAGTACGCCGACCCGTGGCAGCCCGCGCCCCTGTCGCTGATCGCGCAGGTCGCCCGGGCGGGCGCCCGCGCGGGCAAGCCCGTCGGCGTGTGCGGCGAGGCCGGGGCGGACCCCTTGCTCGCCTGCGTCCTGGTCGGCATGGGGGTGTCGTCCCTGTCCATGGCGTCCGGGGCGATCCCGGGCGTGGGGGCGATGCTGGCCACCGTGACGATGGACCAGTGCGAGGCGGCGGCCAGGGCGGTCGTCGGCGCGCGCGACGGCGGCGAGGGCCGCTACCGGGCGCGCCGGGCGCTGGGCCTCATGTGAGCGCCCCCGGGACCGCCGTTCAGTGGTCCCGGGGCGAGCCCCTGTCGGGCCTGGGCGAGGGGATGACCCTCCACACGACCGCCGCCGAGGCCGCGATGAGGACCAGGGCGAACACCGTGGTGATCTGCATGGCGTGGGTGAACGCCGTCTTCGCGGCCTCGGCGACGGCGGCGTCGGCGGGGTCGGCCAGGTCGAGGACCCCCAGCGTGCCCGACAGGGAGTCGCCGGCCGTGCTCCCGTGGACCTGGTCGAAGTCGGCGGGGAGCGCCACGAACCAGCGGTACAGCGCCGACTGCATGGACCCCAGGATGGCGATGCCGAAAGCGGCGCCCAGCTGGTAGGCCGTCTCCGAGATGGCCGAGGCGGCCCCCGAGCGCTCGCGCGGCGCGGCGGACACGATGGCGTCCGTGGTCAGCGTCGAGGCCATGCCCGCGCCGAATCCCAGGACCCCGACGCCCACCATGATCATGATGACGCCCGACACGGACGCGGCGACGGCGACCATGCCCAGGCCGAGGGTCATGAACGCGCCCCCGAAGCCGATGGCGTGGCCCCGCCCCAGCCTCGCGAGCACGCGGGAGGCCGCCAGAGCGGCCAGGATCCCGGTGACGGTCGCGGGCATCTCGACGATCCCCGCGGCCAGGGGGGACAGGCCGCGCACCAGTTGCAGGTACTGGGAGAAGAAGTACACGAGGCCCACCAGGGCGAACACTGAGGCCGCCGAGCCCAGGACCGCGCCCGTGAACGCAGGGATGCGGAAGAGCGACAGGTCCAGCAGCGGGTGCTCCATGCTCATCTGGCGCCTGACGAAGAGGACGCCCGAGACGAGGCCGAGCACGAGGCCGATGGCCAGGGTCGTGTCGAACAGGCCGTGGGCGATCTGCTTGATCGCGTAGACGATGGGCACGATCGTGAGGATCGACAGCACCGACGACGCGAGGTCGACGCTGGCCTCGCGGTTCCCGTAGGACTCGCGCAGCATCGGGACGCCCACTGCCAGGACCAGCACCATGATCGGCAGGTTGATGAAGAAGACGCTGGACCACCGGAAGTGCTCGATGAGGAAGCCGCCCAGCAGCGGGCCCAGCGCCGCGCCCCCCGTGGTGCCGATCGACCAGATCGCGATGGCCCGCGTGCGCTGGCCCGGGTCGTCGAAGGTATTGCGCACGATCGACAGGGTCGAGGGCATGATCGCGGCGCCGAAGATGCCCATGAGGAAACGGCCCAGGATGAGGATCTCAGCAGTGGGGGCGAGCGCGCAGACCAGGGACGCGGCGGCGAAACCCGCCGCCCCGACCAGGAGCACCCGTTTGCGCCCGTAGCGGTCCGCGATATTGCCGACGGTGACCAGCAGCCCCGCGATGGTGAAGGCGTAGATGTCGCCGATCCACAGGATCTGGTTCGCAGTGGGGTTCAGATCGGCGCTCAGCGAGGGCACCGCCAGGGAGAGGATGGAGTTGTCGATCGCCAGCAGCAGGACGGCCATCGTGAGCACGCCGAGTATGCCCCATTGGCGCCCTGTGAACGCCTGCGACGAGGATTGAACAGGCATAGTGGTCTTCCGTCGAAGGGGTGCGTGGCCGTTCGAGTCTAACAACTGGTCGGCGCCACAATTCCCAGTTCGGCGGGCCTCCCCTCCAATTGGTGCGAAAGCTCACCGGTGCCGCCCCCGGCCCGGGCGGGCGCCGAGCCCGGGGGCGGACCACTGGTCGAACGGATCCCGAGGCGCACACCCCTCCGCTGGGCGCACGAACCGGCCCGGGCTGCCCGGGCGGCCCCTGTGGAGGCGGGATCGCGCTGGCCCTGCCCGGAATCCTCACTCCCCCGTCCGCGCGGGCCCCGACGGGATGGCCCGCCACGCGACGAGCGCGGCGGCCAGGCACAGGAGGACCGCGAACACCGCGGTGGCCTGCATGCCGTGGGCGAAGGTGAGCCGCGCCGCCTCAGCCAGGGCGGGGTCGGAGCCGCCGGGGGGCACCCCGTCCGCTGTGGCGGTCCCGCTGGCCCCCAGCGCCTCCAGGGTCCTGGCCAGGGAGTCCGAGGCGCCCGCGCCGTGGGTGGACTCGAAGTCGTCGGGCAGCGCCACGAACCACCGGTAGTAGGAGGAGAGCACGGACCCCAGGACGGCGATCCCGCAGGCGGCACCCAACTCGTAGGCTGTCTCGGAGATCGCCGAGGCCGCTCCGGCGCGCGAGGCGGGGGCGGCCCCGACGATCGCGTCCGTCGACAGCGTCATGGACAGGCCCGAGCCGAAACCGAGGACCCCGACGCCGACCAGGATGAGGAAGATGCCGGGGACGGACTCGGCGGCCGCGACGATGCCCATGCCCACCCCCAGCAGCGCGGTGCCCAATGCGATGGCCCCTCCCTGCCCCAGCCTCGGCAGCAGGCGCGGGGCCGCCAGCGCCGCCAGGATGCCGGTGACGGTCGCGGGCATCTCGACGATCCCCGCGGCCAGTGGGGCCATGCCCCGGACGAGCTGGAGGTACTGGGAGAAGAAGTACAGCAGGCCCACCAGGGCGAAGATCGCGATGCCCGCGGTGAGCACGGCGCCGGAGAAGGCGGGGATGCGGAAGAGCCCGAGGTCCAGGAGGGGGTGATCGAGGCGGCGCTGGCGGCGCACGAACGCCCAGCCGCTGGCGGCGCCGAGGACCAGGGCCAGGGCCTGGGGCCACCCGAAGCCGCCATGGGCCGCCTCTTTGACGACGTAGACGATGGGCACGATCGTGAGGATCGACAGCACCGACGAGGCGATGTCGACGTTGGCTTCGCGGTTCCCGTAGGACTCGCGCAGCATCGGGACGCCCACTGCCAGGACCAGCACCATGATCGGCAGGTTGATGAAGAAGACGCTGGACCACCGGAAGTGCTCGATGAGGAAGCCGCCCAGCAGCGGGCCCAGCGCCGCGCCCCCCGTGGTGCCGATCGACCAGATCGCGATGGCCCGCGTGCGCTGGCCCGGGTCGTCGAAGGTGTCACGCACGATCGACAGGGTCGACGGCATGACCGCGGCGCCGAAGACGCCCAGCAGGAAGCGCCCGAGGATGAGGACGTTGGCGTCCGGCGACAGGGCGCACAGCAGCGAGGCCGCCGCGAAACCGGCTCTTCCGAGTTGAGTGTGGGTGACCGGGTGTTGGTTGGGGGTTGCGGGTAGA
>ERZ773035.1054-NODE-1054-length-20798-cov-22.327532_pt1 | contig 20798 bp, 25 predicted proteins | sample MGYA00511487_ERZ773035 | MGnify/ENA primary metagenome ERZ773035 (study PRJEB29015, sample SAMEA2737985) | human oral metagenome | biome: human oral; feature: human-associated habitat; material: dental | place: China | collected 2024 ...
AAAAGAACCGGATCACCACCGGTACTTTGACATGGGAAAACATAGACAACAAAGCCGAATATAAAACAGGGGGACACGGAATATCCTACAACACAGGAGCAGGAATCCCCTTAAATGCCTTGGAACTCTTTTCAAACGAGGGTCTCACCGTGAAAGACAAAGCAGGAACAACCAAGACATCTGCCGTATCCAAAGAAATCATTACAATAACAGACAAAGAAAACCGGAAACAGGACATAGAGAAACTAAACAGGAACATAGAAGACAGCCTAAAAAAACTTAAAGAAATCTTTTAAAGAAATCTTTGACAACAAAAGTAGAAGAAAAACAGGAACACATCCACATGATGAACATAGTGGGGAACCAAATCATCCATGAAATGGCAGACCACTATGGATGGAAAGAAGGCTCCACAGAAAAGACAGCCATCCATGGAATGCCGGGAGCCTGACAGGAGACCGTGCGGAAGGAGCCTATACGGTACAATCTAGTGGGACGCAAGCAAACGTACATCTTGATTTTTCTACAAGTAGAGATCATCCGGTAATTGTAGCAAATGTGAGTACAAGCATAATTGCTGTTGGAGGACAAATAGGATATATTTATGAGCCTAAATATCATACTTCAGATGGAAATGTAAATGTATATGGTGCTTTAAGAGGTATAAATATTGGTGCCAATAGTGGCGATAGTGTTGCTGATTTTGGGGTACAAGCTTATTATGGTGCAGGAGCAGAAGTAGGTGTAAGAGTCAATCTAAGTAAATTATATGAAGAAATATTTCATGAAAGAGAAGATACTAATAAGAAAGAAGATATAAAGAAACGTGTTAACGAGATAATAGATAAAAGGAGAAATTGAGTTTATGACAGTAAAAGACATAATTTTGAATATCATAGTATACATTGTATTAGTTATAGCAATTTGTTATCCGGAATATTTTAAAACATTTGGAATTTGGGATCAAAAACCATATGCCAAAAATTCTATAGGAGTGTTTATAGCAAGAGGAATTGCGATTTTAATATTATTTTTAGTTATTATATATGACATTTCTATGATGAAAAGACAGTGATACAGGAGCCGGACGGATTATAGATATAAACAGCCGGAGCGGAGAGGCATTCAGCCATCTGAATCCCAACGGGGAGGGAATACGCCCTTATGATAAAATGTAACCTTCAAACGAATTGACAAAGGGAACGATCATCCGTCAGGGGTATATACCTTTGGAGAACAAGATGGAACCGTAGCCAATGGACATGCCTTATATCCCGATGAAATTAAAGACTGGGAAAACTACAGGCGTATGAAAGGGATATCCATGCCAAACTATACCATTAACAAAGGAACACTTGCGGAGAACATGGCTACAGCAGCTATAGAATATCCCTTTGCACTGGCAGAGACCATGGGAAGAAATGTAAGTACGGCAAGAGTACTGGCACTGGGACCGTTAAAAACACTGGGAATGTATAGAACATGGCAGGAAGACTGGAAGAATTACAGTGGAGAAGATTGGTGGAAGGCACAGGGGATAAATATTGGAGTGCCGCTTGTTTCAAAAGGGGTTACCATAGCAACAACCACAATAGATGTGACCCGGCTTACGGATAATCCGTTTATTGGTGCAGCAATGGGAATAATTATGGGAATGGCGGTTGATGAAGGAGGAAATGAGGTAGCTAAAACCATGAAGAAAGATCTACTGAAAACAGATGCTCAAAAAAGGGAAGAACAGAAGGGAGATAAAAAATAATGGTTAGGCATGGAATTTGAATGTAAGGTTTGGAGGTAATGATGGTTATATTTAGCTTTTTTTTATTCATAGAACGTATAATCTTTATGTTTAGTAATAAATTAGAAGCAAAAGAAAATATGCCTCAAATATTCTATTACTATTTTAGTGGAGTAGGAGGAGGAATTTATTTTTTTATATTATTTTGTATATCTATAATTGGGTATGGAATTAATTACTTAATAATGCTGCTTGTTATGTGTATCATATATTTCTTATCACTTAGCAGATCAAAATATTGTTATGAAAAGGAGAAAGAGCTCATAATATCACGTGATAATAAGTCAGAAAGAATTAATAAACTGAGAAATTATATTAAGTTTATTAATATTGTAAGGTGGATTGACTGTTTGGGGTTTGCATTATTATTGATGGTGGCTATTTAGAGTTACCATTAAAGGGAAGGCAGGCAAAGACATCAACCTTACTGCTGCTGAAAACAGGAAAACAGCAGAAGGAAAGAGCAAAGGCGCAAGAATTACTGCATCCTTCGGCGTAGGAGGACGCCAAAATGCAGGCATCAGCGTATGAACATTCAAAGGAAATTGAATTACCTATACGGGAAGCGCTGCCATATCCAAAGGAACCATAACCATCACGGATAAAGAAAACAGGGAACAAAGCCTAGAGAAAATGAATAGGAACACAGAGGACAGCCTAAGCAAACGCAAAGAAATCTTCGACAAAACAAAAGTAGAAGAAAAACAGGAACTTATCCACATGATGAACATAGTAGGGAACCAAATCATCCATGAAGCGGCAGGCCACTATGGATGGAAAGAAGGCTCCACAGAAAAACTCCTTCTCCGTGGAATGTGGGGAGCGGAGTAGGACACACAGGCGCCTATATTTCCAAAGAGCAATTACAGAGAAATATTATGGCTCAATAAGTGATATTAAACAAGCGAGACTATTTAAGTTGAATTTTAATAGGAGTGATACATACAATTTAATTTCAACGATAAATTATTACAGGAATAATTCAGCTTGGGTAAAAAACCTTATTATGAACCGATAAATAATGGTAATCTTTATTGGAGATATAACTTGTTTACAAATAACTGTAATAGTTTTGTTATGAATAGTTTGTATAACATATTGCCAATAGATGATTATAGAAGAGAAAATATAAAGTTTGATCAATTTGATCCCAAGGTACAAGGGGATAATCTTGAACAGGCGAATCATTTGGTAGTGGAGGTGTATAAACAATGAATTTGTATTGTTTAAGTTTAAAAAATATATGGAAAATATTGATCATTGAGGGTATATTCTCTGTCTTATTTTGCATATCGATGGCGGTGTTTTTACAGATGGCTTTTTTCTCGTATAAAGCAGCATTTATACTCGGATTGGCTATAAGCCTTATTTATTCCCTTATTATCTATTTTTGTGGTGATTTCCCACTTTTATTTACTGTTAAAGGTGGGATTCGGTATATAGAGATATCAATAATGTTTTTCTGTGGTTTGTTATTTATCACGTTGCCGGTATTCCCATTTCTTTCGGATGGAAATAATATATTGTTTGCACTTTTTGATACAGTTTGTTTTATTGGAAATTATATTTATGGAGGTTCTGGTGTTATTTCAGCGATAATAACTTATGTATTGTGTGTATGGATAATAACTGGGGTAATTTGTTTTTTACAAAGAAAAATTCATAATGGGATTTGATGCATATCTTATTAAAATGGTTATCTATGCAAGAGTATTAACTACTTAAAATAACTTACCTTTTAAAGGAATGGGGCGTGAATATTTTGAAAAATGTTAAAAGATATTTTGGAGTTAGTGGAACTATATTTTTAATAGGAGCTGGTATTGGTTTTTTTGCTATATATTTTGATATAAAAGGATTGGCTTATATTTCAATTGCTTGTTGCGGAATTAGTTTATTGATTAATAAGGATGGGAATATTAATTGGTGAAAAAGAATCAAAGAAATGGAGCGAAAGCGGAACCAACCGTATCGCCTGTATGGATCATGGGAACCTTAGTATCCAAAGAAGCAGGAATGACAAAAGGACTGACAGGAGCAGCACCGGATGCTCTCCTGAAAAAAGAACCGGGAAAAGTTAAAGGCATGGACAGCCATAAAATGGCAAGCGCCGCCATAGGATACCTGGCAGGAGGTAAAATAGGGACTTGCATATCATTTTGGAGATGAGGACTATGCATCACTGAATGGTTTTATTAGTCTGACTTGGTCTGTCGGGAGGGATCATTATGGATAGGACAGGCAACGTTTATTTTGTCAAAGGCGGTGGAATCGTAAGTGGCCTTGGCGGAACAGTAGCGACCGGAAAATTTAGCATAGATACAAGTGATTGGGATGATTTAGAGTTCAGAAGAAATATAGAAGGGGGAAGCGTTTCCTTTGGTATTAGTGGAGCATTGGTATCAGTGAATATATCTGTGGGAGATAATACAGGATCTAGGGGGTTAGGTGTAAGTGGCATAGGATTATCTGCTGGCGCCGTAATTAATGAAGCAATATTTGTGTGTAACATTAATAATTTGTAGAGGGGATTGAAAATGAAGTCTTTTGATTGGCGAAATATAGATTTACAAGCTTTTTTAGGCTTTATTGCTATGGGGATTTTATTAGTTGCTGCAATATTTGCTTTTGGATTTTGGTATTTTAATAAAGATTATGTTGAAAATAATAAAAAGGAACTTATCTCTGTATACTTAGATTTGCCACGAATGAATAATATGCAAAATGAATCTTATGAAGTTGTAAAAGCCAGAAAGTTTTTGGTCTATTACATTAGTGGCAGGATATCTACAAGTATTTCTGATCAACAATTTGCCGATTACTATAAATTGCATTTACCATTATCTGGGTGGAAACTTGATAATCAGAATTGACATAAGCCAAATTATCGTATTATTGCCCACAAAGGTGAATTTTCATTGTATATTTCTAAAAGAGAGAATGATAGTTGTTGGCATATAATTTTAGATAAAGAAGATTGGCTGTATAAAAAGAGATTTTAGAAAATCGTATTTCATTATAATAAATGACTTATGATAGGTGCCGCTATGAAGAAAATAGACTGGAAGAATTTAAGCTATTATGATTTTATTGGATTTTTAGGAATAGGAGTGGTTGTTCTATTTGCATCCTGTTTCGGAGGGCTTTGGTATGCGACGTATGATTACAGGATACAGATGAGAGATCAGATGGTAGGAATGTATCAACATCTTCCTGAACCATTACCTGTTGTTAGCGAAGATTATGGAGTGCACCAAAGATGGTTAGTGTTTTATATTGATAGAGTAAAGATATTAAATAAACCACAGCCTGAAAATGTGATAAATGAATATAAAAAAGCGTTAGAAAAAGAAGGATGGGCTACTGAAAGAGAGTATATAAGAAATGATAAGAATAAAACTTATGGAATAAATATGAGAAAAGGAGAGTTTGTTTTGTCTGTTTCTGCACAGGAGAATAGGGATTCAATAAATATTCATTTAATTAAAAGGGATTGGATATACAATAAGGGCTTTTAATACAAAATTTATAAATAGGGAACCATGAGTGGAGGAAACGTATTGGCAGGAGGTCTGGCAGGAGACTGTGTGAGAGGGACCTATACGGGGCACAGATGGGGACAAAGTGGAACAGACTGGCAAAAAAAACGCAAGAAGACCTGAACAAACAACTCAAACAAGAACTATCCACAGAAAAGAAAAGTCCTGATGAACTCATCAAACTGCTGACAGAATACATCAACATGAGCGAAGCCGCTGAACATCCCGACTCGCAAAAAGCGCTGCATGGAGTCTGGAATGAAGAAAAAGGATACACATTACCTAAGGTGACAATAAGCGCGCAGGAATATAAAGCGATAGATCAAAAATCATTCAACCGCGTGGCACAAAATACAACCTGCCGACCAAATGGAGCAATAAGAAAAACGTACAGGAAAACCTTGAATCACTGAGAAATGACCTGCAAAGAGAAACCCGTAAGGGGAAAACCCCATTCCAAAGCGATTGGGCTAAATATGGAGGATATGGATTAGACTTTATAGGAGAAGTATCTAAGGAATCTCATTTGCCGGGGATGTCCGGCTGGTCAGGAACTGCCGGAAGGATGTTAGATATAGGAACATTTTTAACAACGGATAATCATGGCAAAGAAGTTAGTGGAATGGATGGCAGTATGGGAGGAACTGCATTGGGGGCATTCTTGATTTCTAGTGGAATTCTAAATGTAGGGGCTGGAGTCCTGTCATATCCAGGTCCTCAACTTATAGGAGGCGCAAGTGTTGTATTTACTGGTTATTTAGGTGAACGGTTGGGGAACTCTTTATATGATTCTTATCAAAGAAAAAAGCATATGTGGATTATATCTATAATTTATCAAATGATGTTAGTAAAAATGATAAAGATGAATTTAGAGAAAGTCTTAAACAATATTTGTTGTAGAGGATTAATAGGAGAAGGCAATGGATATAATAGATAAATTTTTCTTTATAGGATTAACAGCAACGTTATTGGCATTTCTTTCTGTTTGTACATTTGTCTGTTATGATGTTTTTCATGGTAGGATAAAATATCCTGTTGAATATATTTTGATAATCATAATTGGATTGTTATGGGTAATTATGCTTTTTTTGTCTACTGTAATTGGAACAACGAATATTTCAGAAAAAGTAGGAGTTTACTATGATAAAGAGTTTGGAACCCTAATAGGAATTTTTTCTTTTTGGTTAATGAATATTATGATTCGATATTATAAATATGTTTTTCTTATTCTACCGTATAAAAAAAGTAATAATTGGATAGAAAATATGACGGGGAAATGGATAATTTCTTATATGTGTCCAGTTATAATTGGGGTAGGGATACTATGGTGGTGTTGGCCAATTCTTGTACATGTAATTAAAATAATTTCTTCGTTATAGTATTTTATTATAGATAAAAAAGCAACACTCGCTTTAAAGGAGCCATTATAAACAGTAAAGCACCGGCAGAAAAGAACAAACTCACCACTACTAACACCCTACAAACCTCCCCCTTGGTGAGCCGTTGTAAGAAGCATGACAGGGGCCTATATGGCACAGATGGGAACAAAGTGGAACTATTTAGGATTTGAGCTGCCGGAATTCAAGAAACTATTAGTTAAAGATTTAAAGAATCCGGATGGGACACCAATTACAGAAGAACAGGCAAAACAGATACAGGATAACATCATCAAGAATGGAAGTAAGTGGGATCCTGACGGAGCTGCTTCCGATAACCAATTGGAGATGGGGAACCATTATGCATTGACCGGAACAGCGTTATCACTCAAAAATAAATATGCATCGGATAGCGTTGATCAACTGATGGATGATTATAAGAGAATGGCAACAAATAAACAAAGCAGCATAAAAGAAACAGGAACATATGAATTTAGACCTGTGAAAGTATCTCCTGCCAAAGAACACGGATTTGATGCATATATTATACAGGGAGGAATTGGTATTGGTCCTTTGGGGTATGAAAGATCATATATTTATGATTTAAAAACGGGAGAAAGATATATTTATGATGGCGGTACTCATGGGTGGAATACCAAAGCTATGTCTATTGGTATAGAAGTGGCAGGATTAAAAATAATTCCTTTATATAATGATATTAGGGTTAAGAACAGTAAGGATAGAGCTGATATTTTAAGCGGTTTAAGTATTGGCGGAACTGCTTATATAGGGGTAGGCGGTGGTGGCTTTACTCCTATAAACGGTCGTTATGTAGGGCAAGTATTTATAATGAAATATGGGGTGGGAACACCGCAGGTAGGTATTAGTATTGACGGAGGAGAAGGTAAACCTATTAATGGTCTAGTAGATGTGCGTAAGCGAATTGAGGATGGGAGAATGATTGAGGATTAATAGGGGATATTATGAATATACATAAGAAAAACTTTTATAAGATGATAAAAAAAAGGATAAAGAGATGGAGTATCTGTTGTTGGATAAGTGATAAAACCTCTTGGATTATACAGCAGAAATATATTCAGTGGATATACCAAAATCTAAGATATACTAAGCTTGGAAGAGAATTTAGCATAGTTTTTATGTTCATAGTTGTATTTCCATGTCTATTAAATTTACTTTTATGGCCAAGTCAATATTATTCAGAAAAAGAATTGAGAGAAAATATACCTCCAATAATGATTTACAAAGAGTCAAACGAATTGAAGAAATCATTAAAATTTTGGTATAGATTACCAGGGCATTACCATGGATCAGAGAATTATTCTGTGTTTGCACCGCGGTTGGAAATTATTAATTATTATATGGAAGAGTTAAGAAAATATGGATGGGAATTTATAGCGGAAGAGGACAATGTTGAGAAATTTAATGGGAAAAAAGTGGAAGAAAAATATATATTTCGTAATGGAACGTATGAGCTCCAATTATCTTTTCCTGTGGAGACAACAGTAAATTTTGAAGGGGTAGTATATGAAAAAAGTTATTATATCATGGTATTTCCAATAGATAGATAAATGGAAATACTTAAAGTCAGGCTGTCCACTGCAGCATATAGGGAAAGAAATCTTTTTATCGAAAGTGAACAGGACAGGAAGAGTTACGAAGAAAAAAGCAAAATCTCGAACATGTCTGTCAGCGGCAGACCGGGAAGCGCCGTCAGCGTGAGCGGATGAAATGGACACATAGAGTCTGCGCCTCTTAGATGGAAACGAAGTGGGATATTTTAATATGGAAGGTACTAAAGAAGAGACAGAAGACCGAAAAGTATTATCCGAAAATCATGGAAGATAGTGCGTAAAAAATGAATTGAAGGCGGGGGGAATAAAGTTTTTATCTCGTGTATCCACTTTTGGATTGGTTATGCTGCTGCATTGGGATTTTATGTAAATTTCCAGGTTGAACAGTATGAAGCCATAGATACAAAATTTAAAGAACAAGGTAAATCATATGTGGAGGACTTATATAACAGGATTAAGAGTGATACAACCGAAGTAATGGATTAGATATAAGGATGTGGAAATAGATATTATGGAATATATTATAGGGTTTATAGCGATAGTGGTGATAATTATCTATTATATTGGAATGGTAGTTTGGCAGGATACCATTACAAGGCGGTTTCAGAAAATTATAAAAACAGCAGAAATTAATAATAAAGAAATACATGAGTCTGATTTGTCAATTTTGAAACAAACTCTATTTCCTAATGGGAGTGATATAAAAAATATATATAATACTATTTCAGCGGGTGGAATCCAAGAGATAGAGAGTATAAAGGTCTATGAAGGTAAATATTTTGTAAAAATGAGGTTTTATGGAGAGGGATATTTTACATTAGAAGGAAATCATGTGGATATTGTTTCGGTTGGTCATGTTATAAATATGAAAAATGGACAATTGCTATACACACCACAAAATGATGATACGGAATATATTTCAATGACACAGAAAGACTACTGAAGTAATGATGGGAAAACTTTTTGGAAGGTCTTGGGTTGATTAATAGCTGCATGCATGAAATATAATGAATACACTGCTGCAAATGGTTATATCCTGCATATAGAAGTCTACGGCTCCTGAAATATCTGTGCAGGGGGGATCATATACAGTTTGTTGATTATCAGGAGCAGATATAAGGAGATACAATGGGTGCATCTATTCTGGTACTTATATATAGAATCATAGTAATATTTATAGGAGTATCTCTTCTGGTTTATAGGCAGATGGTCAGATATAACTCTGAAAATATTACCTTACAGGTTGTAGAGGCAAAAAAGGTATGGACATCTCCGACATCATGGGGGATTTACCGATTTTTTGTAACTTATGAATACAATGGTGTTGTTTACCGGCAGAAGAGTATCGAATTTGGAGTTTTTCTTTTTTCATTCAAGAATAAAACCATATATAATTGCACCGGTAAACGAAGCAAAAGTGGAAAGGTTAGTTGCGATCAGATATTCTGCATTGAAAAAATTGCGATATTTTTTATATTGGCTGGTGTAGGTTCGTTTTTTAATCGCAGGTTTTGATGCAGTATTATTGGTTATATGAGAGAAGAATACGAATATAAAAAGAGCGGCGGTACATGTGGCGGGAAGTAAGATGGTTACATTATGGGTGACTTGATGAATGAATTTATGAAGAAAAAGGCTATCAGCATGCTTCGAATGGAATTGATAATAACTTTGATTTATATAGGAGCATGGGGGATTTGGGGGATAATGGCAATTGTTGATTTGAATGTTGCAAAAATTTTCTTTTTAGGAATGAGTATTTATATTGCGCTGATAATCCATTATCATGTTCCTCTGCATAAATGGAATTATTCTGGTAGCATTCAAGCGATTGGAATCATTTCCGTCTTATATGCGTACTTTATGATATGGCATGGATTTCCTATTGATTGGGGAAATGGTACGACTACTTTGTTTATCCATTTGTTCTTGGGGATTACAAAAGTGATTCATAATGATTTTATAAGTATATCTATTATGTTTTTAACACCTTTTGTATTAGTTTATGTCATTTCATTGGCGCTATTTTGGATCCTATGCGCACTTAATGGGAAAAATCAATGTTACCAAAGAAAATGATGTCGATCTCACTACAGGAAAAGATATCAAAGGACTAAACAGAAACACGGATACAACCTGAATAAATATAAAGTTATAGAGCTGGAATTCAGGAAAAGGAACGAATTGTGATTATCTGTGCTATATCGGATAATTATAATTAATATTAGATGGGATGAATTAGAATAAGGAAGACGCATCATGGATAATGGCGAATATATTTTGGGAATATTAGTTATTATTGCAATTTATATATTACATTGGTGATGTGGTATGGGGATTCAATATTTCTGATAGACTCTGTAAAAAGGAAAAAGAGACTGAGCATAAAATTAATGCACGGCGTAAATCTGACATGGTCATGTTACAAAGTGTTGAATTTGCTGATAATATCAATGTGGCAGAGTTATATGATAATTTATGCAAAGGGGGAATACAGGGGATAAAGTCCATAAAAAAGTTGGAGATAGATATTGGGTGGAGATGGAATTTTATAGAAAAGGGTACTTTACATTGACAGCTGGCAGGGTAAATATTGTTTCTATAGGAAATATTATTAATATGAAAAATGGTAAATTATTGCGTAGTCCTCAGCAGGATAGCCTAAAATATACAAAGAATATGCAGGTTTAGTATTTAAGTCTTCTGGCGGGAGCGGGGAGCGGCCAACGAACATGCCATAGGATATCTGGAAAAAATCAAATGGAAAGACCGGACAAACAAGCCTCTTGATGCAGTGCAGAATATTTCAGACGCCTTCGGCGGAATTTTGTCCAAAATGACAGGAGGAATCGGATACACAGGATCTGCATTTCTTCAGATGGGGACGAAGTGGAAGTTACAGTTAATTGATTTTTCTAATAAAGAAGGGGGGATATAATTAATTCAATTATTGGATGGAGGGGTCATTTTATCGCAATGGGGAAACTGTGGAAATCCATCCCTCAGGACTTATGGCAGAATTTGATAGCAGTTTTTCTGCCGGGGTTTCTTTAGCAATTAGTTATACATGTAGGTAGGGAAAATTTATGGATAAGAATAATCGAAGGGTCATAAGGATGAAGGAGGTTATATTAAATATATTTATCGCGGTAATTTTGGCGTCATTTGGGATTTGGCTAATAGGTGGTATAACTTATAATGTTTTCCAAAAGGAGCAAATTCATCAACGAATTTTAGCATTAGAAAAAAAGGCATATGATATAGAACCTCTGGAGGCATATGATGTATCTGATTTTCAATTAACAAATCGAAGAGCGATCATAGCAAAATCTGTTCGAACCTATATAAAACCCATTACTCCTGATAAGTCGTCCCAAATAGTAAAAGAGGAATTTCTTCAATATTTTATGTCTCATGGATGGAATATAAAGCATGCATGGGAAAACCCTAAACCATACTTGCAAGTGCAAAATGATGATTATATTGTTACGTTAGATTTAGTATCTCAAGAAACTAATACTTGGCGTATGATAATTGCGTATAATGATTTTTTTGAAAGAAACAATTTATAAAGATGCGAATTATATGCAAAGTAATTGGAAAAAGCATTTCCATTTTTAGTATTTACACAAAACTCAAAATTTCCCATCAGAAAAGCGTTTCTCCTGCGGAATAAAATCTCGTGGAGAAACGCTTTTGTCGTTTAATCAGAATCCCGGAGTCAGGGTCGCCTGGAAGTTGTCGTTGATGTATTTTCTGGTGGCTTCTGTCTGGAATATTTTTACAAATTTTTGATAGGTGGGGTTGTCTTTATCCTGTTCACGGGCAGCGATGACATTTACATACGGGCTGGTATTGTCTTCCTGGGCGAGAGCCGTCTTCGGATCCAGCCCCGCGGATACTGCGTAGCCGCCGTTGATGATGGAGGCGTCGCAGTCTTCAAGAGCTCTTGGGAGCTGGGGCGCTTCCAGTTCGATGATTTTCAGATTTTTCGGGTTGGAAGCGATATCGGAGACGACCGCTTTGACAGGATTGACGCCTTCTTTTAATTTCAGCAGGCCGTTTTTCTCCAGGAGAAGGAGGGCGCGGCCGCCGTTGGATGGATCGTTCGGAATTGCAATGGATGCGCCGTTGGGGAGATCGGACAGAGTCTTGTGTTTATTTGAGAACAGACGAAGGGGCGCGAGGTAAGTGTTTCCGATGGGAACAAGTTTTGTGCCGTTTTTTTCATTGAATGCTTCAAGGAAGGGGACGTGCTGGTAAGAATTTACGTCAATGTCGCCCTGCGCCAGTGCCTGATTGGGGGTGACATAGTCGGAGAAGGGGACGATGGTCACTTTGAGGCCTTCTTTTTCGGCTTCTTTGGCGACGAATTCCACGACCTGTTCCGAGTAGCCCGGTGTCGTGCCGACTTTGATTTCATTTTTTGTTTTCGCAGGGTCAGCAGACGCGGCGTCTTTTTTATCGCTGCCGCAGCCTGCGATGAAGCCTGCACATGCCAATGCGGCCAGGGAAATGATGACAGTTTTTTTCAGATTCATAATACATACCTCTCTTTTTTAAAAATAATTTTGTGATAAATTTGGAAACCGGAAATAAGAATGGCGGAAACGGGTAAAAAAAAACTCCATCCCAGCAAAGGGACGAAGACCGTGTTACCACCCAATTTTACCTGCACGTCACCGCACAGGCCTCCATAGGTACGCCGGCTTGCGCCTTGATACCGCATCTCTGTAACGGGAGATCCCGGGCTGCTTTATTATTCGGCAAACCTGACTCGGAGGCCATGTTCAGCAAATTTTCCCGCGCTCCTTTTCACCCGCCGGAGCTCTCTTTGGCAGTTCCATCTGCTTACTCTTCTCTTCACAGTCATTATGTAAGTTGGAACAACTATACCACGCGTCTTTTTGCGTGTCAAGGAAAATTTTAAAAGGAATGGGGGTTGAGGGATCTTTTTATCAGATTTCTTTGCATTTAAGAATGATTTTTATTTTCTGCCGCAAAATAATTGGCACTCTGATTTAATAATTGAATTAGGGGAAGCTATTTTATATAATAGGAAGTAAGTAATAATTAGGGCGTAGGAAAAGAAACAGGTTTTGTATTTTATGAAAAATTTTCAGTTACAGGAAGTGGGGAAGGGAAATCATGACATCAGGGAAAGAAGATTATTTAAAAGCGATTTACATCATCAGCGAAGATCATGAGCTGGTATCCAACAAGGAATTGTCCGACATGCTCCATGTGTCGCCGCCGTCAGTGAGCGAGATGATTATGAAGCTGCAGAAAGAAGGGTATGTGGACTACACCGCTTACAAAGGCAGCAAGATGACGAGGAAGGGAAGGAGGGAAGCAGGCAAGCTTTTCCGTTTTCATGCGTTGTGGGAAGTATTCCTTGTGGAAAAGCTCCATTTTTCCTGGAGCGAAGCTCATGAGCAGGCGGACGGTCTGGAACACCAGACGAGCGACATGCTTGCGGAACGGCTTGATGAGTTTCTCGGACATCCTGAACACTGTCCCCATGGTGACCCTATTCCGAAGGCGGACGGCAGCCGCAAAGGGCTTACTTTCCGTACGCTTTCCGATTTAAAGGAGGGGGATAGTACCACTATCCGCCGTATTGTGGAAGATTACAGCCTGATGGACTATCTTCAGGAGAAAGGCATCCATCCCGATATGCGGGTCACTGTAAAAGAAAAGGAACCTTATGAAGGACCGATTCTTCTTGCTACGGAGGCGGGTGATATTTCTCTCAGCTACAAAGCGGTGGAACAGATTTTTATTGACGAATAAGATGAATAGAATAATACGGAGAGCCTCGTTTAGGGCTCTTTTTAATAGTGGCAGGCAGGTGCTTTATTTCCCTTTATGCATAAATGGCATATGAAACGGGGGAATACATGCAGAAAAAGTACGATGAAAAAGGCTATACAATTAAAGACAAATCGCTTATAATACATTTACACAATTTTGAATGATGTATACGGAAAAAGACAGAAATGTCTGCCGAAGGAGTAACACTATCAGGCGTCCCATGGGACACGAAACCGTGTACGGACAAACCTCTGGAGAGTGTCGTATATGACCGCCGAAGGTGCAGGGGCGCGGGGAAGAGTAGTCCTCCCGTTCTAATCTCTCAGGCAAAAGGACAGGGTCGGTGCAGCAATGGAAACATGCATGCCGGCTCTGTTTTTGTCTTCAGGGCCGGTTTTTATATTGTTCCGTCATGTCCTGGCGTACGGAAGTTTTTGAGGGTGGGAGTGAATGCGAATGCTTGACTTGTTAAACCAAATTGATGCGATTGTCTGGGGCCCGTGGCTCCTTGTTCTTCTGGTAGGAACCGGCGTATATCTGACTATCCGCCTCGGGTTTCTCCAGATGGTCAAGCTGCCAAGGGCCCTTCGGCTGATTTTCTTTGCCAGAAATAAAGGCGACGGCGACATTGACAGTTTCAAGGCACTCTGCACGGCGCTTGCCGCAACGGTAGGCACAGGAAATATCGTAGGCGTTGCCACTGCTATCAAATTGGGCGGCCCCGGCGCGCTTTTCTGGATGTGGGTAGCCGCTTTCTTCGGCATGGCTACCAAGTACGCCGAAGGCTGCCTTGCCGTCAAATTCCGTTCTATCGATGAAAATGGAAATATCGCAGGCGGACCGATGTATTACATTGAGCAGGGGCTGGGAAAGAAATGGAAACCTCTGGCGCTGGCATTTGCTTTCTTCGGTACGCTCACCGCTATGCTCGGATCCGGTACGACTACGCAGGTTAATGCCATTACGTCTTCTTTACAGGCATCCATGGGTGTTCCTATCCTGCCCTCTGCAGCAGTGATTACCATCCTTGTTGCTATTATTACTTTCGGCGGATTGAAATCCATTTCAAAAACAGCGGAAAAAATAGTTCCTGCCATGGCTGTTCTTTATTTTATTATCACGGTGGCTCTTCTTGTTATATTTTCGGGAGAACTGCCCCATGCGCTGGCTCTCGTTTTTGACGGCGCTTTTGAAGGTACGGCAGCAGCCGGCGGATTTGCCGGTGCGGGCATTATGCTTGCTATGCGAAGCGGTATCGCCCGCGGCCTTTTTTCCAATGAATCCGGCCTGGGTTCCGCGCCAATCGTGGCGGCAGCGGCAAAAACGAAATGGCCGGCTGAACAGGGTCTTATTTCCATGACAGGCACCTTTATCGACACTATTATTATCTGTACGCTGACCGGTCTGACTATCATTGTTTCCGGTGCATGGCTGGGGGATACCAACGGTGCAGCTCTTACACAGGCCGCTTTCAGCCATGGTTATGGTGCTGTCGCGCCGATCCTTCTGACGGTTTCTCTGACACTTTTCGCTTTCACCACCATTCTCGGCTGGAACTATTACGGTGAACGCTGCCTCGTATACCTTGTAGGTGTCAGAGGGATTACTCCTTACCGCTTGTGCTATGTCGCCATTATCGCAGGAAGCGCTTTCATGCAGCTTGAAGAAATCTGGGCGCTTGCGGATATTGTAAACGGTCTCATGGCCATTCCGAACCTGATTGCCCTTCTTGGACTTACCGGTGTAGTCGTCGCGGAAACAAAGCGGTATTTCCAGCACCTTGCCATTCGTGATGCGAAATTGGTGGCTTACAAAGCAAGGCATATAGGGAAGAAGTGATTGAAAGTCAGCAGGCAGACGATGCGGCATATACGATGATTTGTCTGCAGCCCGGACATAAAAATGAGAAAATGAAAATGCGGTACCTGTCAAGCGTGATGGGTGCCGTTTTTGTATCAGCAGATAACAGATGACAGCTTACAGCTGACAGATAGCAACTAGCAGCTAGGAGCTAAGAGCTGGAAACTAAGAACTAGCAGCTAGAAGCTAGTAGCTAGCCATTAGCTGTTAGCTATTAGAGGCAAGACGTCATCAGCGTAATAGATTCTTCACTCAGTGTTACTATTCCGTTTCCCGTCTTTCTCAAACAGCATTCTTGCATCCATTCAGAATGACAGCGGACGGCAAGGCGTCATAATGAGGAAAGCGTCAGTCGTCATCCTGAACGAATGTGAAGGATCTATTACCGTGGTGAGGAAGACGGTAAGGTGTCATCCGAGTGATAGATTCTTCACTCTGTGTCACTGTCCAGTTTCCCGTCTTTCTCAAACAGCATTCTTGCGTCCATTCAGAATGACCGGAGACGGTAAGGCGTCATAATGAGGAAAGCGTCAGTCGTCATCCTGAACGAACGTGAAGGATCTATTACCGTGGTGAGGAAGACGGTAAGGTGTCATCAGAGTAATAGATTCTTCACTCTGTGTCACTGTCCCGCTTCCCTGCCTTTCTCATATGGAATTCTTGTCCCCGTTCAGAATGACCGGGGACGGTAAGGCGTCATAATGAGGAAAGCGTCAGTTGTCATCCTGAACGAATGTGAAGGATCTGTACACCCGTGGCGAGTAAGGTGGTAAGCTGTTATTCAGGGGAATAGATTTTTCATTGCTTTTCACTGTTCTGCCGGCCGGCTTTCGCAATCCATCCCGGCTGCCGAAATTTGTTAGAAAATAATTAATATTTTTAATTTAACTTGCGTATTTTCACTTGACACCGTATAATTCATATCAACAAATTTATACAGGTGGATGATGTATGCGGGAGAAAGCCGTTTGGCTTACCGAAGGAGTAACACTCTCAGGTGCCCTCAGGGGCGGTACCGTATGCGGACATACTCTGGAGAGTGCCATTTTGGCCGCCGAAGGTGTAAGGATTGAGATCCAAATCTCTCAGGCAAAAGGACAGAGCAAAAGACGCATGATTTTTAGCGTTATTTGGCAATATGCCGGCTTCCAGAGTACAAGTTTTACCTGGAGCCGGCTTTTTTATTTTCCCAAGGAGGGCGTTTTTTAAATGGATTTTTTAGCGGTATTGAATGAAATTGATAATTTTATCTGGGGGCCGCCGCTGTTGGTGCTTCTTGTAGGGACAGGGATCCTGCTTACAATCCGGCTGCATCTTTTGCAGATATTCAAATTACCGAAGGCGCTGAGCCTGATTTTCAGAGCGCAAAATGCGGGCAGCGGTGATATCGACAGTTTTAAGGCTCTTTGTACGGCGCTCTCCGCGACGGTCGGTACGGGAAATATTGTAGGTGTCGCGACAGCGATCCATGCGGGCGGCCCGGGGGCGCTTTTCTGGATGTGGATGGCGGCATTCTTCGGTATGGCGACAAAGTATGCGGAAGGTCTTCTTGCCGTCAAATATCGTGAGACTGATGAAAAAGGTGAAATTGCCGGCGGCCCGATGTACTATATTAAAAACGGCATGGGTGAGAAATACAAATGGCTGGGGGGGCTCTTTGCGTTTTTCGGTGTCCTCGTCGCGTATTTCGGTATCGGTACGTTTGCCCAGGTCAATTCCATTGTGGATATTACGAAGATGACCATCGGTCTTGATCCTGTCTGGACAGGGGCGATTCTCACCATTTTTGTGGCGGCGATTACTATCGGAGGTCTCCAGTCAATTGCGGCAGCGGCCAGCAGGATTGTTCCTGCCATGGCGTTTATTTATTTCCTGTCAACCATCGGCGTTCTGCTCGTTTTTGCCGATAAGGTGCCTGCCGCGGTTTCCATGATTTTTGAAAGTGCTTTTACCACCACGGCGGCAACAGGCGGTTTTCTTGGCGCGACTGTCATGATGGCGATGAAAAACGGCGTGGCCCGCGGAGTATTCTCCAATGAATCAGGTCTCGGTTCCGCTCCAATCGTGGCGGCTGCCGCTAAAACGAAATGGCCGGCTGAGCAGGGCCTTATTTCCATGACCGGTACTTTTATCGACACCATCATTATCTGTACACTGACCGGCCTGACTCTTGTGGTCACCGGTGTATGGTGCGGTATGGAAAACGGTGCGGCGCTTACGAATGCGGCGTTTACTTCCGCGTTTCCTGTTTTCGGCGGATACATGCTGCTAGTCGGTCTTGTTCTCTTTGCTTTCACGACGATCTTGGGCTGGAACTACTATGGCGAACGCTGCATGATTTATCTCGTGGGGACGAAGGGCGTTCTCCCGTACCGTTTGGTTTTTATCCTTCTCATTGCCAGCGGCGCATTCCTCAAACTGGAAGCCATCTGGATTCTTGCGGATATCGTGAACGGCCTCATGGCCATTCCGAACCTGATTGCTCTTCTTTTCCTGTCGGGCATCTGTGTCCGTGAAACGAAGAAATATATGGATCATCTGAAGACGGGCAAGTCGTATGAAGAGTATGAGGACTGATTTGAATCAGACGGAAAACGCATAATGAAAATCCGTTTTGATAAAAAATCGGTATAGAAGTACCTGTTGCCATATTGAAAAAACAGGCGTATAATTCGACACACATCAGAAAGTTAAAAAATTTCTGATTGAGATTCCGCAGGCAAGGATATTATTTCAGACAAATGAGCATATCCTGCTGCGGGCATAACAGAATAAGTGGATGATGTACACTGAAAAATGACACGGAAGTGTCTGCCGAAGGAGTAACACTATCAGGCGTTCTTTGGAACACGAAACTATGTACGGACACGACTCTGGAGAGTCCCATTCAATTGGGCGCCGAAGGGGCAAAAATGGCTGATCGGGCCATTCCAATCTCTCAGGCAAAAGGACAGGGCTGGCATTGGGTAACACCCATTGTATACGTGGATGCATACATGCATACAACCGCCGGCCCAAGTCATATAAGGCTTGAGTGCGGCGGTTTTGTTTTTGAAAAAGTATTAGGAAAAGTAAAGGGGGAAATTAAATGGATATGACGGCAATGAATCAGATTGTGGGGGACATTGACAGCTTTGTTTGGGGTCCTGTGATGTTGTGTCTGCTCGTGGGTACAGGAATTTACCTTACGGCATACCTGAATTTCCGTACATGGCGCAATTTGCCTTATGCGATGAAAAGCGTGTTTTCCCGGGAAGCCCGTAAAACAAATCGGGGATCGGGAGATGTTTCTCCTTTTTCCGCACTGATGACGGCGCTTGCTGCGACCATCGGTACGGGAAATATTGTGGGTGTGGCGACCGCCATGTTTGCCGGCGGTCCGGGCGCTCTGGTATGGATGTGGGTTTCCGCCTGCTTCGGACTGACGACCAAGTTTTCTGAATGTATGCTTGGTTTTAAGTTCCGAGAAGTGAATGCAAAAGGGGAAATGAAGGGCGGCCCCATGTTTACTATGAAGAACGGGTTTAAAAATAAAAGAGCAGGACTCTGTATGGGTTTTATTTTTGCCATGTTTACCGTCATCGCTTCTTTTGGGATCGGGAATATGACCCAGGCAAACTCTATCACCACAGCGGTGAGTGCCACGTTCGGCTTTTCCAATGAAATTATAGGTATCGTCCTTACGGTTCTCACACTGGCGGTCATTGTCGGAGGGATTACTTCCATTTCCAGAGTATCGTCCCTCGTCGTTCCCGGAATGGCAGTTTTCTACATTGCTGCGGGGCTCCTCTGTATCGCTTTGAATTTTGAAAACGTACCGCACGGATTGTACCTCATTTTTATGATGGCTTTTGATCCTGCTGCTGTGGAAGGCGGTGTAGTCGGTACGATAACCGTTTCCGTGATGAATGCGGTCCGCTTCGGCGTGGCCCGCGGCTGTTTTTCCAATGAAGCCGGCCTCGGTTCTGCTGCTATTTCCGCCGCTGCGTCCACTACTGATGATCCGGCACGGCAGGGATATGTTTCTATGACGGGGACTTTCATCGACACCATCATTGTTTGCACCATTACCGGACTTACCATTGCATCTTCCGGCGTTTTGGGAACCGTCGGGCCTGACGGAAAACCGCTGGCAGGTGTAGAATTGACTATGGCTGCTTTTTCCACACATATCGGCACAGCGGGAAGCTGGATCGTTTCTATCGGCATTATGCTCTTCGCCTACTCCACCATTCTCGGCTGGGAATATAATGGCGAAAAAGCGTGGGAATATCTTTGGGGTACCCATAAATACAATATCATTTACCGCCTTGTGTTCTCCCTTGTCGTCTATGTGGGGGCGACACAGACCCTTGATCTCGTATGGAACCTGTCAGATATCGCCAATGCGCTCATGGCGATTCCGAACCTTATTTCCATGCTGATTCTTGCTCCTGTTATTAAAGAAGAAGTTCTTCGATTTGAAGCGGTTATTGCAAAAGAAAAGGTGGAGAGAAAAGCGGCTCTGCCGGAGAAGAATGAGGAAATACTCCATATCTGATAAGAGTGAAAAGATCTCGAGCATTGAGAAAATGCCCGGGATTTTTATTGGGAAAAAAGAAATCAATGTTTTGGCTGCATGAAATAAGCAAAATTAAATATGCGACTGAAAGGCATTTACAACAGGGGAGAAATCTTATATAATGGATTCGTGCCTTACAGAGGGGAAACGGAATACCCTGCCGACATCAGGGAAAAGTGCCGGTTTCCCTTGTTTTTGAAAAGCAGAAAGAGGGATTTTTATGAAAATAAAACACATAGCAGCAGGTCTGGCACTGCT
>ERZ773035.1056-NODE-1056-length-20753-cov-4.733114_pt1 | contig 20753 bp, 19 predicted proteins | sample MGYA00511487_ERZ773035 | MGnify/ENA primary metagenome ERZ773035 (study PRJEB29015, sample SAMEA2737985) | human oral metagenome | biome: human oral; feature: human-associated habitat; material: dental | place: China | collected 2024 ...
GATTTTATATTCTTTATAATCTTTAATTTTCTGTTTTTCGCTGTCCTTCACTTCCCGTGCGACAAGGCCGAAATCCGCCGTCCCGTCAAGAAGGGCTTTAATACCGGCGCCGGAGCCGCTGGAGGAAACATTAATCGTAATGCCCGCATCGGGCAGAGAACTGTCCGCTTTTTTCCAGGTCCCGTTCTTTTCAGCAAAATCCTTGCCGATAGAAGAAATGACGGGAGCCAATGTGGAGGAGCCGTTGAATGAAATTTCCGTTTTCTCCTGACTCTGCCCCGTATCACTGCCGCAGGCCGCAACCATAAATAAAGCGGCCATAGCTAAAGCGGCCGCAATCAATCTTTTCTTTACTGACATAATACACCTCTTCCTTAATCGGTAATTCGCCGATCTCTGATTTTTAGCCGCAGCCGCAATTGCAGCCGTCTCACGAAAAGCAGTGTGTCAGCGCGGGTACTGCCGCTGCGCCGCGGGCCCTGTTCTATCTAATTAATCATACCCGCACACGCCGTACAGCGTCAATTTTAATCAATAAACCCGTATAATCGCAGTGTATTTATCAATAAATATAATAAAGCATTGAATAACGCTTTACTTACTGCCCGACACAAATGCGGAGGCCGCCCTGCATGCAGGGCGGCCTCTGTATCAGAACTCCGGTTCAATAAGACCGTATTTACCGTGTTTACGCTTGTAGACGACACTGATATTTTCCGTTTCGGCATTCAGGAAAACAAAGAAATCATGACCGACCAAATTCATCTGCAAAATCGCTTCTTCCACATCCATAGGACGGGCGGCAAATTTTTTCGTGCGCACCACTTCAAACACTTCATCCGATTCGGGAGATTCCGTCGCCAGGGCCGTCTGGAAAGATCCGCTTTTTATGCGGCGGGCGATTCTCGTCTTATATTTATGGATCTGACGGACCATCTTGTCGAAGATGAGGTCGATAGCCGCATACATATCTTCGTTGGCTTCAACGACACGCAAGACGACGCCGTCCACTTTCAAGGTAAGCTCGGCAATTTTCCGTTCTTTTTCAACCGAAAGCATGGCCTGGAGGTTTACTTCGCTTTCGAAGTATTTCGTGACTTTCTTTTCATGCTTTAACACATAATTTTTTAAAGCATCCGTTACTTCCAAATTTTTGCCTCTTACAGTTGTTGCCATAAAATATCCCTTCCTTTCATGGAGAATCAAGACATCCGCCTTAATTCTCCTGTTATATTATATATTCTACAAAAGTCCCGTATATCCTGCCGCTACCGTAAAATATTTTCTTTATCCCGCAGGGGGAATTGACAATCCCCGCCTGTTCATGGTATTATCGAACTTAACAACATCATAATCCGTTCATCCAGAGCAGCCGAGGGACTGGCCCTACGACGCTGCGGCAACCCCCGTAATCGGGAAGGTGCCAAATCCAGCGGGTTTTCCGACAGATGAAGCCGTATACTATACTGCCGTCACCTGCCGGCGGTTTTTTTTGTTGTCTTGAAGTAATATCATCCATGAAGGAGCTGATCACGTGATTACATTGGAGAATGTCACTAAAGTCTACGGCAATAAGACGCAGGTAAAAGCCTTAAACGGCATCTCCCTCTCCGTTAAGGCCGGTGAAATATTCGGTATTATCGGAAAAAGCGGCGCCGGCAAATCTACACTTGTCCGCTGTATTAACATGTTGGAACGGCCGACAAGCGGTAAAGTTATTATTGACGAACGGGATATGACCACCCTTTCCGATTCCCGGCTGCGCCGGGAACGCAAATCTATCGGCATGATTTTTCAGCATTTTAACCTCCTCTCCTCCCGTACGGTTTTTGACAATATTGCTTTTCCCCTGGAACTGACGGACACGCCGAAAGAAATCATCCGCAATAAAGTGGAAGGGCTCCTTGAACTCGTCGGCCTGTCCGATCGTAAATCCAATTATCCGTCGCAGCTTTCAGGCGGTCAAAAGCAGCGCGTCGGCATTGCCCGCGCCTTGGCCAGCGATCCGAAAATCCTGCTCTGCGACGAAGCGACATCGGCACTTGACCCGCAGACTACGACCGCCATTCTTGCCCTCCTGCAGGACATCAACAAGCGGCTCGGCATTACAATCATCATCATTACGCACGAAATGGCGGTCGTCAAAGATATTTGCGACCGCGTAGCCGTGATTGAGGGCGGGTATATCAAAGAATGCGGACGCGTCGTCGATATCTTTACGAATCCGCAGTCCGAGACGATGCAGGAATTCGTCAAGTCAATCATCAATACGGAAATGCCGCGGGGCATCACCCGCCTGGGTATTACGAACGAGCCGAAAGAAGGTTCCGACATGCTCGTCCGCGTACGTTTTAAAGGCAATATCACGACAAAACCGCTGATGGCCCAGGTCATTCGTCATTCCAACGCGGATCTCAGCGTCCTGTACGGCAATATAGACTATATTCAGGACGAGCCGTTCGGATATTTGATTTTTTCAATCATAGGCGATATGGAAAGCCAGATTAGAGCCTTCAATTATATTGAAAGCCTGCCTGTAGAAAGCGAGGTGCTCGGCTATGTCCGCGGAAATAATTAAACTTCTCTTACAAGGAATAGAAGAAACGGCCTTCATGGTCGCCGTATCCGGTATGATCGCCGCACTGATCGGCATACCGCTCGGTGTCACGCTCGTAACGACGGGTAAGGGCCACATTTTGGAAAATAGGGTTGCCAATCAAATTCTCGGCACGGTCATAAATATCATCCGTTCTATCCCTTTCATTATCCTTATGGTAGCCATCATTCCCTTCACGCGTATGGTTGCGGGCACCTCTATCGGTACAACCGCCGCGTGCGTGCCTTTGACTATTGTAGCCGTCCCTTTTTTAAGCCGCCTTGTAGAAACCTCCGTTCGCGACATTGACTTCGGACTCGTCGAAGCGGCTCAGTCAATGGGGGCCACTCCTGTTCAGATAATCCGCAAAGTCCTCCTGCCGGAAGCGTTACCGGCGATTATCAATAATATTACGGTGCTGATCGTCAACCTTATCGGATCCTCGGCTATGGCCGGAGCTATCGGCGGCGGCGGTCTCGGGGATATTGCGATCCGCTACGGCTATCAGCGCTTCCGCGCCGATGTCATGCTGGCGACTATTGTCATCCTCATCATCGGGGTCAACGTTATTCAGGCCTTAGGCGATCTGCTCTCGCACAAAACGAATAAAAAATAGGCCTCTTCATACAGTAAAAGGGCCCGCTTCACAAACGGAAGCGGACCCTTTTACTGCAATATCATAAGAAATCTTTAATTTTTTCGCGCTTTCCCCAATTACGGAGCTTGCTGAGCGCTTTTCCTTCAATCTGGCGAATACGTTCACGGGTCACATTAAAATGCTGGCCAACTTCTTCCAACGTTCTCGGACGTCCGTCCTTTAAGCCGAAACGAAGGTAGAGAACCTTCCGCTCCCTGTCGGTAAGACAGGAAAAGACGTCTTCGATCTGCTCTTTCAACAGGATAAACGAGGCTGCGTCGTCAGGCGCTATCGCTTCATGGTCTTCAATGAAATCACCGAGATGAGAATCTTCTTCTTCGCCGATAGGCGTTTCCAAGGAAACGGGTTCTTGTGCGATCTTCATTATTTCCCGTACCCGTTCTACGGGAACTCCCATTTTTCCGGCAATTTCTTCAGGCAACGGTTCCCTTCCTTTTTCCTGTAAGAGCTGCCGTGAAATGCGGATGAGTTTATTAATCGTTTCCACCATATGTACGGGAATACGAATCGTCCGTGCCTGATCGGCAATGGCTCTGGTAATGGCCTGCCTGATCCACCAGGTAGCGTATGTACTGAACTTGTACCCCTTGCTGTAATCGAATTTTTCAACGGCCTTTAAAAGACCGAGATTGCCTTCCTGAATAAGGTCGAGGAAGAGCATCCCTCTGCCGACATACCGTTTGGCGATAGAAACGACCAGTCGCAGGTTTGCGTCTGTAAGTTTCTTTTTGGCAATATTCCCCGTGCTGATTTCTTCGGCTGTGGCTCCTTCCGCGCCGCCGGCTTCAATCCGTTTGGCCAACGTAATTTCCTCTTCAGCCGATAAGAGAGGCACGCGGCCGATTTCTTTCAGATACATGCGCACGGGATCGTCAATATTTACACCTTCGGGAACGGAAAGACTCACTGTGACGGTTTCACTGCTCTTGTCATCATCATCGTCGTTAAGGCTTTCGTTTTCATTCATCTGTTCGGACTCCCCGATAATATCGATACCGTGATCAGCAAAATATTCATACATCTTATCCATTTCATCGGCCGTCATATCACATTCGCCCATGGTATTCATAATTTCCGTATAGGTCAGGCAGCCTTGTACCTTGCCCTTTTCAGAAAGTTCGTTAATCTTTTCCGATACATGGGCGTGACGTTCTTCTTCCGTTATTTTCTTCTTTTCATTTTTTCTTTTGGCCGCAGACCTGGCCGTTTTCTTGCCGGCGTTTTTCTCAGCCTTATTTGTCCCGGCCTTTTCCGTCAGGGCGCCTTCCGCCGCCATGGCCGCTTTCTCTTCCGCTGCCGCCACGGCTTTTTCTTCTGCATCTTTCTTCTTAGTTGCCATTATCGTGCGCTCCTTTCTTTGTTGACAAAACCAGCTGTTTAATTTCATTGCTCAAATTTTTACACGCCGCCAGCGCGTCCTTAAGACGGGGATCGTCATGCAGACTGTATGCGGCGGCAAGCTCGCTGTGTTTTTTATAGTCCGCCTGCAAGGCGGCAAGACGAAACCGCATTACATAATCAACAAGGACCTGTTCATCCAGGGGCACATCTTCAAGAACAAGAATACGTGCCGCCTCATTTCTTATGTCGGGGGGCAATGCGTCCTGTACGGCCGCTGCGGTATACTGCCCCCCGGACGTATACTGCCGCTCAATTTCTTCGTATACGGCGCGCCGTTTCGGATCCGTAAAATAGGCCGCCTCAATTTTCTTTTGCACCCTGCCGTAAGCTGCAGGCCGTTCCAACAGGTAGCGGAGGATATTTTCTTCCGCGACGGCCATGGCGTTGCCGCCGCGGGCAGCGGCATTCAGTTTGGCCACATCCCGGGAAATGACAACCTGCCGCCCGCCCGCTTCGGGATGCCTGCGCACGTATGTATTATATTCACTGCGCACGGCATTTTCATCAATCTGCAGGCGTTCGGCCATCTTCTTCATGAACGCTTCGACGATAATCGGGCTGTCCACCCGGATGAGGACAGGCATAACGGCCGCGGTTACGGCGGATTTTCCTTCCAGCGTGGACACATCGTATCGGCGCAGCCCTGTAAGCAGCATGTAATCCAATACGTTCGGCGCACCGGCCAAGGCCTCTTTAAACGCCTCCGGCCCGTGGGCGGTAATGTATTCATCCGGGTCCTTCCCGTCACCCAGGGTCAGGACACGTATCTTCATGCCGAGAGAACGGACGATCTCCATCGCCCGCACAGTGGCCTGTCTGCCCGCGTCATCCATATCGTAGGCAAGGATTATTTCCTTTGCCTGACGCTGGAGAAGGCGGGCCTGATCGGCCGTAAACGCGGTGCCCAAAGAGGCGACAACATTGGTAATCCCCTTATTGTGGGCCGAAACGACATCCATGTACCCTTCGACGAGAACGGCCCTGCCTTCGCTGTAAATGGAACGATGAGCCCTGTTCATGGCGAAGAGCAATTTTCGCTTGTTAAAAACGGGCGTTTCAGGAGAATTCAAGTATTTGGGCTTGCTGTCGTCTAAAACTCGTCCGCCGAAACCGACTACCCGATCCTTGCCGTCAAAAATCGGAAAAATGACGCGATTGCGAAAGGCGTCATAGTAATGACCTTTTTTTTCTTTTATCAGTCCCAGTCTGAGTAATTCTTCAGGCGGCACATGTTTCCGGATAAACGCGTCTGCAAGTTTATTCCAGCTGTCCGGCGCGAACCCCAGACGAAATTCATGAATGGTTTCGTCATTCAGGCCGCGTCTGTGCAAATAAGCCAGCCCGTTTTCCCCGTAATGCGTTTTGACCAGACAGTTATGGAAAAAGTTACACGCCATCTCATTGATTGCAAACAGGCGTTCCCGTAAACGGTCCCTCTGTTTTTCTTCTTCCGTCTTCTCCGTTACGGGAAGCGGGATATGCGCCCGTTCGGCAAGACGCTGTACGGCTTCACTGAACGAAATATTTTCTTTCTTCATGATAAAGGTAAAAACATTGCCCGAAGCATGGCAGCCGAAACAATAGAAGAAACCTTTTTCGGCGGCGACACTGAAGGATGCGGTTTTCTCGCTGTGAAAGGGGCAGCAGGCCCAGAAATTACCGCCCCTCCGTTTTAAGGCGACATAGTCCGAAATAACCGAGACAATATCGTTTGCCTGCCGTACCTGTTCAATAAATTCTTCGGAAAATCTCATCGCCCGTGTCACCTGCAAATCTTAATTTACCATACTCTATATAATATTCTATACAAATATGCGAATTCCTGCTTTTTCATCAGAAAGACGGTGCAAATTCTGCAAGAGGCTTATCTGCAGGACGTATCACTTCCGTCCGGCTAACCTTGCCGAAGCCCTTTATCATCCTTTTCTTCCTATGGATTTATTGAAACCGATTTTGTATAATATAAGCTGCAATACGGAAAAACAGCCCTTTTCGGGAGAACGGACAATGCTTGAGTTTACAGTCGGACAGCTTCATACCCCTACGTCCGTCGCGGGCGTGCTGCGCCATTACGGTATTTCGGCCACACTGCGGCGGCGCATAAAAAATAACGGCATATGCCTGCGCAACGGTATCCGCACGGAACTGCGCGCCCTCGTTGAAAGCGGTGATACGATTACCGTAACCTTACCGGCAACGGAAGCGGTCAAGCCGGAAAACATTCCTTTACATATCCCGTATGAGGACGATTATCTTCTGGCAGTCAACAAACCGGCAGGTCTGCTCATGCACCAGACGGCTGGCGAACGCACGGGAACGTTGGCTAACGCGGTCATATATTATTACAAAGCAAATAAACTGCCCTTCTCCTATCATCCCATGCACCGCCTGGACAGAAACACGTCCGGTCTTTGTCTCATTGCCAAAGGCGCGCATATACAGCATCTTTTCGATAAAAAGAGACTTTTTTATGTCCGTTCGTATATGGCCTTGCTTGAAGGGAGCTTCCCCGCCCGGCAGGCATCGGTTCGCACCCCGATCGGCCGTGACCCTGCCAGTATTATCAAACGCCGTACCGATGCGGACGGCAAAAGTGCCGGTTCCGACTTCTTTCGGTTGGCGGCGGCACAGGAATACAGCCTGGTACAAATTACTCTGCACACGGGCCGGACGCATCAGATTCGCGTTCACAGCGCCTATTTAGGCCATCCCCTCGTAGGCGACGAGTTGTACGGCGGCAAACGGGAGCTTTTGCAACGTCAGGCGCTGCATGCCTGGCGATTGCGTTTTGTCCATCCCGTAACGGCTGAAATGATCACCGTAACTTCCCCTTTGCCTGCCGATATGCAGAGGCTTGTAGATAAAGCCGGTTGGAAGCTTTAATTACGTATATTGTTAGGAGGAATGACAATGCCTTTAGTAACCACTGCGGAAATGTTCAAAAAAGCGTATGCCGGTCGGTATGCCGTCGGCGCCTTCAACATCAATAACATGGAAATTGTACAGGCCGTAACGGAAGCGGCGGGAGAATTAAACTCTCCCGTTATCCTCCAGGCATCGGCCGGTGCGAGAAAATATGCCAAGCCGACATATTTAAAACATCTGGTGGAAGCCGCCCTGGAAGAATATCCGCACCTTCCCGTGGCCCTTCACTTAGATCACGGCGCAGATTTTGAAACGTGTAAAGATTGCATTGACGGCGGCTTTACCTCTGTCATGATCGACGGTTCTCAATACAGTTTTGATAAAAATGCGGAATTGGCAAAACGCGTAGCCGACTATGCTCATGAAAGAGGCGTCGTCGTCGAAGCGGAACTCGGCCAGCTCGCAGGCATTGAAGACGATGTAAAGGTGGATGCGCAACAGGCCTCGTATACTCGCCCCGAAGAAGTGGAAGAGTTTGTCACCCGTACGGGCGTGGACTCTTTGGCAATCGCCATCGGCACCAGCCACGGCGCCTATAAATTCAGACCGGAGCAGTGCACGAAAAATGAACAGGGCGTCTATGTTCCTCCCGAACTTCGTTTCGATATCCTTGAAGAAGTGTCCAAACGCCTGCCTGACTTTCCCATCGTCCTTCACGGCGCCTCCTCCGTCCTTCCTGAATATGTAAAAATCATTAACGAAAACGGCGGCAAACTCGATAAGGCCATCGGTATTCCGGAAGAGCAGCTTCGTCATGCGGCATCCCTGGCGGTGTGCAAAATTAATATTGATTCGGACCTCCGCCTTGCCCTTACGGCAGGCGTCCGCCAGCACTTGGCGCAGCATCCGGATCATTTTGACCCGCGCCAATATTTAAAAGACGGTCGCCAATACGTGAAAGACGCGGTCATACATAAAATCCGAAATGTTTTAGGTTCGGAAAACAAGGCGTAAATACTTGCGTTCCAGTCTTTTATATGATAAACTTATTTTCAGTGTTATTGTAAGCAGGGAGGTGAAACAGTTTGCCGCAAATTAAATCCAACATTAAAACCATGGAAAAAGACGCCGCTCGTCGCGCAGCCAATTCTCGCGTAAAGTCTTCCGTACATACGGCTATTCGACGCACGACGGAAGCTATCGCCGCCGGTGACGCCGACGCAGTAAAGAAAGCGTTTTCCAAAGCCAGCAGCGTTATTGACAGCGCCGCTCGAAAAGGCGTGCTTCACAAAAACACGGCTGCTCGTAAAAAATCCCGCCTGGCCGCTAAGGTCAACAGTGCCGGTAAATAATTCGAAATACCTGCAAGCCCCGTTTCCGCGGGGCTTGTTTTATATCTTTCCACGTTCGAGGGTTCCTATGCCAAGACCGCAATTACATCAATTCATCCATTTTGCGGAACTCTTCTTTCCGCTTTTACTGACCCAGTTTGCCCTCGTCGGCAGCAGCCTTTTCAGCAGTATTTTCAGCGGCAACGCCGGCACCATCGATTTGGCGGGCGTCGCCGTGGCCGCAAACATTTGGTATCCCGTATTCGCCGGCTCCTGCGGTATCGCCTTCGGCATTTCTCCGATCATCGCCCAGCTCAGGGGAGCCCATAAAGAAGAAGATATTCCCGTATACATTGCGCAGGGTATGTATGTCGCTTTTGCTTTAACGGCCGTTATTCTGCTCCTGGCCTTCCTCTTCCTTGAACCGCTCCTCGCGCTGCTTCACCTGGAACCTGCGGTTCAAGCTATTTCAAAACAATATTTGTTTGCCCTGGCCTTCGGCATTCTGCCGCTCTTTATACAGGCGACGCTGCGTTACGCCGTGGACGCGCACGGTATGACCTATCTTTCCATGGCTGTTCTTATGACAAACCTTATCTTATCGACAGCTTTATTCAGACTGTTCGTCTTCGGCGGCTTTTGTTTTCCCGCCCTCGGCGGCGCCGGCACGGGATATGCCATCACGACGGCCGCCTGGATTACATGCATCGTTTTTATCATTATCTTATATTTCAAAAAGCCGTTCCGGCAGTATCGCCTCTGGTCCCGTTTCCGCCCCTTCAGTTGGGTTCACTGCAGAGAACAGCTGCGTCTCGGCCTGCCGATCTTTGTCGCCGTATTCTGCGAGACAAGTCTTTTCAGTATAGTGGGGCTTTTAATGAGTGAATTCGGCACGCTCTACCTGGCCGCCAATCAGGCGGCTATCAGCTACTCGACACTCGTGTATACGGTTCCCTGGAGTATCAGCCTGGCCGCGACTATCGTCGTCGGTTATGAAGTAGGCGCCGGAAACAGAGAAGGGGCCCTGCAATACGATATTATCTGCGGACTTACGTCGCTTCTGACCGTATGCCTGACCGCCTTCACAACATCCACGCTCCTTGATCCTATAGCGGCCATGTTCACGCATGATGCGGAAACTTTTAAAACCATCCGCGTTTTTCTTATTTTCGCCCTCATTTTCTCCGTCTTTGACGCGCTCGGCACCCCTGTACAGGGTATGCTCCGCGGCTATAAGGATGTAAAGATCATTACGTATGTCGCCTTTAGCACGTATTGGCTGATCGCCATTCCCTCGGGTTGGATCTTAGCCCATTATACGGCGTTCGGACCGTACGGTTATTGGCTGAGCCTCGTAATAGGCCTGGCCGTCAACGCCGTCATCCTGAACGGCAGGCTTTGGCTCTATACCGGTCGCCGCCCTTTATAAGGAGGTACAATTGTGACTCATGAAGAAATGAAAAAATACGCGCAAGTGCTTTTACGCAAAGGCCTTAATATACAGGAAAAGCAAATTCTCGTCATACATGCCCCTGTCGAGGCGTCGGCCTTCGTTACCGAACTGGCCGGAGCCGCCTATGACGCAGGCGCTTCTCAGGTCGTCCTTAATTGGCGCAGCGACGATCTGACGCGTCTGCGCTATATAAAAGAAGGACTGCATAACTTTCAAACCCTGCCGGACTGGCGACGTGATTTCAGCCTTTACTATTATCGGCAGGGCGCCGCCTTTTTAAGTCTTGTCTCGGCGAATCCCCGCCTCCTGAACGGGGTTGACACAAATAAAATCGTCGCTTTTCAGAAAGCGTCCCATGAGGCGTTAAAAGAATATTCCGACGGTATGATGGCTTCTAAAGTTACATGGCTCGTAGCGGCCGTTCCCTCCCTTGTCTGGGCAAAACTCCTTTTTCCCGACGACACGGAGGCCGACGCTTTTCATAAACTTGAAACGGCAATTTTAAAATCGGCCCGCGCCGACGGACCTCATCCCCTCCATGACTGGGACATTCATTTGGAAAACCTGAAAAAACGACGCACCTGGCTTACGGCGCAGGCATTTACAGCGCTTCACTACACTAATCGCGCCGGCACGGATCTTACCGTAGGCCTGCCGAAAGGCCATATCTGGCAGGGCGGCACGGAAGAATCGGCCGCGGGTATCCCCTTTAACGCCAACATACCTACCGAAGAAGTATACTCGGCGCCGCAATACGACCGTGTCGACGGTGTTGTCTGCAGTACAAGACCCTTGATTTACCGGGGCAATCTCATAGACTCATTCCGGCTCACCTTTAAAAAGGGGAAAGTTATCCGCTCTCATGCCGAAAAAGGCGACGACCTCCTCACGGCTCTTCTTGATACGGACGAAGGCGCGCGCCGTCTCGGCGAGGTGGCGCTGATTCCCTGCGAATCGCCTGTCTCCTTATCAAATACCTTATATTATGAAACTCTTCTCGATGAAAACGCGTCCTGCCATCTTGCCCTCGGCAAAGCCTACCCTACATGTCTGGCAGGCGGTACGGCAATGACCGACGCTGAATTAAAGGCGGCCGGGCTTAATGATTCCATTGTCCATGCGGATTTTATGATAGGTTCCGAAGATCTTGCCGTTACGGGGATAAAAGAAGACGGAACGAAAGTCCCCGTTTTTATTAACGGCAGCTGGGCCGACTGAATTACATACTCCGACAAATATAAAAGGACGCTTTGTTCCGGATAAACAAAGCGCCCTTTTACACGTCCGGTCATAGAAGGCGGAAAAGGCGGGCGTTTATAAAATGTAATGGCTCAAATCCACATTGGAAACGACTTCTCCAAGTTTGGAGGAAACAAAATCCTTATCGATGAGAATATGCTTCATCTCACTGTAAGGCGCTTCGAAAGCCGTTTCTTCCAGGATTTTTTCTAAAATAGTATGCAGCCTGCGGGCGCCGATGTTTTCGGTTTCCGCATTGACTCTGTACGCATATTCTGCGATCATGTCGACGCCGTCCCCGGTAAATTCAAGCTCCACCTCATCGGCATGAAGAAGTGCCGTATATTGTTTCATGAGCGATTGATTCGGTTCTGTCAGAATCCGTTTGAAATCATCCACCGTAAGAGACTGCAGTTCCACGCGAATGGGAAAACGGCCCTGCAACTCGGGAATGAGGTCCGAAGGCTTGGAAACGTGAAAAGCGCCGGCCGCGATAAAGAGGATATGATCCGTCTTTACGGGACCGTATTTAGTATTCACGCTCGCGCCTTCGACAATAGGCAAAATATCCCGCTGTACTCCTTCGCGGGAGACATCGGGTCCGCTGCTCTTACCTTTTTCGGCGATCTTGTCAAATTCATCGATAAAAACGATGCCCGCTTCTTCCGTCGCCTGCACCGCCTTATCGACGATAACGTCCATATCCAGGAATTTACCCAGCTCTTCCTCTTTGAAAATCTCCCGTGCCTTAGCCACGGTCATTTTTTTCTTACGTTTTTTCTTGGGTATGAGATTACCGAGCATTTCCTGAAAATTATTAGTCAGTTCTTCCTGCGAATTCCCCGTGAGAATGCCTTGTACGGCCCGGCCTTCTTCTGCGACTTCCACCTCAATTTCCCGTTCGTCCCATTCTCCGGACGTTATTTTTTCAAGCATCCGCCGGCGCCGTTCCGAGCCGCCTTCGGCAGCGGGCTTAATTTCATCTTTCTGTTCGGTATCGCCGTCGCCGAACAGAAAATTCACCGGATCCGATACAGCCTCTTTAACCGCTTCCTTTTTAGGCCAGAATACCTGCAGAATACGTTTGTTGGCTTCCGCTGCCGCCGCTTCGCCGAAACGGCGGCTTTCTCTCTCCTGAACCATGCGGACGGCATTGCCGACAAGGTCACGGATCATTTGCTCCACGTCTCTGCCGACATAACCGACTTCCGTATATTTGGTCGCTTCGACTTTGATAAACGGAGCTCCTACGAGATTTGCCAGGCGTCTGGCAATTTCCGTCTTGCCTACGCCTGTAGGCCCGATAAGAAGGATATTTTTCGGAATAATTTCCTTCTGCATGTCGCCGTCCAGCTTTTTGCGGCGCCACCTGTTCCGTAACGCGACGGCTACGGATTTCTTGGCATCCTCCTGTCCGACTATATATTTATCAAGTTCCGCCACGATTTCACGGGGCGTCAAGTTTTCTTCCTGTATCATCAGTAAAAGACTGTCCTCTCTTAAATTTCTTCAACAATTACAGCATGATTGGTGTACACGCAAATGTCCGCCGCTATATGGAGCGCTCGCTCGGCTATTTCTTTAGCCGGCAAATCCGTATTCGTCCGTAAGGCTCTGGCGGCAGCCAAGGCATACATACCGCCCGAACCGATGGCGGAAATACCGTCATCGGGCTCAATTACTTCACCTGTGCCCGAAAGGAGCAAAATACGCTCTCCGTCAGCGACCAGCAAAAGAGCTTCCAGCTTGTGCAGGACCTTGTCGCTGCGCCAATCCTTGGCAAGCTCGACAGCGCTGCGGATAAGATTGCCGTTATGCTCATTCAGTTTTGCTTCAAAGCGGTCAAACAGGGAAAACGCATCCGCCACGGATCCGGCAAATCCGCTGATGATCTTGCCGTGGTAAAGACGGCGTACTTTCTGAGCCGTCCCCTTCATAATCACAGAATTTCCCATCGTTACCTGTCCGTCACCGGCAATAGCCGTCCTGCCGTCTTTCTGTACGGCAACGATAGTCGTTGCATGAAACGTCGTTTCCATTTATATCTTCTCCTTCATCAGGTCTGTTTCGGCAAGTGCCCGTTCGGCAAGCACAGTGTTTTTTTCACGTTTTTTCATCCTCTTTTTGATTTCCAACGGATCAATAATGCCGAAATTTATATTCATGGGTTGGAAATTATCCTTCGGTCCGGTCGAAATATAGCGGCTCAACGCACCTATCGCCGTCCTGCCGGAGAAGGTCAGGCACGGTTCATCATGCCACAGTTTAGCCGCATTTATGCCCGCCAGCAGCCCCATCGACGCCGATTCAAGATATCCTTCCACCCCCGTAAGCTGTCCGGCAAAGAAAATATTTTCCCGTTTTCTGTACTGTAATGTCGGCAGGAGCAGCTCGGGCGAATTGATATAGGAGTTACGGTGCATAACGCCGTAACGGACAAATTCGGCATGTTCCAGTCCGGGTATCATGGAAAAGACACGCTTTTGTTCGGGAAACTTTAAATGCGTCTGGAAGCCGACAATATTATACAGGGTCGCACTGCCGTTATCCTGCCTGAGCTGTACGACAGCATACGGCAGGATATCCGTGCCGGGAATTTCCAAACCGACCGGTTTCATAGGGCCGTACCGGAGCGTATCGATACCGCGGCCCGCCATGACTTCCACAGGCATGCAGCCTTCAAAAACGGCCGCTTCCCGCTCAAATTCATGAAGGGGCGCACATTCCGCCGTTGTCAGCGCACTCCAGAAGGCTTCATATTCTTCCCGCGTAAACGGGCAGTTTAAATAATCGGCTCCGCCTTTACCGTAACGGGCGGCGCGGTATACCTTGTTCAGGTCAAGTGAATCGACCGTCACGATCGGCGCGGCGGCATCGTAAAAACGAAAATAACTTTTTCCCGTCATCTTGCCGATGTATGCGGACATGGCATCACTTGTCAAAGGACCGGTAGCAACGACGCATATGCAGTCATCAGGAAGCGAGGTCATTTCTTCTGTTACGACAGTAACCCGCGGATGTGCCGTAATTTTTTCCGTTACATATTCACTGAATGGGACGCGATCGACGGCTAAGGCGCCGCCGGCCGGCACACGGTGCGCATCGGCGGCTGCCATGATGAGGGAACCGAGACGACGCATTTCTTCCTTTAAAAGACCGACCGCATTTTCCACATTGGCGGCACGGAAGGAATTGGAACAAACGAGCTCGGCAAACAGTCCCGTATGATGAGCGGGTGATCGTTTTTTCGGGCGCATTTCAGCGAGTGTCACGGGCACGCCCCTGACGGCCAATTGCCAGGCCGCTTCCACACCGGACAAGCCGGCACCGATAACAAGAACACTATTTTTCATTTACCGTTTCACCTTTTTTATGATTTTCACATTCCCCGTTGCTGCAGAAGAGCTTATCCTGTCCCGTTTTATAATGTTTGACAGTCATTATGCTGCCGCAGAGGGAGCATTTTTTATCCACCGGCTCATTCCAAAGCACAAAATCGCAGTCAGGATATCGGTTACAGCCGTAAAAAGGCCGGCCTCGCTTCGATTTGCGTTTAATGAGCCGTCCTTCCCCGCAGCGGGGGCAGGTTATGCCCGTATCCTCAACGATGCCCTTTGTATTACAGCATTCGGGAAAATTCGAGCAGGCAAGAAACTTGCCGAAACGGCCGAACTTATACACCATCGGCGAGCCGCAGAGCTCACATATTTCTCCCGACTCCTGACCGGAAACAGTGACTTTTTCCATGCTTTCTTCAGCATGGTCCAGCTCGGGCTTAAACACGGTATAAAACTCACGCAGTACATGCGTATACGTATCGCTTCCCTGTTCAATCCCGTCTAAAGCCTCTTCCATATGGGCCGTAAAGTCGACGTTAATGATACCGTCAAAATATTCCTTTAAAAGTTTAATCGTAACGATACCGAGCTCGGTCGGCACGAATTGTTTATCTTTCTTTTCCACATAGTTACGATTTTTAATCGTATCCATAATGGGGGCATATGTACTCGGACGGCCGATACCCTTTTCTTCGAGTGTCTTAATCAGGCTCGCTTCCGTATAGCGCGGCGGCGGCTGCGTAAAATGCTGTATTTTTTCCGCGCTGACATTATGAACGGCCGTCCCTTCCGCAATAGCCGGCAATACCCGGGCTTCTTTATCCTTCCGCGTTTCTTCATAAAGTTCCGTAAACCCTCTAAAAAGCACGGTATATCCGGACGCTTTCAATTCATATATACCGCTTTGTACGGTTACGGCCATGTGTTCCGTTTCGGCCGGAGCCATCTGGCTGGCAAGGAAGCGCTTCCAAATAAGCGTATATAAACGTAACTGGTCACGCGTCAAGAAAGAAGCCACCGTTTGAGGCGTCAAAGAAAGGGATGTCGGCCGGACGGCCTCATGCGCATCCTGACTGGCGCTTTTTGATTTATAAACATGCGCTTTAGACGGCACAAATTTTTCGCCGTATACGGCACCTATATACTCACGCGCGCCTTTAATCATATCATCATTGATACGCGTCGAATCTGTACGCATATAGGTAATCAGTCCGACATGCCCTCTGTCGCCGAGCTCAAGGCCTTCATATAATTGCTGCGCCAGCATCATCGTCTTCTTGGCGCCGAAATTAAGCTTACCGGCACTTTCCTGCTGCAGCGTCGATGTTGTAAAAGGAGGTTGGGGCATGCGTTTGCGTTTTCGCTTCTCCACCTTCGTAACACGATCCGCGTCTTGAGTTCGTCCCTTCTTTTCCCATGCCAATCCGTCGCATACGGCCCGGGCTTCTTCTTCAGTGGCCAGGCCGGCCTTTTTGCCGTTAATTTTCGTAAGCTCGGCTTCCAGCTCCGTGCCGTCATCCGTCCGGTAAACCCCCGATACGGTCCAATATTCTTCGGGCATGAAGGCGGCGATTTCTTCTTCCCGTTCACAAATAAGACGCACTGCAACGGACTGGACCCTGCCGGCGCTGAGACCTTTGCATACTTTTCTCCATAAAAGCGGACTCAACTGATAGCCGACAATACGGTCTAAAATACGGCGTGCCTGCTGTGCGTCAACGCGTTTCAAATCAATCGGTTCAGGCGCGCTTAACCCCGTTCTGACGGCATCTTTTGTAATTTCATGGAACATAATGCGACACGGTCCTTCCGGATCCATGTCCAAAATATGGGCTAAATGCCAGGAAATAGCTTCTCCTTCACGATCCGGGTCGGTAGCGAGATACACATTCCTGGAGCGGACATACTCACGGCGCAGCTCTTCAATAACCTTTTTCTTATCGTACATATCAATATAAGTCGGCGTAAAACCGCCCTCTACATCGACACCGAACTGATTCCGCGGCAAATCGCGGAGATGGCCGCGGCTGGCAAGGACCTTATATTCTTTGCCGAGAAACTTCTCAATTGTCTTAGCCTTGGCGGGCGATTCGACAATGACCAGATTCTTCGCGTTCTTCGGCAACGGTTCCAGCTTCTTTAACGGCTCCTTCACGGGCAGGTTGACACTGCCCCTGATGATCAGTTTTTCACCGCCGTCTTTCTTATTACGGCGTTTCTTTTTCTTTGTATCATCAATGGTAATGGTTCGTTTAATCGGAAATTCAAGCATCTTTTTCATCCTAACTCAATATATAATCGTAAAGATATATTCAGTATTAAATAATACACTATTATATGTGCCCCTTCAAGGCGGGCAAAAGAATAATCAAAATACTTCCTTCTTCCTGCCGGTAATGCTATAATAATATAAGTTTTCCAAGGTACTTTAAAGGAGGAATTGACACATGATATCCAGATCTGTTAAATCGGCACTCTTATGTCTTTGCGTATCTTCAGCGTTTATCTGCGCCGCACCGGCCTATGCGGCAGGCGCACAGGAAGCGGGCACCGTTTCCGTTTCCGGGTACGCAGAAGAACAGATAACGCCGGATACGGCGTATATTACCATCGGAATGACGACGGACGGAAAAACATCGGAAGAGGCGCGCATGAAAAACAATGCCGTCATGAACGAAGTGCAGCAGGCGGCTCTTGCCATGGGTATTGAAAAGAAAGATATGAAGACAAGGGGCTATAACGTATATCCTACATACGGTTCAAACCAGAAAATCACCGGGTATTCTGTAAGCAATAATCTGGAACTCAAGGTTTCGGATTTTGACCTGATCCCCCGCCTTATTGCCAGAGCAAGCCAAGTCGGCGCCAATGAAGTGCACGGAGTGCGTTTCACTAACGAACACGCCGATACGCTCCGCAGCAACCTCATCAAGCAGGCGGTTTATAACGGCAGGCAAACGGCTCAGGCCGTAGCGGAAGCGACCGGCCACCGTTTGGGCGACGTTAAATCAATTACGGTAGCCGGTAATTCTCCCTCTTACGCGGGCATGCAGCTTATGAGCCTGCGCGCTGCCGCCAAAGACGAAGCGACTCCCGTTGAACCGGGCACAAATACACTCAGTGAATCCGTCGAAGTAGTTTACTACTTGCAGTAACACTATAAAAATACGGGCAGAGGCACTTGTCTCTGTCCGTATTTTTATGCCGCAACGCCCTGTAAGAGAAAAAGTGAGCGCCATATCTGAAGAGCTTTTTCGTCCATGTACCGGTTCTTTATTCTGCATGAGAAAAAACGGAAAAAACCTCCCTGTTCGCATGGCCGCTCTTCTCAAAAAAAAGCTTCCGCGCCAATTCCCGCTCCAGCCCCTCTTTCCTTTTTTTATCTCTGAAAAGAGCAAGCACGTCATCGTGAGCGCTGATCAGAATGTCTCCTTTAATATGGTGCACCTCCGTCATATGCCGCAATTGACGCACAATATTTATATATACGGACTCGGGTGAAGCCAGCGTTCCCGTACCGCCGCAGACGTTACAAGGCGAATACTGCGCCTGATACAATCCCTGCCGTGATTTTCGGCGCGTAATTTCCACCAAATTGAGCGCCGTCATACCGAATACATGTACGCGGGCCCTGTCGGCCGCCGTCTCGCGCTGCAGGATACGCAATATTTCTTCCCGTTTTTCAGAATCGTTCATATCAATAAAGTCGACGAGAACGATCCCCCCTATATCCCGCAGGCGCAGTTGTCTGGCAATTTCCGCGGCTGCTTCCTTATTGACATGAAACAGCGTATTTTCCAACGTACTGCTGCCGACATACTTGCCGCTGTTGACATCAATGACGGTAAGCGCCTCCGTATGGTCGAAAATCAAACTGCCGCCTGACGGCAAAGAGATCTGGCGTGCCGTCAGACAATGCAATTCGTCTTCTATGTGATAATAGTCGAAAAGCGGCTCTTCTCCGGCGTAGAGTGCCACCTTGCGTTTTGCCTCCTCAGCGCCGGCAAAGAACCCCGTTATACGTTCATACGCTTCTTTATTATCTACAATAACGGCCCCCACATCATCCGTAAAGTAATCCCGTATCATGCGCATCAGCAGATCCGCTTCTCTGTAAAGGATCTTCGGTTTTTTCGCCAGTTTATATCGCCTTTGTATGCTTTCCCAGGTACGCAGGAGATACTGTAAATCCGCAGTAAGCTCCGCCTCGGATACACCGGCCGCAACAGTACGGACGATCATTCCCATACCTTCGGGTTTGACGGAAGCGACGACGGCGCGCAGCCGATCCCGTTCCTCTTCATCCCGTACCTTTTTGGAAACGCCGATATAATCTACAGTCGGCATAAGCACGGCATAACGCCCGGCAATACTCACGTTGGCCGTGACCTTTGCACCCTTCATAGACTGTTCATCCTTAACGGCCTGCACGAGCACACTCTGCCCGACCGAAATATGCGTTTGCTGGACTTCTTCTTTTGTGGCGGCCCGAGGAAAAAGATCGCCTAAGTAAAGAAAGGCGTTCTTTTTCCGGCCTATATCGATAAAAGCGGCCTGCATGGCGGGCAGTATGTTTTGTACAACGCCCTTATATATATGATTGACAATATGCGTTTCGTCATCCCGTTCCACGGCATAATCGCAGAGACGGCCGTCATCGATAACGGCCGCGCGCGTTTCTTCGGGTATAACGTTGGCAACTAACATTTTCATAATAAAATACCGCCTGACTGCCGGCCCGTTATTCAAAAAGTGACGTATTCACTCCGTCCTGACGATGCCATAAGGCAATGCGCCTGGCCAGCATTAATTCTTTATTTATGGGGAAAGCAAACGTATCGGCCAATATTTCCCAGATCTGAGCGGGTTTAACGGCTCCCTCTTCAGTCTGATAAATACCTGCCGTCAGTTCCAAATTTTCTTCGTTTTGTTATTAATCTTGCCCATTTACTTGCCTGTTCAAAATCAGAAGTTAAGTAAAAACCGTTTCCAAAATCTAAAAATCTATTATTTTGAAGAATTTTAGGTTTTTCCACCCCAACATTACTGCCATGATATAATTTCATTTTTCCCCTTTCTGTCAATTTAATAAAAAAATTACACAAAAATCTCTACAACAATCGGAATAAACAAAGCTGGTAACATATTTGCAATTTTGATTTCTTTTTTAAACAGAAGATTTATTCCAATCGCCATGACCATTATTCCACCAAGAAAATTTATGTCTGAAATCGTATTTTCAGTCAAATATGGTTTTAGATAATTGGCAAAAAGATAGAAAAAACCTTGATAAATAAATACTGAAATTGCTGAAAATGCCACGCCAATTCCGTATAACGATGTTATTACAATCGAAATCGTTCCATCTAAAATTGCCTTTATATTCAAAGTCGTATTATCTCCAGTAAGTCCACTATTTATCGATCCAACAATTGCCATTGCCCCTGTACAAAATAAAATTGTAGCAGTTGAAAATCCTTTTGCAAAACCTTTTTCATTTTCACCATTTTTAAAATTTTTTTCTGAATTTTTTTTACCAGAACTAAATTTTTTCTCCAAAAATAACCCCAAATTTTTCAATTTCAAATCAATATCAATAATTTGACCAATTATCGAACCAATTAGCAAATAAATCAAAACGATGATATCACGCTTTGAACTTATTGTACTTTTCATGCCAACAATTATTATAAACAGTCTAGCACATTCCATAATGATATTTTTCATATCTTCTTTAAACTTGTGACCGATAAAAAATCCGATTAAACTTCCAAGAATAATGGCAGCACAATTTACTAAATTTCCCAAAGAAATCACCTCATTCAAAAATTTTTAAAATCTCAAAATTTCTATTTTAAAATTATTTTAAAAT
>ERZ773035.1058-NODE-1058-length-20734-cov-7.155810_pt1 | contig 20734 bp, 22 predicted proteins | sample MGYA00511487_ERZ773035 | MGnify/ENA primary metagenome ERZ773035 (study PRJEB29015, sample SAMEA2737985) | human oral metagenome | biome: human oral; feature: human-associated habitat; material: dental | place: China | collected 2024 ...
TTAAAGAGTTATACTTAGTTGTTGTGTTATTCTCTCTGTGAAAATCCGTGGAATCTGTGGGAGAAAAAATATAATTTTGCTTATGTCGAACTCACGTTATTAAAGAGCACGAGCTGCAAGCTCGCGCCAGCGTGGGGGGCTTGTAGAGACCACAAAAATAGTGCCACAAATTAGGGGAGAAGCAAATGCGACAATGAGTACATATTACCCCTTATGAGAAGTTGCCAAGAGGATGGGCGTGCACACAATTACAAGTGCTTTGTCAACTCTTAGACGGAGAGAAGAAAGAGGCTGTTTCACTACCTTATTTAGATGTTGCCTTTCTAAGAGGAAGAACAGAAAATAACTATAAAGAATCTGGTAGATATATTCCTAAAAATACTCATCTTATTTTGGTAGATGGAGAAAATTCAGGAGAAATATTTACCACTACCACAGAGGGTTATCAAGGGAGTACATTAAAAATCCTCAATATCTCTAAAGAAATAAATGAGCAATATCTATTCTATGTACTTAAGAAAGAACAACAACTTTTTAAAGAATCAAAGACAGGTTCCGCTATCCCTCACCTAAACAAGAAATTGTTCAAGGAGTTAAAGGTCTTACTTCCTCCTCTTGCAGAGCAACACCGTATCGTTCAGCAAATAGAAACCTTTTTTGCATCCTTTGACCAAATAGAAAACGAATTAGCATAGGGGCGAATGACCATCTATGAGCGAATTGCATTCAAGGGCGAATGGCCATTCGCCCCTACGGCTTACCAATTAACAACTGTATCTACAATAGCCTGCTGCTCGCTGGCAGTACGCCTGAGATAGATACGAGTGGTCTCAATACTTTCATGTCCCATAAGGTCGGCAAGGAGTGTAAGATCATTAAAACGCTCTAAGAAGTTCTTAGCAAACCGATGTCTAAAAGAGTGAGGATATACCACTTTAGGATTAAGCTGGTACTTATGAGCAAAGACTTTGAGCTGTTGGGCAATACCCCGTGGAGTGATACGTTTGCCAAAGCGATTGAGAAAGATATAGCCCGAAGTAATCCCTTTTTCTTTAAGCCATAGGCTACCTTCCTCACGTAAGAGCTTAGGAATGTATAAGCGGCGTACCTTACCTCCTTTGCTGTAAATATCCAAATAGCCTTGAGTGAGGTGTTCTGCTTTTATTTGGATAAGTTCGCTCACACGCGCCCCTGTAGCGGTGAGAAACCATACGAGAAAATACCAATCTTGATACCCATCTTTTTTGAGCTGTGCCTTTAGGAAAAGGTAATCCGCATGACTAATCACATGCTCTAAAAAGTTCTTTTGCTGTACCTTTACAAAGGACATCTTCAAGGAGCCTTTCTTGACGAAGTCTAAGTACTTGTTAACCGCCTGCAAACGCAGATTGACGGTTTGTGCTTTGTACTTGTCCAGCAGGAAATTCTTGTAAGCCATCAGGTTTGGCTTGTTGATAACTGGGTATTTTTCTAAAAAATACTTCACTGTCCACACATACGAGTCTATCGTATTGGGCGCTAAGTTGCTTTTCAGTAGAAAAGACTTGAATTGTTCTATCATTTCTTTAAAATTTAGAAATGATAATAAACGAACTTTTTACAAATTACTTTCTATCGTATCCAAAAAAGAAAAATAAGTCTCTATTTTTTGGACGATACGATGTTGTTCCGCAAGAGGAGGAAGGGGGATTAGAGTATTTTCTATAAAATCTCTGCTTATTCTTTGTTGTCCAACAGCTCCAGTAAATGCTTTTATACCATTATTGATGAACTCTTGTGTCTTTATAAACCAAAATATATATTTGTTAAAAGATAGTGTTTTGTTATTTCTTAAAATATATAATTCTGTTGTTCCTGCACCTACTCCATTCTTTAAGTTATTGAAGATTACAGATTTTCTATTTTCAAAACAAGGAGTTATTTTAGCAATACCTATATCTTCATTGCAGAAATGAGTATATCCTTTCTTTATATTTTCCCATTTTTTTACTTCAGAGGTATGAACATTAGAAAAACCATCTGAAATAAGAGGCATAGGTATAAAGGAAACATCTAACTCATCGTTCAATTTATTTTTAGGGTTAATTGTACCTATATCCCCCAGCCTACACCACGCCCACCCTTTTGGCAACTTCTCATAAGGGGTATCAGTGGCAGTTGTCTTGCCTATACGCTTAAGAAGTTCCTCTGCAGGTTCATCGTTAGGGTCTTGGTGGGTAAGTTTGCCCGCTATGGCATAGTTGAGTACCTGATTTTTGGCCTGCTTGACATCGGATTTTAGCTGCTCTTTATGGGTTTCTATAGTATCCACAAGAGCAAAAAGCTGTTCTACTTTTTCAACAATACGATGCTGCTCTGCAAGGGGAGGGATAGGAATAAGTAAGTTTAAAGTGTTCTCAGAACCTATATTCCCTTGATTAACATTTCCTGTTTCTGTTTGAAAAATAGAATCTAATACAAATTGATGTTTTAAAACAAGGTTGATAAAATAGATATTTAATTCTGAAAGAATAACTCTTAATAATCCAACTCTTTGATTGAGGTATAAGTTGTGTTTGACCTTCGGAACAACTAAAGTATAAAAATAATCTCTTTTACCTTTTGTTCCTGTCATTGTAAAAAGTAAATCATTTTCTTTAATATGATAATCTTCAATTTCATTTTGTAAGGTGTCAGGAACATAAACAGGTTGATTACTGAGTATGAGATTATTATTTTTTACATTTCCTATTCTTATTACTTGATTATTAGATTTTTCTATGTACTTATTACTCTTAAAAGCATATCCTCCCTTAAAAAAGCACACTTCCCCCAACCTACACCACTCCCATCCCTCTGGAAGTTCAAAGGGGACTTCGTCAATCGGTTCGTTGTCTTTTTTATCTCGTTTGAGTTTTTTATCTTTGATAAGTTGCTCTTTCTCTGCACGAATACGCTCCAAGAGCACGGAGGCAGGCTCATCGGTGGGGTCTTGGGGGACTAACTCCCCACGGATAGCTAGGTCTAATATGGTTTGTCGTATTTGCTTAGTGTTCATGGTTTATAAGTTTTATATCTTTCTCCCAAGCTTCTATTTCTTTTAAATCGTACAAGTCTGCTTGTTGTGCCTCAAATTGTTTGCGTTTGGCATCAAATGCTTCATATACTTTACCTACGATCTTTTTCATTTGTTCATTACTAATCGTACCATTTCCTTTAAGAACTTCTTTGTCATTAAAAGCAATGACTTTATCTATATTCTCTCGCCAAAAATTCATAGTAATATCTTGTCTGTTTTTAGCCCTCAATTCTGCTGATTCTAAAAACACTATTACAAAACGATTCAGCGTATCTATTTCATCCTCTGTAAGATAGTTTTTTGCAATATAAATATCCCCTTTTCTTACTATTGAACCTTCCCATGAGGTAAGAGCCATATTGCTTTTGGAAGCATCGGCTCGGCTTACTACTATTTCAGCGGCTGTTTGTCCTGTAATCGCATAGAGTATTTTATTCTGAGTTTGTGCATAGAACATTTGTGTTGCCTTATCAGAAGGATCATAATCACTGCTAAGCATAAAGAGATCTCTCACTTTCTGATAAAAACGTTTTTCAGAGGCTCTAATATCACGAATACGCTCTAATAACTCATCAAAATAATCAGGGCGTCCATCGGGATTTTTAAGGCGTTCATCGTCCATTACAAATCCTTTAACCATATATTCTCTTAGATGTTGGTTCGCCCATTGTCTGAACTGTACCCCTCGTTTACTTCGTACCCTAAAACCAATGGCAAGAATCATTTCCAAACTGTAAAAAGTAACTTCATAATCTTTGCCGTCAGAAGCAGTTGTCAAATAATTTTTGACAACTGATCTTTCATCTAACTCGTTATCATTCAGTATATTAATTATATGATAACTAATACTCTGCTTAGAGGTGTCAAAAAGGTTAGCCAACTGATTTTGGTTGAGCCATATTGAGCCATCTTTGGCATACAAGGCTATTTTTACCTTGTCATCCACTGTTTTGTAGATAATAATATCTTGGGGTGTTTTCTCTGTTTTTTTATTACTCATCTGCCATTATTTTTTTGGGTTGGGCTATCGTCATGATTCAAGAAATTTATCAAAATCCGATTGGAAAAGGCGGTCTTGTACGATACGATACTTTTCAAACTCGGCTAGGCATGCGTATGAGAGCAAGCAATGATCGCCGATAGGTTATAGTGCTTCGTATTATAAGTTTTCCCATCATCGGCAGTTATCCGAAAATCTTGGATAACTGAATTTTCTGCTAACTCATTGTCAGAGAATATTTTTTGTAGGTGATAATTAATAGTTCTCACATCTACGCCATAGAGCAATCCCATCATTTTTTGGGAAAGCCATACATTCTCGTCGGCATAGAGGCTTTGGATATTGCTCTCTCCTGTAGCGGTGACAAAGGTCAGATACTCCGCTACGGAAGCCCTTAGCATGTCTTTAGGTTTCTTTGGACTACTCATTTCCCATAATGGCTTTTAGTTGTGCAATAGCTTCAGTGATTTTAGCCGCTTTTTCCTCCATAGTAGCTATGAGTTCGTCTAGAGGTATATCCTCGGTTTCTTCTCCTTGACGTATCCAACTTAGGTCAAGGCTTGTTTTGTCGCGGGCACAGATTTCCTCATAGGTGTATCGGCGCCATCTGCCCTGTGGATTCTCCTCGCTATAGGTTTCTTGGCGCTTATGGCGGTCGTCACGCTGATAACACTGTACAAACTCGTCAAAGTGTTCTCGCTTGAGGGGATTGGTTTTCCCGAAGTTAGGCATATTACTACGTAGGTCATAGAACCAAATCTCTTGGGTATTGCCTTTGTCCGAAAGTCCTCGTTCGAAGAAGAGCACATTGGTCTTGACCCCTTGGGCATAGAAAATCCCCGTAGGTAGGCGCAAGATGGTATGTAGGTTGCACTTTTCCATAAGGTCTTTGCGAATACGCTCGCCATCGCCATCTACAAAGAGCACATTGTCGGGGAGCACTACGGCAGCACGTCCGCCTCTTTTAAGACTGCGGTAGATATGCTGCAGAAAGTTCAGCTGTTTGTTGGAAGTAGGAAAGGTGAGGTCGTCACGAGTAGCGCGTTCGCCCCCTTTCTTGGTGCCAAAGGGCGGATTGGTCAGTACCACATCATAACCGGTCATCTTTGCTCCGTCCGAGGAAAGGGTATCTATACGCTCTATCCTTCCCTTGATATTGTGTAACATAGCATTCATTAGTGCCAAACGATGGGTCTCAGGCACTAATTCAGCCCCTACAAAGGCTTCATACATCTGAAATTCTTGTTGTTGTTGTGATAGATCATAAAGATTATCAGTATTTTTTTTGACATACCGGTCGGCGGCAATCATAAAGCCAAAAGTACCACAAGCAGGGTCATTACAACGTTCGCCAGCTTTGGGGTTTGTAAGTTCCGTCATTACATCAATGAGCACACGAGGGGTAAAGTACTGCCCTGCTCCTGATTTCTTTTCATTGGCGTTCTTCTCCAATAGGCCTTCGTATAGATCTCCAAAGGTTTCTCGCTCTTGAGAATACCAGTCCAACCCCTCAATAGTATGAATGATTTTGTAAAGATTTTTAGGTTCTCTGATATTCGATACTGCTCCTAAAAATATTTCTTTTACAAGTCCATTCCCTTTTTTTTCAAGCGTCTTTAGTAGCTCATCATAATATTCTTTTAAATCATTTGCTCCTATTTTCAAGAGGTCATCCCAGCGATAGCCTTCAGGTATATTTCCCTGTATTTTCATTCTTTGATCCACTCCATCAGTTTCCTTAGCCATTTTCAGAAAAAGGATATAGGTCAGTTCCGTTACATATTGGTGATAGGTAATGCCGTCATCACGGAGCACATTGCACAGTGCCCATAGTTTGGCTACGATTTCTTGGTTATTCATAGTGATAAATTAATTAGGTCATTAGGCTATTTCAAACAAATATTCTCTCAGTTCCTCAATTATGGTGTCTAGAGGAGTTCTGAATTTTTTCTGTAAAGCATGATAACCTCCTTCGTTTTGGAAAGCTCCTTTGTTGAAATCTTCTTTCTCAATAAATTGTTCTTGAAGAAGCATTTTTTCTATATTTTTTAGAATTTTTCTTTCAATAGCATCGAAATCGTGATTTTCATTGAGTTTTGCAAAAGCATTTTCAAGACGTTTTTTGTAATCTATAGGATTATTACCTAAGGCGAGAGTACGTACAGCACTGATAATATCTAGGGTCATATCTACTTTTTGAATATCATTCCAAGCTTCATTAAGCTGTCGGAGTGGATAACCTGCTTTCTCTAAGTCTATGCGTAATCGCCTGAGATCCGAATGTGTAAACGAACGTGGTTGGGTATAAAGTATATTTAGGGCTGTAAGTTTGTCCTTATTTTCGGCGATATATTTTCTAAATTCTGTAATATAATCCTCTGGATGAGATCCTTCTTTTCCATATATTTGATTCACTTCTTTGACCATATCAGGACGGTCGCTAATGTATTTGTAATTATTTTTACGAAGAGCAAAAAGCAATTCTAGTATATTTTCTCTATTTTTTCTTACAGATTCTCTAATAGCCTCTAAAGAAGTATTTTTAAGTGTTTCTACAAAATCTTTAGGGGTTACTCCTTCTGTTCTTGTACAAAAATCCTTAGCTGCTTTTTCATGGATACCTTTTACACTTCGTTGTAATCTAGCTATTAATTGTCTAAGATAGTGCTGTAGTGTGTTTTTATCTGTAGCAAGCTCAATAGCCGTAAAGATATCTTCTATATTTGTGTTAGGATTGGAGACTACAGGAAGCATCTCAGTTACTTTTTGTATCTTCCTAAACATCTTTACCGCATCATATACATTGAAACTTTCTTTGCCTATTTCAGGACATGGGCGAGTCGCCCTACCCATCATCTGTTCGTACAAAATACGTGATTTGACACGGCGTAAAAAGACTAAATTCCCTATTTTAGGAATATCTACTCCAGTAGTAAGCAGATCAACAGTTACAGCTATATTAGGTTCTTGTTCATTTCTGAAATTTTTAATGGCTGATTCTATACGTTTGCTATCTCCTATGCTTCCTGTAATCTTCTGCACGAAACTATCTCCTATACCACGAGCAGCATATATCTCTTTAAGTATTTTTACAATAAGGTCAGCATGGGCATCATCTACCGCAAAAATAAGTGTTTTTACCTCATCGGTAGGGTCTATTCGCTGAGCAACTAACTCTAATACGCTTCGGTTAAAGCTCTCTACAATTACCTTACGATTAAAATGCTCTACCTCGAAATTCATTTCATCTTCAAGGGTACAGAAGTCTATATGTTCATTGTTTTCTATATCCATTATTTGTATGACTTCCCCCTTTCCATAATGAATACCTTTACTGCTATTATGAGTAATAATTTCATAAGGAGGGTTGTAATCTACTAAATGTCCATCAATTACCGCTTCGGGATAAGTATATTCGAATATGGGATCCCCAAAGAGGCTTCTTGTATGTAAGGCAGGAGTAGCTGTAACGGCTATTTTTACGGCATCAAAATAGTTGACTACTGTTGTATATTTACTTATAAAATCATTTTGGTTACGGAATGTAAGCTCATTGTCATCCATTTCTTGATCAAGTATATATCCACGATGTGCCTCATCTATAATTACTAAATCAAAATCTGAAGGTGTAAGCAAAGGCTCCCCTTCTCGATAGATGATACGTCTAACTAAGCCTTGTACTGTACTTATTTTCAATTCCATTCCTTCTTCTAATATTTTATCCTCCAACTTATTGATGTGGTAGATATTATTGAGAGAAAATAGATCTTTTACTTTTAGCCTTTCGAAATCCCTAAAAGCCTGCCTTCCTAAGACATTACGGTCTACCAAAAATAAGATACGCTTAAAGCGCTTGGCAGCCAAAAATCGGTAGATCATCGCAAGCAAGGTGCGTGTCTTTCCTGTTCCTGTCGCCATAGAGAGGAGTACCGAACGATGACTGTTGGCTAAGGCTTTTTCGGTGGCTTCTACGGCGCGGATTTGGTAGGGACGTAGGTTCAGCCCGTTGGGGTCTCTCAGTGGGTCATAAGGGGTCTTAGCGAGGTCTTGGGTGGCTTTGGCTATATCTAAAGCCAAATCCTCCAAGAGTCCTTGAGGACTTTTCCAGCCTTGTAGTGCTTTAGAGATATTGCCACTATCTCGTACATCTAAGAACCAAATCCCTGCTTTGGTATCCAGTTGCTTAAGGTATTTTCGGCCATTGGTGGCAAAAAGGAAGGGTACCTGATAGTCTCCCCATTGACCAATGAGATAGCAGGCATGTTCTTTCTTGATATGGGTGGCGTAGTCCTTGCATTGGTTGGAGAGGATACTTGAAATATCTTTGTGTTTGGCTTTGGCCTCTACGATACCTACCAATTGCAACCCAGCAAATAGAGCATAATCGGCAAGACCTTTGTCGGTAGGCCATTCGGCAATGGCAAGGTTCTTCCCTTTTTCGGGACGAGTACCCTTGCTATAGCGTAGATGTTCGGTATCGGCCTGCCAACCTGCTTCACACAGCTGTGCATCAATGAGTTTTCGTGTTTCGGCCTCTGAAAGCTGAAGATCCTTTGCGTATTGTATGGTGCGGCGTGCGCGCTCTTTTTGAGCATTTATAAACTCTTTGGTCTGGGCAGCTTCCCAATAACTCTGTTGCTTTTGTAGCTCAATGAGCTGCTCGGTAAGGGTTTTGATCTGCTGCTCTTGGGCTTCCTTCTCGGCTTGTAGATCGGCGACACTGGGTATATCCTCCTCTTTGGGCATGACAAAGGTATGCCCTCCGGTTCCCTCCCCATAACTCAAGGCATACCACTGAGCCAGATGGTAGGCCATTTGCAAGTTTGTTTTAGCAGAGGTAACCGAGTCAAAGCCAGCATGAACGGCTTCATTCCCTCGCTGTCGTAATTGGTTAAGAATACTACCTAGCTGGTGTTCTATAATTCCTTCCCGCTTGAGGACACTGATTCTATTGGCCTGATTGTTATCATAAGGCAGGGCAATATGTTCTATTTGAAAGACCTCATTGACCATAACTTCAGCAAATTGGCGTAGCTTCATCAAGCAGCCATTGGGGTCGGTATATAGGTAAGTCTCTGCCAAATAAGCAATACGATAGAGTAGGAGGGGTTCAATATCTTTTAGAAATTCAAAATTACTTCTCATAATGCAGCCTTATAGGAAGTTACAAAAGTAAGGCATTTCTTTTAAGATTTTAATATTATTAACAAAGCGTTAACCAACAATCAACGACTGATGATTACTTTTCATTTTTCACACCCCTAACAAGTATCACGCTATAGAGGACACATAACACTACGGCCAAAGCAAAAGCGGCTAAGGGTAGGGTAAAGTTGGTAGGGGAGACGGGGAAGAGCTGGGAGAGCTTGGCCATATAGAGGTTACGCAGCACGTAGCAGAGCACTAAGGCGGCGATGATAGCTCCCAGTGTAAAGAGACAGACAACCCACTGATAGTAACGGGCTATCTGCCTAGGTGTGTAGCCAATAGAAAGCAGCGAGCGGATTTGCTCCCTGTTGCGCTGCAAGACCAGATGCAAGCTAAGGATAACCACTGCTACGGATAATAACAATATCAGTAAGGCAATCCCTACTACTGTCCAAAGGGCAGAGGAGAAGAAAAAGCGCATTTTGCTCAGTTCCAACTCGTCCTTGCTTATGGTGTAGTTATGAGCCTTGAAGTAGGTCAATATCTCCTGCTGTGAGGGGTCATGGAACTCCACTAAAAGGCGAGAGACACGTGAGGCGGGTGTCCCATAAGTCTGGTTAGCCCAAGCGAGGAAGTCTTCTGGGACGAGAATAGAGTTGATTTTGGCTGAGAAGCCCACAATACGGCTGGAGAATATTGCTTCCTTGCCATTGCCAGAGAGGCGAAGGCCGAAGGTGAGCTTGTCAATAAGTCCCTTGGAGAGCACAGGCAGTCCTTGGCTCTGGGCAAAGCCAAAGTTATAGAGAGAAAGATAGTTCTCAGGAATGATGATAGGGACAAAGGATCGAGAGGGAGTCCACTGCCATTGATCGCTCTGAACATCAATATACTTGTCGGGAATACTCTCAAAGAAAAGGTCGGTAGCAAATAACGGCAATTCGCCCTCGCCCTGATGTGTATAGGCCATGATCTTAAAGGTAGCCACCGAAAAGGGCGCCATACTCTTGACAAAGGACTCTTTTCGCAAGGCCTCTTGTTCTTGGGCAGTGAAGTAGATGCTTTCCTTCTCAAGCGAGCCTACTGCCGAAATGGGCTTGCTCACAACTGCATAGTTACTTGAAAATATATCCGTTTGCTCCTCTAACAAGGGTTTTACATCCTTATAGAGTTGCCAAATACCCCCTAATAGTGTTACGGCTACCATCAAGGCAAAGCTGTAGCCAAGGAGCTGGGCTTTGGGGAGTGTCTTTCGTTGGAGCTTATAGAGCATACATCAGGATTTTAGAGCTGTAGGACTTGGTCATAATTTAGCAGTGCGTTAGTCTCTAGGGCAGTCATCAGTAGGGTAGCCCCTCTTTGGGAGAGTTCTTCGTTTAGGATCTCACAGAGCACATGGGTGTTGGCCTCATCCAGATGACTAAAAGGCTCGTCCAGGAGGAGCACCTCGAAGGGTTGGGCTAAGGCACGCAGGAAGGCGACACGTTGGCGTTGTCCTAAGGAGAGGGTAGCCACAGGGGTATCCTGCTTATGGGCAAGCCCCACCCGTGCAAGTAGTTCGCTGATCTGCTGGGGGGAGAAGTAGCCTGTCAGTCGGTTCTTGAGCAGTATATTCTCCTTGGCTGTCAAAGATGGAAAGAGGCGTAGGTCTTGGAAGAGGTAGCTCAGCCTATGGCGGCGATAGGCAAAGAGGTCTTTGGGTCGGGCTACCCCATCATAGGTAATAGTACCCTGGTAACTATCGCGCTCCCCATAGAGGAAACTTAGCAGGGAGGTCTTTCCCCTACCTGATTGGGCACGGATAAGATAGCGCCTAGCAGGGGCAAAGACGACCAGCTCCCTCAGATAAATATCCGAGGGAGTTAGCTCCGTCTGTTCCATATAACTTGGTCTTAGCTGATGTAAGGAGATTTCCATTATCTTTATTTTTCGCCTTTTTCAGTTGTTCCGCCTTCTTCGATTACCTCATCTTCTCCATAGGCTTCTTCTTCGTAGGGTTCATCATCCTGGTAGGCTTCGTCCTCTTTTGTATTATTTCCTTTGGCGGCCTTGCTAGCATTGACCTGCTTGGCAAACTTAAGGAAGCTATAGAGACTATTACGTTCTACATTTTTCATGTGATAGATAAGGTAGGCGGTGTTTTCCTTGGCATTGGCCTTGATTTCCAAGTCCTTGGAGTGGTCTATAAGCCACTGGAGAGAAGCATCGTTACGAGAACTCCTGTCGGACTTGATCGCCATCCTGATTATACTAGGATAGTCATCCAAGTTCAGATTGAAAAAGCCATAGAAGGTATTCTTGCCCGCCTGAGAAGCCAAGGAACTACTATAGGCGTTATCTTTGTGTTTTCCAGCGATAAAAGCATCTACCTCATCGGAGGAGTTGCTTACGAAAAAGGCCTTGTTATTATAAGCGAAATGGATACTTACAAAGAAGAAAGTCAGGCTATAACGATCTCCTTCCTTGGTAAAGGCACCTTCTTCGGCTACTATCTTATCTAAGATTTTTTTGTCATTGACATCAAAGCTAGCTCCTACCACAGGTATAGGAATACTCATACCCGTCTCAAAGTCCTCCAAGGCCACCACGAAACTCCCTCCGAAAAGATTCAAGAGGTTGTCCAGCTGGAGGTCTTTCTTGGCGAGCCACTGCTTGATGTCGGCTTCTTTGACCAATTCGGGTTCTGCTTCTTTGAGAAACTCGTAGTAGTGCTTGATATTGACCGCTCCTGTGAAGGCCATAGGCATTTTCTCAGGGAAGTGTTTGAGGAGTTTTTTGTTAAAGGAAGCATCTCCTATACGATGTTTGTCTAATAGCTTTTGGTACTTTTCGTTATACAAGGTACGAGCCGAGAGGATGATCTCCTCTTTTTCGAACTCTAAAGTAGCATAGAGGTAGGTTCCCTGTTGCAAGTTAAACAGAGAAGGAGAAAGCGCAGCGGGGGAGGGGAGTTTCTCATCTAGGGACGCGTAAATATCTGCTACATTGAGCCATACGCTGATGTCCTTTTGGTCAGAAAGAAAGTCAGCAAAGCCGTCAATGGAGGTAATCTGCTTTTTAGCCTCTAAGGAGCGGAGTTGCTTGGCTTTTAAGGGGATTTGTAGTTCTGAAGAGGATTCTTCATCTGCGTCGCCTACTCCCAGAAAAAGCGCTTTGTCGTTGTCCCAGCTCAGTGTATATTTGCCTTCGGCCATGTTCAGTAGCTTATAGCCACTTTCCTCGGTAGGGGTATTTTTCTTGTCAGCCAAGGCAAAAAGTTGGTTAAGGGTCTTTTCGAACTTTTCCTTATCGGAGAGAGAGCAGGCCATCCCGATATAGTTTTCCATACCATTGCCCCCTTGTTGTCCATACTGGAAGAAATAGATAGGTTCGCGAAAACGCACCCCTGAATTTCTAGGATTACGGAGCAGCTCACGGAGGAAATCGCGTTGCTTATCTGTTATGGAAAGGCTATCAACCCACTGCTTGAACTCCGCAGCCTCTTCAGAGGAGCCGATATCCGCTTTTTGGTAAAGCGACTTAAAGTCAATAGAGACTACCCAAGCGGCATCGCTGGGGATCAGTGCCAAAGAGGCTGGCTTCTTAGAACAAGAAGCAACGAGAATAAGGACTAAGCCAAGTAAGAATCGTTTCATAAGGTTTTGAGTTTTTAAGTTTTGAGTGATTAGTGGTTAGTTTCTGACAACTTTTCATTTGTGTTTCTGTCTTTAAAGTCTTAAAATCTGTTTTTCGCGTTCTATTTCAACAACAAGTTCTTCTGTATCGCTTTCTACTCTCATTATCAAGCGAATATGAGACCACGTCAATTTGGCACACATGTGTGCACAATCTTCAATATTGGGGAAAGTAAGATAGAACTTTTTATAGTCCCAAAGTGTTCGTTTAGTAAACCCTTTTCCTAATTCTTTTGAGAGTTGGGCAATCACTTGCTCCCCATAGTTATAGTCAATTATATTTATATTGCGAATAAATAGAACAAGAGATTAATTCTTTATTTGCTCTTTTTCAAGGGCGAATTGCCATTCGCCCCTACCCCTGCTTATGCTAATTTTTCGCAAACCATTTCTGTTTGACTATAGCACGGATACTCCCTTGTTGTTCCTCTTCTACAATACGCCTTCCTATCCGCCAAAATCCTTCAATCATTGCAAAAGCAGTTGCTTGGTAGGCCTTTTGTTGTGCTTGATTCTAAGCTAATGCAAGATGAGGCTCAACGACTTTATCTAAAGGAGGTCTCTCTATAGGATAATGTTCATCTTCATAGCTTTCCACAAGGTCTGTAAGGAGCATTAATTCTATATATTCTGGATTATCCTCAGGGGTATTATCATCAACTATTTCTAAAAGTTGGTCTATACGCTTCATAATAGCGTTGTATTGTGTTTCATTTTTTATCATAATCTTATATTTTATCTATATTTTCTATATCATCATATTCCTTATGGGTACCTACAAATCGAATATACAAAATCTTGGGTGTAAATAGTATAAGAGCCACTATTCTGAAATGATTCCCTTTAATATTGAAAACAAAACGTTTGTTTCCTACAGCATCTACGCTGTTAAAGCTCTTTTTTATATCAGCGAAACATGTCCATTGAGCTTCTATTGTTTTCCTATACCAGTCCTCCAAAGATAGTTTCGCATCAGGGTAGAGCGTATAAAAATCAACCAATGCTTTCTTGGCAATGACTCTCATAAGTTGTTTTTGACTACAAAGGTATAAAAATATTTTTGATACACAAACAATTTTTTTAAGAAATGAAGTAAAAAACAGTACAGACAACGATTTTTTTTACTATCTTTGCCTATTGTTTTTCAAAAACCGATTTTTATATGAAAAAACTTATTTTTCTTTTATGTTTTCCCTTAGTCGCTGGAGCACAGGAGGTGCTCTCTGGACGTATAACAGATAGCTTGGGCTTAAGTGTTCCTTATGTAAATATAGGGGTTGTGGGCAAAGGGAAAGGTACCGTCAGTAATAGCAAAGGGCAGTACCAAATAGACCTTACAGGAGTTGCCCCAAAAGATAGTATCTACTTTTCTCATCTGAATTATTACCGAAGAGCCTTTGCGGTCAAAGACTTACAGCGAGATCCGAAGGTTGTCCTTGTAGAACATGTCTTTGAGTTGCCGTCCTTTACGGTAAGCCAAAAGAAGCCTAAACTACGAACTATCAAAGGTAAAGGCACTTATGTAGGTGAGATGTATTATGCTGGTCAAAATGTGCTCAGTGAGGTAGAAATGGGTAATATTATAGAGCTGAAAGATACCTACTTGGCGAAGGAGTTTGAGTTGCCCGTCTTGGAGAATACCATGCCTAACCTTGTACTGCGCTTGCAAATTCTTAAGATAGAAGACAATGGCACACTCACACCACTTGTGGAGAAACCTATTTACCTTAGTATCCCTCAGAATAATCAAAAGCAAAAAATCATTCAAGAGCTACAGGTGGTACTTCCCAAAGGGCGTATTTGGGTAGGACTTCGTACTGTAGAAGGATCAGGTGATGGACACTTTATCCTCGGAGGGAATCTCAGTGGAGGCTATAAATTCAAAGATGGGAGTTTTAAGAAAATGGATATGAACTTAGGAGTGAGATATGGTATTAAAGGAATCAAGATTAGTGACTAGTGAATAATGACTAGTGACAAGTGACAAGAGACAAATATGGTTGCTATCCTTCCGCTTACAATTAGGCGAATTGCCATTGTCCCCTACAGCATCTACGCTGTTAAAGCTCTTTTTTATATCAGCGAAACATGTCTATTGGGCATCTATTGTTTTCCTATACCAGTCCTCCAAAGATAACTTTGCATCAGGATAGAGCGTATAAAAATCGACCAATGTTTTCTTGGCAATGACTCTCATAAGCTATTATTGACTACAAAGGTATAAAAATATTTTTGATACACAAACAATTTTTTTAAGAAATGAAGTAAAAAACAGTACAGACAACGATTTTTTTTACTATCTTTGCCTATTGTTTTTCAAAAACCGATTTTTATATGAAAAAACTTATTTTTCTTTTATGTTTTCCCTTAGTCGCTGGAGCACAGGAGGTGCTCTCTGGACGTATAACAGATAGCTTGGGCTTAAGTGTTCCTTATGTAAATATAGGGGTTGTGGGCAAAGGGAAAGGTACCGTCAGTAATAGCAAAGGGCAGTACCAAATAGACCTTACAGGAGTTGCCCCAAAAGATAGTATCTACTTTTCTCATCTGAATTATTACCGAAGAGCCTTTGCGGTCAAAGACTTACAGCGAGATCCGAAGGTTGTCCTTGTAGAACATGTCTTTGAGTTGCCGTCCTTTACGGTAAGCCAAAAGAAGCCTAAACTACAGACGATTAAGGGAATGGGTGTCAACGTAGGAAAGGTATATTATATAGGGGAAAATGTACTTAATAAAGAAGAGATTGGTAATATCATAACCCTAAAGCACACTTATTTGGCCAAGGAGTTTGAGTTGCCTATCTTGGAGAATACCATGCCTAACCTTGTGCTGCGCTTGCAAATCCTTAAGATAGAGGACGATGGCACACTCACACCACTTGTGGAGAAGCCTATTTACCTTAGTATTCCACAAAATAGTCAAAAGCAAAAAATTGTCCAAGAGCTACAGGTGGTACTTCCCAAAGGACGTATCTGGGTAGGGCTTCGTGCAGTCGAAGGCTCAGGAGATGGGCAGTTTGGGTTTGAGGGTAACCTCAGTGGTGGCTATGAACTCAGAGATGGGGTTTTTAAGAAATTTGAACTGAGCATGGGAGTGAGATATGGTATTAGAGGAGTATTGATGAGCCAATGAGACAATTGAACAATGAGACAATGAGCTAATCGGCAAATCCACTAATTGGCAAATCGGCAAATCCACTAATTAACTCGTTTTTCTATAATTCCAAACAGCCCAGCTATTTAGAAGTACGGCAAAGCCGACAAGGTACAGAAACTCTGTGCTGAGCTGCAAAAAACTACTGCCCTTGAGCACAATTAAGCGGATAGCATTGACAAAATGGGTTATAGGAATGGCATTGCTTACCTCTCTGCTCCATGCGGGCATGCTATCTACACTTGTTAAGAAACCACTCATCAATAGAAAAATCATGATAAAGAAGTAGGCAATGAACATGGCTTGTAATTGCGAATCGGCATAGGTGGAGACCAAAAGCCCGAAGCCCAGAATCGCAATGAGATACATAGCAGCAAAAGCATATAGGGTAAGCAAACTGCCTGCTGGGAAGATGCCATATACTACATACATCACTGTAAGCCCCAAAGTAAAGAGAATTAAACCTACGACCAAAAAAGGTATGAGCTTACCGAGTATAAACTGCCATTTCTTGATAGGGGTTACATTGATTTGCTCAATGGTGCCGATCTCCTTTTCTCTTACCACATTGAGCGCAGAGAGAAATCCCCCGATAATAGTTAGTAAGATCGCCAGTATCCCTGGGACGATATAGCGCGTATATTGCAGATGTGGATTGTACCAGTGGGTTGTGGCCACATTGAGCTTGGCTACAGCACCTATGCGTTGGGGAGCCTTTATATTTACATCTAAATCAGCGTTGAACTCACGTATTACTGAGAGCAAATAGGCACCCCCTAAGGACGACTTACTGCCGTTGATGGCATCGATAGAGACACCGAGCGCTTGTTTTCCTTCACGTACCAAGTTACGCTCAAAGCCGTCTGGTACTTCCAAGACGACATCAGCCTTACCATCTTCTATTAGGGCAAGCCCCTCTTTGTAAGAGAAAGGAGCATCTACAAGGCGAAAATATCCAGAGGAGGTAATCTTCTGTATTAGCTGGTGGGAATAAGGACTTTGGTCGTGATCCACATAGACGAGGTTGATGTTCTTTACATCAAAATTGGCCACTAAAGGCAGTATAATCAGCTGCATCATAGGAGCAACAAACATCATCGCCAAGATGGTTTTATCTCGGAATATCTGTTTGAATTCTTTTTCTAATATAAATAGTAATGTCTTCATCGTATTAATTTGTCGATTATCTGTTGTGGGCGAATTGCCTTTCATTAAAGGGCGAATTGCCTTTCATTAAAGGGCGAATTGCCATTCGCCCCTACTATTCCAAACGAACTTTAAACTTCTTCATGGCAAGGCTTAAAAACACCACAGCCATAGTGATAAGGATTAAGGTTTCTTTCCATATATAACTAAGACCTAATCCCTTGAGCATGACTTTCTTTACAATGCTATAGTAATAGCTTGAGGGGAAAATCTTGGATATACCCTGAAAGACAAGTGGCATGTTCTCTATGGGGAACATAAAGCCTGTAAAGAAAGCTGTAGGCAACATCATTCCCATCATGGCGATAAGCATGGCGGTTTGTTGTGAGGAAGTACTGGTGGAAATCAGTAGCCCCAAGGACAAACAGATGATGATGAACAAGGTACTTTCCCCGTAAAGTAACAGCAGATTACCCCGTATCGGTACATCGAGCATATAGACCGAGAGCAGGAGAATCACGGTAAAGTTGATCAGCGAGAGAATAAGGTAGGGGACGGCTTTGGCTACGAGTATTTTCAAGGGATTGAAAGGCGATACCAGAAGAATCTCCATGGTGCCTAACTCCTTTTCGCGAACGACCGCAACGGAGGTCAAGGCGGTGCTGACAATCATAAAAACGAGCGCAATCACCCCAGGGACAAAGTTCATAGAGCCATTTTGTTCCTCGTTATACAACATGCGGTTTTCTACCGTTATCTGGTAAGGTAGCCGCAGGGTTGGGTTCAGTTCTTGCTGGTAGCTGGACACCATAGCAGAGAGGTAGTTCTCTACCGTTTTGGCGGTATTGGGGTCGCTACCATCGGTAATCAGTTGTAGGGTGGTACCTTTGGGTGTATAGAGATCACGACCGAAATCAGGGGGGAATATAAGGGCTGCTTTTATAGTTCCACGTCTGAATTGGTCTTCTACCTCTTTGTAACTCAGTAGTGGGTCTTTCACTTTGAAATACGTACTTGCCTGCAAGCGTTGCGTAAGAGCATCGGTATAGGTGTTGTGTGCTTGGTCAAGGACAGCAATACCGATATTCTTCACCTCGCTGCTGAGAGCTTGGCCGAAAAGGACAATTTGCGCTATAGGAATCCCAAAAAGGATCAGTAGTGTACGGCGGTCACGGAATACGTGATAGAATTCCTTGCGGATAAAGGCAATGAGTTGTTTCATGGTTATTCATTACGTTTGGCATTGCGGGCGAGGGCATAGAAGACCTCGTCCATGGAATGGGTGTTGAATTGTTTTTTGAGTTGAGTCGGACTATCCATGGCCTCTACCCTGCCATCTACCATGATGCTGATGCGGTGGCAGTACTCGGCTTCGTCCATATAGTGGGTGGTTACAAATACGGTGATACCCTGAGCAGAGGCCTCGTATATCATATCCCAAAACTGACGGCGCGTTATGGGATCTACTCCCCCGGTAGGCTCGTCCAAGAAGACAATTTCGGGGCGGTGAAAAATCGCTACCGAGAAGGCCAATTTCTGTTTCCAGCCCAAAGGCAATGACCCTACGAGTTTGTTGGCTTCCTGCTCAAGACCGAGGGTCTCGATGAGCTGCTCTCGTCGGGGCTTGATCTGCTTGCGGCTTAGTCCATATACCCCTCCGTAGAAGGTAATGTTTTCCGCAACGGTAAGGCTATCATAGAGGGAAAACTTCTGGCTCATATAGCCAATGTGCTTTTTGATCTGCTCTTGCTGTCGATACACATCAAAGCCAGCTACACGTGCCTCTCCTGAAGTGGGGTAGGAAAGCCCACAGAAGATGCGTATAGCGGTGGTTTTCCCCGCTCCATTGGCACCGAGAAAGCCGAAGATTTCACCTTTTTCAACGGTTAGGGAAATGTTATTCACGGCTTTGAAATCGCCGAATTGCTTGGTAAGGTTATGACAGTGAATTGCGTACATCTTATTAAATTAGCAAATGTGAAAATTATCAAGTTAGCTCCCGTTCCCCCGAAGGGGGACAGCTTATAAAGAGGATTGATAACGATTGAAGGAGTGTTTTTTATTTGTAATAATAATACCAATTTCCGTTATATTCTTTATCACAATCCTCTTGAGAGGCGAAAGTACAGTCTTTTATACCTTCTTCCGGGTATTCCTTCTTGCGTAGTAATTGTTTGTGATAATTACTTATTTTTTGTAATAATCCTATCTCTTTTGCTTTATTTAAAGCTTCTTCTGTCTCGAAAATATAAGATACAAAATAATCTTGTGGGGCTATATAAGCCCCAAAATCTAAGGAAGCATATACTTCATTAAAGGTTGCTTTTACCTCTTCTTGTGTTTCAGTAACAATATTTTTCCATATTTTGCTCATTGTTTATCTTTTTTAATTTCAACTTTGCCAAAGTTTTGGTTCAGAATTTATATATTTTCTTTTTCCTCCATTAGACGGATAAAACTATCCTCAATGGTGGGGGTAATCGTTTTCCACTCAAGGTGTGGAAAGGTGGTTTTCAGTTGTTGCTCTAATTGGAGCGGATCTGTCGCTTGCTTTAAGGTGATATGTAAGTATTCGCCAAAGGGATAACAACTATCTATTTCGGGGCAAGTACGCAGATGCTGGAGCAATGTGTATATATCAGGGGTGCTTGCCGCATAGAGGGTTTGACCAAAGTTACTGATAATCTGCTGGGGGGTACTGGTGGAGAGAATTTTGCCGCTTTGTATAAGGGCAATACGGTCGCACAGGCTGGCCTCGTCCATATAAGGGGTGGAAACAAAGATAGAAATACCCTGTTCCTTAAGCCTATTAAGCATCTGCCAGAACTCTTTACGAGAGACCACATCTACCCCCGTGGTAGGCTCGTCTAACAAAAGGACTTTAGGCTTGTGAATGAGGGCACAACAGAGGGCTAATTTCTGTTTCATTCCCCCAGAGAGTTTGCCCGCACGACGCGTACTAAAGGGCTTTATCTGCTCGTAAATATCCTTGATAAGGTCGTAATTCTCGGCAATGGTGGTGCCAAAGACAGTAGCAAAGAAATTGAGATTTTCCTCCACACTAAGGTCTTGGTAGAGGGAGAATCGCCCCGGCATATAGCCTACGATCTTGCGGATTTCTTTGTAATCCTTTACAATATCAAGCCCCTCCAGCGTGGCGCTTCCTTCGTCGGGTAGCAGTAGCGTGGTGAGCATACGGAAGACGGTGGTTTTGCCTGCGCCATCAGGGCCAATCAGCCCAAAAAGCTCCCCTTTCTTGACTTCTAGGGAAAGGTGCTGTACGGCCTTAGTATCACCGTAGGACTTGCTGAGGTTTTGGATATTTATACTTGTCATGTGTTGATTTGGTGATTTGTCAATTTGCCGATTACTATTTGATACTTTTTGTAGCAATATAGCTTGCGACATTGTGTTCATGTAGGTTGCCATAGCCATTGGTATCGTCATAAAGGCTTAAGAGCGTGAATCCGGCCTCTAACTGTCCGTTAATTTGCTCTTCTAAAGTGTGTGAAAACTGTATGCCACCATTGCTTTTCTGCATCTGGCATAGGTGTTTTT
>ERZ773035.1059-NODE-1059-length-20701-cov-6.014967_pt1 | contig 20701 bp, 33 predicted proteins | sample MGYA00511487_ERZ773035 | MGnify/ENA primary metagenome ERZ773035 (study PRJEB29015, sample SAMEA2737985) | human oral metagenome | biome: human oral; feature: human-associated habitat; material: dental | place: China | collected 2024 ...
AATGCCAGTTGGGAGGTCCGATTCCTCCCTTTACTACGAACTTTCAAAACAATAGTAATAACAATAAAAACTTTAAGAAAATGGAAACAACAATGAAGACATTCGGAAAAGGTGAGAATAGATTTTATGTAAAATTAGATATTCTCATAGTAGCCTATGATAAGGCAGTGATGAAATTCGTCGCTACTGCTTTAAGGCGAGGAACTGATACAGAGGTAGTCGTGGATAGGGGATCTGCTTACGTGCAATACCGTAATGGAGTATGTCTTGAAACACTAACTATCGAAGAGAAGGACGCTCTCAGTGTAATTAAGGATCGCTTCTCTGATATCGTTGATCACTATAGATCCAACGGAGTACGTATGGACTTTAGGCTGGGAGAGCTTGGAGCTACTTTGAGAAGGTGGGACAATCAATCGATTGATGACTACATTAAGAGATTCCGGCATGTGGCTAGGTAAGACCTGGTGGTTTTAGGGAGGTTCGACTCCTCCCCTTACTACAAACTATTAAAAACAGTATTAATAACAATAAAAACTTTAAGACAATGGAAACGAAAGAGTTTAAGAACCTGAGTGTTGGAACATTTGTAGAATTTAACAACGGTAAAAGTGGTCCTATGATCGTTTGTGGAAGAGATTCCAAGTCGATCACGTGTAATTCGATCTATCTTGAGGGTAAGTACTTCCTTTTCCACTACTACGAGGATGATAGCAAGAATTTGGAAGTAATTCCAGAAACTTCTTGGGATGCTGAGGGACTTATGAATAATATTCGTGAGTTCGGGTATAAGGTAGTAGACGGTGTTATCTTGGAATCTAATGGATCTAAGATCAAGATGGGATTTCTTGCTAAATTCCTGAGCCTAATAACAAGTGATAGGGGATTGTACAAATTCCTGATTTTCTTGTTCTTCCTTGTCATCAACTTCTCCTTCTTCGGAGTCTTTGTGTATGCTTTCGACTGCCTTAAGTTCTTCGGAAGCTGGTGGTATGGGACTTTGATAGTTACAGCTATTGGATACATTCCGTCCATCTTGTACTCGGCTGTTTGGAAGGGGTATCTCAAACCCTAGGATGGACAAGAAATTGTCTTCCAAGTAAGATCTGGTAGATCGTTGGGGAGGTTCGATTCCTCCCCTTACTACGATTTTTTTTTCTTATTTATAAACTTTAAAAATTTTAGAATTATGGAAACAAAAGATTTCAGAAACCTTAGCGTTGGGACATTTGTAGAGTATGGTAACTTTAGCGGTCCAATGATCGTTTGTAAGAACGAGAACGGAGTTATCTCATGCAACTCTATTGACGATGACGGAATGTACTACGTGTTTGACTATGATGATAGTGACGCAGAATACTTCGAGGTAATCCCAAAGGATAGTCTCGTATATGGGATTTTCATGGAATATCTTGATGCGAAGGGCCTTCATTTAGAGGATGGAAAGATTCGCGATAAGAACGGATCAGAACCGAGAAGGGGATTCTATTCTCGGATGGTTGGTATCATGGGTAGTCGTAATCCGCTTCACAGGGTATTTGTATTCCTGTTCTTCTTTGTATTGAACTATCTGTTCTTCGGATTACTCGTGCTTATGTTTAATAAGCTGAACTTCTGTGGATGGTGGCTTAGTACCTTGATTATCACTATCGCTGGATACATATTCTCGTTAATCGCATATCCAGCTTGGAGAAACTATCTTCTTCCAAAGTTGAATAAGATGGCCTCTAAGTAAGAATCTGGTGATTACTGGCTAATGCCAGTTGGGAGGTCCGATTCCTCCCTTTACTACAAACTTTCAAAACAATAGTATTAACAACAAAAAACTTAAAAATTATGGAGACGAAAGAAATTTTGACGAAGAGATGCGAACTTGCTTACTTGGTAGCTAACCTCATGGGAATTAGAATCAAGTTCATTCAGTGTATGGTTGATCGTATTGATAAGAGGATCTCATATCCTGAATATGTTGCCTTTGCAGGTAACAGGATCATGGTAGTTGGATCTACGAATGGATATTCAGATTGTCCTGCCAGCTCTTATGAGAAGGAGCTTGGAAGAGATTACGACAGGATCTACAAAGATCTCAAAGAGATTGATGTAGATAATGTAGCTGATAGCGGTAAGTTCAGTGACTTGTTCTTGGAGCTTCCGAATGTTGTCAGCTTCGTAGATGGAACAGATCTTATAGCTGACATCTTGACCAAGTATTACGAGATTCATACTGGAGCTATGAAGAAGTATGAAGATCTCTCATTCGAGATTATGGATAAGAGAGCTTAAGTGCTTGAAATACAGACACTTTACTAAGGCATAAACCCTTATATATGTAGAGATAGGAGATACGTTTTGTTATCTTATCTCTACATTTTCTTTAATATATTTAACTAATAAAAACTTTAACAGAAATGGAAAAGAGATTTAAGGTAGCTGCTGGATATGCAGTTAAGTTTGAAGGAAGAAACTTCTTAGTTACGAGAGTTACTGGAAGTATGGTTGAACTTCAGTCAATCGACAGTAATGGAAACATTATTTGGAGGACTGCGAGTGTAGATGATATTTCCGAGTTTGGAGATATGATCGATCTGTATGTATCTATGTCTATTCATAGGTATGAGTACGATGAGGTGAGGAACGTGTTCTATAATTTGGATATTAACTCTAACGCTGCTTGATATGAATCCTAATGTAATTAAGGCTATTAAAGCCATAGGTAGTTTTGTCGTATTCTTCGCTCTTGATGTGATTTCTATCCGAGTATCTGAAAGAGCCTTGTTTGACAAGGGATTGAGAGATGGTATGAAGGAAGTTAATAACTCTAAACTGAAAGGAAAGTAATTATGGTATCCTCAATAGTAATGCTCGTAAGCAAGAACTATGGTACAATACATAAGGCCATAGCAGCGATCTCATTGGCAGTCATTGGAAAAGGACTTGTCAAGAAGTACTTTGATGGAAGGACTGTGGGAAGAGTCCTTGCAGAGAGTGGGAGTGACATTACAGATGTCTACAGATGGAGAAAACAATGGAAATCTAAGGAGTAGCTAGAAAAACTCTGGAGACGGATTCTTGTCGGAAGAACTTGTAAGGTTCGAATCCTTATCCGTCACTCAACTTTTCATTGCTTTGTTTTTATTTTGATTTTTAGTACTTTCCTGTTCGTGAGAATCGGAAGTACATAACCGGATATAGCTCAATTGGTAAGAGCAGCTGTCTTATACACAGGAGGTTGTGGGTTCAAGTCCCGCTATCCGGACTTACTTATTTTATTAACAACAAAAACTTTAGGATTATGGAAACGAACAGAAATTACGATGGACCGATCGAAGTTACAGATCCGGAGAAACTTAAGTTGTATAAGGGTATGCTTGATGCCTTTATAAAACAAACTGGAATTGAAGGTAGAATTGATACGAGCAAGGTATCTATTGGAGAGTTGCACATTGGTCTTAAGGAATTAAGGAACGAGGGAGAGTAATCTCCCTCTATTGTTTTACCCTATTATTTTTTTTCTTCGATATGAAATCAATTAAGTATCTTAACTATATAGCGATATCACTTGCAGCACTAAGTATTATTATGATACTGGCATACTTGTTTGGAATCTCTTTTATTCCAAACCTGTTCATTGTTATCTTTGCGATTGTATCAATATCGCTGTCTTTCCTTTCTACTATCCTTACGATGATCCTTTCATTTAGGGATGAGAAAGAGTAAATCTTGGAGAAACTGGCTAATGCCAGTTGGGAGGTCCGATTCCTCCCTTTACTACAAATATTAATTTTCAAAATAAAAGGAGCAATAGACATGTTACTTGCAATAAGTTTTTCTAAGGTATTTGTAGCCATGTTTTTACTGGTTGCAACATTGAGTATTGTGTTCTCATTAATTGGGAGCGTAATCAAAGGAATATGGTCGATGATATTTGGATTCATCGGATTCTTCTTCCCATTCTTGAAGAAATAAATAACAAAAGATAACTAATCAATAAAATCAAAAAAAAATGGAAATTAGAGAGAAATTCAACGGAAAGATCGGAAGCATAGTTTATATTGGTGTATCCGGAGAGATTGGAAGAGTAGTAGGGAGCTCTGAAAACAGTAATCCAATTCTTGGTAATACGTCTTTGGATATAGTATTTCCTAAGAACTCTGGTAGCTTGGTTAAGAAAGAGGGAATACCGACTATGTTTGTGAAGATGGCATCTTACGATGATCGCCATAAATACAGACAGACTATGAAGAGGTCCTTATTCAGATGGGATCTTGGAAGTAAGGAATTTGTACCTAGAGAGGATAGGAAGATTGGGAGGAGATAAGATGGGAATCTTAGTCGTGTCAGTAGTCATTATATACGCATCCATAAGGGGATTAATTAACTACGTCCAGAAGGATGATAGTTGGAATAGAGATGACGTGAGTATTAATGATCTTGTGAGCAGGAAACTTGAGAGAATGAGATCATATTGATGACTAGTTTTACTAGTCAAGGCTGCTATGGTTAGTCTAATCTGGGTTCGATTCCCAGACAGCCTACTTATTTTTTTTATTTATTAACAATCAAAATAGAACAAGATTATGAAGACAACAGTAAAACCATTTTTGGTAGATGAGAGCGAGTTTGGAATTTTGACGATCACAGTAATGAACGAGGATAATAGTGCAGTAGACACTAAGTTCCTTCACGATCATGTAAGTCACGAGAATAGGAACGTGAGATTTGGGGTATCTAGGAATAAGAAAACTTCTCCGTATGACTTAAGGACACTGTCGAAAGATGGTGATCCGATGGTAAGATTTGGAGTTGCATCCAATTCCAGGGTTCATCCCCTTATACTTGACGAATTGATGAATGATGAAAATGAATTTGTGAGAGCACTCGCAAGCTATAGAATGGGTGTCAGAATAGAATCGGATATGTTTATGGCTTTTAAGAGTAGAGGATACGTCTACAATGGATGTGTCATAAGTAAGAGCCGTAGATAGTTTCCATTTTTTTTTTGAAAGTTTTTTTTTGTTTATTGTGACGTCACGGTTCGTGAGAATAGTGGCGTTAAAATTATCCGAGTATGGCGCAATTGGTTAGCGCAGCTGTCTTATACACAGGAGGTTGCAGGTTCAAGTCCTGCTACTCGGACTTATTGCTCACTCAAAAATCTTTAGTTCTTATAGTCGATGAATCCGGGATGGACAAGTCGACTACATTTGCGAGCATAGTTCAACGGACAGAACGACAGTTTCCTAAACTGTAGATCCGGGTTCGATTCCCAGTGCTCGTACTTATTTTTTTTTCTTATTTATAGACTTCAAAAACTATTAGAATTATGGAAACAAAAGAGTTTGAGAAATTGAAAGTTATTTTTGTCCCTAAATTAGGTATAATCGGATTGGTAGAATCAAATAAAGGTCCTGACACTGTTATTTACTCGACTGATGTAGATTCTAACGGAAATAATTTACTTATAGTTAGTGTAATACTTCGTGGAAGTTCCTTGGATATGGGCTACGAGGTTACTGGGAAGGCAAAAGGAAGATTATTGGACGAGATATTGAATACTAAATTTCAGGGCGGATATTTTATGGTTATTGATGGAGAAGTCGTCCTCAAAGAATCACTTACTGACATTGAAGCTGGGTGGCATTTGTGTGATATTAGGTATAAATTCGGTAGAAGATATAAAAACGATAATAAGAGTATGAAAACAAAAGAAATTTTTATTCCGTATTATTTGGAATACGTAGGAACCTATTCAATCAATTGGTTACTTGGGATTGAAGGACTTCTGTTTAAGAAGGTGGATGGAAGCTATGTTTTTGTTTATAGCATTAGTGGGTCTAGGGCTATTCATTGTAGGGAGTTCGAGGACGACAATTTTTTCACCAAGACTACTGGCAGTGATATTGTAAGAGAGGTTGGAAAAGTCATAATGTCTGGAGACTTCTCAGAATTAGAGTTTAAACTTTTTGACGAATTAGATGGAGAAAATCAATCTATCGGTAAGTCAGAGAAGGATCAGTATCTCGTAACTATACTTAATTGTCTTGACATGAATTTCTCTCATAAGAGTATGATAACTGATGGGGTGTTAGTAGAGTGGAAGTCCCTCAGGGAAATTGATAAGGTGAGGAAGCCTAAACTTAATGAGCCTGAACTATGTAATCCAATTGCTGCGGACGGAGGAATCTTTAGTCCAAGTAGGATAGCATTATATGGAGACTCTGGATTGTCTGATAAGATATATGAACACTTCAAAAACTACAAAATGAAAGACAAAATGAATATTGAAAAGGTTGAGTGCATTCGGGACATTGAGGATGGAATTGATTTCGTGAAACTTGATGTTAGAGAAAAGAATTATGGAGGTGATTTTGATTTAGTGGGACTTAAGTGGAATGGGGATGAAGAGTACTCCCTTGTAATCCGTGAGGTCTCTAAGAGAGATTTGAATACATGTAAGTATCGTAGTTTAACAAACGATGAGAAGATTGACTTTCTCATAAAACTTGTCGATCAAGATACAAACATTACTTCGACATTGATCCAGGGGAACGATGGCAAGATCTGGGAGAATACTGAGACTAATGATGTGGATGGTTACAGAGATTACATTGAAGCCGTGGTTGAAAAGGTCATCGATGGCGAGGAATGTAGTCTGCATGAAGATGCGGAATGTAGTAAAGATTTTGTATGCGTTATTTTAGATATGGTCGATAGAATTAAAAATAAGTTATCGAGTGTCGAGAATAAGATTGATTACGACTCTTCACGTCCAATCATGTATAACCTGATGTCTATCAGTAAGTGTTTGGATAACTTAAAGTCTAAAGACTAATATGATATAAAAGAGACCACACATTGGATGGAGTGTCAAGGGGTTCGAGGCCCCTGTGGTCTCCTGATCTAATTGCGATTTTTTTTGAGTGAATACTCTGTCTACCACTGTCCGTGAGGATCGTGGTAGTATTTTTTTTTACTTTTTAATTTTAACTTATTTTAATTATGAAATCAAACTTAAAAGCAGAGCAGTTCCCTATCTATGAGGATAAGGATGAAAATAGATACATTGTAGATGTTGCAGAGGATGGAAGGTATTCTGGAATACGGATGGATAATGGATTCAGGTATCTCGGATACCTGTCAGAAGTATCTAATACTGGAGAGAAGATCTCATTATCTCCAATCATTAAGCTCGTAGTGTTTAATTCTTGGATGCTTAAGATGATTATTTTCTCTCTCTCGTCATTTTATTAAGAGATCATTAGGAGGGAATTATAATGGCACTTTTATTATGGATGATAGCACTGATAATAATTACAGTGTTCTTCATGTCACTTGTGGTTGACATAATCTTGATGATTATCTCATTTGCATATTTTATATTTAAGAAGTTTGTGGTTGGACTAAAAAATATTTTTGGATTATGAATCTTGAGAAGGCACTATTCATTGATATTGAGACGCACAGAGGAAAGGAGTTTGGTGAAATATCTACACAACTTCAAGATGCGTTCATTACTCATTATTATAACAAGAATGAGTATGGGACTCCTGAAGAACAATATGTAGTAGACGCTGGACTTTATCCTGAGTTCTCACAGGTAGTTTGTGCGACATTCGGATTTGAGAATACTGTTGGTGGATTTAGTACGAAGAGTTTTTACGGAACAAATGAAAAAGAGATTTTGGAGTCTCTAGCAAACATATTTGAAAGGACGAACGAGAAAAGGTACTTCGCTATCGGCCATGCAATCAGTACATTCGACATTCCTTATCTTATAAAGAGATATATAATAAATGGTATTAGGGTTCCTGACCTTATTAATGAGGTTAGTTCAAAGCCTTGGGAAAGGAAGAATGTAGATACAATGTCCCTCTGGAAGTTCGGATCTTTTAGAGGGACTTCTTTGTCCACTGTATGCTCATGCCTTGGAATCGAGTGTAAGTCTACAGAGATAACTGGAGAAAATTTGCACCTTAGAAAACTTGAAGAGATCGATTGGGAAGAACTGAAGAAGTATTGTGAGGATGTTGAGTCAAATTATAGAATGGTAAAGAGAATTCTTGAATTAATTAATGTATAATTATATAAATAAAATATGAAAAGAAAAAACCTATTTATTCCATTTTATCTGGAATATGCTGGATGTTGTAAATTCGGAGAAAACGATAGTAGAGTACTTTTTAGAAGAGTAGGTGATAATGGAGTTATAATTAAGATAATCTCTGACAAATCTATATCTATATCCGAGATTCCTACTCCTGATCATTATGAATTGAAAAGGTTGGGAGAGGTTGAGAGCAAGAAGTTGGTAGATAGATTAAGAGGTATTATATGGAATGGTAATACAGATGTTTCGATAATCTTGGATTCTAAAAATTACAATCCTATTGAGTATGGGGACAAAAATGTATACTTAGCCACCATATTTAATTGCATTAGTACTGACTTCTATACTAACGAAGTATCTGGAGTAGATGGAATATGTGAGTATTGGAAGAAGATGAGAAGCCTTGATGAGGATAGACTTGCAGCAGAAGGGGATAGATACTACTCCGTACTTTATTTGATAATGACTAGGTCACGGGGAACCGGAACCCATAGAAGAATTATATGTGAGGCAAATGATGCAAAATTTGTTCTGGAGAAATCGTATCGTCATATCATAGATGAGAGTAAGAAGGGCCTAGAGGGCATAAATCTAAGTAAGCTAAATGGAGTTAGGGATACTGAATCGGGAATTAGCTTTATAAGGATGTTCATACCCGGACCAGATAGTGGGGAATATCTTGTCGGGGTTAAATTCTCGGATGATGAAGGATATTCCATAGTTTTAAGGGAATTGGAAGACGAGTCGGAGATAGATTCTGATAGGTACGTCCCTCTAAAGGACTCAGAGAAAAGTTTTGTATATAGAATACTAGATGAAAATACGAGAATTTATTCAGTAGATAGGACTTGGACAAATGGGAATGGTACTAGGACCCGGTTCGAGATAAAAGGGGCATCTATTATGTTCGGAGACTATCTGTTGGGGATAAGAAAATGGATAGTAGAATATTCTGATGTAGGTATCCCTAAAAATTCAGAACTATTTTTAAAGCCAGTTGGACATGTTGCAGAGCATGTTCTTTCGAAGATAAATGAGGTCGACTGGAAAAATTTCCCTGGAGATGGGATAGTTATTAGGAGAAATCTATTGTCTATAATAGATAGAATTGATAACTTAAAAGAGAAAAATAAAAAGTAATATACTTAAAATTATGGAAACAAAGAAGATTATTATTCCTTTTTATTTGGAGTATTTAAAGTGTGTTAAATCTGCGCATAGTGATAGCTATCCTATTTTTATTTTTAGGAATGTTGTTGGAGACAGGTTTCATGTTACTTATAGGAATGGCTCTATAATTTGTAATGTATTAAAAAGTAATTCTAGAGAGTATCTCCTCATTAGGGGTGAAGTGAAGGACAATGAGAAATTAAAGTCCCTAGGTAAGATATTACTTAGCAAATCATTTGATGACATTGATTTAAAGATATACTGGGATAGCGAGGAATACTCAGACCGTATTGCTAAGTACGATAAAAATCAGCTCTTACTGACCATTCTCAATTGTCTTAATATGAATTTATCTCCTAAGAATGTGATTAATGATAGAGTGACTATGTTTTGGAATCTTGCAAAGAATATCGATATTAACAGGTTCGAAAATCCATACAAAGATCATAGAAAGGTCGGTATAATTGAACAATCGTTGTGGGAACAGGGAAGATATTTTTCTGAAGAAGTATATAAACATTTCAAAAACTACAGACCAATGAAAGAAGTTAATATAGGTAAAATTGAAGGAATCCGAGACATTGAGGATGGAATAAACTTCGTAAAACTTCCTTCAAGAACTCAGAAATATGGAGCAGATTTTGACCTAATTGGGCTTAAGGAAGGTGAGGATGGAGAATATATCTTGGTAAACCGTGACGTTTCTAATAGTGACTTGAATACTTGTAGGTACCGTACCACCTCTTACGTTGAAAAGATGGAATATGTTCCTCTACTTATTGATCAAGATACAAAAGTTACTTCGGTACTAATCCAATGGAATAATAAAGATGGGAGTTTTGATAATGAATTGATGGATGACGACTATATAGATGTAAAGAAGGAACACAGGGGTGTCATTGAAGCCATTATCTCATCTGGATTGGATGAAGAGAAGGAGAAGGAGAAGGAGAAAGAGGACAGTAGTGAGACGGAAGAAGAGCGTATTAGTAGAGAGTTCAATGTGAACAATCTCGTAAAAATAGCTGAGGGAATTGGGAAGAGAATTGATAGGGACAGGAAGTACATTACTTCTAAGGATATTTCACCAATTCTTGATGGCCTAAAGTCCACTATCAATTACCTTAAGTCCATTGAACAAAAGGACTAGGAATAAAAGAGACCACACATTGGATGGAGTGTCAAGGGGTTCGAGGCCCCTGTGGTCTCCAAGATAATTAATAACACATTAAAATATAAGAATTATGGAAACAGAGAAAATGATTGAAACCTCACTGGAGAATAGAGAGGGTCAATTCCCGATATATAAAACAAAATCTGGGAGGATATTTCTAGGATTATATAAAGACCTGAATAGCAATTCAGTTATTGGACTCGGGATCTCAGATGGAATTGGGATTAGATGTTCTGAGGAGTTCCTTGAGGAAACCGGAGAATTTGGTAGTATGACAATGAGATCCATACTAAAGGATAAGTTTATTTCTTAATGAGTATGATTTAGAAGAGATTTATTATTAAATAAAAGTGTCCCCGGGTATCCGGGACCTTTATGTCGTTTAGTAAATTTGAAAGTATGGAAAGAAAAAGGTTTTTAAGTCCGTTTTATCTAGAGTATATAGGATGTATCGATCCAGAAACTGGATTTGAATACTCTATTGTTTTTAGGTCAGTAGATGATGAGTATATCACTGTAAGTCGCAAGAATAAATCTAAATATCTGGACTTTTACAGATCGAATGTCTTTGACCAAACGACTATAGGAGATGTAAATGAGATTAATAAGTCTATAACATCTCTCAGAGAGTTTATCTGTGGAGGCCTTGACAGTATTGAATTTGATATATTAGATGTCTCTGGAATCAGATTATTACCACTTGATTGGTTTATAAGAAGATTCCTACTAACAATAATCAATTGCTTGGATATTAGTTTCTCGCCAAATATTACGGATGAGGTGATTAAACTTTGGTGTAAAATGAAGGAGGTTGATTTGTCAATTCTTAAACTCAACCATAAAGATACAGATACAAAAGGAACCTTATATGGGGGAGACTATAATCGGATTCTTAATACTCTTGAGGATCAAGGTAAGTTCTATTCAAACGAACTACGGAATTATTTCAGCAGAGAATATGTAAGAACTTGGGAAATTGCTGGTTTTCGAGATCTGAGTAGGTATATGGGAGAGGTAGGGGAGGTTGAAGAGGAGTCTATAGATATGATTCTAACCTCTGTATAAAAACTAAAAGAAGTGGTTAGCAAAAAACTAATTAATTCTTTCACTTATCAATCAATTATGGATAGTTTAACCTACATATCCAAGTATATTAAAACTATTAAAAAATGAATACATAGACATTAAAGTAATGGAAACAGAAGAAGAAGTAATTGAAATAGAATCACTGGAGAATAGCAACAATCAATTCCCAATCTATAAAACAAAAACTGGGAGGAAATTTATAGGCTTATTTAAAATCCTGAACGACAATTCAGTACATGGATTTGGGATTCCAGATGATAGTAATATTAACTGTTCTGAGGAACTTCTTGAGGAAACTGGAGAGTTTGGTGATATGCCACCAATATCCATACTAAAAAAGAATACTCCCTCATATAAGATTATTCGGGAGAATGGTTATTTAGAGGAGACTTGCAGGTATCCCCAAGGATTCTAGAACCTTTATGTCGTTTAGTAAATTTAAAGATATGGAAGGAAGGAGCCTGTTTGTTCCCTTTTATCTTGAATATGTAGGTTGTATCAACCCTAAAACTGGTTTTGAGTACTCTGTAGTTTTTAGATCGGTAGATATGGAGTATCTTACCGTGAATCGCAAGGATCTTGCCCTATATTTAAGCTGTTCAAGATCGAATGTTCTTGAACAAACTTTACTGGATGGAGGCTGTGAGATTAGTAAGGCGATAGAGTCTCTAAGGAGTTTTATTTTGGATAGGTACTTTGACGGAATTGAATTTGAGCTAATCGATTTTACCGGAAAGGCCTACTCCCTATTCAGGGGAGTCAAACTTAGATATCTATCAGCAATCTTCAATTGTATCAACATGAGTTTCTCATCTAAGGAGATGATTACGGATGAAGTGATTAGACTTTGGGATCAGATAAAGGAGATTGATATCTCAAGACTTAAGAATATGTATGAAAACTTCAAAAGAACTACTATCTGTGGTAGTGACTTTGTTAGACTTAATACTAATCTTTTAATTAAAGGAGAAAATTGTTCGGACGAAATATGTAGACACTTTCAAGAGAGGAGTGGAAATATTTGGGGACACATTACGGATAACTTAACGATAGATAAAAAAAAATAAAACAGAATTAATAATACATTAAAATATAAAAATTATGAAAACAATGAATTTTATATCGAGCATGATCCTATCAATAGTTAGCATTTTCATACTATCAGTTTTCACTGGATGTGAATCAGAGAACAGCATCATAGTTGATCCAATCCCAAATCCGGAACCTCCAAAACCTAAACAAGAGATTAATCCACCAATAAATCTCAATTTTCTCAATGCAGATAAAATGCTATCAAGGATCCTGTCTGGCAAGGATGATGGTAAATTTGTAGTGGCTCATATTTCGGATGTTCATGTATCACACTGGTCAAGTAACAACTCAGTTCACAGGCCAAAGAATCTCATTGAAGCTGTAGACTACGTGAATAAGAGCCGTAACTTTGATGTTCTTGTGGCCACTGGAGATTTTATTCATAATCATCAAGGAACTCCTCACGGAACTGCAATGGAGTATCTTAGTGTCTTCTCTAAGAACCTATTCACAGATACAAATAGAGTAGTATCACTGACTTGTACGGGAAATCACGATGGAAACATGATTAATAAGGACAAAAATTCATGGATTACTACAGAGGATTTCTACAACACAGTTACAAGTAAGATTGGAGGTAATATCAAGATTCGGGGAAGGGTAAATTACTATTACTATGACCTTCCTGATAATAATGGCGGATTTATTAGGTTTATCTCCTTAGATGAAATAGATAATGAAAGTGATAGTGTAAGTACACAGTTACATCCAGCCTACTCTCATAAGCAGATTGACTGGTTAGTGAATGTGGCTCTCAAAGAAGGAATGACTTCGAATCATAGTGTGGTTATTTTGACTCATCATCCACTACCAACAACTGATAAGGATGTCTTGAAGTATGTTTATAATGAGCATGAATACTCATGGTATATGATTCCTGAGATTGTCGAGGCATTCAGGAGTAAGAGGAAACTGGATAAGGAATACAAGAATAGGTTTGTTAAGGGAGATGTTATGAAGGTCGATGCAGACTTCAGTAATACTCCGGGAGAGTTTGTTTGCTATATGTGCGGACATATCCATACGTACTTCAACTACGAAGTTAAAGGTATTCCAAACAGTAACCCTAATCTACCAAATCAAGTTGTATTGGTATCAAATAACATGTCCCCATCGGAGAAAAATCCAATTTCCCCAATTGAAAGAGAAACTGTAGGTATTAAGAACAATACGTTCAATATCTATTCAATTGATACTAAGAAGAGGACTATTGACGTTACATTCTTCGGTGCAACTTTGGTCAGTTATCCTCAGGTTATTAACATCAAATATTGATCTTATGAGTTCACCAATAACGGTCTCTAGGTATTCATCATTGAACTTGGCATGGGAATTGGGGAGAGAACATAAAAGTGTTCTTAGGTCAATTAGGAATAATAAATCATACTGGGAAGATATTCTTGATCGAGGACCCCTAGTAGAGGGAAAGTATGAAGATTCTCAAGGAAGGGATCAAAAGATGTTCGTTTTCACTAAAGAAGATTTTGAGAAGTGGTTAGAAATATTAGGAGGACGAATAATCCAGACAAAACAATGAATAGAAATGAATAGTGAAAAGAACCCAAACAGAGTTTTTGTCGACAGTAATGGAGATAAATACGTATTAAGTGACAGTTGTCCAATAACAATAGGAAATTTTGTATATATTTCTGGGTACAGAGACTCGGATGGACTCAAAGTGTATTATGAGAAAAGTTCATGTAATCTAGTTTTTACTGGAGCAGAAGTAAGTGATCACTATTTGTCAATACTTAGAGGATTAAGTAATATAAAGTCGAAAGAGGGAAGTTTTGGGGTGATTATAGATAGGTATGGCAAGAGATTTTACTATGGCTCTGAAAAGCCCATTTTATTCGATCATTTAGGAATTAGACCATAGATTATGTTGGCAGTAATTTTAATATTTATTTTTATTTTAGCTACAGCTATTGGAGTTATTATTCTTTGTAGGAATTCATTAAATCGATATAAGTAATATGGATTTACAAGAAGCGAAAATTTATGTAGGCACTATAGAGAAGTACAACAACGGATCTCTAGATGGTAAGTGGGTAAACTTGTCTGACTTTAATTCATTGGATGACTTTCTTGATGAGTGTGAAGAAATTCACAAGGATGAAGAAGATCCAGAGTTCATGTTCCAAGATTGGGAGAATATTCCGGACGGATTAGTTACTGAGTCTAATTTGAGCGAGGACTTCTTTTACTTAAGGGATGAGATATTATTTAATTTAGATGAGGACAAAGAGGAAGCATTCTGGATATGGTTGGACAATACAAGATCGACCGTTGACTTCGGAAACCCACACAAATTGATAGAAAACTTTAATGAAGACTATATTGGAAAATATTATAGTGAGGAAGAATTTGCAGAGAGTTTACTGGATGACTACGATCTCTCTGAATTTGCAAGGATGTATTTTGATGTTGAAAAATTTGCAAATGATCTATTTACATCAGACTACTGGTATAAAGATGGATTTGTATTTATTAACTGATAAGTTATGGTAAAAATAGTTTTACTCATTATAGCTGCAATATCGGCTGCTGTAGTTGGCATTTATTTGGAGATAAAGAACGTAAATAATAAATAAAAATTTTGTAGTATGAAAAAGATTTCAAGTTTTGCTATTTTAGGGGTATTAGCTATTTCAATTGTTTCGCTCACATCATGTGAAAGAGTTGCACCAAACTATGCTGGAGTTCTTATGGAAAACTTCGGTAAGGATGGGAAGAAGGATTTTACTATCGTAACTGGAAGGGTATCCACAATTGCTCCTGGAACCGAACTATTTCAGGTCCCACTTTTCGATCAGAGAGGAGAGTTTGAAGAACCAGTAACTTTGAAAGCTGCTGATAACACGGAGTTCACAGCCAAGCCTGCCTACTCTTATCGAGTAATTAAGGAATGTGCTATTGATGTTGTATTCGACAATAAGCACATTGATGATGGACGTAATGACAAGTTCATGGAATCAATTGAGGACAACATTCTTGAGCCTCGTATTTACGACCTTATTAAGGAAGAAAGTAGAAAGTATAAAACTGATAGCCTGATGGCCGATGGAGGATCCCTTGTATTTGAGAGACAATTAGAAAAGGTAGTAGAGGAAGAATTTGAGAAGCGAGGATTTAAACTTCTTACTTTTACCGCTCAATTAGAATTTTCAAGTAAGGTTAAGGAAAAGATTGATAATCGAAACGAAGTAAATACAAACATTTCAGTTCTTGATCAACAGATTGAGGAACAAAAGAAGAGAAATGAGCTAGAACGATTGAAGACTGAGCAGGCACTTATTATGTCAAAGGGTCTTACAAGAGAGATTCTATACAAACAGTTTATTGATAAGTGGGATGGTAAGACCCCTCTTTATGGAGTAGTACCGGAGTTCATTAAGATAACTCAGTGATGAAACTTACTAAAATAGTTATTAAAGATCTCACTGATTATGTCCCAGAATTTCTTGGAAGCAGATTTTACACAACTTATTTAAGTCCCAAGATAGTCCACGATGAGGGATACATAATAGACTTTACTGGCTGTAAGTATTTGGGATGGGGATTTATGAGAGATCTTTATATCATAAACAAGTATAGAGGAGGATTAGTAGTTACTGGACTAGGTGATGAGATTTTGAATGGACTATTTAAGTTCTGGAGAAGTATGAGGGATGGAAGTTCTACATACAAGGATCCAAAGGTAAATTTTGAAGATAAAAGTAATTTAATTGAAGGGATATTTGACTGATATGGAAAATATTGATGAGTTTGTTACCACTCCAGGTGAAGGAGAATTAAAGGTAGTTTACTACCTTAGAGAAGAGAGGGGAATAGTAGTAAAATCAGAGTCTGGAGACTACTATATTGTTAGTACAAATGAAGACTTGACTCTCATATTTGTAAAAGTCACTGATGATATAAAAGTAATTAGATCTAAGTCTGCTGGACCGTTGATAAGGAATCTCCTATATAATTATTGTAGGCTGACGGAAATTAAAGACTCCATAGAGTCTGGAGATGGTGGTTTATATCCCTTTGGAGCATCTTTTATTGATGACGTACTTTCCATAATCAGGGAGAATCTTTCGGAAGAAGAGTCACTTCAAATCCTTAAGTCAGATCGAGATGAGATTAAATCCGTCATAAGTAAGATCGTGGAAAACCTCGACAAAAAGATTGAAACTGATAAGTCTAAAGGGAATTACTATACTTTTAACGATGGGGATAAGGATATAGAGAATATTGATTACTTAGGAAATCTCAAGTTCGTATTTATTAATGGAAAGACCTTCCTAGTAACTAATTATGGTAGAAATTACGCCCTATTTAATCATGCATACGGGCATGATCTTGTGAATGTTGGATTGATGAGTCCAGAGGATTATATTAGTAGAGGACTTGGTTCTGAATACAACACCTTACAGGACGTATCCCATGAAAAAGATATGGTAAAAAGGTTTGAAAGTGAGAGTTTTAGTAGAATGAAGATTGAAGTTGAGGGTGATCTTATCTATACTGATAAGGAAGATAGTGATTTAATAGAGGTTCTCAGGAATACTGTTAGAAATAGATTCGAAGATAAGAGTTTCGAGAAGGTTGACGAAGGAATAACTGATGTCGATGACAACAGAGGAGAAGAGTCAAACCCACTAGAGACTAAGGTCGGTGATAAGCTGAAGATCTTAAAGTTCAAGTATGATAACTATGACATAACTGGAGTATTGATGTATGATAATTGGTCAGATAGATACATCCTTTTCGGTCAAGACCTAAAAATGGATCGGGCTACTTTTATCGTCATGGACGATGAGTTGATTAAAAAGTTGGTTGAGGTACCTTCAGACGAGTTGGCTATAACCAGAATAAAAAGGTTCTACAGTGACTTCGTTGACTTTCCTGAAAAGAGATATTGTGACAATGTTAAGGATGAGGATTATAGGCCAACTAATAACACCTTGTTCAAAATGAGGTCAATTTTAAGGGCAGATGGGGGATTTAGTGATGAAGAAATTTATAGATAAGATTCTTTATTTAAGTGTTCCACTAAAGGTTGCAATTATTTGTATTGTACTTTATTTCTTTGTACATACTTTCAATCACGGAAATCCTTGGATAGGGTTATTTGGATCAATTGCTGATTTATTTATTGGAGTAAAATGGATTAACTATAATAACGATGATTTAGATTATGGAGATTAATTTTGAAGAAACTGAGTATCCGAAGATTGATACTCTATTTATGAGGGATAACAGAAAAGTTATTATTCCCGATCAGTTTACTAATCCACTTTTTGGTCATCTATCTGAGCTTAAGTGGGAGGCTACTGAAAAGATCGATGGAACAAACATTCGAGTAATTGTACTTCCACCTGAAGAAGATGGTAGGATGGTTAGAGTTGAGTTCATGGGAAGGGAAGAGGTATCCGAAATTCCAAAGAGACTCTTAGAAAAACTGAAGTCTTTGTTTCCTGTTGAAAAACTGAACGAGGTACTTAATAGTGGAGAAAGGAAACTTGATAACGTTGCAGTTTTATATGGGGAAGGATATGGAGTAAACATCCAAAAATGCGGAAAGAGATACAATTCAAAAGATGTAGACTTCATCCTGTTTGATGTCAAGATTGGAAAGTGGTGGCTACTTAGGGACAATGTTGAAGATATTGCCAATAAGTTAGGGATTAAGGTCGTACCGATTGTTGGACATATGACAATTCCTGAAGCCATTGAAAAGGTTCGAAATGGATTCTTGTCAACTGAGTCGAATGATAAGACGTTGCAGGCAGAAGGATTGGTGTTGAAGTGTCCCTACGGAATCTGTGATAGATCGGGAGAGAGAATCGTCACCAAGATCAAAACGAAGGACTTTAGAAAACTGGAAGCGAGAAATAGGAATGATGAGAGAGAATTGAAGAAGTCCGGACAGTTGGAGAACAGTAATTTTGATGAAATTGCTCCAACTCTTAGAGGAGTATATATGCCCCTTGAATGGACCCCAAAGAAGGTGGAGGGGGCCACACAAAAAGATTATCTTAAAGACCTTGAAGGAGCTTATTCTTGAGTCACTCTGTTAGAAAGAATATAACTAAATTAAAAGGAGTTCAGTGGACAGTTTTAGTGTCTGTTGGACTCCTGTTTTTTTTTCGTATCTGGAGACCTACCTATCAGGGCATAAACCCTTAAAGGTGAATTACCCACATTACGATGAATCATCGTACTAGGAGGGGGGTTTTACTACAAATGAAACCCCCCTCTCAAATGGGTGAAATTAAAATTGTAAGTCAATGAAAATCATAGAGTTAGAGAAACCAGAGCTGATAGGAGAGTATGAGTTCTCTGGTAAGAAAGTAGGGTACTATAGGGATAAAGGGGATCCTATCTTTAATTCATCAGATGTCTCTTCAATCCTAGGAATTAGAGACCCATACAAAGTAACTTCCAGATTGTCTGATGAAAAGAAGATGATGTGCTTTAGGAATAGCAGTCGTGGGGGACATGTGTCTTGGTTCATAACACTAGACGGGCTGGTAGAACTCGTATATAGAATGAGAAAAGAAGATGATAATTCAAGAGAATTTGTAAAAAACATAATTTTTGAAACTTATAAATATAAGAAGAAATGCAGCAAGTAAAGATTTTTAGTGAGAAAGAGTTCGGAAGACTCGGTACAGTAGTAAAGGACGGAATTGGTTATGTAAATCTATCTGATGTAATGAAGTCCTTGGAATTGAAGAATGCAACTTCGGTAAAATCCAGATTGGATAGTGATGGGGTCGTGGATATTATGGTCATTGGGGAGGATGGAGTACCGTACTCATCTACATTCATTGACGAGCCAAACATCTACAGATGTATCTTCCAAAGTAAGAAACCCAATGCAAAGAAGTTCCAAGATTGGGTATTCAAGGAGGTTCTACCATCAATTAGAAACACTGGAATGTATGCTACAGAAGAAACTATTGAAAAGTTTTTGAAGGACCCTGACTCTATCTTCAAAGTAATTGAGAAATGGAAAGAGGACCGAGAAGGTAGACTGAAAGCAGAGGGAGAAAGAGATGTTCTAAAGCTGGAAGTCAAGAAGAAGGATAGTAAGCTGGAACATTATGAGATGATCACAAAGTCAGAGCACTTACTTACTATCACTGAGGTATCTAAGTTCTTTGGTACTGGACCAGTTATTTTCTGTAGATTGATGAGAGCCCTCAAGTTTCATCGAAAGTTTCGTAACCACTATGAACTTATCCAGAAGTATTCTGACAAGAACTATGGTAAGGTAGTTGAAGTACCTGTCTTGGATGAAAATGGAGATCCAATCATGTGGAATAAACAACTTAACTATACTAGAGCTGGTAAGGAGTATGTTGCTCATTGGTGGGAGAAGATTGGACTCATCAGCAAAAATGGTAGTAAGCAGTTTGTGTTTAATCGAGAAAAGGCAAAAGAAATTCTTGGATTGAAGACTGATGAGGAATTGGATGAGTTGGAATATGAAGACAATTTGATCTGATAAAGTATGAGAAGACTATCTGAAGAACAAGCTATCCAAATAATTCGGGACAAACAAAGAATCAATATGGGGAGCTCTAAGGAGTTCCCCAAATCGATGTCGTATAAAGATTTCGTTGAGTTGCTAAAGGAGCATGGAACAAGCTGCGTTGCAAAGTACTTCGGTCGAAGTAAGGGGAGTGAGTCAGATGACTTTTCGATAGACGGATCTCTCGATCTTTCGATCATTCTGGCTTACTGGAGGATTAGGTACGATGAAGATAAGGTAATTTACTTACCTAGGTTACTGGAAGGGATGGATAAAGAGTTCTCCTTAATCATACGGGATGATCCAGTAGAAATTTGTGTACGGAGAAAATATGGACTTAGTGAGGATGGTTATAATGCACTATCGGACGAGGATAGGAATAGGATGAGAAAGGAGATAGAGGATGACCAAAGTATCATATATGCCTATGGATGTATATTCTATACAAAGAAATATTTTGATCAGTAAATTAAAATTAGTATGATAACGTTATCAAAAGAAATAGCAGAGATTCTTCACAACTAGCTTTTAATATTTTTTC
>ERZ773035.1063-NODE-1063-length-20669-cov-3.848938_pt1 | contig 20669 bp, 18 predicted proteins | sample MGYA00511487_ERZ773035 | MGnify/ENA primary metagenome ERZ773035 (study PRJEB29015, sample SAMEA2737985) | human oral metagenome | biome: human oral; feature: human-associated habitat; material: dental | place: China | collected 2024 ...
TTAAGGTAAATTTCACTACGTATCCTTTGGTTACCTGGTATTTGTTTGTATTATAACTACTTAAATTTTAAGGGAGGTTAATTTTTGAGTTAAGATTAGTAGTTAAAAGCTTTTAGTTATGCTATCTTTAAATTTCCATCTTGCAGGCTTTCTTTCTTTAAATTTATCAAACCATCCGTCATCTTCATTCTCGTTTACCCAGTGAAGCATAGCATAGCTAGCGTCTGCTATGTCAGCGTAGTCTTTAAATTTAGATATTAGGTCTTTAGTTGAAATTTGATCAGACATTTTAAGGCCTTTATTGTTTTTCTAAATCTTCCAAATAAAACCTATTTCCGCCTTTTACGGTATATATTTCATCTCTAGATAAAGCAAATCCTCTTCCCTCGTCTCCAAAGAGACCGAATTTAGTTCCTTGATAGCTGTATGTTGCAGAAAGCTCTATAGGTACTATTTCGTCATTATCCACGTAGAAGTATCCTATGTCTATAGAGGGTTTAAATTTATTATAATCTTCTTGTCCTATGAAATTTATAACCTCGTTTATATATTTTTTAGAAACATTAACGGCCTTTTTATAATCTTGCTCATAAGATCTAGTGCTTGTATAGTATTTTTTACCGTTGGAGAGGGTTTGGGGGAATTTTTGATCGACTGGCGTCATATCGATATCGTATATTACCATAAACTCATTTCCATTTTTTATTTTTCTAGGATTTGATCTTATTTTATTGCCCAATTCTTGACTTAATTCCCGTCTCTCCCTCTCCCTATCATCTATTTCCTTTTCGAATTTCTTATTAAACACATATACCCCTCCGTATTTCTTACCTAGCTTTGTTATTTCGCTATTGCTTAGTTTGTTGTTACTACTAGTATCCTTTGCGCTACATCCTACTAAAAATACTATAGCTAATAAGGCTAATATGCTTAAGGTAAATTTCACTACGTATCCTTTGGTTACCTGGTATTTGTTTGTATTATAGCTTTTTAAATTTTAAGAGAGGATATTCGTAAGAAAATCAAGTAAAATAAAAGTTTACGTTGGATACAATAGTAAATATTTTTTCAAAGGAGTAAAAATGGCACAGCCAGCGTACATCAGGATAGAGGGCTCTTCGCAAGGCCTAATTTCAAGCGGAGCATCTACGGAAACCAGTATAGGCAACCGTTATCAGTCGGGGCACGAAGATGAAATCATGGCGCAGGAAGTATCTCATATAGTAAACGTCCCTGTAGATCCGCAAAGCGGTCAGCCTTCGGGACAAAGAGTACATAAACCTTTTGTTTTCACGTCATCGCTAAACAAGGCGGTTCCGCTACTTTACAATGCGCTAACTAGCGGAGAGAGACTAAACAACGTAGAAGTTCATTGGTTTAGAACATCGACTAGCGGCGGTGCGGAGCACTATTTTACCACTAAGCTAGAAGATGCGATAATAACCGACATAACCCTAGTCATGCCAAATGCTCAGGATAAAAACAATAACGATAAGACGGAGTTGTTTAAGGTCTCTATGAACTATAGAAAGATAACATGGGAGCACGTTGCGGCAGGAACCAGCGGAAGCGACGATTGGAGAGAAAACTTAAGAAGCTAAGCTAAATTTAGGAGGCTTGCTTTGCAAGTCTCTTACTATATTTATAATCACCCTTTAAAACGGTAATTATAAATATAGTATAGCAAATTTAAAGGCTATGGTGTATTTATAAAATTAGATAAATTTGATCTATCATAAAATGCTTTGTATTGCCGCCATATCTTAAAATGTTTTAAAATTTAAGTTAGCCGCATAAACCCAAAGCGCGGCGGAATACAAATTTGAGCTATTATAGAGTACAGGAACGATACGCATGGATTCACAAAAACCGATTTCGTATGCAAATTTGACTATAAACGGACAGATTTTTACCGTAACGAAAGCTACGATAAAAGAGAGCTTGGAGGAGATATTTTTTGCAGAGTGCGAAGGATACTGCGAAAGTATGGAAAGTCCGCTTGTTCAAAGCTTAAATTCTACTCTTTCCAATGATCTAGACGGATATAAATTCCTAGACAAGCAAGCCGCTTTAAAAATAAAAAAGATAGCATTGCAAAACGCAAGCGATCCAAACTCTATTAACTTACCAAGTAGCGGCGGTATAGATGAATCGGTATATAATGGAATAATATCAGAAGTGGGGTATATAGGGACGTCAAATACCGGGGGCCATAAAAGCTCTATTTCTCAAAAGTATTTTTTTAAATTCGTTTTAAGCTCTCCGCTCTTTAGGCTATCGATAAATTCGGCAAATAGAATTTTTACCGATCAGACTATAATAGACGTTATAAAAGAAATTTTAAAATTTTACCAAACCTCACTGATAAAAGAGGTTGATTTTTCTAATATAAAAAACTCGTATGAGCCAAGAGAGTACATCTCGCAATACAATGAAAGCGATTTAAATTTCTTGCAAAGGATTTGCTTTAATAACGGTATATATTTTTATGAGGACGATAGAAAGATATATTTTTACGATACGGTAACTATTTCCAGTTTTGAGTTAGCAAATCAAGACGGCGCGACATCAAACGCTCCTTCTAGCTTTAGAGAGGTAAATTTTAATCCAAATATCAACAATGCATTAAAACAAGAATGCATAAAAGCTATAAATAAGACCGAAATTTTAAACGCTAACAACTTTTCTTATTCTTCACAAAATACTATGTATCCCACCGTTTTAGATACGGTAAATTCCAAACAAAACGAGAAGACTAAATACAATGCGCATTTTCATTTAGGTCAGTATTCTTTTACGCAGCAAGAGTCTTTAAATATCCCTACGGAGCTAAAAAGGCGTAGATCTATTTTAAATTTAAATACCTATATAGCAGATTCTAACGTATTTGGTTTGAAGTTAAATAACGGGGTGTCTTTAAGCTATGATCCCTCTGCCTTAAAAAACGATACTAAATTTGATTTTAAAATCATAGCCCTCGTTCAAAATTTCGTAGACGAGACAAATTTGGAAAATAGACTAGACACCAACGATATAGTCCCAATCTCCGGCAAAAGCTTCTCGACATCTTATAGCAATCAAATAATAATGCTTCCTTATAGTACCGTATATGTGCCAAAATTTAAAACAAAGCCTAGATCCCCGGAAGTAACCTTGGGAGTAGTTATAGGAAACAACGGCATAGACGACGAGAAGAATACTATCCATACCGATGAACACGGCCGCGTAAAAGTAAGAATCAATGCCTTTTCTTCTCAGGAGACGGTAGATAATTCTACTAGTTTTAACCCAAACGGCATCAACCTATCAGACGCCAAAGACTACACCCATAGCGCTTATTTAAGAGTAATGACGCCTATCGCTAGTAGCGATTCGGGTTTTTTTGCTATACCTAGGATAGGCGACGAAGTCGTAGTTTCGTTTCTAGAAGGGGATATAGACAAGCCTATGGTTAGCGCTAGTTTATATAATGCCTACAACCCGCAGCTGCCAAATTTACCCAGCGACTACCATCAAACTACGTTAAGCTCAAAAACCATAGGCGTAAACGAAAGCGGTAGAAATGAATTTACTTTTTCTAATTTAAAAGACAAAGAGCATATTTATTTAAAAGCCCAGAAAGATTACGGCGAACTCATCCAGCATGATTTTACCCAAACCATACTAAACGATAAGTCCTCAAAAGTCCTAGGAACCTACACCGAAAGAATACAAGAAGCTCACGTTCAAACCATAGACCTAGCCAAAAACGTAAACGTAGGGGCGGAATATCTCACAACGGTAGGTCTTAGCAAAGATACAGTGGTGGGACTATCAAACACGGTAAACGTAGGAGTAGATAATAAAATAAGAGTCGGCCAAGATAGCTCAGAATATGTAGGAAACGATAAAAATATCGAAATAAAAGGAAATTTGGATACCGTCATCTATCAAAACGAGAATCGAACCGTCAAAGAAGATAAAAAAGACGTGATCGAAGGCAGTTATGAGATGAGCTCTTCAAAGGGAATAAACAAATACACCCAAGAGCACATAGTTCTCCAAGCCGACAACTACATAGATATAAAATCTAAGTCAAATTTAACCACCAACACAGACTCTCAGCATACGGAAGTCGCAGACTCTAAATTTTCGGATATTAAGTCAAACTACGAGGTGGATGCGGGCAATCAAATCTTGCACCGAGTCGGCAACACTCAAATCGAGATAACGTCAAATAACGTAATTATTAGAGCCGGCGGGGTAGAAGCGATATTTGATCAACGAGGCATAACCGTCATAGGCGGAGAAGTAAGAGCGGAGTAAGGTATATCCCTCAGAGATATAATACAATATTTGCAAGGCCTTACCCTGGTATCGGTTGTTTTTATCTTTATAGCTTAGAGATATTACCGCGGTATCGGAGCGTTTATGTATATCTTTGGTGGTATGGGTTTTACTTAGGTCGTTTGAATATATTATGAGCTTGGTATCTTTTTTGTTATCTTTATCTATGGGGATATTAAACGTAGCCGTATATGAGTTTTTAAATAAGGAGTCTTGGTTTTTTACCAAAGACGAACTTTCATATACCGTTTTATTAGAGCAGTTATGAAGATATACCTTATCTATATCGGTAGCTTCTCCGTTTTCGTTTTCGATGATGAGATCTTGGAGAGTAAGGGTAAAGTTCGAGTTTGAGTAAGAAGTGGGCATACTACTCCTCTTCTTCTTTTCTATCCTCAGGCAATACCAAATGACCTTTTTCATCAATTAGGGAGTATTGGATTAAGACTATATAAATTAGATCATGGATTTTGTAATTACCATAATTGCCAGTATAGTCATCATATTTTCTTAAAAACTCAGCATAGGGTTTATCATCTGTCTTTTTAATACCATTTAGCTCTACTTCAGAGTAAAGTATAGGCACATACTTTAAAGTATCTTCAAATACCTCTTTAAAATACTCATAGTCTTCATCGTAAATTCTCTCAAACAGCTTTTTATCGTTTTTATAAAGCATTAAGGCTAGTTTTGCTGTATAGCTTCTGTAGTATGATTTTATGCAGTGAATAGTATTTGACATAACATCAGTATCGTTGCAATTTACCTCAAATTTTTTATAACTACGTGCTATGCACTTTTTCTTACTGTTTTTTATCCTATCCCTATTTATCTTTTGAGCTTTGTCTTTTAAATTTGGATTTTCTTTTACTATTAGATTATAAAGATCAGCAAAGTAGTTATCCCTAAAAGAGTTATAGTCTGACTGGCATATTAAATCTTCTAAAGAGTATTTTTTGAATTTATACTTGCCACTATCGTCATAGCAGGCAAAGCTAGGTTTGCCCTCTAAGCCGTAATCATTTGCAGAATTTATAATCCAATCTAGTTGTCCAAGTTCTTCTGTTTTTTTACTCGCTTTACTTGGTGTTAGAGGTTCAAATGGATATAAATTTTGTCCTATAAATACAATTACTAGTAATAAAATTTTAAATTTCATAGTTGTCTTACTCTTATTTAAGATAAATCTATCATTGCGCGCCTAAGATACTCTTTGTGTCCGAATTTATATTACTACCTAGATATTTTTCATATTCTTTTATATTCGTAGAGTTTATTGGATTGCAGCGGATAGCATTATCCACCTTGCCCTTGTTTTGTTTTTTACACTCATTTATATCCATAAAACCTATATTTTCACACTTTAAAAGATGGTCCAAATCATCTTTTATATTCCTTTTTAGCTCGATTTTCTCTTTTTGTTGTTCTGCATTATTATATAGCTCATCTCCTTTCCACCCCATCATGCAGGCATCATCTGTTTCGTTTATCAAAATGCAACCATTTTGCATATCTATAACCAAACAATGCGCCTTATCTTTCCATAAAGGTTTTTCATCTTTATCATCAGAATATCCAGTGATATAGCCTCCCTCTAAAGTATCTAATATTACGTATCTACCAGAACTAGACAAGACACTGCTATTAGGACCAAAGTAGTATGTATTGTTATTGATGTATATCGTAGAATTGTATTCTTTGCTAGAAAAGATTAGTTTCTTGTATAAATTTACCTCAAAATGTTCATTTTTCTCAGCTTCTTTAAATATCAAGGAGTTTCCATTTTTGGATTTTATGATAGTTTCTTTTGCGTTTAGGCTATGTATGAAAATAAACATCAAAAATAAAAATTTAATCATTTTCATTTATTGTCCAGTTTTATAAAATTTAGATATTCGTCTTTAGATGAGGGGAGTTTAAAGTTATGAGGAGTAGGCACACTACTCCTTCTATCCTCAGGCAACACTAGATGACCTTTTTCGTCTATTAGGGAGTATTGGACTAATAAAACATAGCTTGTATCCCAGCAATGATTATACTCAAAGCCATCAATATCGTAGTCCTTGTATTTTTCTTTAAAATTTTCATAAAACTTTAAATTTTCTTCTTTTTGTTTTGCGCTTATGCCTTCAAATTTTAGGTCTGATATAGAGATAGTATCTTCAAAAACCTCTTTAAATTTCTCATAGTCTTCGCCATAAATTCTACTAAATAGCTCTTTATCGCTCTCATAAAGCATTAAAGCTAACTTTGTCGTAAAGTCTCTATACTTTTCACTTATACAACCTATACTTTCAGATACAAATAAAGCCTTGCTCTCTACAAAGCTATAGTCATACTCTTTTTTTGAGTATCTAATGCAGCCTTTTTGAGTTTTAGCTATCCTCTCTCTTGCTATCTTTTTAGCTTTTTCTTTTAAATTTGGAGCTTCTTTTGCGATTAGATTATAAAGATCAGCAAAATAGTTATCCCTAAAAGAGTTATGGTTTGACTGGCATATAAAGTCTTCTAAAGAGTATTTTTTAAATTTGTACTTTCCTTTGGTATCATAGCAAGCAAAGCTTGGCGATATAGTATGGTTACCATAGTCCATTATGGGATCAAGTGGATAGTCGTTTATCTGCAAAAAATCAGAGGCAAATTTTCTCATAGCTTCGTCTGGGCTTAAAGGCTCAAAAGCTCTTAAATTTAAACTAGCAATTAGGGTTAGTAATAAAATTTTAAATTTCATCCTAATTTCCTTGCCTTTATCTATCTTTATTTATTATATGGCAAATAATGCGTAATACAACAATAATTGCAACTAAAGCTAAATTTATTAAGATTAGCACGGATATAAAAGGCAAAAGAAGAAAGTTTCCAGTATCTGGGTCCCAAAAAGTAGGATCTAAAAGATCTTTTGAGGTATTGTATAAAAAGCAACCACATCCGATCCAAACATTTAATGTGACAAATAAGATCGATTTTAAAAAAAGTGTATCAATTTTTTTAGATATCCTTTTGAATAATCTATTAAGAAAAAGAAATACTAAAAAAATACTTAATTCAAAGATAATTATGATTAAGACAAATTCTAAACTCATTAAAAATCCTTTGTGGAAAATGGATGGTCATTTATATAATCAATAATTTCATTTGCCGTAGGTGCTTTTGGCTTTAGCCAACTTTCCTCATCATAATATTTTTTTAATAATACCCCATAATTTGAAATTTTTTCTTTACCCAAAGAATTATATATAGTGCTTATTTTTTCATCGGTATGATTTTTGAGTAAAATTTATTTTAATAGTACATTTCTATATTAAATTTAGGTATAACGATTTTATTTTTTCCTATCTTAAAATTTTTCATCAGCGGAGGATTTGCGGGTTTTATATAAAAAGTGAAATTTTTAATATCCATGCACTCATCTTGATCCCCATCATCTCCAATACAGTTCGCAGTATAGATCGCTTTTCCTGTTGATAGATTATAGTCTAGAGTCTCGACTTTTTTGCTCTTGTCAAGATAGGCTATCGTAGCGCCTACCACCCTCCATGTCTTATCTTTTTTATCATATCTATATTTATGTAAATACTGCCAAGTAAAACGTCCTCCGCCTCCATCGTGACTTACAGATATCACTCTGTTTGACACGGATATCTCTGCAAACGGATCACCCATGGCGCCGCCATCATTGCTATTTATTATAATGTTGTCAAAGCTGTGCCATAGCTTCCATTCGCTTGAATTATTTTGTTTAAAAATTTGTAGCATTCTTTGACCGTCTTTATTTTCGCTCATAAGGACTTTTTCTTCTATATTATCGCCGTCCAGGTCGCCAAAAGCGGTAGTCAAGGACGATTTTTGAGGATGAGCGGATAATGATACCAATAATGTCATAATCAAATATACAAATTTCATATTATTTTTCTCCTTTAAACTGATTATAGTATTTTTCAATATTGCTAGCGTATTTTGGATTTTGGTTTTTCCAGTTTGCCCCATTATATAATCTTGCTATACTCTCCCAATTCTTGTTTTTTAGGGCCATTATTATTCCGTTTGTATTCTTTAAATATGACAAAAAGTATCTAAATTGTTGCAACTCGCATTTATTCATAGCCTCTTCTAATTCACTTGGAGATGAATATAAGTTTGAATAATAAAGCCCCATTACTTGAAATTTTCCCCAAAAACATGACTGTATAGCACAATCATAATCTATTTCTTTTGCAATTCCAAGCTTAGTATAAGAAGAAATGTTATATGAGCCGCCCTGTGTATTTACTATATCTGGATAGTCGACTTGTAACTTATTTACCTGATCTATTGAATAGCCTTTCTTAATAAGACATCTACACATTACATGTCTTTCGAATAATATTGTGGCTTGACCATCTAAATAAAATGACCTTTCATGAGATTCTTGCTTTGCTATTGCTTTTAAAACTTCTTCCTCTACATCCAAATCTTCTGCTGCCTTTTTATAATCCCATTCAGCAATTAAACAACCGTTGCCGTTACAAGAAACTTCTGTAAATTTATCTTTTAAGCAAATGCAATCTTCGTAACCAATTAAAACCCAACCCCTTATCCCCATCTTCCCACATACCTTTATCTACTCTGGTTATGCTCTTTAACTCGTTAAACGAGCTTATGAATTTATCCATGTTATCTTTACATTATTTGGGTTTAGGCTTTTATCGCAGTATCCGCATTGCTTCCTATTATATTGCCTTCATCGTCAAGATAGATCTCTACGTCTTTATACTTTTCGTAAAATTTAGGAGCCAGAGTTTCATTGAGATATTTTTTGCCTTTTGGCGTTAGGGCTACAAGGATATTATATTGACTCCAATCATCAGGCTTATCCCAAGAGGTACAAGAGTATAGGACGGAGTAGCCTTCTTCATTATTTCTATCTTCATCGTAGCTTCTACTAAATTTCTTTTTATAAAAGAAGTTATCTCTAAAATACACCCAAGCTTCGTATTTGGAATTTCCGTAGTAAGACAAATTTGTAGGATAATCCGTTTGTTTATATTCATCATCCCAGTCGCATAAAAAGTCTATGTATCCTGCTAGAAAGAGATTTCCTACTATGCCTATGTATTCGCTTATGTAAGTTGGCTCTGGGGAGTCTATGTCATCGTTATCGTAACTTATTAAATGCGGCATCATTTCGTCTGATTCGTGTCTGGCAAATGTAGAAATAAGTCGCAAAAATAGATATTCCATAAACTCCAATATGACGACTTTTGTAGCATGTGGCATAACTTTTAAAAAGATACTTATCGTAGGCTTGCTAAATAATTCATCGCTCTCTCTAAAAACTTGCTTATTACATTCATAGATAATTTTAGCTTTTTTCATTTTGGCTTCCATCCTTTTATATGTACTTTCCACTGACCGTCGCTTATATTGCCTATTTTATCTCCGGCTTTTTTAACGGCATCCATCTCTATCGTCTCTCCGCCACTCTTTGACCCTGTTCTATATTTTATAATAGTCTTTCCGTCATCCAGTTTATGCATTGTAATATCCTCTTTGGTTGTAATTTTGGTTTTTTTGTTTGTTATGGGGACCGATCTTTTTTCTATAAATTTAGATCCTTTGGAGATTCTTATCCAAAGCAAATCCAATTCTTTCTTATTATTAACAAGTCTTACTGAATAATTTATATTTCTAGCACTTCCACCAATCTCTAATCTCCTAAATATCCCCACTATCTCTTCCCTAGTTAAACTTCCCGGCAGTTTGATATTTTTTGTATATTTGGCTAATCTTGACGTGCCTTTTTTGGCAAGCCCCGAGATACCTAAAGAAACCAAGAAATCATCCTCTAAAGGCGGATCTTCGTCTTCTATATTAAATAAAATTTCATCCTTAGGAACTAGTATCTCTATATAGTCGCCGCTATCGTCTTTGGTTTCTATTCTTAAGACGTTATAGTTTTCATCCTCTTTATTTTCTTCTTCATACTCTTTTTTTATATCCACCCTCATATGAGTCTTACCGTAGTTTGTATTAAACTGAAATTTAACTTCCTTGGTATCTTTGGACTTATCGTCTTGTTGTTTATCTTTAAGAGCGGCAAAGAATATTATACTATGACCTCCTTGTTTTAGCTTTGCTAGGTCGTCTTTGGTTACTACCTTTGAGATTTGGATCGTTATCTCTTTGCCTTTTATTAGACCATCTTTTTTGTTTGATTCATTATCTTGCCCTTCGCTACTTTGTTCGTCTTTTTTATTCTTTAGGGGTATGACGTCTTTAGGATTTGACTTTGATACTTCGTTATACTCTACGGTTTTTATTACCTTATATCCCCATACTACCTCTTTATACTTTTTGTTATCGTTTCCTTGCTCGTCTTTTTCTTCTTGTTTGTATATAGCCTTTAGGGTTATGTCTTCATTTGTTTTAAACGGATACTCGTTATCCGAGATAACGTTTATTATGTTACTAGTTGGCTCTATTAAGATATAGTATTGCTTCTTTTAAATAAATATTGTATAATTATATTATAATTATGGAGTATGTAAAATGACCTATGAGTGGGACGAGGTAAAAGCACAATTAAATATCGCTAAACACGGCGTTAGTTTTGATGAAGCAAAGAGCGTATTTGGCGATGAATTTGGTCTTGTTATCTTTGATGAAGAACATTCGGATAATGAAGAAAGATTTTTGCTTTTGGGGCAAAGCGCGAAAAGCAGAATTTTACTTGTGGTGCACTGCTACAGAGATGGCGACATTATTCGCATTATCTCAGCACGAAAAGCCACTAAAAACGAACAAAAACAATACAAGGGGCAACTATGAAGAAAGAGTATGATTTTTCAAAAGGCATCAGAAATCCTTATGCAGATAAAAGCCTAAAAAGGCAAATAACAATAAATTTAAATGGCAAAGTTATTGATTATTTCAAAGAAATGGCAGATAAAAAAGGTGTGCCATATCAAACCCTTATCAACATTTTTCTAAATGATTGTGTTGATAAGAAGCTTGATATTGCGGTGGTTAATGAGTAATTAAATACGCCAAATTAGATTTTATAGACTTTTTATTTATTTTAACGCCCTAAAGCTCGTAAGACTGTGAAATCCAATTTTAGGTTATCTTTTATCGCTAAATTTGCTAGATATTAAAATCTATCTCCATAAGGCAGTGATTTTATATAATTTTCCATAAACTCCCAATCAAGCACACATCCATCATCTGATATATATTTCTATCGTTGTAATATTGTTGGGCAACAACAATATTTTTAAAGAATCTCCAACAGCACACCCATATTTTAAAAAGATACGAAACATGCGGAATTCCCATGGTAAATGGCTATAACAGGCATTGGCACTCGCTTTGGGGTAGAACATTTCAAGAGTTGGCGTTGTAAACACGGCTTCTAAAATTCATTTTTTAAGTACCTATCCGGGGCTATTACCAAAAGTACTCAGGAGAAGAAAGAGTCTTTTGAATATTTAGTACTAAAGGCTCTAGAAAGCTACATCTCAAAAAAATAATACTATATAAATTTAAGCAAGCTCGTTTAACGGGCTTGCTTAAATTATCCCAATCTACCTAATCCTTAATATTATGCTCTTTAGCATACTCTTCTATCTTATCTTTTAGATCTTTGGGAAAGCTAGGCTTATACATAGCAGGAGTTAAAGGATTTAGTCTTTTATCTAGTTTACCCGATTCATACATTCTTTTTAGTTCTTCTGGGGTATTATAATACGGTGCGTTAGGATAACCTTCGGGAGGAGTTAGGGACATTATTTTGGATTCTAGCAGGGTGGAGTCGATGTAGAGGGAGATGTCTTTAGCGGTCATTTCTTTTGGAAAGCCTTTTTTATCGAATCTATTTGTGAAATACGGTAATTCATTATCTAGATATTTTATAAATTCCTCTCTCGTTTTCTCGTTTGCGTCTATATCTCTAGGGTCAAGTAACTTACCTTCTTCTATTTCATCTTTCAAAAATTGATGAGTAGTCCCTTCTGGGTCAAAAGCCACCCCCATTCTATTAAAATCCATAATAAAATCACTCCCTACTATCTCATCTAGATAAGGTATCATACCGTACTCGTCTAAAGGAGGGTTTTTATATAGGGCTTGGAATTCTAATGAACGAGATAGGTTTTTGTTTGATCCAGACATATAAGCAGAAGTAGAAAAATATCTAGCCAGTACTTTTAAAGCATCTACTTCTCCTAGTTGGGCCGCTAAGAATACGGATTGTCTAGCTCTTGATTTAAAGCCTGAGTTATTAAGAACGGTAGCTGAAGCAAATGCTCTTTTATCTCCCAATATCCCTGCGCACACTCTCCACTCTCCTGAAAATAGTCTTGATTTTAAAGTATCTACGTTTCTCTCCACCGTATCGTAAATATCTTTGTATTCCGGTTTAGTTAGTCTTCCTTTTTCGTCTACTCTTGCTATAGCATCACCTGGTATTTCTATCATAGTACATTTTAGATTACTTCTTTTTACTAGATAGATATATCTATCTCTTTTATCCTTTAAGCTTTCATAGTATGCTTTTTCTTTTTTAGTCCAAGGAGATATTTCTTTAGAATTAGGTTTAAAGCTTAGCTTATACCAAGGCTCAAACGATAGATACTCTGTTTGTCCGTATTCGTTAGGGTTTGGATTAAAGTAGCTTGGTTTATAGTCTTTATATGGGGAGGAGTTTAGGATGTCTCTAGCGTCTAGTAAGTATTTTGACTGGATTTCTAAATAGTCTTGCCTTGTTCTAACCTTTTCATATTCTTCGTTGTTTGGAATTAATAAATTTGTCTTTTTATCAAATTTAACCTCTCTACCGTCTGGAGTAAGCACGGTATAAGTTTCATTATTCATCGCATTTCCTTTTAAGTAGTATATCGTGATCGTTGCAGTAACTAATACCGCTAATAGTATAAGTATCTTTTTCATCTCTTATCCTATAAATAGTCCGTCTTCCATTATTATGGTGGTGGCTAAACGACCTATTAATCTAGGCGGAATTTCCTTCTCGGTTCTAGGTCTATTTTTGGGAGCCTTACACCCCACATAAAGCCCTTTGATATTATTCTTGCCTATTACGTCTAGGGCTTGCAATAATCTTCTTGCTTTATTATCTACCTTGGACTCTTTATCGGTAGTATCCGTATTAAAGTTTCCTTCTTTAAAGTCTTGGAGTATTTCCATAGCTTCGTTGTACTTATCTATAGGCACGCCTACCTCTTCTTCGGTTCCGACTGAATACATCTCATAAATTTCTCTTCTTTGCGTATAGTCCATAAAGCTACTATTTGATATATCCAAAGGTCTTTTTGAGTCCGCTACCATAAGCTCTTTTGGCTCAAATGGCATATCGTGGGTTTTTAGATGGTTAAAGAAGCTTTGATCGTCTTTATATGTAGTTCTTAGTTCGTCTAGGCAAAGATAGGCTATTAGTTTATTTAAAGGCATATTTTTAGACAGGCTAGAGTTTGTTTTAGTATAGATGTCGTCTATATCGTAGTAAAAGAATTTATGATAGTCCAGTCCTCCGCTAGATAGTTTTCCTCCTATTATCGTTCTTTTTAAATCTACGTTCATAAAAGAGGAGTGTATTTGCATAGGATAGTAGATATACTCTTTAGTATATTTGCTCATAGGAGCTAGGGATATATTTTTTACCGCATACGGCTCGTCGTATTTGTGGGTATAGTATTTGTATAAGATATCTTCGTATTGACGTTTATGCTTTTCGTATTCGGAGATGTAGAGGCTATCTAGGATGAAATTTAACCCGCTACCGGTTACTATGGTTTTTATAGATGATTTTATATGACCATCGACTAATCTTTGATATGCGCCTTTTATGGCGTCTTGCTTGATATAGCTAGCTTGATTTTTAAATTCTTTGCCGAAGTATTTATTTTTTTCCAGCCTTTTTTGATTTCCTATATTATCTTTTCCTTCCCTTCTCGTGAGCTCCTCTTGAAATTCATACTGCAAATAAACGTTTTGCTTTATAGCCACTACTCCTGCGAAGGCTTTATTTTTAACGGACTCTAACGCTTCTTGAAGCTCTTTGGGGTCTTGTATGATCTTTGGTTTAAAATTTTCATCTTTAAAAAGAGTGAAAACTTTTAACTCTCCGATACTTTCCATAAAAAAGTTTCTCGTGCCTTTATCTGAAAATATCGTTCTTACAATACATTTAAGGGTATCGACGTATGCTTTATCGGTAAAAAATCCTACAAAAGGAAATAGCTCCCTTAGCGTATCTCTTAAAATGGACATCAAGGCAAAATCCACGCTATATTTATATTTTTCTTTAAAAAAAGAACTTTCAAGGTTTTTTATTTTCAAGTATTCGTCTATCAGTTGCAGCTCTTGAGCGTCCATCGTATCGTTAAAATTGCGCTCGTTTTCGTCTTGAAACTGCCTAAACAAGTTATAAAAATCATCTTCTAATATATTTTCGTCTTCGCTTATAAAATTTTTCTCAAATCCCTCCGTAATCTCTTCAATACACAAGGAGTTTTTATCGCCCAGCTCCTCTTTGGTTTTTTTGAAGAAGTAAAATTTTTCCTCTTTCTCATTTATTTTTATAAAAGCATTATTGTTTAAAACTTTAAATTCATACTTTCCTACGGCTAAACTTTCGCCATTTCTGCCGAAAATAGCTTTTATAATACTATTCTCTTTAGCTTTTGCAATATTCACCGAAGCATATCTTTGCCTAATTATATAAAAAGTAGTCGCCATCATAAAAATGTCTATTGCAGAATGTGGAGATAAATTGAAGTCCACCGAGCCGATAGGAGAATCTTCACCCATTTGTGCCCAATCGTCTATGCTAACTCTTTGCTCTTGCCCATCTTTATCCGTGTATACAAATTCAGGATCTGTCTTTTTGTTGATACTTTCAAAAAAATTCTCAAAGTGTTCTAATCCAAGTTCGAAAATCTTTTTTTCTTTTTCTATTATCTCATTCATATCTTTTGCATTTTTAAAAAAGCTGTATATATGGGATAGATTTTCTTTGGCTATTTCGGCTTTCTGATATATCTGGCTATATCCGTAGGCATTAAAATCGCCATACCTCATTTTTTCCGATTCATTTTGCTCATTTATTATATCATCTTCATAGTCATCTATGATTTTTTTGTCTATTCGGACGAATGGGCTTAAATTTAATAAGTATAAATCCTCTTCGCCCGGATTTACGATTATGGAATACTTGCTGTAATCTTTTATCTGTGTTATGCTTTCGGGGTCTTGTATTTTTGTATCGTCTCCGCCTCTATTATTTTCATCGCTTATCTTGTAACTAAGAGCTTTTTCTATTATGTATTCGCCGAGTTTTGCATTTGATTTAAAAGGCGCGCTAGATATTACTAGGTAATTTTTTGCTAATCCGCCGTATCTAGCGCTATTATCTGTTTCGTCTTTGGACTTAGATGATTTGTCTCGAAGTAAATTTGCGAATTTTAACGAGTTAAAAAACGGATGTTGTATGTATACGAAGTGCGCTCCATTCGACACTACGCTATTTTTTATAGTATCGTATAGGCTTGCGCCCTTATTTAGCCCTATGTTTTTATGCATATACGTAAAATTATCCCGCAGCTCTTTGTGGGGCGATTCGTTATCAAAAAAACTGTATACGGATTTTTTATGATTAAGCCCGTATTTGTTTGTCTCTTCAAGCGTTAAAATATCTTGGATATTGCCGCAAACGGCCAGATATTCATCGACGTTTGCGCGGGTGCTGGAACCGAATGCGTCAAATCCGGAAAAATCTATAAAACTGCTATTGCTGCCTTCAAGACCGGAGTGAAATTCTACGATATTTGAGAGCGAGCTTACGTTTATTAAGCCAAGCAAGAGGCCAAATTCTCTAGCCAGCAAATTTGAGATGGGTCCTGCAAATGCGTAAAACCATTTTTTGGTAATAAATTCATATATATTTAAACCGTTTTCGATCATGCCAGGTATCGAGCCGAGCACATTAAGCTTCGTCAAGCTTTTTTTATAATCGGTAACATCTATTAAACTAACTAGGGCTTTAAAAAGCTCTTTTAATATATAACCGTATCCGTCTTGAGCCAGTAACTCCATATTGTTTTTAAGTTCCGAAAATATGTTTCTTATATCATCGATGCCGGTTTGAGTGGATGCATACCCCTCTTGTTTAAATAAATCATCGGCTTGCGATATAAGCTTATTTTGTAACTTATCCAAAAGCTCTACTATGGATTTTTGATTATCGTCAAAATTTTCCACCAAAACATTCACAGCATCAGAAAAATTTTTTACTTTTTTATTTTTGTTCGCAAGGGCGATAAAGTCTTTTATAAAATATTCTATAGGGTTTTTTCTATCGGAGATTATTTTAACATTAATTTTTTTGCCGAATCTGCTTATAGTAAATTTACTATTTTCGCTTTTGATTACCGCATCTTTATCTATATAGGAGTAGCTTTTTATTAAAACCGTTTTATTTTCGCTTAGCCTAAAAAGCCTTTGCATGATAATGCCGCCTAGGGTACCCAGCTGTATCGTATCGTTATGATAAAAATTATTTAAGTTACGGCAATAAAAAGTTATATACTTATACTGCTTGGCGTATCCGTCAAATTCTTTCAGTAGCGTTTCTATATCCTGCACGACTCTTATATCGCTTATTTGCACCTTGCTTCCTTACGTTTAAATTAAACCTGCCCGCTTAACATTACGACTTCGCATATATCTAGACTGGGCTCATTGTCTTTATCAAACCCTTTAGCGATTTGCAGTTTTATGCTTTTAGCGTATGAGGGTGAGAAAAATACCAGAGTATGCACCGGTCTTTTTTGCGACCTATCCAGGCTTTCGTATTTATCTAGCCTAGCGAAGTATCCCGTTCCGCTTTCAGGTTCGCCTGCATCTTTATATGCTTGCTTGCAAGCCTTTTGAGGAGAGTTAGGGATTACAAATACCAAATTTATCGTATTTATGCCGTAGCGTAGCTCAAATTCTTTAAATTTATGGTCTTCGTTATAGTTTTGCTTTAGCTTTTTATCCAGTTCGCCGTCGCTGGGATTTTTGCCTTCGTTTAAATTTAGCCGTATCTGTTCAAAGCCCTCTTTGTTTTCAAATTTAGCATCGTTTAGGTAGTAGATATTTACGGGTAGGTTGTCTTTTTGCGAGGCGTAGTTTTTAAAATGCAGCCTTATGCAAGCAGAGTTGCTATTAGCGCTATCTTTGTCCGCATTTGAGATATTATAGCCGCCGATATTCCCAGGATCTGATATCTTAAGCTTGTTTGATTTTTTAGCGCAGGTTAGTATAGAGCCTCTATCGCTCCTACATAGATTTACGAAGTCTTGCATCAAGGCGTGATCGCCGTTTACGGTTTTTTGGCTAAGAGCGCCGCTTGGCACGAAAGCTACCCTGGTACAAGGAGAGTTCGCGCTACAACCTACTATGGGTAAGTTTATAAAATCGCATCCTAGTATCAGGGGTATGCCGTTTGATTTTATCGTTCTTCCTCTTACGCTTTTTAGCACCACCCTGCCGCCGTGTTCGCAGGTTATGATATCATCTTCTATGACCGGATGTAGATACGAGAGGCCGGTTTTAACCGCCGTTTCGTCAAACGTTTTATCTTCGGGAGCGATTTGATTTAGCCTCTTTAGCTCTTTAGCCTTTTTACTAGCCGGTTTTAGCTTGATATTTAGGCTATCTTCTTTTATATCGTAGTTTAGTAGCCTAGCCTGAGAGTTTTTGTATAGTAAATTTAGCCCTCCTATGCCGCTATGCGTATCTCGGGGCTGAAATATATATGCGGCATAGCTTTCGCCAGCTTGGACATCCTCGCCGGCTTGGTTTTTAGGGGCAAGCGATAAGGAGGCCTGATTTGCGTCTTCTTTGTTTTCTGGATCGTTTTTATCTTTGTTTTCTTTAAAGTAAAGCTCGTAATCTTCTTTTTCCTCGCCCCCCGTTAAAAGCTTACTCATCATAAAGACTTTGGCGTTTAGATATTTAAAGCTTAAATTTATATCCTCTTCTACGCGTACGACGTCAAACGTACTTTCGTTTTTTAAAAATATATCGCAGTTTTTATGGTAGATATGTATAAGCTCGCTAGGCTCAAACCTTATCATCTTTAAGAGCTGTTTTGCTTGGTACTCTTTATCTTCTTTGGACATATCTCCTAGCGCTTGGATGGATGGCAAGATTATGCTTCTTTGATCCTCGTCTATCTCTTTTTTATATGCGCTGCGCGATTTTTTTGAGAGTACCAAATAACGCTTCTTATCGTTAGATAGATATCTCCACCCCTCAAATTTAAGCTCGTACGCGCTTTTGCAAATTTCTATCCTAGCCTCTATCCATTTTTCAAGCTCCGAGCTATCTTGCTTATGGCTAACGTATGGGCTTATGCCTTTATAAAAGTCCGATATATAAGTGAGTCTATCTTTTGCTTGTTCTAAATCTAACTTTTTATCTAGAGTAAAAAATCTGCATCCATATATCGCAAACGTCAAATTTAGATCATCTTGCATGACCTCTGAGGCGAGCGTTTTTTCGTTGATATCCTTGATATCTTCTTTATCTATGATTTTTATTGGTAGATTATCTTGCCTATAGGCTAGCAAGCAGCTAATGAGATCTTCTACATTGGGCGCCTCGCCGATATCGTCGTATCCAAAGTCGTTTACGTATAGGCTTACGGGATATATTACGCTTTCTAGGATTGAGATCTTTTCTTCTTCCATATTGCCTAGCCTCGGAAGGTTTTTTAGATAAATTTTATAAAACAGTATCTGAGAGGCTAGGGTTTGTAAGTAGTCGTTTAGATAGTTTAGGGCTTTTGCTATATCTTTATCTTTTATCTTAGCTTCGTTTTTGGGATGGTTTAAAAGATACTCCATCAGATATAAGCTCTCTACTAACTGCTTCATAAAGTGAGAAGCCTTTAGCACGTTTATAAGATGAAGTTTGGAGGTGTTTTGATAGTCGAATTTTTCCGTATAGTTTGCCATACCGTATCTAAGGCCAAGATCGGAGATAACCGATACGCTTGGCTCAAATACCTGATTTGCGTCTGTTTTTACGGTATCTAAGCTAAACGTATTTTTATACTCTTCTTGTTTATCAAAGTATCCTTCGTCGTATTCGTCGTAAATTTTATGCATAACGGAGTCTATATGATGAACCTCTATACCAAGAGTATCTCCTTTACTGGCCTTGCTTATATTAGAGCTTACGTTTTGCTTATTTAGCTCCTCGCAGGCCGTTTTGTTTTCTTTTACGAGATCGACGCAATCTTCTAGCGTAGCCTCGTCTTTATCGTCTTTGCTAAAGCCAAAGAAGCTTTTTATCTTATCAAACGCCTTGCTAACCATGCCTCCTATAAAGCCATACGGGTCTAGTATCCTAGCTACCCACCTTATGCCTTTATATATGACCTTGGCTATAAAGCCTAAAAACCTAAAAACTATAACCGGCAAGGATATCCATACGCCTCCAAAGCCAGGGGCGTTAAAGGTATATAGCTCCTTTACTTCGTTTGGATAGACCGAGCAATAAACCTGAGCCAGATGTCCTCCTAGCGAGTGACCGGCTACTACAAGAGGAGGAGTAGGAGCGTAGTTTGCATGGCAAGTAGCATCGTAGGGGTTTGAAATCTCGATAATATCTTTAGTATAGCTTGATGTCTTTGATGTCTTAGGGCCATACGGGTTCTTATTTACCGAAACGGACTTTATAGCCTTATCCATATGATCCGTTATGCTTTTATAGATTTCGTCTTTTAGTACCTTAAGAGATACTATCTGATCCAGCGCCGCGCCGAAAAAGGCTATCATGCCGTCTGTTATAACTAGATCCTTTATGCCAAGCTCCGTGCCTCTAAAGCCTATTACGTAGTTGCCAAATTTACTATCGTAAAAAGCGCTGGAAGAATACCCCGTGATAGAAGTATCTTTAACGTGATGAAGGAGTTCGTAACGGTTTACGAAGGATTTGGTGCGGAGGGAGAGGGGGTGGAAGCCGGGTTCGTTTATAAATATTTTTTGTTGTTTAGTCTTCTTGTCTCTAAATACAAAACTTTGAATTTCGTTATTTATTTGCTTGGTCTCAGGCTCGTCATCACCCTCAGACATCGGTTTTTCTATGACCATATCCTGATTAAACCTAGCTTCTATAGCTAGGGCGTAGGCGGTGGGTTCACCGATTTGTCTATTGTTATTTTTTGCCTTTTCCGTAAGTTCCTCTAAAGTATCGCCCTTAGTTGCATAATCCGCAAATTTCCATCTAGCAGGAGGTTCGTCTTTAAATTTATCAAACCATCCGTCTTCTTCATTCTCGTTTACCCAGTGAAGCATAGC
>ERZ773035.1070-NODE-1070-length-20555-cov-12.198439_pt1 | contig 20555 bp, 17 predicted proteins | sample MGYA00511487_ERZ773035 | MGnify/ENA primary metagenome ERZ773035 (study PRJEB29015, sample SAMEA2737985) | human oral metagenome | biome: human oral; feature: human-associated habitat; material: dental | place: China | collected 2024 ...
ATACGAAAAGATGGACTGTTGCACAAAGATAAATTTACCTTCGTGCAACAGTCCCATGTATTTACAAATGTGCGAGCACGGCGTCTGTCATCTCCGTCGTGCCAACCTTCTTGCAGCCTGTGCCCTCGATGTAAATATCCACCGTGCGCACGCCGTCTGCGAGTGCCGCATCCACCGCCGCCTCGACTGCGTCTGCCGCAGCCTCCTCACGGAGTGCATAGCGCAGCAACATCGCTGCCGAGAGAATTGTACCAAGCGGATTCGCGATACCCCGCCCTGCGATGTCGGGCGCACTGCCATGAATCGGCTCAAACAGGCTCGTGCCCGTGCCGATGGACGCCGATGGCATCAGTCCAATGGAGCCGCCAATCACCGCCGCCTCATCCGAGAGAATATCGCCAAAGAGATTTCCCGTCACAATCACATCAAACTGCGTCGGGCGCACAGCCAGCTGCATAGCACAATTATCGACATAGAGATGTTCAAGTGCCACATCGCTGTATTCTTTCGCGAGTGCCGTGACGGTGCGCCGCCAGAGCCGCGAAGTCGCGAGCACATTGGCCTTATCAACCGAGGTCACCTTACCGCGCCTAAGACGCGCTGTATCAAAGGCCAGGCGCGTGATGCGCTCCACCTCTGGCACGGAGTAGTTTTCCATGTCCCATGCACGCTCTGTGCCGTCCACCTGCTCAGACTCACATTTTTCACCGAAATAGATGCCGCCGATCAGCTCGCGCACAATGACGAGATCGACGCCGCGCACGAGTTCTGGTTTCAGCGGCGAATGCTCGATGAGTGCGTCCGCGACCTTCACGGGGCGCAGATTCGCATATAGTCCAAGCCCTTTGCGCAATCCTAAAATGGCACGCTCAGGACGCAGTGCAGGCGGGACGCTATCCCACTTCGTCCCACCGACCGCACCAAAGAGCACACCGTCGGACGCCTTGCAGACCACAAGTGTGTCCTCGGGCAGCGGCGTGCCGTACTTATCGTATGCCGTACCGCCCGCGTCACGCGTCTCGTACGTCAGCCCGAGCGTGAATTTCGCATCGACGGCACGCAGAACGCGCACGGCTTCCTGCGTGATCTCCTGCCCGATGCCATCACCAGGGATGACTGCAATCTTATACGCCATGGCGGAAGCCTCCATTCTCGCGGATGTAGTTCAGCAGCCCGCCCGCGCGTGCGATGTCCTGCACGAAACCCGGCAGTGGGTGTGCGTGGAATCTATCTCCCGTCGTGATGTTTTCAATCGTGCCCGTTTCTGGATCGACACGCAAATGGTCGCCCGCATTGATTTTTTCCACATCCGCACCGATCTCAAGGAGCGGCAGACCGATGTTGATGCCGTTGCGGTAAAAGATACGTGCAAAGCTCGCCGCAATGACAACAGGCACGCCCGACGCTGCAATTGCAATCGGCGCGTGTTCGCGTGAGGAGCCACAGCCAAAATTTTTCCCTCCGACCATAATGTCACCCGCAGTGACATTATGTGCAAAGCTCGTGTCAATATCCTCCATGCAGTGCGCTGCGAGCGCCTTTGGGTCAAATGTATTGAGATAACGCGCGGGGATAATTACGTCTGTATCAATGTTGTCTCCGTAACGCCAGACCTTTCCCTCGAACATTACGCCACCTCCTCGGGGGCCGCAATCCGCCCCAGTATCGCACTCGCCGCCGCCACATGCGGACCTGCGAGATAGACCTCGCTGTCCACGTGACCCATGCGCCCGCGGAAATTGCGGTTCGTCGTCGAGACACAGCGCTCGCCTGCCGCGAGGATGCCCATGTAGCCACCTAGACACGGCCCACAGGTCGGCGTTGAAATCGCCGCCCCCGCCTCCATAAAGATGTCAAGGTATCCGCGTCGCATCGACTCCTGATAGACCCATGGGGAACCGGGAATGACGATACAGCGCACATTCGGGTGCACTGTATGCCCCTTCAAAATCTCCGCCGCGATCTCCATATCCTCAAGCCGCCCGTTCGTGCACGAGCCAATCACCACTTGATCTATCGCGATAGGCTCTGTTATATCCATCACACGCTTCGTATTCTCCGGCAGATGCGGGAACGAAACAACGGGGCGCAGTGCGCTGAGATTGATTTCTACCGTACGCGCATAGCGTGCGTCAGGGTCGGCGTGCACCGGCTCAAACGGCGCGGTCATGCGCTCCTCGACATACGCCCTGCACACATCATCGTACGGGAAAATGCCGTTCTTGCCGCCCGCTTCGATTGCCATATTGGCAATCGTCAGCCGGTCGGTCATCGTCAGCTCTGCAACACCCTCGCCCGTGAACTCAAGGCTCTGATAGAGTGCTCCATCCACGCCGATCATGCCAATCAGCGTCAAAATGACATCCTTGCCGCTGATGTCTGAGGGCTTTTTGCCCGTCAGATGCACATTGATCGCCTCAGGCACTTTGAACCATGCCGCGCCGGTCGCCATCCCGACCGCAAGATCGGTTGTGCCGACGCCCGTCGAGAAGCCGTTCACCGCACCGTAGGTACACGTGTGCGAGTCCGCGCCGATGGTCAGCATACCAGGGCCGACGATGCCCTTTTCCGGCAGGAGGACGTGCTCGATGCCGACACGCCCCTGTTCGTAGTAGTGCAGGATATTATGCTTTCGTGCGAAATCGCGCATGATTTTCGCAAGTTCCGAGGACTTGATGTCCTTTGCCGGCTGAAAGTGATCGGGAATCAGCGCGATCTTTTCCCGGTCAAAGACAGGGCGCCCCGTCTTTTCAAACTCCTTGATAGACGGCGGCCCCGTCACATCATTTGCGAGTACCATGTCGAGCCGACATGTGACAAGCTGTCCCGGCTCCACAAAGTCAAGTCCCGCATGACGTGCGAGAATCTTCTCGCTCATATTCATGCCCATTCATTGCCCTCCCAAAGGATAATACATATGGTCGCCCCCACGCGACCCCAGTGTTACGCAAGCGGCCGTGCGCTTATCTGCCCAGATACCTGCGGACTTCTGAAACGCGCTTCGCCCCTCCGAAATAAATCCGCAGGGGCAGAACGCACCCTCGTTTCCGCTGGCTCCACTCAGGTTCACTTAGGGGCATCGCACCACAAAGATACAAAACAGAAAAAGGGGCTGTGCAGCCCCTTTTGTGTTTGTCGAAAAGCCGCGCTCTTAGTCTTTACGCAGATCCGCGCCGTCCTTCAGCCACGACATCATGCTGCGCAGCTCCTTGCCAACCGTTTCAATCGGATGGTCGGCGTGGATGCGGCGCTCTGCGAGAAAGTTCGCACGCCCGGCCGCATTGTTCTCCGTGAGCCACTGACGCGCAAACGTGCCGTCCTGAATCTCGCCGAGGATCTTCTTCATCACTGCTTTCGTCTCATCTGTGATGATGCGGGGACCGCGCGTATAGTCGCCATACTCCGCCGTATCGGAGATGGATTTACGCATCTTTGCCATGCCGCCCTCATACATGAGATCGACGATGAGCTTCATCTCGTGGAAACACTCAAAATACGCGATCTCCGGCTGATACCCCGCCTCGCAGAGTGTCTCAAACCCCTTTTGAATGAGATGCGTTACGCCGCCGCAGAGCACCACCTGCTCGCCAAAGAGGTCGGTCTCCGTCTCCTCCTTGAATGTCGTCTGAATGACACCCGCACGCGTGCCGCCAATCCCCCGCGCATAGGCGAGTGCGAGATCAAAGCATTTGCCCGTTGCGTCCTGTCCAACAGCGAACACATCCGGCACACCGCCGCCCTCGCGGAATGTGCGGCGTACGAGATGACCAGGGCCCTTGGGCGCAACCATAAACACGTCGATATTCTCAGCGGGTACAATTTGATTGAAATGGATGTTAAATCCATGTGCAAACGCGAGTGCGCTGCCGGGCTTTAGATTCGGTGCAATCTCACTTTGATAAAGTGCCGCCTGCTTTTCATCTGGGATGAGGATCATCGTAACATCTGCCTGTCGTGCGGCCTCCGCTACGGACAGCACCTTTAGTCCATCCTCCTCGGCAATCCTGCGCGATTTCGAGCCTTCATAAAGACCGACGACGACGTTGACACCGCTGTCCTTGAGGTTCAGCGCGTGCGCATGTCCCTGGCTGCCATAGCCAATGATTGCAACCGTCTTTCCGTCAAGTACACTCCAGTTGACATCCTGATCATAGTAAGTTTTTGCCATAGTACTCACGCTCCTCACAATGCTCGTAAATCGTATGTTCCCCGCGTTCGAGTGCAATCAGCCCCGTGCGTATGACCTCGATGATGCCATACGGTTGAAGAACCTTCAAAAATGCCGTCACCTTATCATCACCGCCCGTAATCTCAAAGATAATCGACGCCGCTTCCACATCTATCACATGGGCGCGGAACAGCTCGCCCATCTTCAATACGTCAAGACGATTGTTGTCATCTGCCCGCACCTTGATGAGCGTCATCCCTCGGCACGCCGCGCTCTTTTCATCGAGGCGCTGCACTGCACGCACGACAGGCATCTTCTCCAGCTGTTTAATCATCTGCTCAACGAGATTCTCGTCCCCATAGATCACTACCGTGATGCGGGAGAAATCCAAAGACTCTGTAACACCGACAGAGAGACTGTCAATGTTAAACTCACGGCGCGAAAACATACTCACGACACGCACCAGAACCCCCGTCTGATTTTCTACAAAGACGGACAGAATATGCTTCATCATGATGAACTCCTCTTTGCCTGATGCGACTGCCGAATCCCGGGAAAACTCCTTCATTATCGCCCGCGCCTTCTTTTTTGTCAATATTTTTTTGCTGCAATGCACATCTGTGGTAGAATACAGAAGAAAAGGAGAACTGTCAATGAATATTGTCCCATGGGCGGGCAGCGCGATCTTTCCCGCCCTCTGTAAGACGCTGCTCGCGTGGCGAAAATCTGCCCCCGATACGCGTGACCTGCCGTGGCGTGACGAGCCAACGCCCTATCATGTCTGGATCTCAGAGATCATGCTGCAGCAAACGCGTGCCAATGTCGTACGCGCCTACTATCTACGCTTCCTAGAGGCGCTGCCGACGGTACACGCACTCGCTGCCTGCGACAGCGAAGTGCTGATGAAGCTCTGGCAGGGACTTGGCTACTATAGCCGCGCCCGCAACCTAAAACGCGCCGCTGAGGTCATCGTCCGCGACCATGGCGGCACCCTGCCCAACAATTTTGATGCGCTGCTTGCCCTCCCCGGGATCGGTCGATATACGGCGAGCGCCATCGCATCCTTTGCTTACGGTCTGCCGCATCCTGCCGTCGATGGAAATTTCCTGCGCGTTGCTGCACGCATCACCGCAAATCCAATAGACATCGCAAAGGATGTGACCAAACGCGCACTCGAGGCAGCACTTTCCCCCTCCTACCCTACGGGACACGAGGCGGGACTGCTCAACGAGGCGTTTATGGATCTCGGTGCAACGATATGCCTGCCGAACGGTGCTCCGCTCTGTCATGCCTGCCCTGTGTGCCGGCTCTGTCTGGCGCACGAGTACAGCGCACAGCAGGACTATCCCGTGCGGAGCGCACCCAAAGTGCGTAGACACGAGCGCCGCACCATCCTTCTCTTGCGTGCAGGGGATCTGTATGCCATACGAAAGCGTCCTGCAAGAGGACTGCTGGCCGGACTTTGGGAATATCCGAATGTGGACGGCAAGCTATCAAAACGCGCCGTGCACGCGCATCTCACAGCCGAGGGATACGATATTCTAAACATCACGCCGCTCCCACCCGCCCGCCATGTATTCACACATATAGAATGGGACCTCACGGGCTGGGAAGTCACCGTTGCAGATACGAACGAAACGCCATTGATGGCAGCTGAGGTGGACGCCAAAGAGACAGTCTCACTCCTCTGGGTGCGTCGCACGGAGCTTGCAAATATTTACAGCGTCCCCGCAGCATTTGGATATTTTACACCACATTAAAGAATCACTGATAAATTCAGCCGCGCTATCTGCTTTACAAACGAAAGCGCCCCGTCCATCGGCGGGGCGCTTTTTTCTCCATGCTGTATGTTGCAGAAAAGACCTGCATGTTTTCAAACCAGTGCTGAAAACGGGGATTGCGTTTTCCCATAGTGGAATATGCGCAACCCCCGCTTCAACACGGCAAATATAATACAGTAGATGTTGCTTATACAGCCTTTCCTATCTCACGCGCGGGTGTGCGCATGACGGTGTTGAGGTCAGATGCGACCGCAGCATCCTCCTTCTCTCGGCTCTTTTCGATGAGGTTTTTCAGCATTTGCATATGCGGATGGTTCTCAAGCTCGGGCGACGGCTTTCCTTGCAGTGCCGCTGCCATCTGCGGCGGCATACCATCGGGGAACATCGCCTCAAGCATGGAACGAACCGCCTTCGGGATCATATCCTGCAAGGCAACGTTCTCCTTGCGAAGTTTGATTTCATCCTCCTGCGTAAGTGCATACGCCTCAAGGAACCCCTGAATGAGATTATCGTGCCAGAACTCGCCCGCAAGCGTCAGGTGGAACCCCTTCTCCTCACGCGTGATAAGGCCGTTCTCCTCCCATGCTGCAAAGAGCGGTGCAAGCTCCGTGAGAAGGTCAACCCCATACTTCTGTTCAAAGAACGGCGCATAGAAGAACCGATGCTCGATCTGATCGCCGATCTCGCTGTGCATACGGTGCGCATCTGCCTGTTCTCCCATGAATTGAAAGGGCTTTGTCCCCTCGAGAACCATCTTCTCATAGGGTGCGAGTGCACCGTGATTGCGCCACATAAACGCACCGACAAAACCGCCTGCCCCCGAGCCAAATGCAAGTACATCATTGCCGCGCTTGGCAAGTGTATTATAGAGGCTGCGCTCACGATGATCCGTAGACCAATGTGTTGTGTCAATGCGCCTTGCCATCGGATTCCCGTCCACGATCTCGATGCCGCGAGCAAAGTATTCCGACTGCTCCTCACTCGTTGGCAGCATGGGCAAGTCGCCGGATTCAATACGGCGGGCAAGCTCACTCGCTGGAAATACATTGAGCTGATAAAGGTCACCGCCCGCAATCCCCAACTCAAACTGCGTGCGCACATCATTTTCCCAGACCTCCATCGACTGATAGGGAAGCCCATAGATGAGATCAGCAATCACGACAGCGCCCTGCCGCTCCACCATTCGGCGCAGCGTCGCAGTCACTGTCTCACAATCGTCGATGCGCCCGATGGCTTGACGAACGCGCGTATCAAAAGACTGTACCCCGAGGGAAAACCGGTTGACGCCCGCATGCATCGCCGCCTCGACCTTGCTCTCTGTGAGGTCATGGATACGCCCCTCAAGCGTAATTTCACAGTCGCTCGTAAGCGGCAGACGCGTGCGCACAGCATGGACAAGACGCGCAATATCGGCATCTGAGAGCGCCGTCGGCGTACCGCCGCCAAAAAATACTGCCTGAAAGGGTGCCCCCTGCACATATGGTGTTTCTGCGACCGCATCAAGTTCTTTGAGGAGCACATCAACATAGTGGTGCACCGCCTCCTCGCGCGTATAGTTCTGAAAGAATCCGCAATAACTGCATTTCTTATCGCAGAACGGGATGTGGATATAGGCCGCGCGCTCATCTGCCGGATCCGGCTGCTGCGCCATAAGCTCTGCCCAGATATGAGTCTGCTCCGTTTTATCCATAATCATGCGTTTTCCACCGGCACCCGGGTGAACAACACGCTTTTTGGTAAATGCACAGCCGAGCGGATTCGCCGACTTTGTCCCGAGCAGCCAGCCGCGTGCTTCTTCAGAGAGCGCGGAGATTTTATCCTGTAAGCGATTCATGAGAGGGCCTCCTTCGCTGCCTGTATTACCTGCTGAAAATCTGCCTCATCCGGATGACTGTCCGCCGCCGCATAGCGCGTCGCGCTCTCCTCGGTAAAGGCGTGTACATTGTCCTTTGGAAGGCTCTTGAACATTTCAATAATCATCGGGTCAATCGCGCCCTGTACAAGAACGGCGCCAAGAATTTCATTGGATGGATCAAAGAGCGCACGGATGTTTGCGATACATTTCTCCGCGTGATCTGAGTTCGGCTCAGCCCCCAGCGTACCGTAGATGAATATGCGCCGCCCGCGCAGTGTCTCAATGTACTTCTTTGCTGCCGCATCTGCTGTGCCGCGGTCAATCCATGTGCCGATGCAGAGATCGGCGTTCTCCGGGACAGCCGCCGTGTCCTTTACGTTGTGGCAGGATGCGTCGAGCGCCTTCGCCAGATGCTCCGCAACTTTCGCCGTGTTCCCCGTACGCGAGGAATAGATAACAGCAATTTCATTCTGCATAATTTTCTCCTATATCACAATATGAATATCATTGTTGCTTGATTCATTTGTATAATATAACATGCGCTGTAAAAAATCAAGTGTTTTTTGTAAAAATCATAAATAATAATTATGAATTAAATTCATGTTTGTGAAATATATTTGTTTTATATATATATATTTATATTCGTTCTCAAATATATTTCACGCAATACCTGAAAATATTATAAATATATTTCATCTTTTATTCTGTGTCAAAACAGTATCTTATTTATGAGCTTGTTAGAGATTTTTTCATTTCTATATATCATATATAATTTTAATCTATCAATATCATGCGGACATTACAGCAACAAAAAACATCGCCGAAGCGATGTTTTTTATACAGTCACGTTAACGGGCTTCATTGCCGCCATGCGGGCCATGTCCTTTACGCGGCCCGTGACCGCCATGCCCTTCGTGAGCGACATGTGCCTCATGCGAGCCACATCCCCCACCATGTCCACCATGTCCGCATCCATGCTCCTTGCCGTGTTTGTGCTGATGGCGGTGCGCGCATTTGCCACCATCCGCACTGTGGACAAGCGTCCCTGCGAGATGCTGCCTCACGGCTTCATCTGCATTGCCCTTCACACCGGATATAAGCCGGATGCCCGCCTCAGCGAGCGCAGACTGCGCCCCCTCACCGATGCCGCCGCAGATGACGAGATCGACCTTCGACGCATGGAGAAAGCCCGCAAGTGCACCATGCCCCTCGCCAACCGTATCCACGATCTCCTCTGTCACATCCTCTGCGACATCGTAGAATTTGAACTGTTTCGCCCTGCCAAAATGCTGCTCTATTGTCTCCGCTTCATAGGGTACTGCAATTCTCATAACATACTCTCCTTTGTCCTGAATCCTGAGCGGCGTCGGATGTTCGATCCGATACGCGCCGCCCGCGATGCGGATGCGCTTTCCATGGATGATGGCATCCGCAATCTTGAACCGTGCGGCTTCATAGATGCCCGTCACCGTCGCACGGGACACCTCCATCGCCGCGGCACATTCCTCCTGCGTCATCCGCTGTGCGTCGATGCGGCGAATGGTCTCGAACTCATCCAGCATCAACACCACGGTCTCATCTGCCTCCGTATCCTCCGGAGCAAAGCTCCAAAAATCCGGATAGCCACAAATACGTCTGCATCGTTTCGGCCTCGGCATAGCATCTCCTTTCTATCATATGTCATTTATTATAGTATCATTATTATTGGCATATGTCAATTATGTTTTATTCACGTGGCTTGACAAATATGGTAGAATAAGAACAAAGGCAAGTGGTTCACGGAAGGAGGATATATATGAAGAAGATCATTGCAGGTCTGTTTGCGGGGCTGATGCTCACAATGAGCGCACAGGCACTTGCAGCATATAACTGCGAGGACGGCGTGTGCACACTGCCGGAGCGCCAAGACCAGTCGTACTGCTATGGCGGCAGCTCGTATTGCGGCGATGACAACGGCTATTGCTATGGCGAGAGAAATACGAAGACGAGAGGCGGCTGCGGCTGCTATCGCGGACGCTAAGAAAAAAAGAAAGCGGAACTTTTTCAAGCGCAAACAGCTCTGAAAAAGTTCCGTTTTTTATCTCCGACAAGCAGATATAGGGAATCCCATACGCCGATTGGAATAGCCGGCGCATGGGATAATTTTTATCACAAAGGTGATATACCTCTTATCATATGAGTGTTCCAGTCGTATCCATGCTCTTTCTTCCTAGGCAGCCCTTTGCATTTCCGCCATGTCCTGCACGAGATCGCGCCTATGCAAACAGCTCGACTTGATTGCTCTCCATCATGCCGCTGAGGCAGCCATGGGCGCGAAGGACTTCGATGGCGGGCGCAGGTACATGGGCGCGTGTGGCGAGATCTTCGATGGAGATGAATGCGCCGTCACGGCGTGCCTCAACGATGGCCTGCGCCGCCTTTTGTCCCATCCCGGGCAGTGCTGTAAAGGGAGGCAGAAGCGAGTTCTCATGCAGGATGAATTTTTCTGCATCGGATTCGTAAAGATCCACCGACTCGCAGGAAAATCCCCGCAGATACATCTCCCACGCAAGCTGAAGAACGATGAGAATGTCCTGTTTTTTATTGTCGAGTTTGCCGCGATGCTCACGCGCTTCGGCGATGAGTGCCTCCATCGCCGTCTTGACTGCCGTTTTTCCCTGTGCGATGATGTTGGCATCAAATTCGTCTGCACGTATGGAGAAATAGGCGGCGTAGTAGGCAAGTGGGTAGTGCACCTTGCAGAACGCGATGCGGTAGCCCATCATGACATAGGCAGTCGCATGGGCACGTGGGAAAAGGTATTTGATCTTCTGGCAGGATTCGATATACCACTCTGGGATGCCGCCCACACGCAGTTTCTCCACGACATCGGGGGCGATGCCCTTCCCCTTGCGCACATTCTCCATCGTCTTGAACGAGAGCAGGGGGTCAATACCGCTTTGCATGAGGTAGTTCATGATGTCATCGCGCGCGGAGATGGCATCCTTCAGCGTGCTCGTGCCCGCCTTGATGAGATCCTGTGCGTTGCCGAGCCAGACATTCGTCCCATGGGAAAATCCAGAGATGCGCACGAGATCGGCAAAGCAGTCGGGATTTGAATCGTCGATCATCTTTTGTGTGAACGAGGTACGGAACTCTGGAATGCCGTACGTCCCCATATTCGCGCCCAGTTCCTCCGGGCTGATTCCCAGCGCTTCGGTGGAGGTAAAGATCGACATGGTGGCGGGGTCATCAAACGGAATCGTCTCTGGGTCGCGGTGCGTGAGTTCTTCAAGCATCTTGATGACGGTCGGGTCATCGTGTCCGAGGATGTCGAGCTTGACAAGCCGCTCACTGATAGAGTGGTAATCAAAATGGGTGGTAAGCGTATCGGATTCCATATTGTTCGCGGGGCGCTGGATGGGCGTAAAGTAATGCACATCCATATCGCGCGGTACGACCATGATGCCGCCCGCGTGCTGCCCTGTGGTTGCCTTGACGCCCATGCACCCGCGCATCATGTGCTCGATATAGGGACGCCCCTTCGTTTCACCCATATCCTCGTAGTAGTGCATGGCGTAGCCGTAGGCGTTTTTGTCCTGAAGACCCGCGATGGTGCCTGCACGAAAGACGTTCATCTTGCCAAAGAGAACTTCGGTATATTTATGCGCCGTCGGCTGATAGTCGCCCGAGAAGTTAAGATCAATATCGGGCACTTTATCGCCGTCGAAACCGAGGAAAACAGCAAACGGGATATTGTGACCGTCCTTTATAAGAGGCGTCCCGCAGACAGGACAGTCCATAGGCGACAGGTCAAAGCCGCTCCCAACGGAGCCGTCGTCGACGAATTTATTGTACTGACAATGCTTGCACCGATAATGCGGCGGCAGCGGATTGACCTCGGTGACGCCAATCATGGCAGCGACAAAGGAGGATCCGACCGACCCGCGCGAACCGACGAGATACCCGTCGTCGTTGGACTTTTTGACGAGGCGCTGTGCGATGATATAGAGTGCCGCGAATCCATGCCGCAAAATGGGCTTTAGCTCCAGTTCAAGACGGTCAGAGACGATCTTGGGCAAATTTTCACCGTAGAGCCGCCGCGCCTTGGCATAGGACATGTCCTGTATTTCCCTGTCGGCCCCCGGCACCACCGGTGCGTAAAGCTCATCGGGAATGGGGAGGAAATACTCAACCTCCTCTGCAATCCTACGCGGATTCTCAACGACACACGCATAGGCACGCTCCGTACCGAGATAATCGAACTCGGCAAGCATCTCATCTGTCGTGCGCAGGTAGAGCGGCGGCTGATGGTCGGCGTCACGGTAGCCGTTTGCCTTTTGCAGCATGGCGCGATAGACGGCGTCCTCTGGATTCAGAAAGTGTACGTCGCAGGTCGCAATCAGAGGCTTATGGAGTTTTTCTGCCAGCGCTGATACTTTGCGGTTGATATTGCGCAAATCATCATCCGTACGGATGGGAAAGCGGTCATCAATCTTGAGGAAGTCGTTGTTGTGAATGGGCTGTATCTCGAGAAAGTCATAAAAACGCGCGATCTCCTCCAGCTCCCCATCGCTGTGTCCAGCGACGATGCCGCGGATGAGTTCGCCTGCCTCGCACGCAGAGCCAACGATAAGCCCTGCACGGTACTCCTGGAGCACGGCGCGCGGTATACGTGGACGACCGCGCTTTTTGGTACCGCGAAAATACCGGATGTGCGAGAGGGAAACGAGTTTATAAAGGTTGTAGAGTCCCGTCTTGTTTTTTGCGAGAAAGATGATGTGGTAGGCACGCGGGTCATCGGGGCTGTCAACGAGATAGCCCTCCATGCCGTAGATGACCTTGATGTCAACCCCTTGTTTGCGGAGCGCACGCGCCGTGTTCATCGCCTCCGGAAATGCCTGTACAACACCATGGTCGGTGATGGCAACGGCGGGCCAGCCCCATCGTGCCGCCGTCTCAACAAGCGCCTTCGGCGGGACGACAGCGTCAAGCGCACTCATCTTCGTATGGGCATGAAGCTCAACCCGCTTCACCTCGGCCGTATCCTCGCGTTGTGGAACCGTGCGTTTTTCGATGCTGTCCACAAAGAGAACATAGTCACTGACGAATTTATCGTATTCGATTTTCCCTTGGACACGCACGGGGCCGCCCTTCCCGATGGCCTTTAGGATGCGTTCTACTTCGTCGTCTACCTCCTCCTGCACCACCTTGCCGCGTACACCGAAAAACTTTTTGCAGGCGATGCCATTGGTGTTATCCGCAAATTTGAGGAGCAAAATATGGGCGCCGGATTTGAGTTTGTTCACCTGCGGGGCAAAAATCTCACCTTCGAGGACAATACTTTGAACCTCGTCTTCGATTGTGCCAAGAGGGCGTGCTTCTCCCACAATGCTGCGCCCAAAGATCACCCCTGCAGGAAGCTCCTTCCCCTTCTTCGTCCCCTTGCGCTTTGCGCGTGCGGGAGAGGGCGAGGTGGGTGTCAAAGCATTTTCCTTTGCTGCCATCTGCACGGCAGGGGGTGTCCAATCCATGGAAAAGGCCCCTTCGATCGCGCATTCCGTGCAGACGACACGACATGCACAGCCCGTATTGAGGCGAACGGCATCCTCCAGACGCTTTGCCGCAGCACTCTTTGTCATCAGCTCAGCGCCGAAATGGCCGGGCACACGGAGACGGATAATGTTGCCGTCCACCGTATAAACAGACTGGCGCAGCGTCTGAAAGACCGCCATATCCCCTGCCGCAGCCTGTCGAACAGAGCGCTCCCAAACAGGGGCGAGGGCCCCTTTCAAATCAATGACATTCTGCTGAAAAAAAACCTGTGTGAGACCATAGTTCTCTGCAATCTGTGCCGCAGCACGTGCGAGCAGTGCGGCTTCGACAATCTCCTGCGTGCCAATGACAATCTCCCATTCCGCTGGCTGCACTGAGATCTCGACATGGCGCAGCGTGCACGTGCGCAAAAGAGCCCGCTCTCTTTCACTGAGAGCGAGCCCCAGTATGAGATGAAACAGCATCTCCTCTGAACGGGGGAGAATCCGATAGGTCTTATTCATCTTCATATAGCCTCTTATACCGCTCCCTGTCCTCAAGGACGCGGCGCACGTAGAGCCTCGTCTCGGGGTAGGGAATTGCATCGATGTCATCGAAGTCTTCTGTCCAGTGATTGCGTTCCATCCAGTCGCGCACATTGCCAACGCCTGCGTTGTACGCGGCGAGCGCAAGAATGTCATTGCCGCCGAACTCCTGCTCAAGCGCAGTGAGATACCAAACGCCATAACGGATATTGTATGCAGGGTCTTCGAGCGCCTCCTCGGTAAATGGTTCTTCCAGACGCCATGCGATCCACTCCGCCGTTTGCGGCATAAGCTGCATCAGCCCGACAGCGCCTCTGTCGGAACGCACAGACGGCTGAAATTTGCTCTCATGCTTGATGACCGCTGCGATGAGATAGGGATCTGCATGATAGGCGGCAGCATTTTCTTTAATCGTGCTGCGGTATGTATAGGGGCAGATATAGATACGCGCTATCTCAGTCCATCCGCCACTGGCAACGAGGATCACCGTGCCGACAACGAGGAGCTTCAGTAGGCCCCCGAGACCTTGACAGGACTTATACCGCACGCACCACGCGCTCCCTCCAAATCCTCTCAATCATGTGAAGGGTCTCCTCCTTCGTGCCGCTGTTATCAATGACAACATCCGCACGTGCCCGTTTTTCCGATAAAGGCATCTGTGCGGCGATGCGTGCACGCGCCTCCTCCTCTGTCATAGCAGGGTCGCGCTCCATAAGGCGCATAAGCTGCGCCGCCTCTGACAGACTGACGACCCAGATCTCATCGGTGAGTACCTCCCACCCAGCTTCAAAGAGCAGCGGCACATCCAGCACGATGGCGGGCGCGTTTCGGCACACCGCCTGCATCTGCTGCTCCACAGCCGCTTGAATCAATGGATGCGCGAGTGCATCAATCTCCGCACGCACATTTGGATCTTTGAAAATAATGCGGCCTATCGCTGCGCGGTCAAGCGTCCCCTGTGCCGTAAGGATCTCTGCACCAAAGCGCGCGACATAGGCATCATAAAGCGGCTGCTTCGGCTGTGAAAGCGCATGTGCCACGGCATCCGCATCAATCACCTTTGCACCAAGGCTGCGCAAGATTTTGCTGACCGTGGATTTGCCGCAGGCAATGCCGCCCGTGAGACCTATGATATTCACCCTATCACTTCGCCTCCGCCCAGTTCCTGCCACTGTGTATATCTACTGCGAGCGGCACAGAAAGCTCTGCCGCGCCTCCCATCGCCGTGCGCAGAATCTCGCTGACATGCGCTGTCTCTGCGTCAATGACTTCCAGAACAAGCTCATCGTGTACCTGCAGGAGGATGCGGCTCTTTAACTTTGCCGCACGCAGCGCCGCATCGGCACGAATCATTGCCATCTTGATAAGGTCTGCCGCCGTTCCTTGGATCGGTGTATTCATCGCCATGCGCTCGGCATTGCTGCGCTGCATATAGTTCCGGCTGCGCAGGGCGGGCAGCTCACGCCGCCGCCCGTAAAGCGTTGTCACAAAACCGCTCTTACGCGCGCCCGCAACCAACTGGTCCAAAAATTCCCGTACACCGTGATAGCGCTCAAAGTAACGCTCGATATAACCTGCCGCCTCCCTGCGCGGGATGTGCAGGTCACGCGAAAGACCAAAATCGCTGAGGCCATAGACAATACCGAAATTGACCGCCTTGGCTCTGCGGCGCTGCTCGCTCGTCACCGCGTCCAGAGGTACCCCGAACACCTCTGCCGCCGTACGTGCATGAACATCCTGCCCTTGGCAGAATGCATCAATGAGCGTCTCATCTCCCGACATATGCGCAAGGATGCGCAGCTCGATCTGCGAGTAATCTGCCGAGAGCAGTGCATCATAGCCCGCCCCCGGCTCAAAGAGGGCACGCACAGCGCGTCCCGCCTCCGTCCGCACGGGAATGTTCTGGAGGTTCGGGTCGGAACTGGAGAGCCGCCCCGTCGCCGTCACAGTCTGGTTGAAACTTGTATGGACGCGCCCCGTATCTGGATGGATGAGCATGTCTATTCCTTCCAGATAGGTCGAGCGCAGCTTGCTCCACATACGATACTGCAAAACCAGATCAATGACTGGATGCTGTCCGCGCAGCGCCTCAAGGGTCTCAGCATTCGTCGAGTAGCCCGTCTTGGTCTTTTTGAGCTTTTCTGCCTTCAGCCCAAGATGCTCAAACAACACTTCTCCGAGCTGCTTGGGCGAGCTGATATTAAACTCTATCCCCGCGCATGTATAAATCTCCTGCACAAGTGCTTCGATATGTGCGCTGGCAGCATCGCGTTCCCGCGCAAGCGCCGTGCGGTTGACATATACCCCCGTCTGCTCCATTGCCGCGAGTACAGGGACCAATGGCAGCTCCACATCGGTGTAAAGTGCCCACAGCCCCGCTCCAACAAGTGCATCCCGCATCGGCGCTTTAAGGTGCGCCGCAAGAAGTGCCTCATATACGGCATACTCCTCCTCTGCAGATGGGGCAGAGGGTACTTCCCCATGCGCAAGGCAGGCAAATGCCGTGCGCTCTATCGTCCGTCTGCTCTCCTCGGGGGACAGCAGATAATCCGCAAGCTCTAAGTCAAAAATATCTGTATGGGCGAACAGCCCCGCCTGTTGGTAGCGTTTTGCTCCCCAGAGCGTGACCGAACGCGCCTCCACACACGCGAGTACCTGCGCAAAGCAAGGTGCATCAGCGCGCACAATCCTGCGCTCCTGTGCACCCGTATGCGCATCCGCAAAGACAAGTGCGAGTGCTTCAAGGCGCACAAAGGGCGCCTTCCCCCCAAAAACACCGCCGACGGCGATGCGCTCTGCTTGGGCAAGTGCCTCCAGATCCCTCTGCACATCCAGAGCAACAGCAGAAAGATCGGGCGCCGAGGGGCGCGGGACATCCTCCTCTGCAAAAAGAGACTGCTCCACACTCTGCGCCCGCTCTGCCTTCTGGGACAATTTCAAATAGCCGGAGAGACTGCGCCATGCTGACCGCAGTTCGTACGCTTGACAAAAGGCGTCAAGCGCCGGAGCATCCGGCTGCATGACAAAATCCTCCGGGGCAAAGCGCAGCTGCGGCACATCGCATGCAATGGTCGCAAGCTGTTTGGAGAGAAGCGCCTGCTCCTTGTGCAGGGCAAGTGCCTCACTGAGTTTCTTGCCGCGTACCTCCCCTGCATGTGCGAGCACATTTTCGATGCTGCCATATGTAAGCAGCAGCTTTGTTGCAGTCTTTGGCCCTACGCCCGGCACCCCTGGGATATTATCCGAGCTGTCCCCCATCAGGCCTTTCATGTCAATCAGCCGTATGGGAGGAAACCCGTACTCCTCCTCGAATCCTGCGGCATCATAGCACTGCATGTCACTGATGCCTTTTTTCGTTAGGAGTACGGAAAGCTGCGGGCGGATGAGCTGCAGCGCATCACGATCCCCCGTCACGACAACCGTATCTACCCCCTCTGCTGCTGCCTGCACAGCGAGCGTGCCGATGATGTCGTCCGCCTCATAGGCATCGCGTTCGATGAATGCAATGCCGGCAGCATGTGCAAACTCATGCAGCAGGGGAATTTGTGCAAGAAGTTCCTCCGGGGTCTTATCGCGCGTTCCCTTGTAGTCCGGATAAAGTTCCGTGCGGAAAGTCGTTCGGCTCTTATCGAATGCGATAACGATATGTGTCGGCTCCAGTTCCTTGAGGAGCTTTACAAGCATCATGATGAATCCATGAATCGCATTCGTATGAACGCCGCGTGCATTCGGCGGGAGCTGTAGTGCATAGAACGCACGAAAGAACAGGCTGCTCCCATCGAGTACCGCAAATTTCGCGTTCACCGCTTTGGAATATCCTGATTCTCAAGACGCATGAGGATAAACATGTAATCCGACAGGCGGTTGAGATAGCGCAGATCCACGTCCTCCACCGTACCGCGGCGTGAGAGGCTCCATGCGCGGCGCTCCGCCATGCGTGCCGTCGTCCGGGCGAAGTCGAGGAATGCCTCGGCCTGCGTTTCTCCAGGAACGAGGAATTTCGTCAGCGGCGGCAAACTCCCCTCGATGCTAGAGATCTCCGCCTCGATCTCCTGTACCATCTCCTCTGTAATCATCGGCTTTTGCCCGCGGCTCGCAAAATCTGCCATGAGCATACCGAGCTGCTTTTGTACGGCAAAGAGATCATCTTTCACGCGCTGATTGGTCGCGAACGCACGCGCCATGCCGATCACCGACGTGAGCTGATCAATCGTCCCATAGGTTTCGACCCGCAAATCGTCCTTTGCAATCGACTCCCCTGTAAAGAGCCGCGTCTGTCCCTTATCACCCGTTTTCGTTGTAACGCCCATCGTAATCCTCCCTCACTGCAAAATAAATAAATCCTAGCTTAGAAAATTTCCGTTTCGCTGAAGAAAATAGAAATCTCACGCGCCGCGCTCTCCGGACTGTCGGAGGCATGCACGGCATTCTCGCTCCCATCCTTGGCAAAGCGCTTGCGGATGGTGCCCTCAGCCGCATTCACAGGATTCGTCGCACCGTGCAGCTCACGCACGCGAGCAATGGCATTTTCTCCGGCAAGCACAAGAGCGACGAGCGGGGCGGATGTCATGAACGCTGAGAGCTCACCGTAAAACGGCTTTTCAAGATGCTCTGCGTAGTGAATGCGTGCAATGCGCTCCGTCATCTGCATCATCTTCATAGCATGAATCGTAAGACCCGCATCCTCGTAAGCTTTTACAATATCGCCAATATGATGCGCCGCGACGGCATCCGGTTTAATAAGAACAAGTGTTTTTTCCATTACTTCAACTCCTCGATGATCTTTTGATACTCAGCGCCAAGACTGGCATAATTTTCCGCCGCATACTGCAGTGCCTCGATCTCATCGTCGCGCAGGGCGCGTACAATTTCGGCAGGATTGCCGTATACAAGGCTGTTGGACGGAATCTTCTTATACTGCGGCAGAAACGTACCTGCACCCATTACAACATTCTCGCCAATCTCAGAATATCCCATGACGATGGATCCCATACCGATCAGCGTGTTGCTCCCAATCGCATTGCAGTGTACAACAGCATTGTGTCCGATGAGCACATTGTCTCCAATATGAACAGGAACATCATGCATAACATGAATGGTTGTGTTCTCTTGGATGTTCGTATTTTTGCCAATAACAATGGGCTGGAAATCGCCGCGCACAACGGCACCGAACCAAACGCTCGATCCCGCACCAATCTTCACATCGCCAATGACAACTGCCGTTGGTGCAATGAAGGCCGTTGGGTCTATCTCGGGTGTCTTGCCGCAATACGGCAGAATGATCTTCTCCATCAATACGCCCTCCTCATCGGTGCTGCATTCTTCCGCATTGCCTTTTATTATACCACGCCTCATCCTTTGCCAACAAGAATTTTTTCAGTACTCTAATGCGCTCTGTGCGCAGCCATGCACCGATCTCAGCGCCGTGCAGCGTTGGTGGCGCCTCCCTGCCCGTGACCGCACACATGATGGCGATATACGCCTCCCCGCAGCGAAGATAATCCGGCAGCGCCCCGTGATCCGCACGGATGATGATATTAAATTCCTCCAGAGAAAGCCCGGAGGATGCAATCCCGAGCAAAAGATCTGCAATCTTGCCCAGATGTACGAGGCGCGGAGCGCGCATATGTTCACGGATGACGAAAGCTGCTGCCTTCTGCCAGTCATGAGGGAGTGTCATACGGCGGTTCCATGCAGCGAGTGCGGTAAGCCCCGTTTTTTCGTGTCCGTAGTGATGCGGGAGCAGTTCCTTTGGCGTCAGCCCCTTGCCGAGATCGTGCACGAGCGCTGCAAACCGCGTTTTCTCATCTGCCGTCTGCACCGCGACCGCATCGACTATGGCCATGGTGTGCTCGAACGCATCGCCCTCTGGATGAAAGTCCGTGGGCTGCGTCTGCCCCTGCAGTGCATGAAGCTCGGGAAATGTCACGCAGAGGAGATCCGCTGCGGAAAGCATGCGGAAAAATACAGAGGGCCGCGCCGTATGCAGCGCATGACGCAGCTCTGCCATGCAGCGTTCCGTCGGCTCCGCGCGCAGCTCCTCGGCACAGGTGCGCATATAGTCAATCGTACGCGGCTCAATCACATAGCCGAATGCCGCCGCCTGCCGTGCAGCGCGCAGGGCGCGGACAGGATCCTCGGTAAAATGTGCGGAAACGGCGCGGATAACGCCCGCCATAATATCCGCGCGCCCGCCGTAGGGATCCAGCAGGCGCCCCTCCGGAAGCTCCAGCGCCATCGCATTCATGGTGGTATCCCGCCGATACAGATCCTCCTCAATCGTCACCGAAATATCCACTGCGATGGAAAAACCTCGATAGCCCGCCCCTGTTTTGCGTTCCTTGCGCGCAAAGGCGACCTCGCGCCGCATACCGTCCACGCGGACATGATACACAGGGAAGGATTTGCCAATCTTTTCCGCATGTGGAAAAAGTGCGCAAAAACGCGCCTCATCCAACCCCGTCAGAACATAGTCCACATCCTTTGCCGGCACACCGCGAAAATGATCACGCACACAGCCGCCCACGCGAAAGACACGGGCATTTGTACTGCGGAGCATCTGCACAAAATTCGCTTCCGTCATCGTATCTCCTCGCTTTTTCGGAAAATAAAAAAGCATCACCTGCGCGATGCTCTGATTTCGATTGGTGGGCCCACTTGGACTTGAACCAAGGACCGACCGGTTATGAGCC
>ERZ773035.1071-NODE-1071-length-20537-cov-11.556098_pt1 | contig 20537 bp, 17 predicted proteins | sample MGYA00511487_ERZ773035 | MGnify/ENA primary metagenome ERZ773035 (study PRJEB29015, sample SAMEA2737985) | human oral metagenome | biome: human oral; feature: human-associated habitat; material: dental | place: China | collected 2024 ...
ATCGCTCGCGGGTGAGCAAGGCTGCGGGTTGGATCGCTCCCGTCCTGACCCAGGGAGGGCGGATCACCGGCGTCTGGGAAATGGATGACGGGGATCTTGTCGTCACCCCGTTTCCAGGTGAGCAGGCGCCGTCGTCCAAGGCGCTGGAGGATGCAGCTGCGCGGCTTGCAGCGGTGCATGGTTTGGTGAAGGTGACACCGCGGGTGGGATGAGCCCCCGCAGTGTCACCGCACCATTCCGCCTAGTTGGGACAAGCGCTTCCCCGGTGATTCTGCCGCCCGGTACAAGCCCATCAAGCCGACAAAACGTGGTCAGGGCAAGCGAAGGTAACGTCAGGCACGTCGAGGCCTCCCGGATGGACAGCGTCAGAACTTCCATCCTGGGAGACCTCGACCCCTACACCGGGAACGACGCGCCAGCCTCGACTACACCCCCAATTGCGAAGAGCCGCAAATCGAGTCAGACAATCAGATGATCCCGTGAGCGATCATGACGTCGGCCACGCGGGTGAAGCCCGTGACGTTCGCACCGAGCACGTAATTGCCCGGCTGGCCGTAGCGCTCGGCGGTCTCGACGCACGAGTCGTGGATGTCGGCCATGATGTCAGTCAGCTTGGCATTGGCGGTTTCGAAATCCCACCGGGTGCGTGAAGCGTTTTGCTCCATCTCCAGGGCGGAGGTCGCCACGCCTCCTGCGTTCGCGGCCTTGCCCGGGGCGTAGAGGATCCCAGCCTTCTGGAAGACCTCGATGGCCTCGGGAGTGGAGGGCATGTTGGCGCCCTCGGCCACGACGCCGCACCCGTTCTTCACGAGGGTGGCCGCCGCGTCGCCATCGAGCTCGTTCTGAGTTGCGCACGGCAGTGCGACGTCGCACGGCACCTGCCACACGCTGCCGCCGGTGGCCACGCGGGCGCCGGGGCGGCGCGCGGCGTAGTCGGCCACGCGTCCGCGCTCGACTTCCTTGACCTGCTTGAGCAGGTCGAGGTCGATGCCGGCCTCGTCGACCACATAACCCGAGGAATCCGAGATCGTCACGGCCTTGCCCCCGAGGGCCTGGAGCTTCTCGACGGCGTAGATCGCGACGTTGCCCGAGCCGGAGACGGCGACCGTCTTGCCCTCGAGCGAGTCGCCCTTCGTGCCGAGCATCGACTGGGCAAACAGGACCGTCCCGTAGCCGGTGGCCTCGGTGCGCGCGAGCGAGCCGCCGAATCCGAGGCCCTTGCCGGTGAGGACGCCGGCGTCGTAGCGGTTGCGAAGCCGCTTGTACTGGCCGAAGAGGTAGCCGATCTCGCGGCCGCCGACGCCGATGTCGCCGGCGGGAACGTCGGTGTTCGGGCCGATGTGCCGGGAAAGCTCGGTCATGAAGGACTGGCAGAACCGCATGACCTCGGCGTCGGACTTGCCGTGCGGATCGAAGTCCGATCCGCCCTTGCCGCCGCCGATCCCCTGGCCGGTCAGGGCGTTCTTGAAGATCTGCTCGAAGCCGAGGAACTTGATGATTCCGATGTTGACCGACGGATGGAAGCGCAGGCCGCCCTTGTAGGGGCCGAGCGCCGAGTTGAACTCGATGCGGAAGCCGCGGTTGACCTGGACGTTTCCGGCGTCGTCGACCCACGGCACGCGGAAGACGATCTGCCGCTCGGGCTCGACCAGGCGTTCGAGAAGTCCGTTCTCCGTGTACTCGGGATGTCCCTCGAGGGCCGGCGTGAGGGAGTCGAGGACCTCGCGAACGGCTTGGTGGAACTCGACCTCTCCGCGATTGCGGGCCACGACCTGTTCGTAGACCTTGTCCACCTGTGCGTTCATATCAGCTCCTTACTGTTTCGAGAAGAGAACACAAACCGAGTATAAGTGTGGGGCATGTTTCGCCCGAAGGGAAGGGACTTCCGGAATGTGACACAGGCCGAACTCCCTCTCGTTTGCGTATGATTTTCACCAAATCACTCTAAAAGGCGCCGGCTTTCCGTCCGGGCGTCCGCTCGGCCCGGACGGAAAGCCGGCCCCGTTCCGGCGTCTCAGTCTACGCCCCGTCCGCGGCGACGATTCGAACCGTCCTCACCGGCGACGCCTCAGGGCCATCAACACGCCCGAGAGGGTGAGGGCGCACCATACGCCGAGAAGCGCCCAGGAGCGGCCCGGAACGGTGAAGTCGCCCGACTCTAGGCCCGCTCGGAGCACCTGCGCCATGGGCTCGAAGGGGAGCCACTCGTGTGCGCTCTGCACCCACTGGGGCAGGCGTTCGACGGGGAAGGCGATCGGCGCGAAAAGCATGACGATGAAGACGCAGATCTGGCCGACGAGCATGGACAGCTGGGCCGCGAGCAGCACAGCCGCCGCATACCCCACCGAGGCGGCGATGAGCGAGACGAGCAGCGCGCCCGGAACCAGCCACCACGTGGGCGACAGGCCGATGTCGAACCGGAGTGCGCCCACGATCGCGCCGACGACGAGGCCCGGCAGGGCGAGCAGCGCCCACACGACGAGGTCTCCCAGGAGGAACATCAGCCGCCCGATGGGCAGGGTGAGCATCCACCCGTAGCTCCCCTCGGTGCGGGAGGCCGCAACGAACTGCGAGGTCAGCGCGAATCCGAGGACGAGAACGGAGATGGAGGGCCCGGCCGTCACCAGGTACAGGCTCTCTTGGCGGTCGACGTCGCCCATGATGTAGCTGTACCCGTACACGACGGCGACGGCCATGAGAAGCTGTAGAGCGATGAAGACGGGCGCCGCGATGGCCTGGCGGCGGAGTTGCCACTGCACCATCAGGCCGAGCTGCCTGAGCGGCCCCACGGAGGCCTGCGCCGCGCGCGCTCCGCCCGCACCGCGGACCAGTGCCCCGGTCCCGCGCGGTTCCTCTCTGGCCTGCGCCGCACCCCCGGCCGGTGTGGCGTCTTCCGCCGGCGCCTCGTCCGCCGCGGGCGTTCCCATCGTCGCATTCATGCCGGTCCCTCTCCGCTCGTCGTTCGCGTGGCTCGTGTTCTTTCCGCCTGTCATGCCGTTCATGCCGCCCTCGTCTCGTCCGCCTCGGTGGTCAGGGCCACGTAGACCTCTTCGAGAGAGACGGGCCCGAGTTCGTAGCGCACGATCTGCCCGGCGGCGCGGGCGTGGGTGGCCCACTCCGCCGCCTCCACACCGCCGCCCTCCGGCACGCTGACGGACCAGTGCGCGGCGTCGTGTCTGTGCACGCCCCATCCGTCGGGGAATGCGGGGACGGCCCCTCGGGCGACGTCGACGTCCAGGCGGAACCCTCCCCCGAACTCGGAGACGACGGAGGCGGTCGTGCCCTTGGTGAGGATCTTCCCGTGGTCGAGGAGCACGAGGCTGTCGACGGCCCGTTCGGCTTCGCGCACGTTGTGGGTGACCAACAGGACGGCTGCGCCGTCGTCGGCGACCCTGCGGACCTCGTCCCACAGCAGCTGTCTGCGCACGGGGTCGACGTCGTTGGTCGGCTCGTCCAGGACCACCAGGGCTCCCGGACGGGCGACCGCCATCGCGAAGGCCGACAGGCGGGCCACCCCGCCCGACACCTTCTCGGCGGGCCTGTCGGCCCACTCCCCCATGTCGAGCGCGTCGATCAGACCCTTCGCGCGCTGGCGCATCGCCGAGCGCCTGCCGCCGCGGATTCTGCCGACGAGCTCGACGGCCTTTCGCGGGCTGATGCCCGTGATGGGCACGTTCTCCTGGGCCTGGACGCTCACGAGCCGTCTCGCGGCAGCGGGGTCGGCGACGACGTCCACGCCGTCGACCGCGATCCTGCCCGAGTACGGCCGGTACAGGCCGACGATCTGGTTGACGAGGGTGGTCTTGCCCGCCCCGTTGTGGCCGAGGAGTCCGACCACTTCCCCTGCGTTCACGGACATGGTGATCCCGTCATTGGCCCAGACGAGGCGCCGCCCCGATCCGAAGCGTTTGTGCAGGTCCTCGACGAGGAGTGTCTGTGACATCGCGTCTCCTTTCAACGTTCCGTTCATACTGCATGGTACATACCATACGGTACAGTATTCAAAATCGACGCGGCCTCCTTCCCCCGAATTCGCGTGTGATGAAGGCCCCCGTCCGGCTGCGGGGCGCACAGCTGGAGCGGCCGGACTCGCTAGAACGGCCGGGAGTCCACCCTTGCTCCGGTCGCGGCGGCCCGCAGGGGATCGCCGGTCCGGCTCGCCTCACACCCCCCTGCGCGACAGGAGCGCCGAGACCGCCTCCGTGCGCTCGGCGGAACGGGCCGCCTCGTAGCGCCCCAGTGTGACGTCCTCGACGACCCGGCCGTCGACGAGCAGCACCACGCGATCCGCCCGGACGGCCACCGCCGGGTCGTGGGTCACGAGGACCACCGTCGTCCCCCGGGAGCGGACCCGGTCGAGGATGTCGAGTATCTGGGCCGCGGCGGCCGAGTTGAGGGCGCCCGTGGGTTCGTCGCCGATCAGGATCTCCGGTTCGTTGATGAGCGCGCGGCATATGCCGGCTCGCTGGAGCTGGCCTCCCGAGACCTGAGTGACGTCGCTCTTCGCCAGGTCCGCTATCCCCATGTCGTCCATGAGCGCCCGGCCCCGCGCGACGATCTCGGCCCGGGGTTCGTCGCCGGCGAGGAAACCGGGTAGGACGACGTTGTCGAGCAGGCTGAGGGTTCGCATGAGGTGAGGGCTCTGGAAGACGAAACCGAGCCGCCGCAGACGCAGGGCTGCGAGATCCTTCTCCGTCATCGCCGAGATGTCGTGGCCGGATACGCTCACGCTTCCGCTGGTGGGCCTGTCCATGCCGGAGAGGATGTTGAGAAGGGTGGTCTTGCCGGAGCCCGAAGGCCCCATGACCGCGACGAACTGCCCGGCCTCCACGGCCAGGTCGACGCCGCGCAACACCCGGTTCCCGACTCCGGTCCGGCCGGAGTAGTCCTTGGTCACGGCTGTGGCTTGCAGTATTGACATTGCTGTCTCCTCGCTGAGTTGTCGATGCTTGTCGCCGGCGTGCCGGCGTTCGGAACGGGGCGCGGAGCCGGCCGGTTCCTCTCCCGCGCCCCGATTTCCGAGGTTGACGGGGTCTCGGCCCGGTGCGTCGGCGCTCATTCGCGGTCCAGAACCGTCGTCATGCGTACGCGGCGCATGGCCAGCAGCACGGCGGCGACCACGGCCAGGGCCAGAGCCCCCGGCAGGACGAGCCGGACGAGCCACGGGTTCGTCATGAAAGCTATGTCCGGCGCACCCATGTATCCGAGCACTCCGCCCACGGCGGCCTCGCCGAGGGTCTCGACGACCGTCGTGCCCAGAACCACTCCGGCCAGCAGCACGGCGCAGAAGCGGACGAGGTACTGGACGCGCAGGCGCCGGGTGCTCATGCCGATTCCCCGCTGGATGCCGATCTGCGAAGATTCCCGGGCCACGACCAGCACGGCGAAGAGCGCGGCGACGAGGAAGGCCAGGGCGATCGCCACCGCCGCGGAGAAGACCGCCACCGACCGCATCTGCGACAGCGTCGCGCCGAGCGTCTGGGAGATGTACTCGCTGACCTGGGCCACGGAGGCCCCGGGAAGCCGCTGCCTGAGGGACTGCGCAGTCGCCTTCGCGTCGGCTCCGCCGGCGACGTCGGCGTAGACGACTCGCCTGAGCGGCGTCGAGGCGTCGCCGGCGACGGCGGCCTCCGTGGTCTTGGCGGTCTTCCCTCCGTTGGTGATGTCCTGATAGAGGCCCACCACTCGCAGGCTCACGGTCCTCTCCGCCGCGGCGGGCCGCCCAGGCCCGCCGGGAGAGGCGGGCAGTCGCACGTCGACGACGTCGCCGAGTCCGACCTTCGCTTCGTCGGCCTGGTTGCTCGACAGCGCGATCTCCTTCGCAGTCGCGGGAGCGCGGCCGCGCAGGTACCTCCCCGAAAAGGCGCTCTGATCGCCGCTCTCCACCAGGGCGGAGCCCCATGCGCCTCCCGGTTTCCTCATGTCGTAGCGATGGTCGGTCATCTGCACGGCGCGGCCGACGCCTGCCTCCGCCGCGACCTTGGAGTAGGCCGTGTCCAAGTCGGCCGAACCCGCCGGCACGTCGATGCGCAGGTCGGCCCGGCCTATGCCCATGTAGGAGGCGAATCCGGGGTCGCCCATCGTCGTGACGACGTTGGCGGGGAGGATGAGCACGATCGTGCACACCGTCAGGACGGCCAGGAGAAGGGCGTTCGCGGGCCGAAACGCCTCTCTCAGCCCCAACCAGACGTCGACGGGAAGCCGTCTGCTCGACGCCAGCGACAGGCGGTGGCGCCGCCGGCGGACTCTCCCGCTGACGCCGGTGCGCAAGGCCTGGACGGCCGAAAGCCTGTCGATGCGCCTGAGCAGGATCCAGCAGAAGCCGACCATCGAGGCCGCGAGCGCCACGGCGGCCGCGATGGAGCACAGAATCGGCCACGCGCCGGCGCTGGACTTGCCGAGGTAGAGGAGGACGGCGTCGCTCAATTGCGCCGCCATGGGGATGGACAGGAGGTAGCCGACGAGGGCCCCTCCGGCCGTCAAAGCGGAGTATTTGGCGAGGTAGAGCCGTTTGACGCCCCGGGGCGGCGCCCCTATCGCTTTGAGGACGCTGATCTGCGCCAGATCCTCCTCCATCGCCGCCAGGAAGGCGTAGCGCAGGACGAGCGCGGCGACGACGGCCAGTAGGATCGCCACGAGCAGGGCCACAGCGGCCACGGGGACGGTCGTCAGGCCGTTCATCAGCTTGAATATCGACGTGTCGACGGTGATCCCTTGGCTCGACAGCCCGCTGGACTCGAAGGCCTTGACGAACGCCGAGGCCTCGACGCCGTCGGCGAGCCGGAATTCCACGATGTACTCGGGCTTCAGCCGCTTGTCGAATTCGGCGAAGTCGCTGGGGTGGACGACGAGGCGCTTGGATGTGACCATCGAGGGGTTCATCTGCGGGTCGCGGACGAAGTCGACCACTTTGAGCTCGCGAACCCACGAGCCGCTCCTGACCCGCACCGTGTCTCCGACGGCGGCGGCGCCCTGCGCCTTGTAGTGAACTGGGAGGGCGATCTCGCCGGGGCCGGGGTTCGCGGGCTTCCCGTCTTGGCCCAGCAGGAGGTCGAAGCGCTTGGGCGCGGTGACGAATGCGGGTTCGAGGACGGAGTCCGCCTGGCTCTTGCCGGCTATCGTCAGTTGCTGCACGGGTACCGGCAGCGTCCGCATGAGGTGGTAGTCGGCGACGTCGGACCGGCGGTCGACCCACGCCCTCAGGGCGTTCGCGTCGGGCGTCCCGGTGTGCATGTGCGCGACATCGGGGGGCACGGCGCGTTTCCACAGCGCGTTGACGGCCGAGCCGGCGCGGATGCCGAGGGTGGTGCTCATGGCGGCCAGCGCCACCGCCAAGGCGATGAGGACCGTCAGGGCTGCGGACTGGGCGACGCCGCGGCGCAGGTCTGCGCGGAGCATGCGTATCAGCACGATGCGGCCTCCTTGCCGTCCGTCGCGTCGGCCTTCTCCGGCATTCGCCTCGCTCCACTCCCCGCGGTCGAGGCTCCCGCGCCCGTGGTCGGCGCCGCCTCCGGCCGGGCCGGCGGTCTGCCCGGACGAGCGGTCGATGCGAGCGCTCTCCTGCCGGAGATCGTCACGCAGGCCAGGACGAAGGCCAGTGCGCCGACGCATGCCACGAGCAGGGCGGTCCCACGGCCCGGCCCGGTGCCGAGAGCTTTCCCGACGGTCGCCGCGAGTCCGCCGCCGGGCCGCAGGAGCGGCTCGAAGACGCGATCGGCCAGGGGGCCGGCGACGATGTAGGCGGCGATGTAGCCGAACTGGGAGACCATGCCGATCGCCCCCCACGCGCGCGCCTGGCGCTCGTTCGGGATGGCCATGCGCACGATCACCTCGGCTCCTGCGTTGCACAGCGCCAGCGCGGCGAAGAAGGCGAATCCGGTGGCGGCGGCCCACCACGCCGCGGGCCGCAGGGGCAGGAGGATCATGGAGACGGCCGCGGTCAGCAGCCCGGCGCACAGCAGAGTCGTCGGACGGGCGCCGGACATGAGGCCGACGAGGCCCGCCCCCGCCAGCATTCCGACGGCCATGACCGTCTCCACCGTCCCCATCGTCGACGTGGGCACGTGCGGGAGGAGGATCGGCTTGACGAGGGTCTGCACGAATCCGATCGCGAAGGTCAGGCAGGTCATGAGGGCCACGAGGCGGCGGACCGCGGAACGCGAGGCCACTGCGCGCCAGCCCGCGGCCAGCTGGGCGAGGAAGCCGCTCTCCTCCGCCAGGCCGCGCTGATGCCCGACGGCCTTGTGGACGGCCGCGGAGCAGGCGACCGTGACCACGCACGTGCTCGCGTCCAGGAGGAGGATGGCCCGCAGCCCGACGGCCGGCAGGAGCATCCCCGCCAGGAACGGCGAGAGCAGGTACCTCGCGGAGGAGGCGATCTGAAGCATGCTGGAGGCGCGGACGTACTCGTCGGGGCCGACGAGGTCGCTGACGCTGGCGCGCAGTGCGGGCTCGGTCAGGGCCGCGAAGCAGGAGGAGGCCGCGATCCCGCCGCAGACGAGCCCGATGCCGGGTCGCTCGGACGAAACGGCCGCCATGACGATGAGGAGCCCTCCGATCGATCCGCCGTCGCCGATCGCCATCATGACTCGCCGATCGAAGCGGTCGGCCAGGACCCCGGCGACCGGGGCGAGCAGCACGATCGGGGCGAAGGCGGACAGCTGCACGAGCACGACGGAGGACGCGGTGCCGTATGCGTCGAACATGAAGATCGCCAAGGCGAAAGCGCTCAACCCCGTTCCCACCGAGTTGACGAGGGCGCCGCAGAAGAGAATCGAAAACCGCTTCATGCCCACCGCCCCGCGATCGACCCCAGCGTTCCCTCGGGGCAGCCCAGGAGCCTCTCCGCCGCTCGAACTACGCCGAGCGTGCGCCGCTGCATGTCGGCTGCGTCGCCGGGGATGATGCCCTCGTCGAGCAGCAGCCCGCCGGACGTGAGGAGGATTTCGACCGTCTCGCGCGGCTGGTCGGTGGTGAAGGCCCCCTCCTCGACGCCTTCGGCGACGATCTCCGCGAGAATCGGCGTGAGGCGCCGAACCGTCTCGACGATGGACATGAGATGGAATTCCGCGTTGCCGGGGGCGTGGAACTCGCCGACCAGCTCGGCGTCCTGCCCGTCGACTCGCGTGGCGGCGAGGACCGCGAAGAACTTCTCCACTGCCGGGCCGTCGCCTTCGGCGATGGCCTTCGCCTGGTCGGCCATCCGGTTGACCGTGCGCAGGATGAGGCCCCGGAGAACTTCGTCCTTGCCCGCGAAATGGTAGTACAGGGTCCCTTTGGCGATGCCGACGGCCGCGAGGACGTCCTCCACCGTCGTCGCCTGGAATCCCTTGGTTGTGAACAGGTGCTGGGCCGCGTCGAGGATCTCGTCCTTGCGCCGCTCGGCGGGTTTGCTCGTACGTGGCATCCGCTTCTCCCTTCCGGCTGGATCTGCATTCCCGGTCGTCCGGCACTCAGTCGCCCTACACTTATCGACCGACCGTCGGTTCAATATTAGGCCGTTCCCGGTCCGCCCTGTCAACCCGCTGCGTCGATCCGCTCGCAGGCTCGCCGCCCGGCCGGCATTCTCGCCCCTCGCCGGCCGGAGGCTGCGGTACTGTGAGCACATGAGCAGCGACGGGAAGGACGCCCCCCGAGAAGCCGAGGACGGCGGGGAGAGCCTGGCATCGGCGACCCGCGCCCTCACAGAGGCGCTGGGGCAGCTCTCGCGCGCCGTCAAGCGGGAAGCGGGGAGAAGAACTCAAGAGACGGCGAAGAAGGCGCAGGAGACGGGGAAAAAGGCGCTGTCGTCCTCGCTCCGCAAGACCTCCGAGGAGCTCGCCGCAGTCGCGTCGTCGATCGCCGATGCGCCGGAAGGCGCCCGCAACGGTCGGCGCCGCGGCCGCGGCAAGGCCGAACGCACCCGCCAGGACATCCTGGAGGCAGCCCATCACATCTTCGCGGCGAAGGGCTATGAGGGGGCGTCCGTCGCCGACATCGCCGCCGCAGCCGGATACACGAAGGGTGCGCTCTACGCGAACTTCCCATCCAAGGAGGCCCTGTTCCTGGAGATGGCCCGCGAACTGCACCGCAGGCAGAAGGACCTGCTCGACCAACACCGGAAAGCCGGAACCGAGCCGCCGCTGCTCTGCGACTCTCCGGCGGAGTATTCGGATAAGGAACTCGAATCCATCCTGATCGGCCTGGAATGGTGGACTTATGCGGTCCGCCACGAGGAAGCCCGCGAGGAAGTGGGAACGATGTGGCGCGAAACCCTCCACCTGACGGCCGGCATCGTCGCGCAGGGCAACGGCAGGCCAGAGCCTTCGCCCGACGACATCAGCGCCGCCTTCGGCCTGGTGGCCGTCCACACGCTGGCGAACATCGCGGCCGCCATCATCGGCCCCGAGGAAGTGCGAGCTATGGCGGAAAGCCTGATAGAGCGGAAAGCCTGATAGAGCGGGCCGCGGAATCCCCAGGCGCCGTGAGCTCCTCGTCTCATTCACCTTTTCGGGCAACGTGTGGGCCTGACGACAACATGCACGTTGCCGCGCGACTTGTTTTCCGGTTTTATGCGAGAATTTGAGGAACAAGGCATCGAACTATGGAGGCACAAGTGGCAGAAATCGCACCGGTCGGGAGAGAGCCCGAGATTATTCCAGCCGCCGAGGCGAAGACGTATTTGGCGTCGATGGGCATCCCGCTTGAGGCGGTCTATCATGCTCTTAAAACTGGCGAAATTGAAGCTAGTAACACTTCAAAATACGCGCCATTGACTGCCGCGGGAACAAAGAGGTGGATAGCTGTAGTTGAGGTTGCACGCCGAATGCTAGACGAAAAAGAAAATTGGGTGCGAAGTGACGCACAAAACCGACCTATTGCGGTATCTTCCTCGAAGGAATACACACTCGCTTTCGTCGGTGGAAATGCTGAGACAGGAGACCCTCGGCCAGAGGCGAATCCCAAAGCAGCACGACGTAAAGGGCCAGCCACAGAAAGAGCCCACAAAATAGAACAATTATCAATTGTGCTACCAGAATCAATCACTGGAGAAATTGAACGTGCAGAGAATGTCGAGCACGAAAGGCCTCGCATAGGAAATTGGGTATTACTTTACTATCGCGATAAGGAAGAAATCCGCTGCGAGATATCGTTTCCTTCTGGAGTCGAAGACGGGCAGTTCACTGGGTGGTTTGTTCGCGTTCTTCTCGAATCTTTGCCTTACAAAGATGCTTCATTGGAAAACACCCCAGAAGACATCGGCGGAGAAGACATTGACTTCTATATCGCTTGACGATCGGCTCAACCCTGGACGCATCAAGCTCGCCCGCATGCGTCGCGGCTGGAATCAGGCAAAACTCGCCAGCCGGCTGGGACTGACTGATCGGACGGTACGCGCATACGAAACGATGGGCGCTCCACCGAATGCCCTTTCCGAGCTCGCGGATGCGCTCGGCTTCCCCGAGGGATACTTCACCCTGCCATCGGAGCCGACCGTCGAGACCGAAAGCATCCGATTCCGCGCAGGCAGGGCTACTACCCGTCGTCAACGAGACGCGGCCGTTGCCGCCGGAGCTTCAGGCATCGAGGTGGATCGCTGGATCGCCGAGCGTTTCACCCTCCCGAAGGTCGACCTTCCGACGTTGGAGGGCGAAACCGCTCGGTTCGCAGCGACGATGTTGCGCAGTCTGTGGGGGCTCGGTTCCCGGCCCTTGCCGAATCTCATCCAGTTGGCGGAATTCCGAGGCATCCGCGTCAACGGGCTACCCGAAGTCGCAGCGTCAGTCGATGCGTATTCGACGTGGTATGAGGGCTTTCCCCACGTCTTCCTCGCACGGAGGAAGACGCCGGAACGGGCGCGATTCGACCTCGCCCATGAGATCGGACACCTCGTGCTGCACCGACATCGCGGCCCCGGTTCCCGTGCCGAAGAAGAGCGGGAGGCGGACGCATTCGCTTCGGAATTCCTCATGCCTGCGGAGAGCGTCGTCGAGTATCTGCCGCCCAATCCCACGATCGATGAGATTCTGCGAGTCAAGCGCGCTTTCGCCGTATCGGCCATGGCTCTGACCTATACGGTCCACAAGCTCGGGCGCATGACCGACTGGATCTACCGGACGACGTGCACGGCCCTGTCGCAGCGAGGGTTTCGGGGCGGCGAACCGGACGGCATGGTCTCCTACGAGCGATCGCGAGTGTTTCCGCAAATCCTCGCCTCGTCGAAACTCGGCGTCGTCACGGGGAAGCGCATCGCCCTGGAGCTTCGGATCCCAGTCGAGGACGTCCGGGCGGCAATGCTCGACGCCGAACTCCATGCGGTTCCCGACGGACCCGGGCAACGCCTCGTGGATCGCGTGCGGCAGAGCGCCCCCGACCGCACCGGTCGTCGACCCGTGCGGTCGGGGGCGCGCGCCGAAGGCCTGCGCCCCGTCTGAGACCCGCCTACTGTGCGCCGTCCGGCGATTGCCCTCCGCGATCGGACGCCGGCGCACCCTTCTCGCCTGAGGCCTTCGACGGGCCGGTGCCGTTCACCGGCGTCTTCGACGGCTCCGGCTTTGATGTCCGCGGCGATGAACCGACGTCCGCGAGGCCGCGGGGATCCGCCTCGGCGCTGACGAAACCCGACCTTCCGGCCCCCGCCCCCGCTCGCTTCGCAGCGGTCTGCGGCGCTGCGGACGCCACACCATCCGCGCCATCCCGCGGCTCCGCGCCCGCGCCATCCCGCGAAGATTCCGCGGGCAGCTTCGCCTTCAGCTGGGAGATGGACAGGGAGAGGAAAATCGTGGCGAACAGCACCGACGCCATGTTCAGCAAGGCCTGCCTGTCCTCGCGAACCAGCCGGCAGCCCTCCTTCCAGTCCTCGACCACCGAATCCGCTTCCTTCTTGAGGTCGTCGTCGCGATCGACATCGGAACTGCCAGAGGAGCCGTAATACTTTCTATACCGGCGTTCGACGAGGTCGGAATCGGGCTCGTCGCCCTTGCCGTGGCCTGAATGGTCGAATGCCAAAGGGGCGCAGGAGAGTTCTTTGTCATACCCCAACGGTTCGTATGATGGTGGAACGAAATACAGCCATCCGAGAACTATGATCGCCAACACAACGCAAATTGAACGTGATTTCACCACGAATACCCTTTCTCGAATTTTATTCGATTTCCTTCACGTTAAGTTAAATCATTTCAAAACGCCTTCACTTTCCTCAACGTCTTCTCCGCAAGATATCCAACCTCCGCTCTCACTTTAATCAATGACTCCGACTCCCAAAAGTCCCCCACAGGGTAGGACGCCCCGAATCGTCCATTCCCAAGCGAGATGCAAGTATCCCAGCGCCCCGTTCGCCGACGGCCGACTCCCCATGCGAGGGCCTCAGTGCCAAAACATCCTTCCCCCTCGCCAGTCAGTCGGCTCCCCCATGCGAGGCATCGGGGGATGGCGGCTTTTATGGTGCTGTGGCGCGAGTCGGCTCCCCCATGCGAGGCGTCACACGTCGGCATGCTGAAGAGCGGGCGGTCGCGCGTTTCCCCGCACGGCTCGAAACGGCCTGCGGCCGGACTCGGCGCACGGCGGGCGGTGTTCGTCGACGATCCGGTCTTTCACGCCCGCGCGGGCGCCAGGGAGTGGACGACGTCTGCGCGGGAGGCGAGGGCGTCGTCGTGCGTGGCGATGACGACGCACGCCCCGGCTTTCGCCGCGCGTTCCAGCAGGCCGGTGACGATGCGCCGGTTGTCCGGGTCGAGGGAGGCCGTGGGCTCGTCGGCGAAGACATAGGAGGCTTCCTTGTACAGAGCGCGGGCCACTCCCGCCCGCTGTTTCTCGCCGCCCGACAGGACGGACGCCGTCTCGGCCTGTCGCCCGGCGAGGCCCACAGTCTCCAGGATCCCGTCCAAGCGGGCGTCGGGGCGCGGGCGGCGCAGGAGCCCAGGAGCTCTGAGCGTGACGTTGTAGGCCAGGGTCTCCTCCTCGATCAGCCCGTAGTCCTGATAGATGAAAGCCGCTTCCCTGCGCCAGAAGCGCCGGCGCGCCCGATCCGAGGCCATGTCGTGCCCGTCCACCGAAACAGTGCCGGCGCTGAGGCGTTGAAGCAGACCCAGGCAGTTGAGCAGAGTGGTCTTGCCGCAGCCCGACGGGCCGACGAGGGCGATCACCTGGCCGGGTCGACACGTCAGGGTGACGCCGTCCAGGATCCTGCGGCCGGCGATCGTCACGCCGAGATCGGATGCTTCGATGCTCATGTCAGTTGCTCCTTTGTCGGAACGTACGGAGAAGTCAGCGGCGTTCGCCGCCGGCGCCGGCGTGGCGGGCGGCCTTTGTCGGGGCGTACGGGGAAGTGAGGCGCGGGCTTGGCCATAGGGCAGGTCCTGCCCGCCTTCGTCGGGGCGTATGGGGAAGTGAGGGACGCATTGGTCTACGTCTTTCTGCGCAGCGCGCGGCAGAAGGCCCGCCTGGCCGCTGAGCGGTAGGCCAGAGCCGTGCCCACGGCGTAGACGGGGGCGACCGCGCAGCTCACGGCGAGGGCCCAGCCGAACGGCAGCTCGAACCTGGCGGCGGCGAAGGCCGCAGCCAGCGTTCCCGCGACGGCGATGAAGGCCGTCTCCCCCAGGAGTGGGCCGGCCGCGATCCTCCAATACGAGTGCCCGGCGCTGCGACGGGCGAAAATGCGCCGCTGGTTGCGGCCCGCCCAGGTGTGGGCGGCTTGGACCGCGGCCACTGCGACGGACAATCCCGCGAGGATCGTCGCCAATGCGGCCATCCAGGCCTGCTGGGCGTATGTCTGCGCGGAGTCCAGCAGGGTTCCCACCGCGCTGTCGACCGAGGTGACCGCCGAGTCCAGCCCATGCGCGTGGACGAGCCGGCGCAGGCGTTCGGCGTCGGTGAAGATCAGGTGCCCGTTGGTGATGAACGTGTCGACGGCGCTCGGATTGAAGGAGCTCAGGGGCCGGTCCACCAGGACGATGAGCGGATGGCTGGCCTTCGCCGGGTTGGCGTCGGACAGCGTGGTGCCGATCGTCGGCAGGCGCTCGCCTCCCGTGTACGTGTAGTAGGCGACTTTCTGGGGGCGGTTCGAATTGGGCCACATTCGGAAGCTGCCGTGATCCCCGAACAGGTAGTTCCGAGCCGCCGCCGGAATGGCCGCGGCCGGCACGGGCGTGAGCGCTCCGTGCGGTCCGGGCCTGTTCACGCCTATGCCCATGATCGACAGGAACTTCTCGTCGGTCATGACGATGCGGTCGAAGGGGGCGATTCGCTCGGGTGGAACCTCGACCGCGCTCACCGTGGTCGACAGCGCCGCGAGCCCCTCGCCCTGCACCGCGTCGGCGAACTGCCCCAGCCGTCTCAGGTATTCCTGCCGGTAGGCGGGCTCGAGGGTGAGGCTCGACAGGCTCATCGTGACGGTTCCCCGAGCGTCCCTCCAGCGCTCCGCCTGGGCGCGGGCGCTGCGCGCCGCGTTCCCGTAGTCGACGGCGTAGGGTATGACCGCCACGGCCACCACCACCCCCTCCCTGGACGAGGGCCAGCAGCGGAGGCCGCCGCGCCGCGATCGCGGCGGCCTTGGGCCGGATGAGGCACGAGACGACGGCGCCCCCGGCGACGGCGAGCGCATCGACGGCTGCCAGAACCGACAGCGACCACAGAGAAAACGTCGCGAACCGGTCGAAGCCGTAGCGCCACAGCACGACGACGCCCGATGCAACCCATCCGGCGAGCGACCAACCGACCACTGTGCGTCCGAGGACCCGCATGTCCAAACCATGGATCCGCCAGGGGGCGACGCCGCCCAGAAGGCGCAGGGAGCGCGAGCGCACCCGGCCGGCGAACCACGCGACGATCACAGAAGCCAGCAACACCACCACGCTGACGGCGGCGAACCCGGCGCCGCTCCCGTTCACGTATCCGCTCACGAAGCCTGTGATCGAGCGGACGTCCTCCCACTGGAGGCCCACGCCCGCCGCTCTGGCCCAATCCTCGACGGCCTGCTCGCAGCCTTCGCACGAGGACATCGCGTAGTTTCCAGACAGCGGCCGATCCCCCATCCGGGAGGAGGGGATGAGCTCGCCCCGCACGGACGGGTCGAACCAGCCGACCTCCCTGCCGGACGAGGGGGCCCGCGACCCGAACCAGACGAGGTCGCGGGCGCCGCCCGACGAAGAGAGGTCTGCCGTCGCCTTGACCAGCACCATGCGCTCGGCGTCGGCCACGCGGTTGAGCCCCGCGAGCAGCTCCGCCTTCGCCTTGCTGGACGTCCCCGTGTTCAGGGAGAAGGATCTCGCCGTCCCCAGAGGGAAGGAAGAGTCGTCCTCGCGGATCATCCCTATGGCGAGCACACTGGCGACGATCGCCATGACCGCGGAAACCGACCGCAGAAGCATCCGTATCACGATAGACACACCCGACTAGGAGGACAGTGGAACATGGAGAACGGATCCATCGGTTACGATGAGAGCTCATTCAATTCTATTATATAGGTTCGCCCGCGCAATAGGCCGTGCGGATTTCTTTTTCCTTTCCGCCGTTTCGCCCGGCGGTCCGCGCCGACGCCCTTCCGGCGCGCGCTTGCCCGCTTCAGCTCGCCTTCTCGCTGCGGCGCGGCTCCTCGCCGCCGGCCGCCCTTCCGCCGCGCCGACGGCCGGTGAACCCGTCCATCGTCGAGGAGACGCCGAAGGCTTCGGTGACGGCGTCGAGCAGGGGGACCGGGAGCGCTTTGAGGGTGAGGACGGCGTTGGCGAAGCGCGGCAGCACCCGCCGTTGATCGCCGCGTTCGACGGAGTCGAGCACCGCGTCGGCGACCTTCGCGGGTTTGAGGATCGGCAGGAGCAGCGGCACCCTGGTCCGCACGCCGTCGAACATGCCGGTGTCGATGTAGTAGGGCGCCACCACCAGCGTATGGACGTGCGAGCCGGAATGCCGCAGCTCGCTGCGCAGCGACTCGGTGAAGCCGACGGCCGCGAACTTCGAGGCGGAGTAGTCCGCCTGGCGCGCCACTCCCACGAGCCCGGCGGCCGAGGCGATCGTGACGATCGAGCCCCGGTCCCTCTCAACCATTCCGGGCAGGAAGCGGCGCACGGTGCGGTAGAGCGAGAAGACGTTCACCTGGAAGGTGCGTTCGACGTCGTCCTCGGTCATCTCCGCGAAGCGCTTCCCGGTGACGATCCCCGCGTTGTTGACGAGGATGTCGACTCGCCCGAAGGCCGCGAGGACCGAGGCAGCGGCGGCGTCCACGCAGTGCCCGTCGGCCACGTCCACCCGCCAGGCCCGGGCGGTGCCGCCGCGTCTTTCGATCTCGTGGGCTACGCGCGAGGCGGCGGCTGCGTCGACGTCCCACACGCACACGGCCTTCGCCCCCCGTTGGGCAGCGCCGACGGCCATGAGCTCGCCGATTCCCGAGCCGGCGCCCGTCACGAGGACGACGGCGCCGCGGATCGGTGCCTTCGCCGGACGGAAGAGGGCCATGTCCGCCGCTTACCGGTCGAATCCCGGGAGGCGCCTGAGGACCTCGAGGTAGGAGACGAGGGCCCGCGCCCACGCCTCCTGCCCCATCCCGCGCGGGGCCTGGAGGTTGACCAGGCGCTGCACGGCGATCGTCTGGGCCTCCGTGTACTTCCGGATGCCCTCCGCCCCGTGCCGGCGTCCGAGCCCGGAGGCCTTCATCCCGCCCATGGGCGCGTCCAACGACGCCCATGCGGCGGCGTATCCTTCGTTGACGTTGACGGTCCCCGCGCGGATCCTCTTGGCGATTCGCACGCCTCGCCGCGCGTCGCGGCTCCAGACGGACGCGTTGAGCCCGTAGGCGGTGGCGTTCGCCAGGCGCACGGCTTCGTCCTCGCCGGAGACCGGATAGACGGCGACGACGGGGCCGAACGTCTCCTCGGCGAACACGTCCATGTCCTCGGTGACCCCGGCCAGGATCGTGGGGGCGTAGCCCGCCGGGCCGGCTTGGGCGACCGCGTGGCCGCCCGCGAGGAGGCGGGCGCCCTTGCCGAGGGCGTCGCGGACGTGGGCGTCGACCTTGGCCAGGTGCCCGGGGTCGATGAGCGGCCCCATGTCCGCCTCCCAGTCCATCGTGCGGGCCACGCGCAGTTTTCCGGCCGCCCGCGCGAAGGCGGGGACGAAGCGGTCCCACACCCTTTCGTGGACGTAGACGCGTTCGACGGACACGCACAGCTGGCCCGAATTCGAGAAGCACGCCTTGAGCGCGCCCGGCACCGCCCGGCCGAGGTTGGCGTCCTGGCAGACGATGAGAGGATTCTTTCCGCCGAGTTCGGCGGAGGCGGCCACGAGCCGGGCGCCGGCCTGGCTCGCCACCTGGGCTCCGGTGGCCGATGATCCAGTGAACATCAGGCAGTCGCAGGCTTCGACGAGGGGCGGTCCGAGCTCGGCTCCCTTGCCCGTGACCACTTGGAAGAGCCGGTGGTCCAGGCCTGCGCGGACCAGCAGGCTGCGCACGGCGAGGGCGGTGTGGGGCGTCTGGCTGTCCGGTTTGAGGATGACGGCGTTGCCCGCGGCGAGCGCCGCCAGTGCGTCCGAGGCTGCCAGGGTGAGGGGATAGTTCCAGGGCGCGATGACGCCCACGACGCCTTTGGGCTGGCGGTGTTCGACCGTGCGGGTCAGGGCGGGGATCAGGCCGCGGCGGCGGCGGTCGGCCAGGTGGCGCGCGGCCGTGTTCGCGTAGTAGCGGGCCGTCATGGCGACGTCGGCCACTTCCTCGAAGGCGTCGGCGCGCGCCTTGCCGCTCTCCCACTGCACGAGGTCGAGGAGCGCCCTGCGCTCGGCCAGGACGAGGTCGTGGAATGCCTTGAGGATGCGCGAACGGCGGGGCATCGGGGTGGCCGCCCATTCCCGCTGGGCCGTTCGCGCCCGAGCGGCGGCCGCGGCGACGTCCGCGGCCGTCTGGCGCGGGAGGGAGCCGATGAGGCTTCCCGTCAGGCTGGAGCGGACGTCGAAGGCGGTCGGCGCTTCGGTCGACGGACCGGAGACGGCGAGGCTCTCCAGGGCCCGCCGTCCGCGCTCGTCGAGTGCGGCGAGGCCGGGGGCGTCGGCGTCGGAACGGTCGTCCATGGCCGGAGTCTATCAATCGAACAGGCCGCGCAACACGCCGTCAGAAACGGCGGCGAGTTCGGCGACGTCGAAGGCGAGCACCTCGTCGGAGCTTCCCGTCGGGCCTCCAGGATCCGACCCGGCGGCAAGTTGGATCGCAAGCAGCTCGCCGCCCGTCGTGCCGATTCGCACGGCCGGGACGCCCTCGGCCTCGGCCGCGCGCAGCACCAGGTCGAGATAGCCTTCGGGCACGGCGAGCACCGCGCGGGCCTGCGACTCCGAGAAAAGCGCGGTGAAGCTGTCGATCCCCGCCTCGTCGCACAGATCCGTCAGATCGACAGACGCGCCGACCCCCGCCCGCACGGACATGTCCGCGAGCGCCTGGACGAGGCCCCCGTTGGAAACGTCGTGCGCCGCGGCCAGGACGGGCCCGAGATCGCCGGTGTCGGCGTCGTGCAATGCCAAAAGCACGCGCCCCAACGCCATTTCCGCCTGAAGGTCCGCCTTCGGCGGCCTCCCGCCGAGATGCCCGTGGATCGCGCGCGCCCAGGTGGAGCCGTCGAGCTCGTCGCGGGTGCGGCCGAGCAGCACGACGGCGAGGCCGTCCTCCCTCCAGCCGGACGGCACGGCGGTGCGCACGTCGTCCATGACTCCGAGGACGCCGACGACGGGCGTCGGGTTGATCGACGAATCAACGCGGCCCTTCTCCTTGCCGTGCGAGTTGTAGAGCGAGACGTTTCCGCCGGTCACGGGCACGCCCATCTCCTTGCAGGCGTCCGCGAGCCCGGTGATCGCCTGGACGAGCTGCCACATGGCGTCCGGGTCCTCCGGCGAACCGAAGTTCAGGCAGTCGGTCACCGCCAGAGGCTTCGCGCCCACGGTGCAGACGTTGCGGTACGCCTCGGCCAGCGCCTGGCGGGCACCCTCGTACGGGTCGAGCTTCGTGTAGCGCCCGTTGGCGTCGGCGGACATCGCGATGCCCCGCCCGGTCTCCTCGTCGACGCGGATCACCCCGGCGTCGTCGGGCTGGGAAAGGGCCGTGTTCCCGCGGACGAACCTGTCATACTGGTCGGTCACCCAGCCCGCGCCCGCCTGATTCGGATCGGTGAGCACGCGCAGGGCATGCTCGCGCAGCTCGGCCGGCGAACCGGGGCGGGAGAGCCGGTTCGCGCCGTCGGCGTTGAGCGCGTCCTGCCACTGCGGGCGGGCGTACGGCCGCTCGTACGCGGGGCCTTCGTGGGCGACGGACCTCGGGTCGACGTCGACGATCCTGTGCCCGTGGTGGTCGATCGTCAGCCGCCCCGAGGAGTTGACGGTCCCGATGACGGCGGCCTCGACCTCCCACTTGCCGACGACGTCCATGAAGGCGTCGAGCCTGTCAGGGGCGACGACGGCCATCATCCGCTCCTGCGATTCGCTCATGAGGATTTCCCCGGCGGTGAGCGTGGGGTCGCGCAGAAGAACCTTCTCGAGGTCCACGTGCATGCCGCCGTCGCCGTTGGAGGCGAGCTCGCTCGTGGCGCAGG